>Ga0224508_10003759_pt1 | contig 12525 bp, 7 predicted proteins | sample SF_Jan12_sed_USG_4_FD_170157 | JGI IMG/M metagenome (GOLD analysis project Ga0224508, IMG submission 170157) | Sediment microbial communities from San Francisco Bay, California, United States - SF_Jan12_sed_USGS_21 | ecosystem: Environmental > Aquatic > Marine > Sediment | place: USA: California...
ATGAGGTGATTCGTTTTTTTCACGAAAGCATTCCTTTGCAAGCAACCCGGGTAGATCTGGAAGCAGAGTTTTATAAACAGTTAGAATTCCCGGAATTTGATTTTTCCGATGTGCGGGGTCAGGAAAGCATTAAGCGCTGTATGGAGATCGCAGCGGCAGGCGGACATAATATTATATTAATCGGTCCGCCTGGTGCCGGAAAAACTATGCTGGCAAAAAGACTGCCATCCATCTTACCTCCGATGACCCTGGAAGAAGCATTGGAGACTACAAAGATCCACAGTGTAGTGGGAAGGATCAAGAACCAGGGATTATTAAATCAACGCCCGTTTCGAAGTCCGCATCACACCATCTCAGATGTCGCCCTGGTAGGAGGGGGGTCGTATCCGCAACCGGGGGAGATCTCCTTGTCCCACAATGGAGTCTTGTTTTTAGATGAACTCCCTGAATTTAAAAGAAGTGTACTGGAGGTAATGCGGCAACCTTTGGAGGACAGGGAAGTAACGATTTCAAGAGCTCGCTTCACAGTGACCTATCCCTCAAGTTTTATGCTGGTAGCAAGCATGAATCCGAGTCCGAGTGGCTATTTTAAAGAAGCTGCTGGAAGTTTTAACGCATCGCCGGCAGAAATGCAGCGATATCTAGGAAAGATCTCAGGTCCTTTATTGGACAGGATTGATATACACATTGAAGTCACCCCGGTAGCCTTTGAGGAATTGGCGGATTCTCGTAAAGGAGAGTCCAGCCTGGCGATCAGGAAGCGGGTGATAGCAGCGCGCAATATCCAAACTGCCAGATTTAAAGAAATGGATTCTGTACACTATAATGCCCAGATGAATACAAAGGCTATCCGAAGGTTTTGCCCATTAGACAACGCATCCCTGGAGTTGTTAAAGACGGCTATGGAGCGACTTAAATTATCGGCCCGGGCCTATGACAGGATTTTGAAAGTAGCCCGTACTATTGCCGATTTGGCTAGCGAAGGAGAAATTCTGCCTGATCATATCGCAGAAGCTATTCAATACCGGAGTTTAGACAGAGAGGGTTGGTTGGGGTAGGCTTAGACACCAAATAACAAGTTGCAAATTCTAAATCTCAAAGGTTGCGCGAGCCTGACTTCTCAGCAGACACAGGCGTCACGCTCGGGCTAACAGGGTTTTTTAGGCACTAAGAAGAGACTGCACTCATATCGCCCTACTATCCATGAAATGAGTCAAGTAATCTTGAATTTTTCTATTTTTGAATGACTCCTAGGAATCAATAGCCACATTTCGTATTACCACTTAAAATATGAGATTTAGCCTCCTAAAAACCAATCATTCAATCCCATTTTCTTAAGCAGTTCAATGTATCTTGGTTCGGACCTAAGAATCTCATAATCCGCACTTTTTATGATCTCTGAGAAATCATCCCTACGCTCATATGATTTTTCAAGCCAGTCCAATGCTAGCTGCTTTTCTCCAAGCACTATGTAACATTCTGCTATCCATGGGGCCCACATATTTGGAATTTTAACATCAAACTCTACCAACCAACTAAAAAGACTTTTCATTCCTTGTCTTTTGTATATATCCTCCGCCAAATGCACCCGGCCTTCCATATAGTTATGTTTTGCCCAATGCTGCTTTAAGCTATTAAAAGCCTCTTCCTCTTTTCCTTGTTTTAAGTAGATCTTAAACATATAAGCGTGAGAATATCTAACGTCAAATGGATCCAACTCTAGTAGTGTCTTTAATTCTTTAAGCGCCATATCTAATTCACCTTCATTATAATAGTACCATGCAAGTTGTGACTGCATTAGAAAAGAAAAAGGGTCAAGCCTAAGTCCAGTGTTTATCTGTTCAAGTAATTTATCAGAGGGGCCAAAAACGAATAAATATTCAGCGTACCAGTGTCGGGCCATTATGTAATTTGGGTCTAACTCAATGGACCGTTTAAGTTTTGCCTCAGCCTCATTCCATTGCCATTCTCTCTTGGCAACTGTTCCAAGAGTGGCATACGCTTGGGCAAGATTGGGGTTAATTTCAAGAGCTCTAAGTGCATACTCTTTGGCTTTGTCGTAGCCTATAGCCTTAGGTAAATTGTCATAAGGCACCCTCATAAGAAAGCCATCGGCCAGGCCTGAATAAGCCAAAGCGTATTCCGGGTCTATGGCCAAGGACTGCTCAAAATAATCAATGCTCTTTCTTAGCGCATCTCCTGTGCGTTTGTACCAGAAATAACGTCCCATCATATACAAATTATAGGCCTCCGGATTACTTGTACTACGCATCTGTATTTCATCTATTTCACTTGGGGACAATACTGTATTGAGTTCAGAAGCAATTTTTTGAGCTATATCGCTTTGTAACTCAAAAATGTTGATCAGCTCCCTGTCATAATTATCAGACCACACGTGTGCATCTTGTGTTGCATTAATCAACTGAGCATTGATCCTCACTTTTCCACCCGAACTTTGAACACCACCCTCCAGTAAATAAGTTACTCCAAGTTCCTCCGCAATCTGTGGAATGGTCTTTTCAGTATTTCGGTATTGCATTACCGATGTACGAGATATAACCTTGAGTTCCCTGATTTTAGAAAGATCATTGAGAATGGCTTCCATGATACCATCGCTAAAGTACTGTTGCTCAGGATCATTACTCATATTCACAAACGGCAATACCGCAATAGATTTGTTAATCTCGGCCTCCGCAGTTGTTGGAGGATAGGTTTGTGGTTCATTTAATATATACTGATAGCCAACATATACTAACAGGAGCATGGTAATTATCGCTGCAACAACGATCTTTACTTTACTGCCCGCCAACTTGGGCGGGTGTTTTAATCGAGTTAGTTGCGCTTTAGGCAATTTACCTTTCTCAAGTATTACCTTATAAACTTTAACAGGTTCATCGACGTTCTTGAATGACTTTTCTTCAACAAAACTTGTATTAATACCCGCTTTGTTCTTAACATTTTTGTGTACAGATGAGGAAATATGGATGTCACCTTCTTTAGAGCCTTCCTGCAATCGCGAGGCAATGTTTACAGCATCACCAAACACATCGGCTTCAACAAATACCATTTCGCCTTCATGGATCCCTATCTTCAAAGGGATATCCTGTTTATTGCATGCGCTCTGGATTTCGATTGCACATCGTACGGCATCCGATGCTAAATGAAAACTGATAAGCATCCCATCACCCATTTCTTTAATAAGGGTGCCATTGAACTGACCTATCAGCTTGGTATGTACCTCTTGATTTTTATTGAGGATCTCTAGCGCCTTTTCTTCGTCAGAACCCATCAGTGCCGTGTAACCGACGATGTCGGTAAACATAATGGCTGCATATCTGCGATCCTGATCTGACATCTATGGAAGAATTGTGTATTTAAAAATAATGATATTATCTCACTTTAATTGTAATGCTTGCTTTTCTTCTTGAGGATGGAATGACCAACAGAGATCCTAAAAGTAGCCCGCACAATTATCGATTTGGCGAACGAAGGAAAAAATCTGCCTGATCATATCGCAGAAGCCATTCAATACCGGAGTTTAGACAGGGAGGGTTGGTTGGGTTAATACATGTTTATGGCCTTACGTTAATGCCACTTCCTTAAGTTCCACAAGAATAGGCTGAACTTTTTATCCTTAAATGACAAATATCATTGTTCTAAGTTGTCTCTCGGCCTATTTTTAGTTTCGTGGGCTTGGATGGGTCTGAACAGCGGCGATTTTTTCTGAACAGGGGCGATTTTTCCTTTTTAAATATTAAATGCTTTTTTCTTGGACTGGTTCAGGTCTTTAATAGGATCGAACTTTATGTCTCATATGGATGCGCATGAAATGGAATTGACAAACGGCTCCCGCATTGCCGTAATCGGGGGTGGTCCTGCGGGCAGTTTCTTCAGTTATTACGCCCTTGAGTACGCCCGAAGATTTGGCCTTGAGATCGAGCTCGATATTTTTGAAGCTAAGGACTTCACAAAGATCGGCGCTTCTGGATGCAATCACTGTGGGGGTATTGTGTCAGAATCCCTGGTTCAGGATTTGGCGACAGACGGCCTGGTCATTCCTTCAGACATCATTCAGCGTACGATCAGCACCTATACCCTGCACACGGAACAAGGGACTCGCATTATCCGTACTCCGAGTGAGGAACATCGCATCGCATCGGTCTTCCGTGGGAGCGGGCCCAGGGGTTGTCTTGAGAAAAACACCAACGGTTTTGACAATTACATGCTGGAGCTGTGTCGGCAACACGGCGCGCGGGTGATTCGTGAAAAAGTGACCGCACTGGAAAGGACGCAAGATGGGATCAGGGTCGGGTGTGGGAAATCACCCAATCGAGATTATGATCTTTTGGTTGGAGCTGTTGGGCTGAACAACAAAACGCTGGAACTCTTTAAGGGAGTTTGCCCGGCCTATAGCCTGCCGGAAACCACACGGGCATACATCAGCGAATTCATGATGAAGCCTGTAGATGTTGAAGGTAGCCTGGGCAGTTCCATGCATGTTTTCCTGTTAAACCTCCCGCAGATCACCTTCGGGGCACTCATCCCGAAATATAACTATGTTACCCTGGTATTGCTGGGTGAAGACATTGACAAGGAGATCGTACACAATTTTGTGCGATCCGATCAGGTAAGAGCCTGTTTCCCTGAAGATTATCCGGTAGACCAGATCGCGCCCTGCCAGTGCTATCCGTATATCAATGTCAAACAAGGGCGGCACCCCTTCGCGGACCGGGTGGTGCTTATCGGCGATTCCGGCTCTTCCAAATTATATAAAAACGGCATCGGCGCGGCCCTGATCACGGGCAAAGCGGCCGCTAGCACCGCCATATTTGAAGGCATAAGCGAAAAACATTTTGCGAAATATTACGCACCGATTTGTAAAGACCTGGACCGGGATAACATGGTTGGAAAATTGATCTTTGGTGTCACGCGGCTTATTCAGAAGTCCAGCATCATTAAAAGGGGCATTTTGCACCTTGTTGAGAGAGAACAATCGGATGCAGCTGCATCGCTTCGAATGAGTTCGGTTTTATGGGATACGTTTACAGGCAGTGCAGGGTACAGGAATATTCTAAGACGATTCCTGCATCCAGGACTTTTATTCGGATTGATCAGGAGCACGATCGGAACGCTTGTGCCAACTTTTAATCATCAAAAACATGAGAAGCAAGAAACTAGGCAGACGCTATAATGATGGTGAGGTCATCATTAAACAGGGCGAAACCGGAAACAGCCTGTATGTCGTCCAGGAGGGCAGGGTGGAGGTGATCCACGAATCCGCAGATGGAGATGTGAAGATAGCTGAATTGGGAATCTCGGATTTCTTCGGGGAAATGGGTTTATTTGAGGAAGATGTCCGTTCCTGTACAGTTCGGGCTGCAGGCGATGCTACAATTCTTACTATCGACAAGCGTAATTTCTTTAAGTCAATACGCAGGGATCCTTCACTTGCGTACCGCTTGCTTGAAAAAATGTCGAACCGGCTGAGGGAGGCCAACGAAAGGATCAACGCTCCCTGAGCGGCAAGATCAGGGCAGAATGAAATAGAAGTTTGAATAGGGAAGGCTAGTTGAAAAAAAATAATGCTAAACACCAAAGTATTATTGGAAGCACCTGATCTTTTAAATGAAAGATTCGAGCAATGCACAGTAAAGATGATTTTGGATGATGAGGGAGGTGCAAACTACCAACCAATGTGTTTTTAGAAGAAAATCAGTCCCATGACACTTCACAGATATGGATGGATTGGGAAAAACCTTTTAACTCAACCTTGCCAACATCATTGAATTTGAGCATTTTACCTAAACACAAATCTCTGACTACTGTAGCTGTCAGAATTTGATCTGGTTCTGATAAATCGCACAACCTGGCGGTAAGTTGTACGGCCGCGCCGAAAAAATCATCTCCTTCCGACACAGGTTCTCCCGAATTTATGCCAATTTTTACATGGATCGGCAAATTGTTTTTTTCCTGACGATAGGTTTTTAATTCTTCCTGGATATGAATTGCCGCCTGTACAGATTTGGAAGCGGAAGAAAAACAGGCCATGATCCCGTCGCCTGTATGTTTTATTTCTGTACCGGTATATTTTCCCAAGGCCTGTCGAACAATTTTATTGTGTGTATGAAGTATTTTAATGCCAGCTGTGTCCCCGAATTTTTGGGTCATTGCCGTAGAGCCAACTATGTCTGTAAATAAAAAAGTTCTTACAGCAGTATCATACTTTCCATCGGGATGTACTGCTTGTCCTATCGGTGTCGATTGACCGGGACCCATAAATGAGGCAATATCAGTGGGAGAAACTTCCACGATCTCACAAGCCACATGTCCATGAGACAATCTATGCACTTTTTCACAAGCCTCTTTACTGGGACCCTCTATCAAACAGAAAACAAAACCTTTCTCTTCATTAACCCAAAACTTATGGTATTTAACACCATGGCTATCCTGTATTTTTATATCGGCAATGTGTGCATTAGAGGCATCCTCATTGGACACTCCTTGCATATCATTATGAAAATCCATGAATAGTGGCATACTTATCTTTTAAAGGAGAATATTAGCATTGTCTTTCAAGGTATGAAAATTGTAACTAACAGAATATAAGTTAGATTATGAAAAGCCATCTTATCATCTGAACAAATGGCTAAGTAGATCCAATACCGGAGTATGGATAGGGAGGGTGGTTGGTTGGTTGGGGTGAAACAAGCATACTCCTTATTTTCACATTTAATTTACTCCTTTTTTTAGTACATTTCATTATGGCTAAAAACACCGTAAATAAGACCCGGAAATTTGGGACTTTTTTAGGAGTATATACTCCGAGCGTACTTACAATACTTGGCCTTGTCATGTACCTTCGGTTTGGATGGGTGGTAGGCAACGTAGGCCTGGGTTGGACAATGGTTATTGTGATATTGGCGAGTTCCATAACCTTTATTACCGGACTTAGTGCCTCCGCGATTGCCACGAACATTCAGGTGGGCGTTGGAGGAGAGTATTTTTTGGTGTCTCGGAGCCTGGGTATGGAAAGCGGTGGTGCAATTGGAATTCCACTTTATTTCTGCCGTACATTGAGTGTAACTTTTTATTCCTTTGGATTAGCCGAGGCTATTCTGATTTTCTGGCCCATTGATTGGGGGACAATCCCTTCCTTTGCCTTGCAAGGGCTTACCGCTGTATTGATAATTTTAGTGACTCTTCTTTCAGGAAAAAGTGCGGCGATTACACTTAAAGCCCAAATACCCATAATGATTTTAGTAGGCCTTTCCATTCTTGCTTTGGCAGCCGGAGTTTTAACGAACGATATACATGCTCCATTGATGAAGGCCTCCAAAGCTACAACAGATAGCGGTGGATTTTGGTTTGTTTTTGCTGTTTTCTTCCCGGCAGTAACCGGTTTTACAGCTGGAATTGGTATGAGCGGAGATTTAAAAAAACCCAGGAAATCAATTCCCCGAGGGACACTAGGCGCTGTATTGACCGGAGCTTTGATCTATCTTATAATACCTATTTTATTTTCCATTACGGGTCTACTGACTTTAGATCAGTTAACGGATGAAGATTTTGGTCTGAAGACATGGACGACGGTTGCATTATTTGGTGGGTTATTGGTAATCCCAGCGGTATGGGGCGCAATATTATCTTCAGCGTTTGGAAGTATTTTGGGCGGACCACGAGTGTTACAGGCACTTTCCATGGATGGTCTTGCACCAAAGTTTCTGTCAAAACTGTCAAAGACTGGTCAACCAACAATAGCAACTTGGATTAGTGGGGCAATTGCGCTACTGGCAGTATCCCTGGGTTCGCTTAACACCATTGCCCAATTAGTATCTATATTATTCTTAACCCTATATGTAACTATTAATTTCAGTGCGGCATTAGAGGGTCTTGTTGCAGAGCCTTCATACAGGCCCAAAATCAAGGTGCCCTGGTATATTTCTATCTTAGGCGCCCTTGGTGCTGTAGGAGTTATGTTTTTGATAAGCCCCTGGGCGTGTTTGATCGCTCTGGTTATCGTGGCAGGTCTTTATATTTGGCTTCGCTCTAAATCGCTGGAACAGCAGTGGGGGGATGTGTCTGTGGGGTTTTGGATAAAGGTCGCCAGATATGCATTGCTTCAGCTTAAAGACCGTAGTTTTTATCAACGTAATTGGAGGCCATTAATGTTGATTTTTGTCAAAAGCGTCGATAAAGATCTTAGCCTCATCAAACTTGGCGAGTTGCTGGGGCAGAATCACGGAATACTTACTTTGGCACATTTAATAAGTTCAGATGGAAGCATTGTAGATGCCAAAAGGAGGGCCATTGAAATGGAAATGAGAAAGAAAATAGCGCATCACGGATTCCAGGCATTTATTGAAGTTCACACAGTAGCTGATTTCCATGATGGCTTTGTTGAAATTTCTAAGGGACATGGACTGGCAGGATTACGGACAAATACCATTATGTTAGACTGGTCCCACGACAGGGAAGGGCAGATAAAAGAACTAAAAGCAATTGAGGCCCTACGTCAAAAGGATAAGAACGTTATTCTATTAAATTCCAAATCTGGTCTGACGCAAAGAGGTAAAATGATAGATATTTGGTGGCGCGGACAGCAAAATAATGGAGATCTTATGTTGATGTGCGCTTACCTTATCAAATTAAACCTGCAGTGGGAAAATGCTCAGATACGTATTTTATCGGTCACAAAAAATGAAGAACAAAAAATTAGATTACGCAAAGGCATAAAGAAATTGCTCCCAAAAGCGAGGATCAAAGCCTCAGTTCATGTATTTGTATACGATGGCAATTTCAAAGATATCCTATATGAAAATAGCCGGGATTCGGATCTTGTGTTCTTAGGTTTGCCGGAAGTTCAGCCAGGTAATGAATTCCAGATTGCACAGAATATGGATGAGCTGTGCAGGGGCTTAGAATCTACGGTCTTTGTTCAGAACAATGGTATGTCACATTCGCTACCAATTCTTTTAAATGTTCTCGACTAGCGTTTAGATCAGAATTCCAATAAATTGGTTAGCCTTTTATATAATCGCCTTGGTCTAGCTTTTTTTCTTTTAGAATCCAGGGCCCATTCTGTATCGCGGTCTGAATGGGAAGGGTTGTTGGGGTGATCTTATTCAATTCACACAAATACTTAAGGTATATAAAACCGGGAACCAAGAACTAGGAATCAGGAACCAGGAACTTAGCAATTAATCAGTATCATCCTGCCTGTAATGCCAGCTTTAAACCTCCTATTAACTGATCAATTTCTTCCATGCTTGTATAATGCAAAAAAGACATTCTCAATACGCCCGGATCTAATGGAATACCCATATCTATAAGGGGTCGTACTGCATAAAAATCGCCCGTGCCCAACATTAAGTTATGCCTGGTAAGGGATGCATACACCTCTTCTATACTCATTTCAAGAGGAAGAATAGAGACTGTTGGCACTCTTCCGTCTGTATGGTCCAGGCCTAAAATTTGAATGTCTTTACGAGATCTTAAAAATTCAAGCAAAGGCTCCATTAGGGATTTTTCTGCACTCCGAAATAACTCGGTTATTTTAAGGTTTCTTTCCCCAGGGTTAGCTTCTTCATTAAAATGATGCTCATAAACAGCATCAAAATAATCCACAATTCCGCTGGCGGCTCCTATCTGGGCATGATCCGGCCCTGCAGGAGTCAGCATACTTCTTGTTATCCCCTCCTTGAAGAAATGAGATTGGTTTTCCATTTTTAGGATCAACTCTTTATCCACATACATCAACCCTAAATGCGGTCCATATGTTTTATAAAGTGAAAAGAGATAAATATCTGCTCCCAGTGTTTTTAGATCTGGAAATCCATGAGGGGCGTAAGCTACTCCATCCACCACACAGAGAGCCCCATGTGCATGGGCCATCTGACTGATGACCGTTACAGGATTAATATGTCCGATGACATTCGAACAATGGGGAAAGGCCACCATCTTTGTCTTGTCCGAAAACAGCCCTTTTAATTCCTCTGTATTCAGCAATCCCGTTTCCGGATTAACATGCCATTCAATAATATTCATCCCACGAGCTGCTAATCTTCTCCAGGCCCCGGCATTGGCTTCGTGATCCTGACAGGAAACAATGATCTCGTCCCCATCCTTCCACATGGGTCGCATGGCATTTGCCAGCACATATACATTTTGTGTAGTGGAAGGGCCGAAATGAATTTCTTCCGCTTCAACACCCAGGTAGCCTGCCATTCGTTCATAAGAGTGATCCATCATTTCACCGGCCAATGCAGATGCAGGATACGGGTAGTAAGGCTGCACCTTATTTTTTGTATAAAAGCTGGTCAGTTTTTCAACAAACTGTTTGCAGGGATAGGATCCGCCGGCATTTTCAAAAAAAGCCCAGCCCTGAAGGGAAGGTTCAGAAAATGCAGGAAATTGTTCGCGTACAAAGTTTAGGTCGAGCTTCATTACATAGGATATTTTAAAACTATTCTTTGAGAGAGGGATAAGGTGGGTTATGTGTCACGGTTTCTGATAATTAATGACTAACTGCTGAGGAGTTAAGAGGTCGACATCAATTTAGCGATTAATTGACAAAATACATTTTTAGCGCCCCTCTATTTTTCACATCGATTTCGCCGCGATAAGAGCACTCAAATTCTTCCTTGATCTCTTCATAGGTTGTTTCAGAAATATTGATTTTTCCCGGTTCGGAATTAGATTCCATACGGGATGCAATATTGACGGCATCGCCCCAGATATCGTATTGAAATTTTTTAGTCCCAACAATTCCCGCGATTACGGAACCGGAGTGTATCCCAATGCGCATGTCAAAGCGCGCTAACCCATTTTTACTTTTTAAGGATTCACTTACGACAATAGCCATTTCTTTGGCAGCTCTTACGGTATTCAAACCGTGATCCGGATCCGCGGATGGAAGTCCGCATGCACACATATACGCGTCTCCGATAGTTTTGATCTTCTCCAATCCATACTTAGCCGTGATCTCATCAAACTTTTTAAAATACCTATCCAAACTTTTTACAAGCCGTTCCGGGTCGGATTCCTCTGCGATCTTTGAGAACTGCACAAAATCTGTGAATAAAACGGATACATTTTCAAATCGCACTGAGGACACTTCTCCTTTTTCCTTTAACTCTTTGGCAATTTCTTCAGGGAGAATATTGAGCAATAATTCATCCGATTTTCTCTTTTCCTTTCGAATAGAGATAAAGAACCACAGTAACACGGCAGCCAAGACACCAACGGAGGCCAGGATGATCTGTTGGTTTCTTTTTTGTTGGTTTAACAGGTCGACTTCTACTTGTTTTTGAGAAACTTCATAATCCGTACGTAAATCTGCCATATTTTGAACAGCCCGGAGATTATTGACACTATCGCGGAAATCTACATGTTCTTTAAAATGAGAGAGTGCCAGATCGGGCTGCCTTTTGGCTTCGTAGATCTGAGATACTTTTAAGTTTGATTCACTGATCTGCTGTTTTATGCCAAATTGCCTGGCTAATTGCAAACTACGCTGGGCGTATTCCATGGCCGTATCTGTATCTCCTTGCTCCTTATACGCATCCGCCATATAGGTCAGATATTCAGAGATGGCATAGGAATCTTCCAGTTCTTCCAGAATCGCTACTGCCTCATTGATATTGCTTTTGGCCTGTTCAAAATCTCCTGTGGCGGCTTGAACCATCCCCGTATTGCCCATAGCATAAGCTTTGCCAATCAAATAATCCTGTTGTTCGAAAATAGCAGCAGATTCTTTGAAATACACAAGGGCCGAATCGTATTTTCTAGCCTTAAAATATTCATCGCCTGCATTGAGCATGGAAATAGCCAATGCAATCGTATCCGTACCGGTACGCAGAACGTTTATGGCTTCATTGTAATACTCACTGGCATTGGAAGAATTACCCATCTCTGAGTAAGTATCTGCTATGCCCGTCATAACACTTCCCTGCCAATTAATATTTTGCGCCATTTTAGTGGCGTCAAGGGATTTAAAGTAAGCTTCAAGCGCGCTATCAAAATTTCCAAGTTGCAGATGGATCTCCGCTTTTTGACGGAAACCCCGGAAAAGATTATGGTAATCGTTGGCCTTAGTAGCGAGACGTATCAACTCCTCACTATATTCTAATGCTTTATCAGGATCCCGGAGCTCGTTATACGAAAGGTCCCGAAGCACATCCATAAGACCTTCACCTTGTAAATTCCCTTCCGAGTAGATAATGGCCAGACTATCTGCAATGCGTTGGTCTTGGGCATGTATGGTCATGCCCAGGAAGAACAGAATGCAAAAAATAGTATAGATACATCTAATGGTTCTACCAACCATAAAGATATTTATGGATTACCACCCAATTTCGGATCAAATGAATATTCATTATGGCCTGGATCCTCTCCGCCTTTGGTTACTCTGAAGTTAATGGTGTAGGTATCAGTACCACTATCAACTAGACAAGTCCCATCTACCGTTGTAGCTCCTCCATCACCGCCCAAGATTGTACTTGGATCAAAAAATGCGGGACTGGAATT
>Ga0224508_10003760_pt1 | contig 12523 bp, 6 predicted proteins | sample SF_Jan12_sed_USG_4_FD_170157 | JGI IMG/M metagenome (GOLD analysis project Ga0224508, IMG submission 170157) | Sediment microbial communities from San Francisco Bay, California, United States - SF_Jan12_sed_USGS_21 | ecosystem: Environmental > Aquatic > Marine > Sediment | place: USA: California...
GCGGGTACGGCGAGCCGGGCCGTCGCGATCCGGACTTGCTGCGCCAGGATCTGGAGAGCGGCTATGTCTCGGCGGAAGCGGCGGATCGGGACTACGGCAAATGAACCACCGCATTCGTATCGGCGTTGATGTGGGCGGGACTTTCACGGATTTCGTGGTCGTCGACGAAGCGCGCGACCTGATCTACACCGGCAAGCGGTTGACCTCCGCGAACGATCCCAGCGTGGCGATTACCGAAGGCATCGACCGCCTGTTGGGAGAAGCCGAGATCGGGGCCAAGACGGTGCACAGCATCGTGCACGGCACCACGCTGGTCACCAACACCATCATCGAGCGCACCGGCGCCAAGGTCGGATTGATCGCGAGCGACGGTTTTCGCGATTCCCTCGAGATGGGCAAGGAGACGCGCTACGACCTGTATGATTTATTCCTCGAAGCGCCGCCGACGCTGGTGCCGCGCAATCTGCGGCGCACCGTCGCCGAACGAATCGCCCCCGACGGGTCGGTGTTGCTGCCGTTCGACGCCGATGGGTTTCGCACCGCCGCCCGCGGCCTCGTAGAGCAGGACAAGGTCGAGGCGATCGCCGTCTGCTTCATGCACGCCTACCGCAACCCGGAACACGAGCGCCAGGCGAAAAAAATCCTCGCCGAGGAATTCGGCGCCGTGCCGGCAACGATTTCATCCGATGTGGCGCCGGAAATTCGCGAGTACGAACGCGCCAGCACCGCGTGCGCCAACGCCTATGTGCAGCCGCGCATGCTCAATTATCTGGCGCGGGTCGAGAGCAAGCTGGCCGACATGGGCATTGCCGGCACGCTCTACGTCATGCTGTCGGGCGGCGGTATCACGACGGTCCGGTCGGCCCAGGCGTTTCCGATCCGCTTGATCGAATCCGGGCCGGCGGCGGGTGCGATGGCGGCGTCCTATTACAGCGGCCTGACCGGTGAAAACAACCTGATCTCCTTCGATATGGGCGGCACGACGGCGAAGATGTGCCTGATCGATGGCGGCCGGCCGGACCGCAAGCATGATTTCGAGGCGGGCCGGGTGCGCCGGTTCCACAAGGGCTCCGGGCTGCCGCTCAAGGTCTCGGTGGTCGACATGATCGAGATCGGCGCGGGCGGCGGCAGCCTTGCCCAGGTCGACGGCATGGGGCTGCTGAAGGTCGGGCCGCGCAGTGCGGGCTCCAACCCGGGGCCGGTGTGCTACGGGTTGGGCGGTACGGAGCCGGCGGTGACCGATGCCGATCTCTATCTCGGCTATCTCAATCCCGACTATTTTCTCGGCGGGGAGATGCGGCTCGACATGGCGACGGTGGAGCGCGCGATCACGGAAAAACTCGCCGCCCCGCTTGGGCTGTCGACGCTCGAGGCGGCGGTGGGAATCCATGACATCGTCAACGAGAACATGGCGGCGGCGACCCGCATGCATCTCGCGGAAAAGGGCCGCGATCCGCGCCGCTACGGCATGGTCGCGTTCGGCGGCGCCGGTCCGGTGCATGCCTATCGGTTGGCGCAATTGCTCAAGCTCAGGCGGCTGATCGTGCCGCTTGGCGCGGGCGTGACCTCGGCGCTCGGATTTCTCGTCGCGGCGCCGGCGATCGACTATGTGCGGAGCTACGTATCCCGCCTCGAGCAGCTCGATTGGAACCATCTCAACACGTTGTTCGGAGAAATGGAGGAAGAGGCTCGGGCGCTGCTGGTGGAAGCCGGTGCGCGGCCGGAGGAGATCACGCTCACACGGACCGCCGACATGCGCCATGTGGGTCAGGGATTTGAAATTTCGGTTCCCGTGCCGTCCGGAAACCTGGAGGCGTCAACGCTGCCGGCGCTGCGCGACGGATTCTTTACCGCCTACCGGACCCTCTTCGAACGGACGGTCGAAGAGGTGCCGATCGAGGCGATGAGCTGGCGCCTTGCGGCGGCGGCGCCGGTTCCCAATATCAAACTCAACTTCGGCGGTCAGCCGGCCGGCAGCGGCGAAGCGCGCAAGGGCAGCCGGCAGGTTTATTTTTCGGAAACCGGCTTCGCGCCATGCGATGTCTATGACCGCTACGCGCTGAAACCGGGCGATACGCTGTCTGGTCCCGCGGTGATCGAGGAGCGCGAATCGACCACCGTGGTCGGGCCGGGCGCGGCGGTGAGCGTCGATCAGTATCTCAATTTGCTAATCGAACTGCCCGAATAGACCATTGGGCGACTGACAGGTGGCTCAGGCGCGGCCGGTCCGTCTTCATGCGTTTTGGCGGACGGCGCGGGTCTTTTGCTCGTCGACGGCGCCATCGGTGATGACGACGCCGTAGTCGCGTTCGGCGGCGGCCGCGCTGACCAATCCGTTCACTACGTCGGACAACACTTTGTTCGGGTCCCGGTCGAAGGGATTGCCGTACCCGCCGCCCCCGGGCATTTCCACGATGAGTTGGTCTTCGCGGGGAATGATCTGAAAGCCCTTGTTCTTCAATTCCGCGCCGGTTTCGAGCCGAATTTGCCCGGTTGCGCCCGACCCGCCGCCGTCGCGGCCGCGCGCGGGGAAATGCACGCGCTCGAAGCTGGCGAAAATTCCAAAGGGGACATTCTCCCGATTTGATAGAACCATGGTCTGGCCAAGCCCGCCGCGCTGCGCCCCGGCGCCGCCGGAATCGGAGCGGTAATCCTTCTTCCAAACGACAATTGGCGTAATTGCCTCGGTAATCTCAACGGGCACATTGCGCACACCGCTGGGAAACGGCGTTGCCGACAGGCCATCCAGCGACGGTCGCGCGCCCGCACCGCCGCTATGGAAGCTGGTGACCATGAAGGCGGTCGAACCGTCGGCGCCCTGACCCGTAATGCCATGTCCCGCACCGAGCTTCAGGTTCCACAAATTGGATGTGCCTTCGGCCGGCACGCGATCCGGCAGTGCCTGGTGCAGGCACCCGAACACGACGTCGGGCAGCATGTGGCCGATCGTCGATCGCGCGACCACGGCGCAGGGATGCGGCGCATTGACGATCGTGTTGTCGGGCGCGGTCACCTTGATCGCGTCGAGCGTACCGGCATTGTTGGGAATTTTCGGCGCGACCACGCATTTGACCCCGAAGGCCGTATAGGCCTCGGTGTAGCACATCGGACAGTTGATGCCGAAATTCGAGGTGCCGGAGCTGCCCTCGAAATCGACGAGAATTTCACCGTCGCCGATTGTCAGCGCGGCGCAGAGGTCGATGGGCGCGTCGTAGCCGTCGATGCGCATCTCGCTGCGCCAGCGGCCTTTCGGCAGCGCGTCGATCGCCTGCACCATCGCATCACGGCTGTGCCGGATGATATGGGCGCCCAAGTCATCCAATGTATCGAGGTCATACTCCTCCATCATCCGGATGAGGCGGCGGCTCCCGGTTTCATTGCACGCCACCAGGGCGTAGATATCGCCCTCGACCTGAACCGGCTCGCGCACATTGGCGCGGATCAGGGTGAGCAGCCATTCATCCATCGCGCCGGCCCGCGCGAGCGGCATGATCGGGATGAACAATCCTTCATGATAAATTTGTTTGCCGTCCGGGGCGAGCCCGATACCGCCGATGTCGACGACATGGCTGGTGCAGGCAAACAGAGCAACCATCTTCCCGTTCTTGAAAGTCGGAGAGACGATCGTCAGGTCGTGCAGATGACCGGTTCCCTTCCACGGGTCGTTGGTGATGTAGACGTCGCCTTCGTGCATGCTCCCGGACGGGAACACGTTGAGGAAATGGACGACCGCCCGGGCCATGGAATTGATGTGTCCCGGCGTGCCGGTCACGGCCTGGGCCAGCATTTGTCCTTCGAGGTCGAACACGCCGGCGGAAACGTCGCCCGCCTCGCGGGTCGAGGTGCTGAACGCGGTCCGGACCAGCGTCTGCGCCTGTTCCTCGACGACGGACAGCAGCCGCGTCCACATGACCTGGTTGCGGATGTCGCGCATGCGATCCTGGGTCATTGCGCTTGTTCCTGTTTGGTGAGGACGATCTGTCCGAGCGTGTTGATCGTGGCGGTGAAACCGTCGGTGACCAGCGTGGACGTTTCATCCTCGACGATCACCGACGGACCGGCAATGGTCGCGCCCGGATGCAGATCGTCGCGCGGGTAAATCGCCGTCATGATTTCTTCGCCACGGTCCGGGTCGAAGATAGGGCGGCGCGACACCGGGTCCGGGCTGTAGGTTTCGCGCGCCGGAGCGCACACGGCGGGCAAGGGCCGGGCGGTGCCGAGCGACAATGTCCAGGTCAGGATTTCTACTTCGAGATTTGGAATCGTTCGGCTGTAAAGTTCGCGGTATTCGGCGTCGAAAGCCGCGTCGAATTTTTCCCGGTCGTCGTCTCCGTAGGCGCGCACCGGCAGGGCCACCGCAATCTCATGTCCCTGGCCGCGGTATCGCATGAACGCGGTCCGGGTTTCGGTCAGCGACTCGACTTCCCTTTCGCCGGCGCCCAGACGGACAACCGCCTCCGCTTCCGCGCGCATATCGGCGAAGAGATCGTTGAGCAGTCCGGCATCGAACCGCGGCAGGGCCATGAACCGCGTTCGCACGACTTCGTAGGCGATGGGCGCGCGCAAGAAGCCGACCGCCGAACCGACGCCGGCGCCCTGGGGAATGATAATTTGCGAAATGCTGAGTTTGCCGGCCAGCCGGGTGGCGTGAAGCGGCGCCGCGCCGCCGAATGCGATCAGCGTGCGGTCGGCGGTGTCCTTGCCGTTCTCGATCGCATGCACGCGGGCGGCGTTTGCCATGTTCTCGGTGACGATTTCCGAGACGCCCGCGGCGGCGATCTCGGTGGTCATGTCGAGCGGCCCGCCGACGACGCGGTCCAGCGCCGCCGCGGCGCGGGCGGGCTCGATCGGCACCTTGCCGCCGGCAAACCGGGCCGGGTCGATCTTGCCGATCACCACATCGGCGTCGGTGACGGTGGGATCATCGCCGCCGCGCCCGTAGCAGGCCGGCCCCGGATTGGAACCGGCGCTTTCCGGTCCGACGGTAATGCGCCGCAGTTCGTCGACCATGGCGATGGATCCGCCGCCGGCGCCGATTTCGACCATGTCTATCACGGGAATTCGCAGCGGCAGGCCGCTGCCCTTCAGGAAGCGGTACATCCGCGCCACCTCGAACGCCCGTGAAAGCTGCGGCTGCTGGTCATCGATGATCGTGATTTTGGCGGTCGTGCCGCCCATATCGAACGACAGAACCTTGTCGATGCCGTTTTCGGCGGCGATATTCTGCGCCAGAATTGCACCGCCTGCCGGGCCGGACTCAACCAGACGAATGGGGAACGCCATCGCCGTTTCCGCCGTCGTGATGCCGCCGCTCGACATCATCAGGAGGAGCGGACATGCGACCCCCTTGTCCTGCAGGCCCGACCGCAAACCGCGCAGGTAGCTTGCAATCATCGGCTGAACATAGGCGTTCGCACTCGTCGTCGACATGCGGTCGTATTCGCGAATCTCCGGACAGACCTCGGATGAGAGAGTGATCGCGACGTCCGGCAGCGCGGCCGAGAGAATCTCGTAGGCGCGTCTTTCATGGTCCGAATTCACGTAGCTGTGCAGGAAACAGACGGCGAGCGCCTCGACCCGCTGTTCCACGAGCAAGGGTACGAGGGCGGCCAGCGCCGCTTCATCGAGTGACAGCAATACCGAACCGTCGGCGGCGATCCGCTCGGGCACGACATGGCGGCGGACCCGCGGCACGAGCGGCTGCGGCCGTTCCATGTAAATGTCGTACTGCTCGAACCGGTGCTCATAGGCGATTTCGACGGAGTCGCGAAAGCCGTCGGTGGTGACGAGCGCGGTCCGCGCGCCCTTGCGCTCGATCAGCGCGTTGGTCGCGAGCGTCGTGCCGTGAATGACCAGCCGCACCTCGCCGGGCGAAACGCCTGATTGGGCGAGCATGGCGTCGATGCCCTCCAATACGCCCGTTTCCGGCGCATCCGTGGTCGTCAGCACCTTTGTGCTCCGCCGCGTTCCGTCGTGTTCGAGCACCACATCGGTGAAAGTGCCGCCGATATCCACAGCAAGTCGGGTGTCTCCGTTCATGGGGTGACTGTCCTATCCGGCTTCTTGTTTCGTTATTGTCGACCCCACCGTCTCAATCGCCCGGTGGGTCGCTGGGGAGCGCCGCCGCGCCGGTATCGTCCGCCACCATGTCGCCGCCGATGAAACGCGGCGTATCGCCGCGGGCGCGGGCCCGGCGATAGCGCACATAGGCAAAAGCCAGCAACAGGCCGAAGAGGCCAAACCCGATCAAGTCCGTGCGCCAGCCGGAGAACATCAGGAACAGGGCGGCGATGCAAGCCACGCCGCGCTCAACCATATGCAGCGGGATCAGCAACCAGCCAATACAGCTCACCGACAAGATCAGGACGCCTGCGGTTGCGGTCAGCGAGGCCAAGGCAATCTCCACCGGGCCGAGGTAGCCGAGGAGTTGCGGTCCGTAAATGAACATGTAGGGGATGATGAAAATCGGCAGGCCGATTCGAAACGCGGTCAAACTGGTTTTCCACGGATCGGTGTTGGCGACCGCCGCCGCGGCGTAGGACGCAATCGCCACCGGCGGCGTCAGGGACGATTTCGACGCACAGAAAATGATGAACATATGCGCCGCGACCACCGCAATCTTGCTGGCCTCGTCCGCCGGGAGACCGAACGTGCTGCCGTAATGCGGCACCAGCATGGTCTCGAGCGCCGGAACCAGCAGCGTCGCCAACACGACATAGGCGCCGGAAGTCGGCATGCCCATGCCCAGGAACACCGCCATCACCATGGTCAGGAACAGCGTCAGGAAAAGGTATCCGCCGCCGAATTCGAGAACGATCGTGCTCATCCGTTCGCCCAGCCCGGTGAGCGAGATGACCCCGATGATCATACCGCCGACTGCGCAGGCGACGGTCACCGGGGCGATCAGCTTCGGCGCTTCGACAGCGGCGTTCCAGACGATTCGCAGAAAGCGCCGCCGCACGCCGCTGTCGATCGCAAAGTTGATCGCGGCGCCGGTCACCAGTGCGCCGGACAGCGCCGGTGTGAAATCGAACCCGGGCACCATGTACCAGGCGAGCCAGGCAACCGGCAGCAGCGCGAAAATCCACCGGCGTCTGGCGTCGTCGTCGAATAATACCACCAAACAGGCGAGGTATATGATCGACCAGAATGCCGCGGTCGATGGCGTGTAGCCTTCGAACAGGTAGTACAGCAGCGCGAAGATCGACAGGAGAAGGTAGCCGCGCCGCTTTAGGACATCCCAAACCCGTGGCAGGTCCGCCTGCAAGGCCGGTTTCAGCCCGGCGCGGCGGGCTTCGAGATCGACCATGCCGAAGCAGGCGATGAAATAGAGCAATGCCGGGATGATCGACACCTTCATTACGTCGACGTACGAAATGCCGATGAATTCCATCATGATGAAGGCGGCGGATCCCATGATCGGCGGCGTAAGCTGTCCGCCGCAGGACGCGCAGGCTTCCACGCCGGCGGCGAAATGGCCGCGGTATCCGGCCTGCTTCATCGCGGGAATGGTGAAGGAGCCGGTGGTGACGACGTTGGCCGCCGAACTGCCGGAAAGGGTGCCCATGAAGGCGCTGCTGACGACGGCGGTCTTGGCGGGGCCGCCGATTTGCCGTCCGGTCAGCGCCTTGGCAAGGTCGGTGAAAAAATCCCCCGCGCCGGACGACAGCAGCAGCGATCCGAAGAGCACGAACAAGAAGACGAAACTCGCCGTCACCGCGACCGGGGTCGTCCAGATGCCGTAGGTCGTCAAGTACATGTGCTCGATGGTTTGTTCCACGCTGTATCCGTTGTGCCAAAACGGCGGCGCGAGATGGGGGCCGAGTGTCGTGTAGATCAGGAAGACCCCGCCGACGATGACGAGGACAATGCCGACCGACCGGCGTGCGGCTTCGAGGATGAGCAAAATGAGCGCGACGCCCCAGATCATTTCCCACATTGTCAGGGGCGTTACATAGATCATGCGTTCGCTGACATAGGTGGCGTTCACGAACAGGTAGCCGCAGGCTGCGATCAAGATGAGCGACAGGATGATGTCTGACGTGAATTGCAGTCGGCGTTTCGACGGGTCCGTGCTGCGTTCGGAATTCCAGAACAGGATCAGCAAGGCCAGCAGCACATGGATCGGGCGGTGTACCTCGGCGACCGGTTCGCCGAGATATCCGACGACCAGGTGATAGGTCGACATGGCGAAGGCGACCAAAGCGACAAAATCGCGGAAGCTGAATCGTTTCAGACGCTCAATTACTGCGCTCATCGCCGGTCGCTCTCAATCGGCCGAGCGGCAGGGCGCCACCTCCCGACCCTAAAGGAAACGGCAGGGCCGGCCGTGGCCCTGCCGATTGACGGGGCTATTTCAAATAACCCTTTTCCTTGTAATAGCGGGCGGCGCCTGGATGCAGTTCGATCGCCGGCGGGTGAGCCATGAATTCCGGCGTCACATGCTTGACGGACGCATGCACTTTTTTGATCGTGTTCAGATTCTCGACAATCGTCTTGGTGATGAAATACGCCTCGTCGTCGGTCACGGTGGTATTGGTGATCAACATCGACTGTGTCGCCATGGTCGGGACCGGCTTGGTTTGGCCCCGGTACAGATTGGCGGGCAATTGGTGGCGGACGAACCCCGAATTGGCCTTTTGGACTTTTTTCAACGCGGCGTCATCGATGCCGAGAAACGTCGTATCGATGGTTTGGGCTGCATCGAGGAACGCGGCGGACGGATAGCCGGTGGTCGCGGTAAAGCCGACAACCTTGCGGTCTTTGAGTTGATTCGCGCCGAAATTCTGTCCACCGCGCGATATCTTTAGATCCTTTTCCGAGAGCCCGTGCGCCCCCAGGAGGATCTGGAAGGCAAGCGTCGTGACGTTGCCGACCGGCTGGGTCGCGAAGGATTTTCCCTTGAGGTCGGTAAACTTCTTCACCCCGGCGCCATCGCGCACCATGACGTGCACCGCGTTGGTCATGAAGGAGCCGATCGCCCGGACATTCGTAATTTTCTTCGGGAACGGCTTGGCGCCTTCGCGCGCCATCGGCAGGACGGCGGCCATGGTGAAGCCGGTATTGGTGCGGTTGTTGGAGACCGTCACCACATTGGACAGGCCGCCACCGAGTTCGGTGTTCGATTTGACTCCGTTCTTCGCCATGATCTGGCTGATGGTGGCGCCGACGACACTCCAGGGTGTTCCGGGATTGCCGACGCTGATCGTAACTTGTTTCGGCTTTTTGCCGCCGCCGGCCAGTGCCGGTGACAGCGGTATCGCGACGGTTGCCACCGCGGCGGCAGCGCCGAGAATGAACTTCGCAGGATTCATGATCGCTTCCTCTGTTATGTGCCCCCACTTGCCGCAGAGTATCCAGACTTATGGAATTCAACCGTAAATGTTGCGCACGCACAATAGCACCGGCGTCTCGACGCCCGTTCCCGGTGTCGCGGGATGGTGCGCCCGGGCAAGATCCAGGCGGTAAACGGGTGGCCTTGTCGGCGGTGCGTATTCTTGATTATCTGGGGGACCGTCCGTCCAACACCGGCATGCAGCGCAATTGTGGATGTCCGTGGAAATTGCCGCGCCGGATCAACCGGCCGAGGAAAAATCGCAATGGGTAATCTTTCGTTGGGCATCGACATCGGCGGCACCTTCACCGATATCGTCGTCTATGACCCGGCGACCGCCCGACATGTCATTTGGAAAGAACCGACGACGCCGGACGATCCGACCCGTGGAGTCATCACCGGCGCGAAGCGGCTGATCGAGACGGCGGGAATCGCGCCTTCCGACATCGCCCGCGTGGTGCATGCGACGACGCTGTTTACGAACGCCTTGATCGAACGCAAGGGCGCGAAGACTGCGTTGATCACCACGGAGGGGTTTCGCGACGTCCTGGAGATCGGCCGAGAGCGCAAGTTCGAGTTGTACGACCTGTTTATCGAAATGCCGGTGCCGCTGGTGCCGCGGCGGCTGCGCCGCGAGGTTCCCGAACGGCTCGCCGAAACCGGCGCGGTGGAAATCCCGCTGGACGAATCGGCGCTCGCCCGCGTGCTTGAGGAAATCTCCGCCACCGGCGTGGAGTCCGTTGCGGTCACCTTCCTGCACGCCTACGCCAATCCGGCGCATGAACGCATCGCCGCCCGGTTGCTTGCGCGCGATTACCCGCATCTCTCCGTTTCCCTGTCCTGTGACGTGGCGCCCGAAATCCGCGAATACGAGCGCAGCTCGACGACGGTCGCGAACGCCTATGTGCGCCCGCTTGCCGAGCGGTATCTCGACGGGCTGGCCCATCAGATCCGCGACCTTGGTATTCCCGGCCCGTTCTTTCTGATGCTGTCGAATGGCGGTCTGACCCATGTGGACGAGGCGAAGCGCAATCCGGTGCGCCTGCTCGAATCCGGGCCGGCCGCCGGCGCGTTGGCGGGCGCCTATTTCGGCGCGCAAGATTCGATCAGCGAAGTGCTTGCTTTCGACATGGGTGGAACCACCGCAAAGGTAAGCTTGATCGATGGCGGCGAGCCTTCGACCGCTTACAGCTTCGAGGCGGCGCGGACCAAGCGGTTCAACGAGGGCAGCGGCTTGCCGATCAAGATTTCAACGATCGAGCTGATCGAAATCGGTGCGGGCGGCGGATCGATTGCGCATATCGACGAGTTGGACCTGCTTAAGGTCGGCCCGCAAAGTTCCGGCGCGGTTCCGGGGCCCGCCTGTTACGCGAAGGGCGGCGACTCCGCGACCGTGACCGACGCCGACCTGCTGCTGGGCTATCTCAACGCGGATTTTTTTCTCGGCGGTGCGATGCGGATCGACCGCGCCGCCGCGGAGCGCGCGATGCAGCCGCTGATGGACGCCAGCGGTCTCGGCAGTGTCGAGGTCGCCTGGGGCATTCACGACGTGGTCAACGAGAACATGGCGAGCGCCGCGCGCGTCCAAATTACCCAGCGCGGCAAGGATCCGCGCGATTATGCGCTGCTTGCCACCGGCGGGGCCGGTCCGGTCCATGCGTATAATGTTGCGCGCAAACTCAATCTGCGGCGGCTGATCTGCCCGTCCGCCGCGGGGGTGGGATCGACCGTTGGCCTGCTCATGGCGCCGGCGCGGATCGACCGCGCGGTGTCCATGGTGTGCCGCCTGGATGCGCTCGATTGGCCACGCTTCGAGGCGGCGTTTGCAGCGCTTGAAGAAGACGCGACCCGGGTGCTGCAGGAGACCGGCGCGGATCTGAGCCAACTGCAGGTGCGGCGCCTGGCGGATATGCGCTACCAGGGGCAGGGGTCGGAGATCGTCGTCGATCTGCCATCGGGCCCGTTCACGGCGGAATCGCAGGGTGAGATCGTACACCGGTATGAAGACCGGTATCGCCAATTGTTCACGCGGATCAGGCCCGGCGTCGCCATTCAGATGGTCAATCTGCGGGTCTCCCTCTCGGCGCCGGTCGAGGGCGCGGGAATCGAGCTTGCCGCCGGTGGCGGCGGCGCCGCCGATCCAAGCAAGGGAAGCAGGATGGTCTATTTTCAGGAGTCCGGCGGTTTCGTCGATACGCCGGTGTTCGATCGCTACCATATCCGGCCCGGCAGCCGAATCGACGGGCCCGCGGTGTTCGAGGAAAATGAATCGACATTGATTGTCGGCCCCGGCGCTGCTTGCGTTGCGGAGCCGTCCGGCAATTTGGTCATCACATTGCCGGAAGACGAAGGATGAACCGATGACCGATGACCAAACCCTATTCGATTCCGTCACGCTGGAAATCATCTGGCGGCGGTTGATTTCCGCGGTGGATGAAGCGGCGGCGGCGCTGGTGCGCACGTCGTTTTCGACGCTGGTGCGGGAATCATACGATTTCTCCTGTATTCTCACCGACGAACACGGTGAGTCGCTGGTGCAGGCGACCGAAAGCATTCCGTCGTTTATCGGCACGCTGCCGGCGACGGTAAAGCATTTCATTGCGGAATATCCGGCAGACGATCTGGCGCCGGGCGACGTCCTCATCACCAACGATATTTTTCAGGGAACCGGCCATCTGCCGGATATCTCGCTCGCCAAGCCGATCTTTTTCAACGACCGGCTGATCGGATTCGCGGCGAGTACGGCGCATGCCCCCGACATTGGCGGCAAGATCCGTTCGCCGGAACCGCGCGAGGTTTTCGAGGAAGGGTTTCAGATCCCGATCATGAAATTCATGGCGCGGGGCGAAGTCGACACGACGCTGGAAAAACTCCTGCGCAAGAATGTCCGCACACCGGACCAGACGATGGGAGATCTCTGGGCGCAGGTGGTGGCGCTCGATCTCATGGAAGCGCGTCTGGTCAAACTGATGGAGCACTATGAGCTGACGGAACTCGGTCCGCTGGCGGGCGAGATGCAGGGCCGGTGCGAGCGGGCGATGCGCGCCGCCATTCGCGATCTGCCGGACGGCGTTTACAACAGTTCGCTGATGACGGACGGCGTTGCCGATGCGCCGATCCGGGTGGAGATGACGCTCACCGTCGATGGGGAGACCATCGATATCGACTATGCGGGGTCGGATCCGCAGG
>Ga0224508_10003761_pt1 | contig 12521 bp, 12 predicted proteins | sample SF_Jan12_sed_USG_4_FD_170157 | JGI IMG/M metagenome (GOLD analysis project Ga0224508, IMG submission 170157) | Sediment microbial communities from San Francisco Bay, California, United States - SF_Jan12_sed_USGS_21 | ecosystem: Environmental > Aquatic > Marine > Sediment | place: USA...
GCCCGACTCGCTGTGGCCAGCGGCAACACCGATTATCTCGAGTTCGCGGGCGGGGCGAGCCTGCAGTTCGTCACCGAACGCCATCGGGTCCGGGGGTTTGCGAACGCCTCAGTACGCCGGGCCAGCGGGGAAAAGATCGCTGAGTCAGTAACCGCACACCTCAGACATAACTACAGGCTAACTCCCGCATTTTCCACGCTGGTCTTTCTTCAACACTCGTCCGATCCGTTCCGCCGCATCGAGAGCCGAACGCTCGCCGGTGCGGGCACCCGCATCGACATCGTCCGGGAGGAGGCGTGGGAGGTATCGATCGGCCTCTCGGCCATGTACGAAAACGAAGCGTTCACGGATGATCCAACCGGCGAGCGCGAGAACGAATTTCGCGGGTCGTCCTTCGTGAGCGCCGTCGGCACTGTAACCGAGACCCTGCGACTCGACCTCAGCGCGTTCTACCAGCCCCTGTTCGCCAGCTGGGGTGACGACCGCTTGTTCGTTGCGTCATCCATTCGGGTAGACGTGGTCGGCGAGCTCGACCTTGTCGTGCGCTTCGACCTGCAGCGCGAGTCGCGGCCTCCCGCAGGAGTGGAGCCAACCGACCTGAGTCTGAGCACGGGGTTCGTCTTGGACTTCTGACCCGCCCAGGATCGTCAGCGCCTCACACGTCCCACGCAGCCCGTGCCAGCGCCCACAGGTTCACGAGCACGACGAGGACGGCCCCCGCGTATAGCATGGGCGGGACCGCCAGCTCGCTCCCGAAGAACGCGCCCTCAAGCAGGGTGGGCAGGCGGAGCGCGACGAGTACCCAGATGACGCGTGCGAACCACGCGTTCTGCCACCACCAGAGCAGAGCGACGATGATTGCGGCGATCGCGCCACCCGCGACGAACCAGGCCCACTCGGGACCGCGGGTGTCGGGGAATAGGCCCCGCTGCAGGAGCACCCACGCACCGGCCTCGTACAGGACGGCGTAGTGCAGGTAGACGATCGCGGCCCGACGGTACTGCCGGGCCCGCTCCGGGGGATGGTCTGCGCGCGACAAGCGGCTCATGCATCTGAAACTCGCGACCCGGAGCGAGGTCCCGCAAGGCGGCGACCTCGCCGCTAGATCCCTGCCCGCTCCATCATCTACTCGAACCTGGGATCGGCTCGCGGGGAGTGGTCCCTATTCGGCACTACTCCCTGGCACCAACGCCACAATGCGCAGCGGGCCGCCACTCCCACCCTCGATCTTCATCGGGAGGGCCACGACGAAGCTGCCTGTCGCAGGCAGTTGACCCAGGTTTGCTACGTTCTCGAAGCCCGCGATATCCTCTCCGTACAGAATCCCGTGCGAGCGAAAGTCGGTGGACTGCCCATAGTCCACGCTCGGAGTGTCGAGTCCGAAGGCGGTGATGTTGCGGTTCTCGACCAGCCACCGCGCAGCCTCGGGATCGAGCCCCGGGAAGTGCAATTCGGGAACCGCCTCCGCCCCTGTGAGATCGGTTCCCAGGTATGCCGTGCGATCGTCGTATCGGTCGCCCCAGCCGGTTCGCACCAGCAGGATAGCGCTGTCCGGTATCTCTCCGTGCTCCGCCTCCCACGACTGCAGGTCCGCGACCGAGACCAAATAGTCGGGAGACGCCCGTTCGGAGACGTCCACGACCACGGCCGGCCCGATGAGGTTCAGCAGCGGGATCTGGTCGACTGTCTGCCGACCCTCCGAGAAGTGAATTGGCGCGTCCAGGTGCGTCCCCCCATGCTCGGCCGCCGAGTAGCGGTATGACGAGTAGAACCAACCACCGGGTGTCGGACCGTAGGCGAGTTCCTCGAGCACGAATCCGACCGTGTCCGTGGGCCAGTAGATGCTCGATGCCGAAAATGAATGCGTGAGGTCAACCCAGCGGCCGCCCGTCCCGTCGAACACGGCCGAGACATCGGACGCGGCCGGCCGGCAGCCGACGAGGGCCAGAACCACAAACAGCGCAACCCGGCGAACCATGGGCATCTCCATCATGGGTGAGGACAGAACGTAAGCATGGCAACACCCGTCAGCGAGGCATTTCAGCCCAAGCGTCTCGGGTAGCCAACTTGCCCGGGAGCGATCTCTGCGACTATTTGTCAAGCCTGCCGCCCGAGTGCACCGTGCGGCGTTTCGAAAAAACACCTGGAGGAAAACGGTCATGAGAAGGACAGGTTTGTTGGCTTCGTGTCTGGCTGTAGCATTCGGCGTAGTTGGTTGTCAGGAAAACGTCACCGAACCCGGGCCCGCATCCGACGCGCTCGGTGCCGTAGCCGCTCCCGGCCAGATGTCGGCGGCGACCTTAGATTTCAACGCCTCGCTTCAGGCCGGCCTCGACCGCGACGCAATGCGGGACAAGTTGTGGAAACCTGGCCTGGTGGATTCGTATTATTTCGATGCAGCCGGCAGGGCGATCAACCCCGGTGAGTTCCAGTGCCCGCCCTCGACAGCCCTGTTCGACTTCTTCCTCGCAGAGTTCTTCGAGTTCGTCCTCGGCGAACCTGAACTGTTCGACTTCGTGTTCTTCGTTTTGCAGGCCGACCTGGTCGTCCAGTTCGACGCGCAATTCCTCCTGGATGATTCGACGCCGCAGGAGTTCGGCTACGACGGCCAGTTCACCAACGTCATGCAAAGGACGCACAAGGACACGAAACGCTTCTGGGACATCTTCTCGGACGACATCCAGCTCCTGGCCATGAAGGGCACGATGCTCCAGGATGTCCAGAGGGTTGAGACAGTCTATCTTACCGCTGGATTCCCGCCTGCTTTGGCCGCGTTCCTAGCGTCCCAGACGCCGGTTGCTCTGGCAGAATCAGAGATCCTCGACGGCGGAAACCATGCTCTCTTCAGCTTCAACGCGTTCGCGTTCAGCCCGGGCCCGAGTTCGGGCATCGCCGATCGTATCGTCATGGGCGACGCGATCCTCGAGGGCTACGAGGCTCTCGGTTTCGGGGACGTGGCGCCGCAGGCCGTATATGCACACGAGTTCGCGCATCACATACAGTTCGAGAACGACTATTTCAACGATGCGATCCCGACGACGGATCCCGGCGGTCCGAACGCGGCGGAGGCGACGCGCTACACGGAGCTGATGGCCGACGCGATGTCTGCGTACTACCTCACCCACGCGCGCGGGGCCACGCTGAGGCAGCAACGTGTCGAGCAGTTCCTGGAGGTGTTTTTCGAACTCGGTGACTGCGCGTTCTCGGATCCCGGCCACCACGGCACGCCTGCCCAGCGCATGCGGGCCGCCCAGTTCGGGTTCGATCTGGCCGACCAGGCTCAGAAGCAGGGGCACATCTTGAGCTCCGAGGAATTCCATGACCTGTTTGTCGCGGAGTACCTCACGCTGATCGCACCGGACGCTCCCTGATTCCACTCGCCCGGCGCGGTCTCGATCGGGACCGCGCCGGAGCAAGGCCGCAGTCGGGCTCTTTTCGCCTGACGCTGGCCCCTATCTTGCTCGAGTTCGCGCCACGGACCCTGTGCAAGGCTTGGACGTAAGAACGTCAACCAGGATGTGGGGGGTGAGATTCGCCCCGGAGGATACAAGACGGAGGGCAGCACCGTGCGCAAACTCATCATTCTTTCAGCGCTGTTCGCGAGTGTCAGCGCATTCATGGTGGTGCAAGGACTTCGCACGCCAGGCCGGTCATTTGCGCATCCCCCGGGCGCCGAACACCAGTTCGCCGGGGATGCCGGAGGATGGTTCCAGGCGACGAAGCCTTACTGCAACAGCGTCGAAGCCGAGACCCGGCAGCAATGGTATCCGCCGCCGACCGGGATGGAAGGCACTGCGTACAGCGCCGCCTGCTATGCGCTCGCTGGAAAGATCGACAGGGCCCGTGACCTGATCCTCGACTTGAAGGGCGACGATCGCTGGAAGGCCGCAGGCATCGTGTTCGGAGTGGGACACCCGGTCGCAGACGCCGGTGATGATCTATCTGCCGGGCCGATCATGGAACTCGTCGTCGAGTTCTGGCCGAATCACTACATGGCGCTCTACCATGCAGGCATCTCCCGGTATCAGCTCGGAGAGCACGCCGCGGCGAAGCAACACCTCGAGGATTTCCTGCAGTATTACGACCAGAAAGACGGCTGGACGAGCAACGCCCGGTACGTTCTCGATCAGATCGAGTGAGCCGCTAGCGTGACATATCTGCCGGTGGACTCCGTCCTCGCTGACCGGTACAGAATCGAGGCGGAAATCGGCCGTGGCGGCTACTCGATCGTGTATCGCGCCCGGGACCTGACACTCGAATCGCCGGTTGCGATCAAACTCCTGGTTCCGCCCCCCGCTACCGAGGCAGTCGCCCGGGAGAGAATGCGACGAGAAGCGCTCGTCGCCCGCGGGCTGTCACACCCGAACGTGGTTCAGCTCCACGATTTCGTCGACGATGAAGGGCAGACGTTCCTGGTCATGGAATTCGTGGACGGTCCGGATCTGGCGCAGCACGTGGCCGAGGTGGGTCCGTTGTCCCCCGAGGCTGCCGTTCGCACGATCGGCGACGTCGCGGCTGCGCTCGAGGCGGCTCACTCGATGGGGGTGCTGCATCGTGACGTAAAGCCCCAGAACGTCCTTCTCGATTCCGATGGCCGGGCGCGCCTGGCGGACTTCGGATCCGCGCGCGTCACCAGCATGGAAACGGTCACCCGGACAGGCGGGCTCGTCGGAACCATTGCTTATACGGCGCCCGAAATCCTCGCCGGCGAGCGCGGGGACGCCCGCTGCGATTTGTACTCCCTCGGCATGACCCTCTATTTCGGCCTCACCGGTCAGTTGCCGCACCAGCCGTCCGTCCACCTTCCGCCGACTCCGTCTCCCGTGGGCCACCGGCCGCGTGCCGCCCGGCCCGACGTGCCCGCGTGGCTCGACGACCTCACGGCCATGATGACGCGCGAGGACCCCGGTCTCCGTATTCCGACGGCCGGCCTGCTCATGGAAGCCCTCGATGTTCGAGACGACGGGGCTGTACCACTGATCTCGCCGACAGCAGCCCGGCCGGAGTGTGTGATCTGCGGATCGCCGGATCCGCTGGGTACCGGCCTGTGCTCGGCGTGCCTCGGCTCCGAGACGGCCGGGAGTTCACACGAACGGTTGTTGTTTCTGGAACGTGGGGGAGATCGAAACCACCGGGCCGAGATCGAGGACCGCGTTCGGGAGATGGTCGCCGACTCCCGGCCGGACGCGGATATCGCCGCCGCGGTTCGCGGCGAGCTGCCGCTGATTCGCGTGCCCTCTGCCGTCGTGGAGCGTGTCGCCCGTCATCTGCGGGAGACGGGGCTCCCGGTGAGGGTCGCGCATCCGGTTCGGGTAGGGGCGCGCCTGACCCCGGCCCTAGGCGGCGCCCTGGGTGTAGCCATAGCGATTGGTATGGCTGCCGGCCTGGTGGCGGCCAAACCGATGCTGCTGCTCACGCCGGTGTTCGCCGCCGTGGTAATCTGGTCCGCCGTGCGCCGGCAGGCTCCCTCCCTGCTGACCCTCGAAGCGCCCGTCTCGATGCCGGCGGGCATGGAGGATGACGCTCGGGAGGCTCTGACATCGATGCCCGAAGGGGCGGCCCGGCGGCTGCTGGCGGACTTCGTGCGAATGGCCCGCGAACTCCACGCCTCGGAGGCCGGCTCCGGGCTGGATACAGCGCTCACGGAACTCGTACGTGGGGCAAGCCAACTGGCGACCGACCTCGGCGGTCTTGATCGGAGTCTGGCAATCCTGGAGGCTCAACCAGACGAGAATCCCGCCTCGCCGGACTGGCTGGAAACGCACGCTCGCGTGTCCCGTGCCCGTGATCGTCTCGTACAACGGCTGCTGGACGCCATGGCCGCTCTGGCGAGAGCGCGAGCGGCGGGATCCGCGAGTCCTGCTGACGAGGAGAAGCGGCTCGTCCAACTCGCACGTGACATCGAACAGGATTCCGAGCTGCAGGCGGAGGCCCACCGCGAGCTCGACGCGCTCCTGGCCTGAGCTTCTTGCCGGGGCGATCGTCGGCTGTTCCGTTGAATCGGTGTCCGGGCGCGTCCGCGTCCGCTTTCGGTCTCGAACCCGGGACTTCCCGATAGACCTGTTCACCGTATTCCTGCTAGCGCTTCTCACGGCCGCGGCCACCAGTCTGGGCGCTCTGCCGTTTCTCTGGGTGCCCAACCCCGGGCGCTACTGGCTCGGGTACGGAAGCGCGGCCGCGGCGGGGCTCATGCTCGCCGCATCGGGCCAGCTCGTATACGAGGGTTGGCAACAGAGTCCTTCCCGACTCGGCGCCGGTCTTGTGGCCGGCCTCCTGTTCATCGCGGCCTGTCGTTGGCTTCTGGATCGATTCAACAGCGTACGTATAGGAGACCTCAGGGGCGCGGACGCGAGAAGGAGCCTGCTGATCGTCGGCGCGATGACGGTTCACTCCGTGGCAGAGGGCGTAGGCATCGGAGTGTCGTTCGGGGGAGGGGCCGAACTCGGCCTGTTCATCTCGCTGGCTATCGCCGTCCACAACATCCCTGAAGGTCTGGCGATTTCGCTGGTGCTCGTCCCGCGGGGCGTCTCCGTCTGGAAGGCCGCCGCGTGGAGCTTCTTCAGCAGCGTCCCGCAGCCGCTTCTCGCCGTGCCTGCATTCCTGTTCGTCCTCCAATTTCAGGAGTTTCTGGCCGCGGGCTTTGGATTCGCCGCCGGGGCGATGGGCTGGATGGTCGTGCGCGAGTTGATCCCGGAAGCGCGGAAGGAAACCGGGTCCACCTGGAGGCCTTTGGGAGTGGCGGCTGCCGCGGCGCTGGTGCTTGGTGTGCTGCAGGTGCTGCTGCGGGGGTAGGGGACGGCCAGATGCAAAAGAGCCCGGTCATCGGACCGGGCTCTCCAGACTCCGATGCTGCTTCTGTCGCTCGATCAGTCCTCTCCGAGATACTCCTCGGCGATCGGACGATTCGGGCCTTCTGCCTCCCACATGATCGACACGACCCACCAGCGTTCGCCGTCCCACATCAACTGAAAGCTATTGATGCCTCGCTGAAACGTGGTGCCTGCTTCCATGTCCGCCGCGGTGCGGTAGGAGTTGTAGGTGCTGAACGCGTGGGCGATATCGGCCCACCGCTCGGTCACCCGGTACGCCTCGTCTTCGAAGAACCCGTTGTCGACGAGTTGAGCGCCGGCCGTCTCGATGTACTCTTCCGGCGACCACACGATATACCCGTGCGTGCCGTCCCGACGCTTGAACTTCGGTATCAGCCGGGCCTCGGGAATGAACAACGATCGGAAACGATCCCAGTCACGCTCTTCGCCCGCCTCACCGGAAATCACGTCGTACACGGCCGCCATGATCGCATCGATCGACTCGACGTCAAGCGGCGCAGCCATCGGCGTCGCCACCTCGGCCTCAGCCTCAGCTTCCTGCGCCTGGACCGCCGACGGCATGCTCCACGCCACCGCGGCGAGCAGTGCCACGACCCCGCCCGTCCTCATCCACACATTCGGCACTCGTCGCATCACCGAAACCTCCTCTGAAATGAACGTGCCGACGCCACCATTTCGCGTCGCCGGCTACAGAGTACCAGCCGATGCAGCGAGAGGTCCAGAGGCCCCGCCCCGCCCGGAAGCGAGTACCCCGACCCAGTAACCGGTCTCGGCCTTGACCCACAACATCTTGTAGTAGTATCATCCTCGTACCCCAAGATGTTGCGGTTGGCGTGGAAAACTGCCGCCAAATCAGTGGATATCGAGGGGATTAGCTGTGGAGAATCCAACGGTGCCAGGCGGGGGCGGGTCGTTCATGGCCGATGAGGCTTGACGATCCGTTGACGGCTGTGCCGTGCTTCGCAAGAGCAGCGGTTCTCCACACGGAGTGCTGGCATCACGGAGCGACCAGGGAGGCACCTGATGTTTGGGCTTCGAAGTCCGGGTATCGAGACAGCTGGATCCGACGGCGCCAGTTGGCGGCCGGCGTTGACCGCCCGATGGCTCAAAGATGCGGTGTTTGCCCATAGACTTGCGTTCGAGCGCGAAATGCGCCGAGACCGCAGAGGTCTGGAGCGCCGTTTCAAGGCGTACCTGAAGAAGGAGAATGCCCGCCACGACTGAGCGCGCGCCCCAGCGAAGCGGTAACTGCGCGCCAGCCGATGCCGCCACACCAGCCGGCGGTAGGAGGGCAGAAGAAAGGCCTCGGAGAAATCCGGGGCCTTTCGCGTTGGTGGTCCGGTTGCTGTTCCCCCGGCTGGAACCCGGCACCCCCGCGGCGTAGTTTTGGGCGTCCATGCCACAAGCGGCGACCTTCCCCGGCCTCGAGCGCCAGGCGACACCAGCATGACCCACCCCGAAATCCAGTTGACCAGCGCCGCACGCCGACCGTCGGTGACCACGCTCGTCGGGAACGTCCCGATCGGCAGTGCTCATCCGATCGTCGTCCAGTCGATGACGAACACCGATACGGCTGACATCGAGGCCACGATTGCCCAGGTGGCCGCGCTGGCGGAGGCGGGCAGCGAACTGGTCAGGATTACCGTCAACACCCCGGCCGCCGCCCGTGCCGTGCCCCAGATCGTATCACGACTGGATGCCCGAGGGATATCGGTTCCGCTGATCGGCGACTTCCACTTCAACGGACACATCCTGTTGCCGGGCAACGTCGACTGCGCCGCTGCACTCGCGAAGTATCGGATCAATCCGGGAAACGTCGGAAAGACACGCTGGGACGAGAACTTCGCGCGGATCGTCGAGTGCGCGATCGAGCATGAAAAACCGGTCCGGATCGGCGTGAACTGGGGTTCGCTCGACCAGGTCCTGCTCACTGGCATGATGGACGAAAATGCGGCGCTTGCGGAGCCACGCGAGGCCCACGAGGTGACGATGGCCGCCATGGTCGAAAGCGCGCTGCGTTCGGCCCGCGCCGCCGAGAAGATCGGCCTGGCTCACGACAGGATCATCCTGAGTGCCAAGGTCTCGGCAGTCCGCGATCTGGTGGCCGTATATCGTTCACTCGCGCCCCTGTGTGATTACCCGCTCCATCTGGGCCTCACGGAGGCCGGCATGGGCCGCAAAGGAACTGTCGCCAGCTCGGCCGGCCTGGCCATGCTGTTGTTCGAGGGCATCGGAGATACGATCCGCGTATCCCTCACGCCGAGGCCCGGTGGAGATCGAACGGAAGAGGTCCGGGTGGCGCGACAGATCCTACAGTCGCTCGGGATACGCAGCTTCGAGCCCCAGGTAACGGCGTGCCCCGGCTGCGGCCGGACGACGAGCACCTTCTTCCAGGAAATGGCGCTCGATATCGAGACCTATCTCCGCGATCGGATGCCCGACTGGAAGATCGCACATCCGGGAGTCGAGACTCTCAGCGTCGCTGTAATGGGCTGCGTGGTCAACGGTCCCGGCGAGTCGCGCCACGCGGATATCGATCTCGCTTCCGGGCACGTTCGAGGAGCCGGTCGCGCCCGTGTTCGTCGACGGCGAGCATTGGGCGACATTGCGGGGCGAGGACATCGTCGAACAGTTCATGGAGATTCTCGAGACCTATGTCACACGCCGGTTCGGCACCGATACTGTCGAAGTGGGTTGAAGCTCGTCAGGCGTTCTCGAACTCCTCGATGCCGGCCCTCTCGGTGCGTACGAGACCCCTTTCTGAAGACAGGTGCCTGAGCATCGCCAGGATCTCGCGCAAGAACACGATGCGCAGCTGACCTCCCCGAGCTTTCGGGTAGAGGGTTCGCAGAACCTGCTCAGCCGACCGTGCTCCGGCCGTCACGGCGTCTGCCACCCGGCCCAGCCGCCGCCCGATGGACGCTTCCGTCTCTTCCAGCCACGCGCCCGGGTTGGTCATCGTCTCCATGTGACTCGAACAGATTCGGGCGGGCTTCAACCGTCGAGCCGCGCGAATCGATTCCAGGTACGCGCCGAGACTGTCGAAGTCCGGGTCGGACACGATCAGCGGCGTCTTCCATTTGAGCAGAAACTGGTCGCCTGCGAGCAGCGTTCGCGTATGCCGGTCGAAAAGCATCACATGCCCCGGTGCGTGTCCTTCGGCCAGCAACCATTGCCAGCCCACGGGTGCCGGAAGCTCGCCGGCATCACCTGTCAGGGCCCGGTCGATCCGCAGCTCGGCGAACGGTCTCCCATGAACGGGCTCGCCTCCCGGCGCGAGGGCACGCGTCTCGGCATCCGTCAGCCCCATGCGCCGAAGCGCCGCAGGACCGCGGCTGGATCGAGGGTGAGGTTCCCGCATTTCGTCGATCGCCCGGGCGTGAGCCGTTACGTGGAAGGGCTCAACCCTCAGCAGGCCTCCCGCGTGATCAAGGTGCGTGTGCGACAGGATGACCGGCATCGACTCCAGGGTGAACCCGAGCGTCGTCAGCTTACCGCGAAGCGCTGCCTCACATTCGGCCGTGTCGGCTCCCGCATCTACCAACCACGGCGAGTTCATCGGCCCGATTACGAAGACGCTGGTGACACCCGGCACGAACGGGTCGGGGAGCGGTATCCGGATGCAGCCCTCCACAATGATTTCGGGGGGGCCCGCGGGGTCAAGCGTGGGCATCGCCCCCCCCGGCTGCAAGCCGGATCCCCTGCTCGATTCGGCGGTCCTCGACCGCGGATTCCAGGTTCTTGAGCTGCTCGGGAGTCTTGCCGAGCGACCGGCCATCTACCGATCGGGCGCACTCAAGGCCCCGAGCCGCGTTGGTGAGTATGACGGACTCCGCTCCAAGCATAGCATCGATTCCGAACTCACCCTGCTCGACGGTCAGGCCGACTGCCGGAGCGCACTCGATGATTCTCGCCCGAACCGACCCGGGATAGATCGGCAGGGTATCGGCAGGCGTGTACAGCACGCCCTTCTCAACCCAGAAGACGTTGGCGGATCCGGTCTCGAGGAGCAGGCCCGAGGCGACCCGCACGGCCGCGTCGGCTCCGAGGCGTCCGGCCTCGCGAGCGCACAGGATGTTGGCGAGTGCGCTGCACGTCTTATGACGGAATAGCGCGGGCAGGGAAACGCGGCCGTCCGGCAGCACCACCACGGCGGGCCTCCGAGTCGCGGGCACCGGCGAGAGATCCACGATCGCCTCCGCCTGCGCGGTGTCCTGCCTGAAGCCCCGCGAACCGACGCCGGCGAACCACTGCAGGCGGGCGACTCCGTCCCGGGCCCCCGGATCGAGCTCGGACACGATATCGGCCAGCCTGGCTGCGGAACTCGCCGGGCGCCCGAATCCGTCGGGCGGTTCAAGGCCGATGGCTCGGGCCGCGTCGTGCAGCCGGCTCATCTGGAGCTGCGCATCCAGCAGTACACCGGACCGTACGGCCAGCGTCACGAACACGCCGTCTCCATAACGCAGGCCGCCACTCGCGGCGGGGATCGCTGCCGTTCCCGGCGGCACGGCTCGGCTCGTCCACGTCCTTGTTGGCTGATCGATCATGAAGTCGCCCCATGCGCCGGCTCGACCGGCCGCACATGTTGGAAAACGCACTCAACAAAGGATGGACCCATGAAACCCCTCCGAGACATGCTCTTGCTCGCCCTCGTGGGCGCGTCACTGACGGCGTGCGCGCCCCGCCAGGCTATCATCGCCAGTGACCCGCCCGCCGGTGGCCCGGTCACAGGAGTCGGCGACGGGCCGCTCATGGACGATCTCACCCTCGTCGTCGAGGCCCAGGACGCATATTTCAAGGCCAACGGTGTCTACGCCGACCGATCAGCCGACTTGAACCTGACGCCGACCGAAGGTGTGAGCATAGATATCATTCAGGGCGACCGAAATGGCTTCTCAGCCATCGCGCGGTCGGGAGACTTCGAGTGTGCCGTATACGTGGGCGACGTGAGGGCGCCGCGCTCGTATCTGACGGACGTAGCGGAGGTCGGCTGTCGATCCTAGCCAGCATGGGAAAGCGGTTCGGCCCGCGAAAGCGATGTGTCGCGGGCCGGGGGAGGCGTCAGGTCTGGGTGCGAGTGCGACGGCGTCTGGCGTTGCGAGCCAGGCGCCGTTGGGCGGCCTTGGCTTTGCGCCGCCGCGACGCGCTCGGCTTCTCGTAATGCCTTTTGCGGCGCATGTCGGCCAGGATGCCGGCTCGCTGTACTTTTCGGCGGAACTTCCGGAGGGCTTTCTCGAGGTTCTGCCCCTCTCCGATCTGAATCTCCAAACCGTCTCACCTCTTTCGGATCTCGTGTCGCGCGGGACGCCTGTCGGACAGGGCCCGTAGATAAGCCCTGAAAGATAGTCGCTTCGCGCGCCTGAGCAACCGCGGTCAGTCTCCCGCCGCACGGACTCTTTTTCGTTTTGGCTACAAGTTACCTCGGCGACTCGTGTGGCCCGAACGGTAACCCGTTGATGTGCTGCGATTTGTGCGGTGCGAAATCCATGGCACACGCCTCGCGACGCCGTCCTCCTTCTGGCGACCCCGGTCACCGTGGCCGCTCGCCGATCCAGGAACGGAGGCGAAGTTGACAGACTGTAGGACGGAAGGCCGGAACAGAAGCTCCCAAACGGCAGCCCTGATGCTGTTTGCGTCGATCTGCCTGGTCGCCGGGGCGGTCCCGGCGACCGCGCAGCAGACGAACGCCCG
>Ga0224508_10003762_pt1 | contig 12517 bp, 12 predicted proteins | sample SF_Jan12_sed_USG_4_FD_170157 | JGI IMG/M metagenome (GOLD analysis project Ga0224508, IMG submission 170157) | Sediment microbial communities from San Francisco Bay, California, United States - SF_Jan12_sed_USGS_21 | ecosystem: Environmental > Aquatic > Marine > Sediment | place: USA...
TCACGGATCAGTACCCCATTCTTGTACGTGCTGGTATGCTGAGGTCGCATTGTCAAAGCACCACCAACCTTCTTCGCGCGGCGCAGCTCGTAACTCCCAGCTATCGTCACCGAAGCCGTAGAGGCCGGTCAAGACCTTTCGTTTCTCGCGCCAGACATCCGGCGCGAGCGTTTCTCGTCGGTCGGCGTCAGCGCGGACGACGGGCAGGCGGCTGCCGCCGCTGTCCTCGTAGGCAAACATCCAAAGGCATCGAGTACGGAGTTGGCCGGAGTACCACAACATTGACACTCCCCGACAGCATTCTTCATGGCGATGATGACGAGTATATTCTCCGCCCGGTCCGTGCGTGAGAATCAGGTCGAAGTCAGCCTGAGGCAGCAGTCGTAGGATCGTTTCTTCAACCGCTGCGGCTGATAGCGGCTGCTGATCCGGGCCATCGTCGAGGTCAGCCATTTCTCCCTCTGCCCCAAACAAGCCAAGGACGCTAGCGAACCGCGAGGCCCGCTCCTCGTCGGAGGCGCGGCACAAAGTGACGATACGCCAGTGCCAATCCGGATTTTGAAGAATGAGCCCACCGCACCAGAGCGTCTCATCATCCGGGTGGGCTACAACGACTGCGACGCGGCGTGGGTTTTCAGTCATATTCCTAACAATGGGACTCGCGGGCAACGCGACTACGGCACACTCTAGCTTGGAACTGGTCAAGTGACTATGACTATGTACGTCAGAGTTTTCTCAAACGCGAATGCTGTCGGCGCCGCTGCAGCGCAGGAGATTGCCGCACTTGTCAAAGCCCGCAAGACCAGCAACGGGACGTGCGTACTGGGTCTGGCTGCCGGCGCCACTCCCATTACGGTCTATCGAGTATTAGTTCGTTTGCATCGGGGAGGACTGTCGTTTCTTAACGCTGTTACGTTCAACCTCGATGAGTACTACCCGATGCCGGCGTCCTCGCCCCACAGCTACGCCCGATTCATGCGAGAGAACTTTCTCGATTACGTGGATCTGGATCCAGCCAATGTTCACGTGCTCGATGGATCGCTTCGGGTTGATCGCATTGCAGAACACTGCGAGCGTTACGAGCGATGCATTGCCGCCGCAGGCGGGATCGACCTGCAGCTATTGGGCATTGGCCGCAATGGCCACATCGGGTTTAACGAGCCCGGCTCACGGCGCACAAGCCGTACGCGGCTCGTCACGCTGGACGAGGCAACCCGCCGCGACGCACTAGCCTCCTTCGGAGAGGATCAAGTCCCCCAGCAGGCGATCACGATGGGCGTCGATTCTATCCTGCGGGCACGGCGCATTCTGCTTTTGGCGGTTGGCAGCCACAAGGCGACCATCGTCGCCAAGACCATAGAAGGTAAAGTGACAGATGAGGTGCCGGCGAGTTTTTTGCAGCAGCACCCCAACGTATCCGTCTATGTCGACCGGGCCGCTGCCGAAAGCCTCTCTCGAGTCAGCCAGAAGCAATGAGCGACCGCGAAAGCTACCGGCACCTTCTGGAAGAAGGCAATTGAATTAGCACAGGCGATTCTGCAGGACGACAGGTATCATCGGGCGACAGAACCTCAACGCATTCGAGGGAACACACCATGTCGGACCGCGACCCACGCCGACGGCTGCTCAACCGACACGCCAACAATCCACTTTTGTCGGCCTACGATTGGCCCTACTTCGTCAATACTGTGTTCAACCCGGGGGCGATCCGGCTGGCGTCAGGTGAAACATTGCTGCTCTGCCGAGTTGAGGACTGCACTGGAATCTCACACTTATGTGCAGCTCGTTCGGACAATGGCATTGATGGATGGCGTGTTGATCCCCAGCCGACATTAATGGCAGACCCGGAGCGCTTTCCCGAGGAATATTGGGGCATCGAGGACCCGCGTATCGTTTGGTTACCCGAACGTGAAATCTACGCAGTCACCTACACCTGTTATTCTCAGCGCGGACCCGGGGTTTCACTCGCGCTGACCGAAGATTTCAGGCACTTCGAGCGACTCGGCAACATCATGCCAGCGGAAAACAAGGATGCGGCGCTGCTGCCGCGAAAGATCAAGGGCCGTTGGGTGTTGATTCATCGGCCCGTAGCTACTCAGAGTCAGGCACACATTTGGATGTCATTCTCACCGGATCTGAAGCACTGGGGCGATCACAAACTGGTTCTCAGCGCAAGACGTGGTGCCTGGTGGGACGCCAACAAGATTGGCCTGTCAACGCCTCTGGTAGAAACTCCCCAAGGTTGGTTGATGCTGTACCACGGGGTGCGCGTCACACCAGCGGGCTGCCTATACCGGCTCGGGCTTGCCCTGTTCGACCTCGACGATCCGACGCACTGCCTGCAGCGTTCGACCAAGTGGATGCTGGGTCCCGAGGCTGCTTACGAACGTACCGGTGACGTGGGCGACGTCGTGTTTCCGTGTGGATACGTCATCGACGATGATGGTGACACTCTTAACGTCTACTACGGTGCGGCAGACACGTCGATCGCGCTCGCGAGTGGGAGCATCCGTAAAATGCTCGACTGGCTCCAGGAGAACAACACTCCCGGCAATCCCAGCGACGGTTGAGTGCCACGGATTTTGCTAGAGACTCAATCCAAGTCGTGCGCAGGTGAATGTCGGCTAACCCGATATGTGACCACATAAAACTCACTTTCCGAGTTGACTCTTGCTATCTCGGTCGAGGGTACTGACAAGTTAACAGGTACCGATGGATAATCCGGGGATGATCACTTACAAGCGCCATCGATTTCCGCCTGCGATAATTAGCTACGCTGTTTGGCTCTACCACAGATTCAATTTGAGTCATCGAGATATTGAGGATCTGCTGGCCGTGCGTGGTATTACGGTGAGCTATGAGGCCATTCGGTTTTGGTGTGCGAAGTTCGGCCCCGAATTCTCCAAGAGACTTCGCCGAAATCACCAAGGCTATGGTGACACTCTCTATATAGAAGAAGTATTCGTGAAGATTCAGGGCAAACAGCACTATTCTTCAAGCGCCTGATCAGAGTGCATGGCAGCGAACTGAGGAGGATCGTTATAGATAAGCTGGGCAGTTACGGTGTCGCTCACCGAGAGTTGATGCCGGATGTCATCCATGACACCGCTCAATACGCCAACAATCGAGCGGAGCTCTCACATCAGCCGACGCGAGTCAGAGAACGAGGAATGAGGCGATTCAATTCCGCATGTCAGGCGCAGAGTTTTCTAAGTACGCACGCCGCTACATACAATTTGTTCAATTTGGGTTGTCATTTGATATCGGCGAATCATTATCAGTTCTTCCGACAACGGGCATTTACGTCTTGGAAAAAGCGGTGACCCTATAGGTCGATAGTCAGCGGGGATTCAGTCGACCGAAAAACCTAACTTGTCAGTACCCTCCAATTGGCTACCAATAAGCAATCTGCCAGGTTGTGGTGCCGATCCCAGGCAGTGGTCATGTACAAGGCACCGCCACAGAGAAGGGTGTTGTGGGAATTGGGGCTTCAGGTGCCGGGGTATTGCCGGTTAACGCAGTCAGGCAAAATTCCGGCAACGCGACGATGGCCGATGTTTGCTAACGCCGAACGGGTTACAAGGTACTATTTCTTTAAAGAAAAGTCCGTCGGGGTGAGAAGATTTGAACGCGCAAGGAACTGCGTTGGCGTAGTCGATACAGGCGATGATTTTTTTGAGTGGGCCCCTGCCTCCCGAAGGCATTAGGGCGCATGTAAGTAGTTGTTACTAATAAACTTACTGGAGGCGCCCGTGGACATGAGTGCCTAACCAGTCATAACGGGTCCGGACTGATTCGGGCAATTTTCCGGAACCAAAGTCCGCTCGCACGGCGATTGATGGCCTATCGGGACAAAGGCGGTCGGGTCTTTTTCAGACAAAGATCAATTAAGTCGTCGATCTTCGCATCTCCGACACACATCACGCTGTCTGCGCCGCCCCAGTATATTTTGACGGTGCCGTCGTGCTCGGCGATCGCACCGCAGGTGAAGACTACGTTGTGGACGTATCCGGTCAATTCCCACGGGTCCTCCGGTGACAGTATCCATTCGTCAGCAACGCCAAGCACCTTCGCGGGATCGGCAAGATCATGCAGCGCCGCACCGAGGCGGTAAACAGCACCGTCCATCGTGGGAAACACGCCGTGGTAGATGTTGAGCCAGCCCTGCTCGGTTTTGATCGGTGTTGCACCGGGTCCTATCTTCATTTCATCCCAGTGATACGGGACAGGCTGGATCACCGGTACCGATTCACCCCAATGAACCAGGTCAGGAGACCAGGACAGCCAAATGCACCAGGGGTTGATTTCCGAGTGAGGTCGATCCAGCCGTGCGTAGCGGCCATTGAATGTGCCAGGGAAAATTACGACATTGCGCATGTCTGCCTGACTAATTAACGACACTCTCTCGACTGTTATGAAATCGCGTGTTTTCGCCAGACCGATGCGCACGCCAAACCTGGAATAAGCGCTGTAGGTGATGTAGTACTCGCCGCCTATCAAACAAATTCGTGGATCCTCGACACCGTACTCCTCGTGAATTGCAAAGTCGCTGTCGCTGGAAGGCACCATGAACGGTTTTGGATCTGCCAGGAACTTGTAACCATCGTCGCTCCGTGCGATGCCGATTATTGATCGTCCATTACGCAAGTGCGAGCGGAAAAGCAGGATGTACTGATCCTCATACTTGGTTGCCGCTGCGTTGTGGACAGTCTCGACAGCGTAAGGGATGTCGTGCTTGGTGAGGATTGGATTACCCTCATACCGAGTCACCAACGGTTTATTGGTCATCGCGCTCTTCCCGATTTAAAATCTCCCGATAAACGCGAACATAGTTGCGGGCCATGCGTGCACTGGTAAAGCGTTGTTCAACATCAGCTCGGCATTCCGACCGGTTGATTGATTTGATTTCCGTCACCGCACTTATCGCGTTATTAATGTCATCGACGATATATCCAGTTACGCCATGTTTTATGAGCTCTGGCATCGAGCCACGGTCAAACGCAATGACAGGTGTTCCGCAAGCCATGGACTCAATCACACTCAAGCCGAAGGGTTCGTCGAAACTAATCAGGTGCAACAACGCAAGCGCACCGCCCAGCACGTCCGCCCTTCGATCAGGCCCGACTGAACCGAGATATTCGACAGTCGTGCCATCAATATGAGGTTCGACTTCAGCGTCGAAGTAATCCTGATCCTGAATAATTCCCGCGAGTACCAGCTTGATTCCTACGCGCCTGGCTACGTCGATAGCCTCGCGCGCGCCCTTATCCGGATGGATCCGACCAAAGAACAGAAGGTACTGTCCCTCGGCGCCCGAAAACGGGAACTGCGCAACATCAATTCCATGATGGACGGTAGCAATGTAATCGAGTTCCGGTGATTTATCTGAGTCACTGATCGCTACATAGTGGCCACCGCCATTGTACTTCCGGTAGACGGGGATGATCGCCGGCGATGAGAAACCGTGAATGGTAGTGACCACCGGGGTCTCAACCAGCCTGGAGTAAGTCAGCGGTAGAAAGTCAAAATGATTGTGAATGAGATCATAATTCGCGGCGCGCTCGAAGAGCTCGGATATGTGCAGGCATTCCGCCACCTTCGGATCAACTGAACGATCCTCCGAATACGGGCGTGGACACACGGCGACCAATTTGCCGCTGGTTTGGGAATCCCCGGTGGCGAATAGGGTGACGTCCAGGCCCAGATGCACCAGCTCTTCCGTCAGCAGACTGACCACGGATTCCCATGGCCCGTAGTGCCTTGGAGGCGTCCGCCACGAAACAGGACTGAGGACTGCGATTCGCATGAATGTGGTCGAATCTCGCGATTCCCAAAAGCGTAAATTTGATACAAGCTTCCGGCGGCCTAGACGTTTATAATCCGCACGGTCTGAACCCGGGTCACCGAGCCATGATCATTGTTAGCCAGATTACGGCAGTGCGCAATCATTAATGAGAGTTAAAGAACAACGCAAGCAACTAGTCCAACGGCGCCCAACCTTGCTGAATGCCGAGAGCGCTCGCGTAATTACGCGACCTCATATTCCAGGGAGCAAAGACCGCATAAAGTCCCTGATCGTGCGAGTCTCGAAACTGAGCGACGAAGATGTACAGCACTTGCTGGACGCGGTGATCCAGGACTTCTCAGGGCGTCACCGGAACTTTCGAGAGGTCCTGCAGCGAAACTTCGATCGTGTTGCAGAAGACGTCCCGAATAAAATCGACTTGACTTTGGAGCAGCAGCTCCTGATTGGCGCCTACTTTACCGCAGAATATTCAGTTGAGGCCGCCGCGCTCTTTAACCCTTCTATCGTTCCTCATCCTGACCAGAAAGGTGTGCCTAAGGGATCGCAGCGATTCGTCATGAGCTTCAGGGCAACCGGTGAAGGTCATGTTTCATCTATTGAATTTCGCGGCGGAATAGTTGACGAAAACCACGACATATACTTCGATCCCATCAGCCAATACGTTGCCACGCCCGAGATGCACACGGATCCTGTCTATCATCGCCCTCATTTTCGACGAAAACTCGAAGAAATGGGGGCCAGTGACCGGGTCACGAATAAATTATTAAAAGGACTGGGCGAGACGTTTACGTTCGGTCAGTTGGAATCAAAAATAAAAAAACTCCTCTCGACCAAGTTTCGACTGAAGGATAAGCGCCACGCGATTGATACGGTGTTGTGGCTGGCGCGGTCCAACTACGAAGTGATATTCCGCCCGGATGAACAGATCTCCGAGCGAGTAATCTTCCCGGTGTCGGAAAATGAGAGCTCAGGCATCGAGGATGCCAGGTTTGTGCGTTTTAAAGATGATGATGGGTCGGTCATCTACTATGCCACTTATACTGCGTACAACGGTTTTAACATACTGCCGCAGATTCTCGAGACGACCGATTTCCTGACATACAGGATGCATACGATCGCGGGTAGTGCGGCGCAGAATAAGGGTATGGCGTTATTTCCGAGAAAGATCAACGGCAAATACGTGATGTTGTCACGCCAGGATGGTGTCAATAACTACATTATGTTCTCAAAAAGTGTTCGCTTCTGGGACGAGGCGCAACTCCTGCAGGAGCCTGTTCACCCGTTGGAGTTTGTTCAGATTGGCAACTGTGGCTCGCCGGTAGAGACGTCTGCGGGATGGCTCGCACTTTTCCATGGCGTCGGTCCGATGCGGAGATACAGCATCTGGGCCGAGCTATTGGACCTTGACGATCCCTCGCAGGTTATCGGTCGGCTGGATGAGCCGATATTAACGCCCGATGAGCATGAGCGTGACGGCTACGTGCCCAACGTCGTCTACACCTGCGGCAGCATGATACACGGGGATACGCTGATTATTCCGTATGGTATTGCTGACCAAAGGTGCAGGGTTGCGACCGTCTCGATTCCGGAGTTGTTAACAAGACTCAATGCCAGTTGAGGGACCCTCAGGCAGCATCAGACTGTCCTGCAAGAGGACTGTCGGTCTCTGATTCGACAATGTAATTCTTGCTCGCGGTTAATCCCCGCAGACTGTAAATGGCGAGCAGGGAGCACAGGTAAGACAGTGTCGATTCCGCTCCTTGATTCTCATTGACACCGTCACGTGCGAGCCCATCGCGGCACCCGCCGCCGGCATAATCGTACAGTTGGATCTGTTGTTCGTTCTTCCCCAGGTACCAGTTGAAACATGTGGAAGCCAGCTCAACCCACTCTTCACGCTGCGTGCATTCATAGGCTTCGATACTGGCGCCGATCATGGCGGCTGCCTCGAGAGGCTGTTGATCGTATTGTGCTTTGTTGCCGGATTTCGGGAACCAGCCCTGATTGCCAACGGGAGCGAACCAACCATCGGAGGGATCGATCTGGATATCGCGCAGCCACTTGAGGACGTCAATACCGAGTGACACCATGTCGTCGTCGCCGGTTACACGACCACAGGCCATCAGTGCCTCGGGTAGACGCGCATTGTCGTAGTTCACCTCGGCTTCGTGCCATTGCCAGTCTTGGGTGGCGAATTGCTGGAAGCGGGTCCGGAGTCTTTCGCCCAGAGATCTGACTAGCTCACGGGCGTTACGATCGTTTTCATTTCGGCGAAGGTACGCCTGTAATCCAAGGATAGGGAACGCTATGGCACGGGAATCCGAAAAGCTCTCTAATGCCGGCAACGCATCGTGGAGGAGCCTGGTCGCGAGAGCGACCTGACCGGAGTTGTGTCCCCAGCCTGCTGTTACGCCCAAGGCCCATAACGCACGTCCGTGGGCATCCTCGGATCCAATCGGCTCCAGCCAATTACGCTCGTAAGACATGAAATTGCGAAATCGACCGGTCTCTGGATTGAAAGCGTCATCCAAAAAACTAAGATAGATCGACGACAATTCCATCAGCGCGTTATCGCTTTTGTCCAGATCATGCGCTCTGACAGCAACGATTAGCGCCCGGGCATTATCGTCCACACAGTATCCGTGGGCCCGGTTAGGTACCGTGAACTTGGCGTGTTGAATTATGCCGGTGTCATCCGTCATAAGACGGAGGTGATTCAGATTAACTTGCGGCAGTCGCTGTTCGTGCTGATTCAGCGTGTCCAGTGCCGGGAGATCGCGCGCGCGAGTATGTTGCGCCTTGGCCCGCGAAAACAGAGCCAGGTAAGAGCGGCCCATTTCTTTCATTACCATAGTCCGCGTATATTCATAGGCAGCCCGGCGCAGCTTGAGGCGCTCCTCCGGAAAGTCCAGAAGTTGATTGATCTCATGCGTCACAGCTTTGGAATCTTTGAAAGGCACCAGCCTGCCGCGCCCATCCGCCAACATCTCCTGTGCGTGCCAATAGGGAGTCGATACGACGGCCTTACCTGCGCCTACCGCGTATGCCAGTGTGCCGGAAACAACCTGCGCCTCGTTAAGGTATGGGGTAACGTAGATATCGGCAGCCCTGATTATCTCAAGCAATTCGTCGCGCTCCAGGAACCGATCGTGAAACACAATGTTGTCGCCGACGCCCAATTCTTTTGCCCGATGATGCAAACTCAGGCGGTAGTCCTCGCCACTTTCGGCTTTGCAGTGTGGGTGAGTGGCGCCAACGACGTAATAAAGCACTTCCGGATGCGAGCTAACGATGTCCGGCAAGGCGTCGATCATGAATTCGATGCCTTTGCCCGGTGAGAGCAGACCGAAGGTCAGAATTACGATATTATCGCCTGCCCCGAGCTTACTCTTGCAAGGGTCCGGGTCCAGAAACGGAACATCAGGAATTCCATGGTGAATAAGGTTTATTTTTGTCTCCGGAACCTGATATATCTTGCGAAGAAAATCAGCGGCGTGCTCACTCATAACGACCAGGCTGGCAGAGAGCTCCGACAATTGGACGATGATCTTTTTTTCCGCCGCTGAAGGTTCTCTCAATACTGTGTGCAGGGTAGTGAAAAGAGGGCTCTTTAAGTTCCGTGCAAGTTCGATAATGAAGCTGCCGCGTCGGCCGCCGAAAATTCCGTATTCATGTTGCAAACTAATTGCCGCTGGATTCCTCAGGTTCAGGAAATCTGCCGCCAGACGGTATTCACTTAATTTATCCTGACTGATCTGGAATTTGACCGCGTCGGAATACTCGTAGCCCTCCGCTCGATCGTTCATCGCCACGATAGAATAATCAATGCCGGGACTGTTCTCGAGAATCGCGCTGGCAAGATCGGCCGTAAAGGTGGCGATACCACACTGTCTCGGCAGGTAGGAGCCGATCAGAGCAATTGATTTTGTCTGGGCTGGCATGTTGACACAGGGTCGACGGTTTGATTTGGTGCTTGGCACATTTGTTGCGATATTAGCATGTGTAGCTGGCCGAGAGCCTTGCGGACAATTTGCCGCTTGGGGGAGACCGGCCAAATTCAGGCGGTGCGATGCCGTATGAAGAGTGTGGGTTGCGGAAACGGCAGAGAATCACCAATTCGATGAAGAAAAACTGGTCGGGGCAGTCAAAATAGGAGCAGAACTTTTCGATTGGTGCGTGGATGAATTGGGTTCGAAGATTTGAACGAGCACGGAATTGCGTTGACGTATTCGGTGTAAGTGGCGAATCTATTGAGTGGGCCCCTGCCTCCCGAAGGCACTCGAGCGATTGTAAGTATTTGTTATTAATAGGCATACTGGAGACGCCCGCGGACCTCAGTGCCTAACAAGTCATAACGGGTCCGGACAGATTCCGGCACATCCGGCAGTCTATGGAAGGTGCGTAACTTCGCATATTGAGCATTCTTTGGCTGCGATAGCGAATTTGTGCCCTATAGCAGACGGCGTGTGGCCGGTCGGTTGTAGATCACCGCGGAAACGCCTCGAAGAGCTTGCCAATGCCTTCTTCGATGGCCGGGCCCGGATCGTCGCGGTCGCTTTCTGTGACCGTTTTCTCAGCCCAGCCGTGCCAGACAGGTTTGCCGGATTCGTTATCGAATATATCCACGCCCAGTGTTCCTTTATTGTAAGTATGAGCTGAGATTTCGCGGTAGTAGTAGTGGCTGTAGGGGACGTGCCAGCCCCAGCGGCCGCGATAGTCAGCGGGATAGGAATCGATCCTGATTTCCTCTCGCGTTCCAACAGTGAACGCGACCACGAAATCCGCATTGTCTCGAACATCAGTGTAGGTATAGCCTTCTTGTTCGAGCTGCTCCTGAATTTCTGATTTGATCATCGACAGAGCGAGAGCGCTAACCGGGAAAGCGTTTTCTGTCGAAATATACGGTGTGTCATCAATCCAGGAGAAGGACTGATATGCGCCGAAGTCTGTGGTTTCGTCGAAATGAGATCCGGTCCTGATGGTTGCGCAGGCGCCGAGCAAGCTCGTCAGCAGCATGAGCGCAAAAATACCGACGATTCCCCGGCAAGTTACAAGTGTTGGCATCCCAATTTTCCTTTGATTCGAGCGAACAGGCGCTATTGTCGGGGCAGATTTCGGGCGCGTCTATCAGTGACAGATGCCGGTTTTTTGTGGCTTCTACTTATTCGTAGGTGTCTCAATCCGTCTAAGACGTTCCCGTAATGTTTCGATTTCTTCAATCAGGTCCAGTGCGAGAGCAACACCGGCGACGTTGATATCAAGGTCATGTTGCAGCCGCATCGCCGCGCGTGCCCTGAGCAGGCTGGTTCCCGAAAAGCGCCACTGTTCTTGTTCCCGGCCGACAGGTTCCAACACGCCTTCGCTAACGAGCTCAATGACCCATTCAGAGGTACTTGAGCAAGCCCGGCTAATCTCCTTTAATGACAATTCGGCCCGTTCATCCAACAAGTTTCCAGTCAGTGTCTGCTGTTTCATGGTCGATTACGCTCCAAGGTTGCCACGCGGGTTATATGCAAGGTCCTTTTCCATCTTGCGATACAGGTGTCTGGCGGCATCGCTATCTGCCGGTGGCAAGGTGATCACAAGCGATACATAAAGGTCCCCGGGTGGCTCGCCTGGGATTCCGCGTTTCTGTAGACGCAATGTGCGGCCAGTGCTTGTACCTTGCGGGATTTTGAGGTCTACCGGACCCTCGGGAGTCGGCGTCTTGATTGTCCCACCGAGAGCGGCTTCCCACGGTGTTACCGGCAGATCCAAAAAAACATCGCGTCCCTCGACTCTGAACAGCCTGTGTGGATTAAATTCGATTTCCAAATACAGGTCTCCGTCATGACCATTACCAACTCCCGGCGATCCCTGGCCGGATAAGCGAATACGTTGGCCTTGTTTCACACCTTTGGGGATTTTGACTTTCAGCGTGCGTTGTTTTGTCGTTACATGCCCGCTGCTGTCGAATTCCGGTGTGCGTAGTGTGATGCTTCGAACGGCACCCTGGTAAGCATCTTCCAGATCAATCAGCACCTTGGCATGATGATCTTCACCGCGTGCGTGAAAACCGGCACGGCTTCGATCAGTTTGTGCAGATCCGAAGCCGTGGCCGAACAGGGTTTCAAAAAAATCGCTGTAGGCGGCGCTGTCGCCGCCGCTATAGCCGCCACCACTGAATTCAAATCCGGCGTCCCAGTTGGGCGGTGGCTGGAAGTCCTGACCTGCTTTCCAGTCTGCACCCAGTTGATCATAGGCCGCACGTTTTTCCGGGTCTTTCAGCACCGCGTAGGCTTCGCCGAGATCCTTGAAGCGTGCTTCGGCGTCGGCTTCTTTGCTGACGTCAGGATGATACTTGCGCGCCAGTTTTCGATAGGCGCGTTTTATCTCGTCCTGACTGGCATCCCGTTCCACACCCATGATGTTGTAGTAGTCTTTAAAGTCCATGCCGTGCTGCACCGAGCGATTGAATATTCTGGGAGTAGTAATTTACTCCAAGCTCGTCCTCAACTACATAGGGTGCGCGGCATCACATTGTTAGCTATATCATCGTTTCGACAAGTTTTTGTGCTCCAAAATAATCCAGAAGAACGTGATGCCTGTCCAACATCGCGCTGAAGGAGAAATTGGTCATGACACCCCAGGATTCACTAAGCGAAACCGCCCTGCGAGAAATGGCCGGTTCACACATGGTCACGCAAATTCCACGGTCCGCTGCCGACACGC
>Ga0224508_10003763_pt1 | contig 12517 bp, 11 predicted proteins | sample SF_Jan12_sed_USG_4_FD_170157 | JGI IMG/M metagenome (GOLD analysis project Ga0224508, IMG submission 170157) | Sediment microbial communities from San Francisco Bay, California, United States - SF_Jan12_sed_USGS_21 | ecosystem: Environmental > Aquatic > Marine > Sediment | place: USA...
TTAGGGCGGGATCACTCACAATATCCACGATACTTCAACACTCCTAATCAATTGGCTGTAGTTGATAAATTATGCGCTTTGGAAGAAGGTGATGCCGGTATGGTATTGAGTTCCGGCATGGCCGCCATCAGTACGGTTCTTGCCAGTTTATTAAAGCCGGGAGACCATGTGGTGTTGCAGGATCCCATATATGGAGGCACTCACTATTTTGCTCAAACTCAGTTTGCCCAATTAGGAGTGACCCACACTATGGTGCTGAGTGAGAAAGTGGAAGACTTTGAAGCCGCGATCCAGGAAAATACCAAAGTGTTGTACTTTGAAACACCCGCCAACCCCTTATTGAATATTTTAGATATCGCCGGAATGGCGGAGCTGTCTAGGGACAAGGGTATCACATCGGTGATCGATAACACTTTTGCTTCACCCATCAATCAAAACCCTTTGACCATGGGCGTAGATGTGGTAATCCACAGTGGTACCAAATACCTGGGAGGCCACAGTGACCTGTGCTTCGGAGCGGTTATTACGCATCCCGAGATTAGAGATGCCATGCAAAAAATAGCGGTAAACTGGGGCGGTAGTCTTGATGCCTTTACCTGCTATCAAATAGAACGCAGCCTCAAGACCTTGGCGCTGCGAGTAGAACGCCAAAACCAGAATGCCTTAAAGGTTGCCCAAGCTTTATCTAAAAGTACAGCCATAGATGCCGTTTACTACCCTGGTCTGGAAAGTCATCCCGGTCACCATTTGGCCAAAGGCCAGATGAAAGGTTTTGGAGGAATGCTGTCCTTTAATCTAAAGGACAGTTCCATAACTGGCCAGGACTATTGCCAAAAACTAAAGCTTATAAAGACCGCGGTAAGTCTGGGAGGAGTTGAAACTACCGTAACTATTCCCAGTATGACTTCACATGCCAAGATGACTGCTTCAGAAAGAGAAAAGGCGGGCATCTCTGAGCATTTAATCCGTCTTTCCGTAGGGATTGAGGATCCCAGGGATCTGATCGCTGACCTGCTACAGGCTGTGGATTGATCACAACAGGCGCCGGGCCTGTCCCACCCAGTCATCGCGCTGTATGCGACCGGGAAAAAACTCAATGGCCTCGGTGATCTTCTCCGTTTGTTCCACAGACAATGAGGCGATCTGTTCGAAGGTGTATATGCCTATATTGTTCAGCTTTTCTTCGATGAAAGGGCCCACACCGCTGATTAATTTCAAATCGTCCTTGGCGCCGGATTGGGCAGTTTTGATTCCCGCTTCCTGTAAAAATCTATAAGCTTTTTCGTGAGCGGCTTCCACATGCGACTCTGCCTTTTCGGCTACCTCTGCAAGATCACTTTCAGGATGGTGGATCTCCAATCCTTCCTCTAAAGCATTTTCTTCCATGATCCTTTCATCAGAGATTGTAGAAGGAGGGATTTCATAATTTCCTTTCAACTGCGTTAATTCCTCCTGAAGGGAGGCGTTGAACACCTTAAGCCGGTTGGCCTCTGCCTGCAACCTGGTAGCCTCTTCCTGGCTGATCATTTGGCTGATCTTAATCTCTAACTCTTTTTTCAATGCCTCATGAGCGTTCTCGATCTCCGTTAGTGAACTGCGCGCGGTCATGCTCCTTTCCTTTTCAGCCCTTAGGGCAGCCTGTGATTCTACCAAGTCGTCCTTAAGAACCATATTTGATACTCTTTTTTGGCAGCCCTGCAATTTCTCCTCAACCTTCATGTGCTCAATCTCCATGTTCTCTTGCAGTTCCAATAAGTTGCGCACCTTCTTTTTCAGTTTCAACCCTGCTTCTTGCATGGCTTTTATGCGCGCATTGCGAAGCAACCAAGCCATCACAAATCCAATGATAAAAGCTCCCAGCAGCATTAATATAATATCCACAGGGGCACTTATAAATGGCTTTAGTAAAATTATTTTCATGTTAAATAATTTCAAGTTCCACTCTCCTATTTAAATGACGGCCTTGGGGGTTAAGGTTGCTAGCAATAGGCGCATCCTCTCCCTCCGACTCCGCCAAAACCTTGGATTCGGACATACCGGACTCCATAAGAATATCTTTTATTTCCGTGGCCCGCACCAATCCCAAAATTTTATTCTCCCTGGATTCTCCTTGATTATCGGTATGGCCCACAACTAAGATCGATCTGTTTTGCTTGGTTGCTTGTTGGGCCAATCTGTTAATGGCCGACATCACTCTTTTGTCGGATTGAACCGCATGGGTGTCGGATGGGTAGTGTATCGTTAATTTCGTTCCTTTTTGTACTACTACAAAAGCATTAGCCGGCATGCCCGGCAGCAGTTTATATATTACTCCTTTTGTGATCTTTTCACCAATTCCGGAGCTTAGGTCCTCGATTTGGGAGCTAATAGTGATACTTCTTTTTATACCCGAAGCCAGTAGGAGATCTTTAACGGCTTGAGCGCGAGCCAGACCCAGATTATCAAGATTTGAATTATTCAATTCCTGTGGATCGTACAAACCCGTTATCTCCACCTCCGCACTTGGTTCGGCACTAAAGATCTGCTGAATGGAATCCTGGTATTGAGAAAAGTCATTACCCAATTGAGGCTCCCAGTTCGACCATTCAAAACTTAACGGGGCTCCCGGAAAGCTCTCCACAGCAGGAGTAGAGTCCACCTCAATGTCTTCAGGTTCGGGCACCAGTTCGTTGTTTGATGTGGGGTTCTGATCACAGAGTTCCTTTACCCCACAAACATACCACCTTACACACAACGTACTCCACAAAGCAAACACTACCAAACCTGGTATAATGATTTTCATGAAACACCGGGATTTTAAGAAATCAATTTTAGAAATTTATCTGGGTAAATCAATATATTACTTCGGAAATAATTGTACAATTCCAAGAATTCATGCCACAGCTTAAATGGTATAGGGTTTTCAAGTCACCACAGGAAGCAAATGATAGAATTCCTCAAGGAAAATTGCAATTAGTGCGTATAGGAGAAAGAAGAATATGTATCGCCCATACCGACCGGGGATTCCATGCAGTATCCGATGTTTGCCCTCATCTAAGTGAGTCCTTAAGTAAGGGGAGCACCAACTATTTGAATGAGATCATCTGCCCCTGGCATGGTTACCGCTTTAATTTGGTACACGGCCAGGAATGCCAGAACAGAACCAAAGCGCTGACGGTGTATAAGATTGAGCTACGAGATGATGGACTTTTTCTGGGAGTATAATAACCCTAGAAGGACGACGCTGTACGGATGACACAGGACTCGGTGATACGCGGATTGGCACTCAAAATGGGGGGCTTTCCGTTCTCAACACTTCGACATATTGAACTTAGTGCTTCCTTAGCACTCACTGACTCCGGATGGCTACTAACCTTAGGAGGTAATGTCATTCCTACTTGAACCCACCCTCCAAGAATTTTGCGCGTTGGGGCTAAAAACTGTCTTGCGGGACAGAATACTCCCGCCTATGTCTAACCTAACACCCCTTACCATGAAAAACGTGTTTACCGGCCTGTTTTTGGTGATCATTACAGCCACCACCAGTTATGCTCAAGATCCGGTATCGCCGGAGTTGCTATCCGAATTAAGCAGGATAGAAAAAATTCTGAACAATCTACAATTTGCTGGCTCTCTTGGCAGTCCCGCCTGGGACTTAAACCCTTCTGAGTTTAATCTTGAAAGTAATTCCGGATCATTCTCTCTGGGCCATTTGGGAATTTCCTACAAGCTTAACGGCAATATTACCATCGGGATCAGTGCCCTGGGCACATTGGGCAACTGTAATAGTGGTTACCTGGATCAAGAAGGGAATTTTGTCAGCTTCTTTGCCGACGACGATGAAGACGAAGACGAAGACGGCGATGACATGGAAGAGGAAGATCAGGATATTGAATGTGATGATGACTTAATTGACAATATCGCGGGTACGGTAACCGTAAAATTCTCTGAAGCGCTGCCCTTGTTTGTACAAGTAACCGGAGGCTATTCCATGGCTGCCGAAGCCCCTGCGATCAGCGCTATGATCGGGTATAATCAAAAACTCTTCTCAGAACTAGGTGCATATCTAGGTATTCGATATAGCAATGTGTTTCACAAAATTCCCGACGGCATAGTGGATGTTACTTCTTCCAGTGGCATAAAAGCCGAGGTGGGGCTGACCTGGAACTTTTAGATTGTAGATTGTAGGTCGGAAGACAATGAATCTTTCATTGGTCGATCCTCTGCTATTGAGTAAGCAAATAATAATTGGTATCTTCCCTCTGGGCTTGTCCAATTATGAAGCTTACCTTAGCCAGCACTACTACTCAGGCCATAGTATGCGTACTGTGGCTTTGTTGTTTTTTGTGGTCCTGTGACCCGCAGCATAAGAACAGATCCCCTGCCGCTATTCAAACCGGCAAAAGCTATTGGAATGATCCCCGTCTAGTACAGGCTGATTCGTTTCAATGGTCACAATCTCTGGATACTGCCAGCATATACTACCAGCAGGCGGCGGATTATTTTCTGCAGGAAGAGAACTGGGAACTGCTGACACATTGCTACAATATGATTACTTTTAATTTACTGGCTCAAGGGCAACTCACTGAAGCCGGTAAGCGTTTAGGAAACACCCGAAACATAGTGGAAGAACACTTGGATCCCCTGCATCCCAGTCGGGCCGAATATTTGTTCAACGAAGGTCTTTTTTTAGCCAATTCGAACCTTATTGATAGTGCCCTGCAACAATATCAACGCGCGGTTGAAATCTTCGAAGCCCAGGATAGTGAGGACATCTTGATTATGAAAGCCCACAATTACCATCGGCTTGGCGATCTTTATCGCTACTCATTAGATAACTTACCCCAGGCAGAAGAATATTATCTAAAAGCATTGGGTATTCGAGAGAAGGTGTATTCAAATACGCATTTTGATCTAATGGTGAGTTATTATGCTTTGTCGTCCTTGTCCAGGGTTATAGACGATTTCAAACGTGCGGAGCTATTCGGGGTCAATGCCCTGAGAATAGCTGAGAATTTAGGTGGAAATTATTGGCCCAACCAGAGTTACTGCTATAATTTATTGGCGAATATAAAGCACGATCAAGCTACCCTATCCAAGCAGCAACAGCACTTCCAGGAATCGCTAGGTTATTATCGCAAGGCCATCGGACTGCTGGAATCCCGAGGAGGTTCTATAAACGATATAAGTGTGTACTACAATAATTTGGGTGCGGTATTCAAAAACATGGAGGGATATGATTCCGCAAATCATTATTTGCATAAGGCCTTAAATCTCAAACAACGGGCGGGGGCTCAAGATATTTCCGACAGTTTTCTCAATCTAGGCTGGAATCATACAGCACTGGGTAATCTTGACTCTGCCAAATACTATTATGATAAGTGCCTGATGATGCGATTCAAAAATCCCGCCAACCAGGTGAACCAAATTGCCGAGGTGTACAATGACATAGGCGATATGTATGAAACATTTGACAGCTTAGACCAGAGTCTGGAGTACAGTACAAAAACGCTCCGGTTATTGATCCCAAATTTTAAAGACCCCGTAAACTATCAGTTCTCCGCCACAGACGCCATTCCTAATTCGGAGTTTACCTTTCCCGCGATTGTAAATACTGCCAAAGTATTAGTAAGGCGCTACGAAAGAGACCACCAGTTAAGTGATTTAAGACAAGCTTTACAGCTTTACCAGTTTGCCGATTATTTGAATGATAAGTATCGAAGTTCCCGGATTCACGATGAGAGCAAGCTCTACTTGACGAATTACTACCAAGCTGATTTCGAACGAGCCATTGATGCCAGCTATATTCTACATAATCAAACCAAAGACGTTAATTATCTGAATCAAGCTTTTAAGTTCATAGAAAAAGATAAGTACGTGTTATTATTCGAAGCCCTGATCAAAGCACGTTTGCAGAATAAAATTGGAGTTCCGGATAGTATTATGGACATGGAAAATCAATTGATGACCTCCATGGCTGAGTATCAGCAGGAATTGGACCAATCCGCAGATGACCCTCAGACGGTGGAGGCACTAAACATTAAGATCCTGGAAGCCAATCGTCAAATCGAGCGCTTAAAAGAACAAATGGGTCGGCATTTCCCGCAGTACTATCAAATCCAATATGACAGTATTTCAAGGAATCTAAGCAGCATTCAGTCCAGCTTGGAGTCAGCCGGTACCATGTTACTGGAATATTATTGGGGTGACTCAGCCATTTACGCCCTGGGTGTAGCTAAGGATACTGTGGTCTTTACTAAGATCCCAAATACCCCAGAGCTGAATCAAAATCTCCAGCAATATCGCACGGCGTTATCTCCGCAAAATGGATTGCAGGAAAAGATAGACTACTTCGAACAGTATATAAGCTCAGCACATTATTTATATGATGCACTCTTGGCACCGACTTTGGTTTCGGATACCATTGACAGACTTATTATTGTTCCGGACGGACCGCTAGCCGTGATACCTATTGAATCTTTAATTACCGCTCGTCGGCCCCTTGAAAAGGTCGACTACAGTGCACTGGAATACCTGATTAAAAAGTATCAAATCCAATACGCTTATAGCTCTAATTTGCTGTTCCAAAATGTTTCTGTAACTACAGAAAAGCCTTCGGTTTTAGCATTGAGCCATGCTAGTCTCATCGGGAGTTCCAAAGAAGTTGAGACCATTGCAGATTTGATGAAAGCCAAAACCTTTGAAGGGGAAAAGGCCACTGAGGAAAACTTCAAGCAGTACGCCCCTGACTATAACATTTTGCATTTGGCCGTTCACGGCGAGGGCGATTCGGAAAGCATTTTAAACTCCAAACTGATCTTCAACAGTACTGATTCTCTTTCTGAAGATGGGGTCCTCAACGTGTATGAACTGTATGGAATGGAATTGAATGCCGATCTTGCAGTGTTGAGCGCCTGTGAAACCGGAATAGGAAAACAGCTACAAGGAGAGGGGATCTACAGCATGGCCCGGGCCTTTACCTATGCAGGATGTCCATCCGTCATTATGAGCTTATGGAAAACAGACGATATTCAAAGCGCCCTGATTTTTTCGGGATTTTATCAAGCCCTGCAACAAGGAATGAACAGTAACCAGGCGCTACATCAGGCCAAGCTGGAATTTTTGGAATCACAGGATGAAATAACTGCGCATCCCACAAGTTGGGCTGCTTTGGTTTCCATCGGCCAAAGTCAATGGCCGCAAACAAAGAAAACCAGTACACCCCTGATTGCTCTGGGGGTACTGGCAGTGGTATTAGTGCTTATTATGGGATATAGGTCGCGGAAGAGAAAATCTCAACATTCATCAAGATAGCGATCAAGCGCCCGCTCCGCGGCTTTGTTTAGTTTTTTGATTACCGGATGGTTACGGATCCTCCGGGGATCTTCACGAACATTAATCGCAACATCGACCCGGCATTTGTTAATGCTACGTTGTATTACATCGAAAGTCACCGGGGTGTCGGTGGTATAATTCTTCGACTCATCATCTTTTAAATAAATCAGGGTACGGCATTTTAGATCCTTGTCGGGTCCGTCTTCACTACATTGGTCCCAAACTAAGTATCCAAAATCCTTATAATCATTCATTTGAGGGTCTTTAATGTGGCCTTCAGACATGGTTAAAGGGTTTTAGTGAATAAATTCTTAGTCTAATTGCTCGAGGAGGCTCGAAGCTTTTGGGTGGTTGTATGTTTGTTCTTCTACTATAATACGCAAAACTTCTTTGCATTGGTCGATTTTACCCTGATTTAAATGGGCCAAAGCCAAATACCAGCTGGCTCTTTCCTTCATGATATCACCTCCATTATCAATAAATTCGGCAAGCAACGCTGCAGCCTCAGCTCCTTGATCCAGAGACAGGTGACTTAGAGCTTCGTAGAAATCATCGACGGGCTGGCTTTCTTCAGCAGGTATGGATCCAAATAGATTCACTGCTTCTTCAAATCGCTCCTGATCGTAGGCCATATAAGCGTTTTTACGAACATCCTGATTGGTTTCACCCCTGGTAGTAGGGCTTTCAACGTTCTGGTAGGGCTGATAGTAAGCTGTGAAAAGTTGGTCGTCGCTTAATTGACGGCCAGTAAACAACCAAATTGCGGTAACTGCCACCAAAAGAACGGAAGCCGCAGCAGCCCAGATTCGGAATCTACGCATGGCCACAACCTTGGTTTCACGCTCCTGACGAAGCGAAGGAAGAGACTCTTCCAGTTTATGCAGATCCAATCGGATCTTTTTACGGCCTGTATAGCGGATGCCGGAAACCATGGTTTCCATCTCCTCCAGAATAAGTTTAAATTCCGCATCCTCCTGTACCCTCCTATGGAAGGCTTCGGATTCCGTGCCCTGTAAGTCTCCTTCCAGGTACTTTTCAATCAAATCAATATCTTTCTCTTGTATCATCATTTGCACTATTTTCTATTCATTTCTTCTTCAAACAGCTTTTTAAGGCGTTTGATGCACTTGTATTTCAAATTCTTCGTCGTGTCTACATTTTTGTAATCCAAATTGGAGGTAATCTCTGCCATGGACATTCTTTGATAGTAATACAACTCCAGTATCCTCCGGCAAGGGTCTCCCAATAAATGCAAGCACTTTTCAACCATTAGCAAATCTTCCTCTTTTTGGTTCAATTCCTCCAGGGAGGCTTCTTCCTTAGTAAGATTGGGAATTTTTTCATCCCCGGCGAATTTGTATGACTGCTTTTTGTGCTCCATCATTTTATACTTACCTACAGCAAATAAGTAGGTCTTAACAGTACTGGTCATTTCATTTAATTTTCCACTGATGATATTCTCGTAAAACACTAAAATGGCGTTTTGATAAACATCTTTAGCCTCATCAGAAGTACAGTTGAAGTATTTAGTCAGCCATAAGAAAAACTCTTCTCTATGATCTTCATAAATCCTCGATAATACCGTGGTATCACCTGATTTGATAAGCTCGATTATGTGTCTTTCTTTTGCTAAACTCACCGTTAATTAATTAATATTGATTTGGTAACCCGACGCCAACTAAAAATTGTACAAAAAATTGAGAAACACAATGGTGCACCCAAAATAGGGCTCTTTAGAAGAGATGCAATATAACATGATTTAAATTTTATTTTTTCAGGGGTTACTTTCCAACTATAGTTACATAAACAGTTACTTTAATAGGAGCACCAAATATGGTGATATCCTATATTCCCCCGACTTCCGCTCAATGGTTGAAGTCGGTCTTTGACTGTTGGCATCCACGGGGTGCAACCTTCTTTCGAGAAGCCCGCCAGCAGCAGTAAAATACCGTAAAATGCTAGGTTAATGAAAAAAGTAATGAAGGATTTCATTGTTACCACCGAAAACACTGAAGATACCCGTATTGTTTGCGATACAGGTTGTCTGATTTTAGCTATGTACCCCAGTAGCTTGCTGGTCCGCTGTGATGAAAACCAATATGAATCCCTGAAGAAATCCCGGGTGATCCTGAAGGAGCTTGCCAAATAGATCTTCTCCTTGTAGTTAATTTCTTAAATTCATAGGAAATTAGATGCATTCATATGTTTAAATTGAAGTGGCTGCTAATAGGGATCACTTTATTTTATCTAAGCTGTGAAACTGGAAAAAAGGAAGTCTCCAGCCCCCCCGGTACTCCTAATGATGAAAATCTAATGACCACACCGGTAAAAGACATCCACAGTTATGCTCGTCCCGAACAAGCCATCATGAAGCACTTGGTGTGGGATGCCAAAGTCGATTTTGACAGTAATCGTATACAGGCAAAAGCCTCTATACAAATACTACGGGACCCTACAGCAGAGGCCATTGTGCTGGATACTAAGAATCTGCACATTGAAAGGGTCACCCTGGGAGAGACCTCAGAATCTGAAACCTCATTTCAACTTGGCCGAACTGATGCCATTTTAGGTAGCCCACTTACCATCTCCTTACAAAAAGAATCCGAATGGGTGAACATTTACTATTACACGGACTCCCTTGCCGAGGCTTTACAATGGCTGGAGCCACAACAGACCGATAGTAAGACCGCTCCCTTTCTCTTTACCCAATCACAAGCCATTCTAGCTCGAAGCTGGATCCCTTTACAGGATTCACCGGGTATTCGCTTTACCTACGAAGCCCGAGTGGAAGTACCTCCCGGGTTGATGGCTTTAATGAGTGCTGAAAATCCTCAGAAACTGGATCCTCAGGGTATTTACAGCTTTAAAATGGAGCAACCCATCCCTGCCTATTTGATGGCCCTAGCTGTAGGAGAGCTTCAATTTCAGCAACTGGGAGGGCGTTCGGGTGTTTACGCGGAGCCCGGCTTGTTACCCGCTGTAGCATATGAATTTGCAGAATTAGAATCCATGATAACTGCCGCTGAGGAGCTTTATGGCAATTACGGCTGGGGGCGGTATGATATTCTGGTATTACCTGCAAGTTTTCCATTCGGAGGTATGGAAAACCCCCGTTTGACCTTTGCCACACCCACCATACTGGCGGGCGATCGCTCCTTAACTTCTCTGGTGGCTCATGAACTGGCCCATAGCTGGTCGGGTAATTTGGTTACTAATGCAACCTGGGAAGACTTTTGGCTTAACGAAGGTTTCACCGTCTATTTCGAATACCGTATTATGGAAGCTCTTTACGGCCGTGATTACTCCGAAATGCTGGCATTGCTTTCCTTACAGGATCTGAAACAGGAAGTTGAGGAAATGATCCAGAAGGATCAGGCCCAGGATACTCACCTAAAGCTTGATCTTAAAGGACGTAATCCCGATGACGGTGTTACCGCCATTGCTTATGATAAAGGGTACTATTTTTTGCGCTGGTTAGAAGGGCGGGTAGGGAGGGAAATTTGGGATTCCTTCATTAAAGAATACTTTGAGAAACACGCTTTTCGCAGCATGACAACGGAACAGTTCCTGGATTATATGCTACGGAACTTGATTGAACGGAACCACATTAACATATATCCGGACGACATCTATCTATGGGTATACAGTGAAGGCTTACCGGAGTCATTGATAGCTCCGCAATCAGCTCGATTTTCGGAGGTGGAACAATCTCTCAGCAATTGGCTGACTGAAGGCCAGTTGAGCAATACCGATAATTGGAGCACCCATGAATGGCTGCATTTCTTAAAAAACCTGCCAGCCGATATTGATACTGTGAGCCTGGCCCAACTGGATCAAAAATTTAATTTCACATCCAGTCGAAATGCTGAGCTCCAGTCAGCGTGGTATTTACAAGCTATCAAGTCCCAATATCAACCCGCTTATGCCCCTCTGGAGGAGTTCTTGATCCGTGTGGGTCGGCGTAAATTCCTGGTACCTTTGTACAAGGCTTTAGTGGCTAGCACTGATGGGAAAGAAATGGCTATGGAGATCTATGAGCAGGCCCGGCCCAACTACCACTATGTGGCTGTAAGAAGCGTGGACGAGATTGTGGAATGGACGGATGAAGACCGTACCCGGTAGACGCCTACAGCAGGCAATGTGAACGAGAGACGGCTGGAGCCGAGGGGCCCCTCTTCAAGAAATCCCAGGACTAGTTCCGGAGCTTCTTTCCAAGGATTGACGGGACAGCAGACGGGAGATGGTCCGCTTCGCTTTACGGGGATAAGGCCTGTTTTAGTTATTTGCCGTTTTCACCGGGGAGCCCCACCACCCACCCATTTGTAAGTTACACATTGAGAGTGGCGCTAGTTGAGACTACACTAAAAATTTGCTTGATAGTGTTCGCTGTACCTGGTAATGCCCCCTGCCTTGGACACATGACCCGGTGAGTGATTGAAGATTAGAGATTAGAGACTAAAGATTGGCGATGTAGATTTGATCACTACCTCTTTTGAGTGAAGCTGGATGTATTAATTGGCTATTAATTAAGCTCAATCTTATCAATTAACAATTTGAAGCTTTCAGCCCTCTTATTGGATATCAGAAAAGCCAGCTCTTCTATCGATTCGCCTGAAAAATTAGGTATATCTAATTTACGGCCTCTGTACGATGGATACATGTCCTTTAGAAGAATCTCTACGGTTTGCCATTCACCATTTGTGGAAATGTAGAAAATGTAGGAGTAGTAATCACTGGATCTTGCTTTGATCCTGAATTGATAGCGTTTGCCGTCTCCTTTCAGGCGGATTACCAATTTGTCAAATGAGATAAGGTCGGTTTTACCCATCTTGTATCGTACCGAAGAGAACCCACCATTATTCTCTAAAGACACTTTCCCTTCAAAAACTCCATAAACTTGTGAACTTACCCTAAAACTACTGGATGAGCGACCGCCCATTACTACATCGTCAACTACATACCAATTTGTGACGTTTGGATTCTTATCAAAATCAACAAGCATCAGGGTATTCATAAAGGTGGTGATCATGAGAGTAGTTAGGAATAACATCATATTAATATGTTGAATCATCTACATAACCAGTAGTCCATGGGAATTGTTTAGAAATGGGCCGAGCCTAAACGAAAGACTTACAAATGTTCTGGTGGTACTGTTACCGGCGATACGATTTTTTGACCCAGCAGGAATCCCATTATGATCCCG
>Ga0224508_10003764_pt1 | contig 12516 bp, 9 predicted proteins | sample SF_Jan12_sed_USG_4_FD_170157 | JGI IMG/M metagenome (GOLD analysis project Ga0224508, IMG submission 170157) | Sediment microbial communities from San Francisco Bay, California, United States - SF_Jan12_sed_USGS_21 | ecosystem: Environmental > Aquatic > Marine > Sediment | place: USA: California...
GCCTCGCTCTTGCCCCGCAGGCGCGTAACCTCTTCATTGATGTTGATCTCGGAATCATCGCCAACAAAGCGCAACTCCTCGATTTTGGCTTCGAGTTCCGCGATAGGTTGTTCAAAATCAAGGAATTTGAGGTCCATATGGAGTAACGATCCGTGCTCGGAATTCGGACTTTACATGATCTCACGACTGGGCGCGTAAAGCATGCGGACATTCTTGCTGCCCAGCAATTCTGTGAGTTTGTCACGCAATTCGCGGCTCGGCCGCACCGCCCATTCAGGACCGAGATTCAGGCGCGCCGATGCGGTATCGCCGATGTACTGCACGGCCACATCGCAGCTGCCTTCGCGATACGGCAGCAACACATCGTGCAGTTTGACGAGCAACTGTTCGCCCTGCCCGTTCGGCGCCAGACTCAGGAGCATACTCTTGGCGCGGCTTTCGATGACACGGTCTATGCTCAACACATTCTTGACATTCACGGTCCAACTCGCCAGGAAATCGTCGTAGCGTAACGGGCCGCTGATAACGACAATCTCGTCCTTCGACAGCAGATGGCGAAACTCCTGGAACGCTTCATTGAACAGGCTGACCTCCATGCGCGCACTGTCGTCATCGACGGTGACGCTCACCCGATTGCCGCGCTTTCTCAGATCGGCCACCAGCCCGGCGACCGTTACTTCACGACGCGACTGAGAATAATCGCGCTCGCCTTTTGAAGTTTGCGGCGCTGGCTCATTCACCAGGTCGACCAGTTTGCCATCGACGAAGGCCATGGCATCCGCACGAACCGCATCGAATGGGTGCCCAGTGAGATACAGGCCAAGCGCCTCTTTTTCATTGCTCAGAAAGACTCGCTCCGGCCATTCCGCAAGCTCGATCGGTTGTGACGCAGCGGCGACGACAGGCGACTCTTCGAGGCCAAACATATCATTCTGGCCTGCGGCCGCGGCGCGTGCCTGCTGATCAGCGCTCGCCAGCGCTTCAGGCACCTGATGCATCAGGCTACGACGCGACTGATCAAAATCGTCCATTGCACCTGCCTTGATCATCGCCTCGAGAGCTCGCCGATTGATCTTGTCGTGATCCACACGCCGACAGAACTCGGCCAGTCCGCTGTACGGGCCACCTGACTTGCGTTCGCGAATCAGCGATTCGACCGCTGCGTGACCGACACCCTTTATCGCGCCGAGGCCATAAAGGATTGTATGTTCATCGCCCACGCTGAACGCGTATTCCGAACGATTGATACTGGGTGGGAGCAAGCGCAACTTCTGTTTTCGGCAGTCGTCCTTGAGCGTGACAAGTCGATCGGTGTTATCAAGATCGGCACTCATGACCGCCGCCATGAACGCGGCAGGGTAATGTGCTTTGAGATAGGCCGTCTGGTAGGCCAGGACTGCGTATGCGGCCGAATGTGACTTGTTGAAGCCGTAGGCGGCGAACTTCTCCATCAGGTCGAATATTCGCGTTGCCGTCTGCTCCGTGACTCCTCGCTCCGTTGCGCCGCCAACAAAAATCTCGCGCTGCTTTGCCATTTCCTCGGGCTTTTTCTTACCCATCGCGCGACGCAGCAAATCGGCGCCGCCCAGGGTATACCCGGCGAGCAACTGCGCGATCTGCATCACCTGTTCCTGGTAAAGAATGACCCCGTAGGTCTCCTCGAGCAGTGGTTTCAGATCCGGATGCAGGTAGTCGATATCGGCTTTGTTGAGTGCATGTCGATGCGCAATAAAGTCATCGACCATGCCCGATTGCAACGGGCCGGGGCGGAACAACGCAACCAGAGCAACCAGATCATCGAATCGATCCGGGCGCATGCGCTTGATCAAATCACGCATGCCGCTGGACTCGAGCTGAAAAACAGCCGCCGTCTGCGTACTGCGCAGCAATTCGAATGTTTTCTCGTCGTCGATCGGTATGCGGTGGATATCAAACTGTGCTTGTGACCCGGTTTCGTTCACGATCTTTTCCGCCCAGTCGATGATCGTGAGAGTCTTCAGGCCAAGAAAGTCGAACTTGACGAGGCCGACGGCCTCGACATCGTCCTTGTCGAGTTGCGTGATGATGTGTGTACCGCCATCCTCACAATACAGCGGCGTAAAATCCGTCAGCTGCCCTGGCGCAATCACTACGCCGCCGGCGTGCTTTCCGGCATTGCGGACAAGGCCCTCGAGTGACCTGGCAAGATCGATGATCGCGGCGACTTCTTCGTCGTCGCGATACATCGTCGCCAGCTCCTCCGATTGTTCGAGTGCCTTATCGAGCGTAATACCCAAGTCGAAGGGCACCAGCTTGGCAATGCGATCGACGAAGCCGTACGGTTGTCCCAGCACTCGTCCGGTATCGCGGATGACCGCTTTTGCGGCCATAGTGCCGAACGTAATTATTTGCGCGACGCGATCGCGACCGTAACGTTCGGCAACGTAATCGATAACGCGATCGCGGCCGTCCATGCAAAAGTCGATATCGAAGTCCGGCATCGAGACGCGTTCCGGGTTCAAAAATCGCTCGAACAGCAGGTCGTGATGCAGCGGATCGAGATCCGTGATCCCCAAAACCCATGCCACAAGCGAGCCGGCACCGGACCCGCGACCGGGCCCGACCGGAATATCATTTTCACGCGCCCAGCGAATAAAGTCGGCGACGATCAGGAAGTAACCCGGGAATCCCATGCCACCGATGACAGTGAGTTCAGTGGCCAACCGCTCATAGTACGGGGCACTGACGGCATCGCGCTCTTTGTCGTCGACCGAATCTGCCTCGAAAATACGTTCGAGTTGGGATTTTAGGCCACGCTGTGCCTCGTCTTCGAGAAACTCCGCTTCAGTCTGGCCCTCGGGCACCGGAAAGGCCGGCAATACGCTATGGCCAAGCGACAGATTGAGATTGCAGCGTTTCGCAATCTCCCGCGCGTTTTCGAGTGCTGCCGGAATATCGGCAAACAACTCAGCCATCTCGGCCGAACTGCGCAGGTATTGTTGTTCACTGTAGTCATGCGGGCGATCCGGATCGGCAAGTCCGCGACCTTCGTGAATGCAGACGCGAGCCTCGTGTGCGTTGTAATCATCTCGACTTACGAAACGCACGTCGTTGCTCGCAACGACTGCAACGCGCTGTTTGCTGGCCAGTGCCAACGTGGCCTGCACACAGTCCTCCTCACCGGCGCGGTTTGTGCGTATCAGTTCAAGGTAGTAGCGATCGCCAAAAACGCCCCGCCATTCGTCCAGAAGCGACTGCGCCTCGTCGGCGTGCCCATTGTGCAGCGCATGCCCAACATCACCGTGCAGCCCTCCCGACAACGCGATCAGCCCTTCGCAACTGCTTTGCGTCAGCCACTCGCGGCGTGCCAGCGGCTCGCCGCGCACTTGCCCTTCGAGAAACGCTCTTGTAAGAAGCCGTGACAGATTCCGAAAACCGGTGTCGTTTTGGCACAAGAGAACGAGCCCGAACGGACGGCCACTCTTGTCCTCGTTCGCAATACGCAGATCCACGCCGATGATTGGCTTGACGCGTGCAGCCAGCGCTTTCTTGTAGAACTTGACCATGCCGAACATATTGTTCTGATCAGTCAAGGCGACCGCGGGCATTGCGTCGTCCGCGCAGCGCTCCATCAAAGCTGCAATTCGTACCGTGCTGTCGACCAGCGAATACTCGGTATGCACGTGCAAGTGGACGAACGGCGCTGTCGTCATTCGGCCAGCCTCACGGGCGCAAAACTGCGCCGATGCTGTTCACACGGCCCATATTCCTTAAGACGCGCACGGTGCACCTCGGTCCCGTAACCCTTGTGCCGAGCAAACTCATAGACGGGATACAGGCGGTCCATTTGCACCATGATGCGATCGCGTGTCGTCTTTGCAATTATCGACGCAGCACTGATCGCCGGCACGAGGGCATCGCCGCCTACGATTGCCTGCCCGTTAAGCTGTCGATCATTAAATCGCAGATCCGGCAGACGATTGCCATCGACTTGCACGCCGTCGGGCACTACCGAAAGCCCGATTATCGCGCGCCGCATGGCAAGCATCGTCGCTGCAAGAATATTCAGCGCATCGATCTCGGCTGCGTCCGCCCATGCAACCGACCAGGCTAACGCCTGCTCCTTGATGTCCCGAGACAGTCGCTCGCGGCGGGCCGCGCTGAGTTTTTTGGAATCGTCCAGACCCTCCACGCAGCGTTGCGGATGCAGGATCACCGCAGCGGCGACAACCGGGCCGGCAAGCGGCCCACGGCCGGCTTCGTCGACTCCCGCGACGGGTCCTTTGAAATCAAACAGTTGTGGTTGACGCATCGGCGGTAGTAGCGTTACTCGTCTGCTTTTATCTGGCGAGTTCAATAACGGCGTCTGCAGCGCGATCGTCCGCACCGAGCGCCAGCTGTGTACGCAGTGTAGCAAATCGCCTGCCGATCTCCTCGCGTCTGCCCGGATCGTCCAGCAAATCTGCAACCGCCTGCGCCAACGCCTGCGGCGTTGCTTGCTCCTGGATAAATTCGGGGATCAGCGCTGTGTCCATCAGCAGATTTGGCAACGTGAATTTGTCTGTTTTTAGCAAGTTGAACAGGCGAACTATGACAGCAGTCAGTCTTGCGACCTTGTAGGCTGCGACGGTCGGTTTGCCGAGCAAAGCTGATTCCAGCGCAGCCGTGCCTGAGGCGAGCAGCACAACATCCGCAGCGGACATTGCCTCAATGGAATCGCCGTCGATCAGACAGAATCGATCGCTCATCCCGGCATGGGCCAGCTGCTTCTCGATTACCGGCCGTAATCCCGGTGACGCAACCGGGGTCACGAAGCGAATGCTCGTGTGAGTCTTGGCGAGAATTGCCGCAGCCGACGCAAACATCGCGCCAAGGCGCGACACCTCTCCCCTGCGGCTTCCAGGAAGAACCGCAACAACGGGCCCGTCACCAAGATCGAGCAATTCGCGGACTGATTCGATATCGATATCGATCGGCAGAGTGCTGGCCTTCGGATGACCAACGAAAACAGCATCGACTCCGTGCTCATCGTAAATGGCTTTTTCAAACGGCAGGATGCAGAGCACGCGATCGGCAGCCTTCTTGACAGTCTTGACACGGCCCGGACGCCACGCCCAGATCGAAGGACTCACGTAATGGACGGTTCGAATCCCTGTCTTGCGCAACGCCTTTTCGAGCCCGAAATTAAAATCCGGCGCATCAATTCCCACGAAGACATCGGGTGGCGACGCCTTCCAGCGACGGAGCAGCGAGCGACGCAGCTTCAGGAGCCGCGGTATCTCGGTGAGCGGCTCGATAAGACCGAACACTGCCAGCGCCTCCGCCTCCTCCCACTGCTCGCAACCCGCCGCCAGCATCGCTGGACCGGCCACGCCTTCAAATGTAGCATCAGGAATGCGCGCCTTGATGGCATGGATCAATCCGGCGCCAAGCAGGTCGCCGGAAGCCTCGCCAGCAACCAGTCCGATCTTCACCGCCAGGCAGCCTAGCGAATCAAGCCGCGCTCGGACGACCGCAATGACTCGAGAAATAACTCGAGTTCCACTTGCGTCTTCGAACGCTCAGCGATCTCTGCGATCGCTTCAGCGAGTTTCAGGCCCTTGCGATAGACGAGACGATACGCATCTTTGATATTGCGGATCTGTTCTGCGTCGAAACCACGGCGCTTGAGACCCTCGCTGTTGATGCCGCGAGGAACAGCAGGACTACCGGCGGCTGTCGTATAGGCGGGTACGTCGCGATTCAGGCCCGCATACATACCAATAAAGGCGTGTGCACCGATGTGACAAAACTGGTGCACGCCAGAAAAGCCGCCAAATATCGCCCAGTCCCCAACGTGTACATGACCCGCCAGGGTCGCATTATTTGCCATGATCGTATTGCAACCGATCATGCAGTCATGCGCAATATGTACGTAGGCCATAATCCAGTTGTCGTCACCAATTACCGTCTCGCCTTTATCTTGCGTGGTGCCGCGGCTGACCGTGCAGAATTCGCGAATCGTATTGCGATCACCGATCTTGAGCGCCGTCGGCTCACCGGCGTATTTCTTGTCCTGCGGGTCGTCTCCAATCGATGCAAATTGATAGATGTGATTGTCCTGGCCAATAACGGTCGGACCATTTATAACTACGTGACTGTCGACCCGCGTACCACTCGCAATAGTGACATCGTCGCCGATAATCGAATACGGACCGATTTCGACATCATCGCTGATATTCGCACTGTCGGAAATAATTGCAGTCGCATGAATCAAGCCGGATCTCCACCAGGCGCACAAATGATCATTGCCGTCGCAACGACCTCTGCAGCGACTTTAGCTTCGCAGCGATACCACCACATACCACGCTTGACCCGGTCCGCATCTATCCGAATGTGGAGCTGTTCGCCCGGCACTACAGGCCGTCGAAATCGCGCATCCTCAACCCGAGCCAGGAAATAAAGCGGCTTCGGTTCGATGTCACCATTCGTTATGTGCGACAAGATGCCGCCCGCCTGTGCCATGGCCTCGATGATCAATACACCGGGCATCACCGGATTGCCCGGAAAATGACCAGCGAAATGCGGTTCATCGGCCACCACATTCTTGATGGCAATCACCGACTCATGAGGCGTGCATTCGAGAACCTCGTCGAGCATCAGGAACGGGTATCTGTGCGGCAACAGCTGCTTGATGGCAGCTGCATCAAGAGGATAGGAATACTCCGTCACTTGACCTTTTTCTCCAACGCGCTAACGCGATCCATTAACTTATCGAGCCGCCGGATTTTCGCTACCCTGCGATTCCAGTCGCGAACAGGCTCGATCGGAAAATTCGATGCATAGGCACCCGGCTCCGTAATACTCTTAGAAATCATCCCTTTGCCGTTCACAACAACATCATCACAGACTTCAATGTGACCGGCCATGCCGACCATACCAGCAAACATGCAGCGTTTACCGATTCGAGCACTGCCAGCGATCGCACAAGCCGTCGCCATTGCCGTATGCTCGCCGACATGCACGTTGTGACCGATCTGAATCAGGTTATCGAGTCGCACGCCATTTTCGATTACCGTGTCATCGATCGCGCCGCAGTCGATAGTTGTATTCGAGCCGACCTCTACGTCGTCGCCAATACGCACGCCACCCAGCTGCGGCACCTTAACCCAGCCTTCGGTCGTCATCGCGTTACCGAAACCATCGGCGCCGACAACCGAACCCGAATGAAAAATGCAGCGATCGCCGATTGTAACGTCACGGACAAACGTAACGTTGGCGTTGAGCCGACAGTCGCCGCCGATGACGCAGTTCGGACCGACCACCGCGCCCGGGCCAATGTAGGAGTTCTCGCCGATTGTTGCGCCATCTTCAATGACTGCATTTGCCGCAATGTGAGCGGTTTCGGCTACGTTCGCGGTAGCGGCGATCACCGCCGACGCGTGCACACCAGGCTTGACCAGCGGTGCAGGACATACGACCGCGGCCATACGGGCATAACACGCGTACGGGTTGTCATCGATCAGAACGGCGGTAGTTGCGCCTTTTGCGTCTGCCGCCCGCATAATAACAGCTGCCGCCTTCGTCGAAGGCAGCTGCTTTTTGAAAACGGAGCCTGAGAGAAAACTGAGTGCGTTCGGTCCGGCATTGGACAGCGACCCGACGCGTTCGATGATGACGTCAGGATCGCCGATCAGTTCACAGCCGAATCGTTCCGCCAGTTCTCCGAGGCTGATCGGCATGCGCCGGGCAACGCCAGGTCTATCGAGCGCCTGTCGCCTGGAAATTAGCTTCCACGGCGCGCAGTACATCCTCGGTGATATTGACGGCAGTACTCGCGAACAATACACCGTCACCAACGACGAGATCGTAGCCCTCCTGTGCCGCGTAGTCCTGGACTTCCTTGAGCAAAGAACGTTGCAACAGACCCAGCTCTTCATTCTGACGAAGGTTGAGGTCCTCGCGGAATTCCGTTTGCAGTCGGGTTACTTCACGCTGTAAGTCACGCAGGTTCTTCTCTGCATTGCGGCGCTCTGTTTCACCCATTACTGCAACGTCCTTCTGCACCTTGGTTGCCAGTTCTTCGTACTCATTTTGCTTCGCCAGAAACTCACGCTGGCGGGGCGCAAATTCTTCCTGCAAAGCATCCATAGCAGCTTTCGTTTGTGGCGAACGCTCCATCAGAACCGGAATATTGACCACACCGATCTTGATTTCTTGTGCACTGGCCGGTAACGCGAACGCACAAATCAGTGCGATGCAAAAAGCCACCCTAATAATATGTTGCTTTACAAAACTCATAAACAATCCATTCCTCAAAATGCCTGACCAATGGAGAACTGGAATCGTTCCAGCTCATCTCCGTAAAACCTGTCGTTACCCGTAAATTCATTGAGCGGGTACGCGTAACTGAATCGGAATAAACCGAGCGGCGCCAGCCATTGTACGCCAATACCGACCGACGCACGCAGCTCATCGAAATCCACCTTGTATTCTACCGGCGACCCTAACTTGTCGGTGAATGCGACCTCACCGGTATTGAATACGTTGCCGATGTCGTAAAACAGGCTCGCACGCGTCTGGCTGGCCCATTTATCCGGCAGCGGAATTATAAGCTCTAGCTGACTCGCAACCAATACATTGCCACCATAGGGACGGCCAAAGCTGTCCCGCGGCCCCAGGTAAGACTCCCGAAAGCCGCGAACCGACTCCGGCCCGCCGCCGTAGAATTGCTTGTAAGGCGGGGCAGCCGTTGTTTCACCCAGAGATTCCGAGATTCCCAACTCGGTATTGACCCGCAGCACCCACTTGTTGCTCCACAAGGGAATGTACTTTGTAAAATTGTATCGCGCAGAGTAGTACTCAACATCGCTGCCCGGTATCGCCATGGTGAATACTAGTTGCTGGCGCGTTCCGCGATTAGCAAACAACGAGCGGTTGCGGCTGTCGTACGTCCAGCCAGCAATAAGTTCAAAAGTATCGAATTCGCTACCGAAGAAAGAAAATCCGGCACCCGTATCCTCAACAAACGGATTGCCGTTGTTGAGCACCCAGTCCTGAGCTTGTTGCGTGCTTGATGTCGATGCGAGTAACTCGGCGTGCTGGTACGCCAGACCAACCGACAAAGATTGGAATTCCGTTATCGGATAGCCGTAGTCGATCGATGCGCCCGCACTTGTCGTTGAAAAATCGGACGCGGCCGAAGTGAACTGGGTGATGTCGCGATAGTTGATAGACACGGTTCGGCGAACACCGTCCATGGTTCGATACGGATCAGAATGTGACAAGCTGTATAACTTTTGAAAACGGCCCGAGACCGCCTCCAGCGCAACACGATTTCCGGTGCCGAGAAAATTCGTGTGCACGATGCTGCCATTCAACATCAGTTTTTGTGATTCAGAATAACCAATGCCACCGCTGAACTGTCCCGGCATTCGGTATTCAATATCGAAATCGACATCGACCAGATCCGGACTTCCCGGTACCGGCGCATTATTGACTTCGACATTTTCAACATACGGCAATCGTTGCAGCCGGACTTTGGAACGATCAACCAGGGTATTGGAGAGATAAGCGCTTTCCATTTGACGCATTTCACGCCGCAACACTTCATCATCAACTTCGCTGATACCGTTGAAGTTGATCCGCCGCACATAGACTCGACTCTTGGGGTCGATATAAAACGTAATCTCGGCTTCCTTGGTTTCCTCGTTCAGCTCCGGAACCGGCTCTATCTCAGCGTTTGCATATCCTTGCTCACCAAGCCGGAACGACATGAACTCGGCAGTCTTGGTCAACATCGTCTGATTGAAGATCGAACCCGGCTGGGCCAGAACCATTGCGCGAAGAATCTGCTCGGAAATAACCATGTCGCCAACGAGCTTGATGTCAGAAATCGTATACAACTCACCTTCGTGAATTCCGATCGTTACGAAAATGTCCTTCTTATTCGGTGATATTGCCACCTGTGTCGAGTCAATGCGGAAATCTGCGTAGCCACGGTCCATATAATAGGAACGCAGTGTCTCAAGATCGCCTTCAAGCGCTTCTTTAGAGTAGCGATCATCTTGTCGTATCCACGATAACCAGTTCGCCGTATCAAGCTCAAATTCTTCGCGGATTTCTTCTTCGTCAAATGCGAGATTTCCGACCAGGTTCACCTGTCTGATCTTCGCGCGCTCACCTTCTTTGACATCGATGCGAACACCAACGGTGTTGTTCGGCCTGTCGACAACTGACGTATTCACAACAACGCCGTACTTGCCACGATCATAGTACTGCTCACGCAGGAAGCTGGAAACCTCTTCAAGAACGGACTGGTCGAATGTCCGGCCTTTCGCGAGACCGACGCCACGAAGTGACTCCTCGAGATCTTCCGTCTTGATGTCCTTATTGCCCTCGATCGTAAAGCTCTCGATTGATGGTCGCTCGTGAACGACAACAACTAACGTATCGCCGTCACGACGCATTTCGATGTCATCAAACAGCGCTTGTCCGTAAAGCGCACGGATGGACTCCTGAATTCGAATGGCATCGACCCTGTCCCCGATATTGATTGGCAGATAGTTGAATACCGTACCCTCGGAGATTCTCTGCAAGCCCTCGACGCGCATATCGCGCACGACGAACTCATCCGCTGCTAATGAGACCAGTGGCACCATCAGACACAGCAGTGCGACGCGCATGCGCAGTTTGTGTCCGGGCAGAATCATATTGTTATTGCTTGTTCTCATATCGTTCGTAATTCCCAACTACCCGAGTATTCTCGCGATATCATTATAGAAGGCGAAGCTCATCAAAAGAATAAGTGCCAGCACTCCGAATTGTTGGCCGATGATCTGCGAGCGTTCGGATAACGGGCTGCCTTTCGCAAGTTCGATCGTCTGGTAAACAATTTGCCCGCCGTCGAGAACTGGCACCGGCAGCAAATTGAGCACGCCCAGACTGATACTGACCAGAGCCAGGAATGCCAAAAACTCGTTCAGACCTCGTTGCGCCGAATCGCCGGCGAATTGGGCAATATTTATCGGTCCGCTGATGTTCTTGATGGAAACGTCACCCGTTACCATGCGACCGAGCATGCGCAGGGTGAACAACGTCGACGCCCAGGTACGCTGTGTCGCCTCGCTGACCGACTCTATCGGTCCAAATTTGCGCACGTAGTAATACGCGCCAATGTCGCCCGACGCGCTCACGCCGAGCAGGCCGCGTGTCTCGCCGTCCACTTCCTGCTCACCGATAACGACTTCAACAACGCGAGTCTGACCTTCGCGAACAAACTCGATCGCGACTTGTTGCCTAGCCCGAACGGACACTGCACCGACAAGATCGCCGAAATTCTTGATGGGTTCACCGTCGACCGATGCGATGCGATCTCCGCTCGCAAGACCGGCGTCTGCCGCGGCCCCGTCTTTGGTCAACTCACCGATAATCGCCGGCGGTTGCCATGGTTCGAATCCCAGGCCTTCAAACAGCATATTCGGTTCAGTCAGACGTGACGCGTCCTCGCCGACCGATATCGTCGTGCGTCGCTGCCGGCCGTTCTCGGCTTCAAGGGTTAGCGGAACGCGACCAGTCGCGACCATTTGATCGAAAATGTTAACCAGCGTCGACTCCCAGTCGGCCGTGTCGACATCGCCAACGGCCACTATCTTGTCACCAAACTCGAGGCCGGCATGCGCTGCGTAAGAATCCGGCGCGACATTGCCGACGGCCGGCTGCAAGGTCGGAATCCCGTTCAGGAACAGAACCCAATAGGCGAAGATCGCGAACAGGAAATTGAACATCGGGCCGGCCAGCAATACGGCGATTCGTGCCGGAATCGGACGATGATTGAACGCACGGCCCTCATCCGCCGGCGCGACAGGTCCTTCGCGACTATCGAGAAACCGTACATAGCCGCCGAGCGGAATCGCCGAAATGCAGTACTCAGTGCGGTCCTTGCCGCGAACCCAGGTCCATATGGGTTTGCCGAAGCCGATTGAGAAACGCAGGACCTTCATTCCGGCCCAGCGCCCGATTATGTAATGCCCATACTCGTGAATCGCAACCAGCACGCTGATCGCGACAATGAAAGCCAGCAGACTTGTCAGCGCATCACCCATAAGTTGGCGTTTCCCCTCGCGATCGTGCCTTTGCGTAATGTTGACTGACAGTTGCGGCGGCAGTTCCCCGAAGTCTGAATCGTATCGAATGAACTGCGACTGAATAGCCCATTATTTCAGCCCCGCCCAGCTAACGCCCAGGGCAAACAGTGGCGCCGCCGCGGCTACGCTGTCGATCCTGTCCAGAACGCCGCCATGGCCCGGAAACAGGCCACCGCTGTCTTTCAGGCCAGCCGTCCGCTTGAACATGCTGACTGTCAAGTCACCAACGATCGACAGGCAGGCGACTGCCAGGCAAAATGGTAAGAATACAGCCAGGTCGGTCTCGATCCACAATGAACGCAGCAGGGTCAGCAACACGACGGCGAGTAGCCCGCCGATGACGCCTTCCCAGGTCTTCCCCGGGCTGATTTTCGGTGCGAGCTTCACGCGGCCCAGCATCTTCCGGCGAAAA
>Ga0224508_10003765_pt1 | contig 12516 bp, 12 predicted proteins | sample SF_Jan12_sed_USG_4_FD_170157 | JGI IMG/M metagenome (GOLD analysis project Ga0224508, IMG submission 170157) | Sediment microbial communities from San Francisco Bay, California, United States - SF_Jan12_sed_USGS_21 | ecosystem: Environmental > Aquatic > Marine > Sediment | place: USA...
CCAAAGATGCCCGTACCAATAGTAAACACCGGGCATCGCGCGCGACGGCGCCGTGCAATTGACTTTGCTGCGACCGGTGCCGAGCGCGCTCACCGGACGCGTCACAAACTCGCGCATTGTGTCGCCCCGCCACGCGAGCGGCATGCGTCCCTGCCCGGAGGCATAGCACGCAAGCTCATCGGTGCGAATGTCGTCCACTGAATCGAGCGCAAGTCGCAATGCCGGTCGGCCGTCGTTGACCGCGTCGAGGATATGCCGTTCGTCGCCGACCAGCGTCACGGGTAACGGCAGGCTGCGCACACGCAGCGCGTAGTCCGCCAGTGCAAGACCGGTCGCGACGGGGTATCGGGGCAGCGCAAGAAAATCAGAGCCGTAACCAACCGCCCCGGACTGCTGTCCCAGCCCATACAGGCCAAGGGCCTGAACGATGGCCTTCACGTCGACGGTGTATTCGCCGTACGGATAAGCAAAGGCCGGAATCAGGTAATCGCCGAGCTCCGCCTGCAGCCGATCGGCCGCGACGCTGATCTCCTCGGTCACTCGTTGTCGCCAGCCGCTCGCCGTCTCGCCAGCAAGCCGTCGCACCAGATGCGAGTGCGTCACGGAATGGTTGCCGATGCTTGCCCCGCTCTCTGCGAGCAACCGGAGTTCGTCCCAACTGAGATAGCCCCCGTAACCCGAGTCGATGGCCTCAGTATTAACGAACACGGTGAACGGCCAGCCGCGCGACTGGAGCAATGGCAGCGCCTCGGTGAGCACCGAGAGGTACGCGTCGTCGAAAGTGATCGCAACGCTTCGATCCGCCACTGCGCTTTTTGATTCAAGCCCGTCGAGCAAATCGATCAGCGGCACGACGTTGAAGTTGTCGCGCTCCAGGAAAGCCAGCTGCTCGGCAAAAACCGCCGGCGCAATGCTCGTTGATTGAGGGGTATCGTCCGCTACGTGGTGGTACATCAGAATCACGCCCGTTTCTGCTGCCGGGGATGCCCAACCGGTCAAGAGCAACAGGACGGCGACGATCGTTCGAGACAAATGGCGTAACACAGCTACTCGAGATTATTCGAACGGATCATTGACGCAACCTGATCGACGTATTCATCCCGGCGCACAGAATAATTCGTTAATCCTGCAATCAATGCGAGACCCGTCACCGGCTCGCCGGCAACGCGGCGCTGATTGCGTAAATCGCGAAATTCACGATAGCTCGGATGCGTGTTCAGATTCAGCATGTAACTTTCGACCGACGCATGCGGCGATGCAAATTCTGCCAGTGCAAAGCGCGCACCTTCACGGCGTTCTGTCGGGATGATGCCGCAATTGCTCATGTAACAACGCTGCCCAAAATAATTGTGAGCTTCCAGCGCGAATCGAGACGTTCCCCAGCCGGACTCGATCGCCGCCTGCACCAGCGCTATCGATTCCGGCACGATTCCGGCACGGCGATACAGGGTTTGCAGGGCCTCGGCGAGTCCCATCGAATCCAGATCGACTTCGAGCCGGATCGCAAGGCGCCTGAGCCAGCGCCGGTCCGACCAGCGAAGCCTTTCTCCACGTGCATGGGCGGCGCGCAAATCCGCGGCCCGGTCGCGGTGAGCCGCCAACTCGAAATTAACCGCCGAGATCATCGGGCTCAGATAGGCAAAAAACTGGCGCTTCTTTTCCTCTACCGGCATCTCGGCGAAATTTGGCGGCGGCGGATAGGCGACATTCGGTTGGATCAGGCTGAAACCGGCCAGCAGCCCGACGCAGGCGGCCAGCACGACGCTGTCGGCCGGGCCAAGTCGGCTGAGTGGGGACTTAGTTGCTGACACCTAACCTATTGCCATTCGAGAAGTAACATATTATTCATTGATTATATTGTATTTTTATGATCATTCGAACACCAGACCGAAGGCCCGAAACGAGATTAAGAGCGCGAAGATACCGATACCAAGTATCGCAAGGATCGCCAACCAATAGGCGAACTGAATGGCCCGCTTTTTTATTCTTAAGCGTAGCCCGTCGCCCGACGCGATACCGGCCGGTAGCTGTGGGAGCGTGTAGCCAATACCCAGGGCGAGCGCCACCCAGAGCATCAGGCTGATCGGCAACAGGGCGCTGACGCTCGCAGTGGCTGGGTTCAGTATCGCAATGACCAGCCAGACCCCGGCAGCGATCCCGACCAGCAGGAAGACAGCACGCAATCGATAAAGGATTCTTGCCATTAAAGCCAGGCGTTTAAGCGTGACGCGACTATGGGCTTCAATTACCATTCGCTCGAGAATGACACCAATAATCTGAGGGGGCTAGCATGCGCAAGCAGTTTACAAGCGTCGTGACCGGACTGATCGCAATCACGGTCGCACTGCTGCCATTAGCGGCGACAGCCCAGAATCGGGACCGCCCCTCCGAAATCAACGGTCACCCCAATCTTAACGGGATCTGGCAAGCTATCGGGTCCGCACACTGGAATCTCGAGGCACATTCGGCTGAAGCCCTCGATGATTTCTGGCAGCTCGGTTCGCTCGCGTCGATACCAGCGGGCAGAAGCGCCGTCGTCGGCGGCACCATCCCCTATCTTCCAGAAGCGCTTGCCAAGCGCGACGAGAATCGAGCCGGCTGGCCAAAAACCGACCCGGAAGCCGCTTGTTATTTGCCGGGTATTCCACGCGCAACCTACATGCCCTATCCGTTTGAAATCGTGCAGGGCGACGGGGACATATTTGTCGTTTATGCCTACGCGAGCGCTAACCGGACGATTCATATAGAAAACCCGCGGACCTACGAAGAAGTCCCGGTGGACACCTGGATGGGCTGGTCGAACGGTCGCTGGGACGGCGACACGCTGGTCGTCGAGACGATCGCGCAGGACGAACGAACCTGGCTGGACCGAGCGGGCAATCACCACAGCTACCTGTTGACGGTCACCGAGCGTTTCCGGCCGGTGACGCCCAATCACATCGAATATGAAGCGACGATAGAGGATCCCATGGTTTATTCAGAGCCATGGACGATCCGTCTGCCGCTTTACCGGGACATTTCCGATAATGCGGAATTGCTCGACTTCAAATGCATAGAATTTTCAGAAAACCTGCTCTATGGAGAGTTTTTACTTAACCCGCCGGAATAGCCGGCCACTCGATAGCGACCCCGGCGTGCGTGGTAATATCCAACCGACGCCGGATTTCGAGACCCAGGAGATCATTAAGATGCGAATCAGAACTCTCTCGATCATTTTGGGCGCTGCGTTAACCGCGGCACTCGCGATACCGGCTGTTGCACATCATTCCTTTGCCGCGGAATTTGACATCAATCGCCCGATCCGACTGGAGGGCGTTGTTTCGCGAATGGAATTCAGCAATCCGCACTCGTGGCTGCACATCACCGTCACCACCAACGAAGGCGATGTTCAGGAGTGGAAAGTTGAAGGCGGCGCACCGAACGCGCTGATTCGTCGCGGCTGGAACCGCAATTCCATTCTGGCCGGCACACCGGTCTGCGTTGAGGGATTTCAGGCACGCGATGGGTCGAATCGGGCCAATGGTCGTGAGGTGCTGCTCGACGACGGATCGAGCCTATTCATGGGCTCGACCGGTATTGGCGCACCGCCAGTCGCCGAAGCGGAAGACGGTTCGGGCCAGGGAACTTGCCAGTCCGCTGGCCGCTAGAAACTCGTCCTGAGCGCCCGCGCCGCGCGTTTCCGCATTCCTCTATAACAGCGGGAACACGCTACAATGCCCGCCTGGCGCGCCAGGATGGGTTGCCCCGCACGAGCGCAAGGATTGCAGCGATTAGTTCGACATCAAGATCGGACCGTAAGGAGATACGCTAAATGCCACTCGTAAATATCAAGCCGGTTCTAGCCGAGGCCAAAGCCGAGGGCTATGCCGTCGCCGCCTTTAATCCGGTTGACTACTTGTCGATGCGCGCCATGGTTGCGGCCGCTGAAGAAGTCAACGCACCGGTGATCATTCAGACGTCGGCAAAAACGATCAACTACTACAGCCACGAAGCGCTGTACGCGTGGATGCAGGATATCGCCGGCGACTCACCCGTCCCGGTCGTGCTGCATCTCGATCACGGCAAAGACATGGACCTGATCAAGAAGTGCATCGACACGGGCTGGACCTCAGTCATGATCGATGGCTCCCACCTGCCGTTCGACGAGAATCTTGCCGCCACCCGCAAGGTCAACGAATGGGCCGCGGCTGCCGGCATCGGCATCGAAGCCGAGATTGGCCAGATACTCGGCGTCGAGGACGACATGGTCGTGACGGCAGACGAGTCGCACCTGACGGACCCCACTGAGGCCGAACAGTTCTGTGCTCAGCTCGACCTTGCCGCCTTTGCTGCTGCAATCGGTACCGCACACGGTTACTACCATGGCGAGCCCAAAGTTGAATTCGGCCTGATCGAAGACATCAACAAGCGCACCGATGTGCCGATGGCGCTGCACGGCGGCACCGGACTGTCGGACGAGGTGATCCAGCGCTGCATTAAAATCGGCTGCTCCAAAATCAACATCTCGACCAACCTGAAACACGTATTCGTCGACAGCTTCGTCGAATATCACAAGAACAACCCGAAGGACTACGAGCCTTTGCGCGTTCTCGACGCTCAGTTCCTGGCACTGAAGGAACTGTTCATCGCAAAGATCACGCAGTTCGGCGGTGCCGGTCGCGGTACCGAGGTTTTGTCTAAAGTCGCCTGATTTGATGCAAGCTCTGATTTTCGACTGTGACGGTGTTCTGGTAGACACCGAGCGGGATGGTCACCGCGTTGCGTTCAACCAGGCCTTTGCGAAAGCGGGATTCGGCTTCGAATGGGATGTCGAACTCTATGGTGAGCTGCTCGGGATTGCCGGGGGCAAGGAACGCATGCGCCATTACTTCGAATCGCAGGGCTGGCCCGATTCTGCTGGTGACGACAAGGACGCCTTTCTTGCCGAGCTTCACAAAACCAAGACCGCGATCTTTGCCGAACTGATCGCGAGTGGTCAGCTGCCGCTACGAGCCGGCGTGCTGCGCCTGGTCGATGAGGCAATCGCAGCGGACGTTCGGCTTGGCGTATGCACAACATCCAACCCCAAATCGATCGATGCCGTTTTGGACCTGATGGGCCCGGAGCGTAAAAAACGATTCGAGTTTGTGCTTGCCGGCGACATCGTGTCGCGCAAGAAACCCGATCCTGAGATTTACGACCTGGCGATATCCAAGCTCGGCTTGCCGGCCAGCGAATGCATCGTAGTCGAAGACAGCCGCAATGGATTGCTGGCCGCCATCGGCGCCGGCCTGCCCTGCTTTATTACGATGAGCACCTATACTACGGAAGAAGATTTCTCCGAAGCTGTCGGCATCGCGCCTGAGCTGGGTGACCCCCCGAATGGAACCGTGAGCCTTGAACAATTAAGCTCGCTGGCGGCACAAACTGCCAACTGAATAACAACGCTAAAAAGCGGAGATCAGAAGCATGAAAGAAATCGCGTTGACTGAAATCGAACAAGCCGTCAAGTCCATCGCAGCCACCGCATTGCGCAATGAGAAATATTTCTCTGACCTCGATGCCGCAGCTGGAGACGCGGATTTCGGTGTCTCGTTAGCGTCGGGCTTTAAAGTCATCAAAGCCGACTGGGATGAATTCGACCGTTCATCGATTGGCAACTTCTTACTCAAGATCAGCATGGTCATCACGCGTCACGTCGGTGGGTGCTCAGGGCCGATCTGGGGCACCGGGTTCATGCGCGCCGGCATGCTGGCGAAAGACAAATCCACGATCTCGCTCAGCGAGCTCGAGCAAATGCTGTCGGCAGCGATCGACGGCATTCAGCAGCGAGGCGGCGCCGTAGCCGGCGACAAGACCTTGCTCGACGCCCTGCTCCCGATGCGCGACGCCATCAAAGCCCATGCAGCGAAAGCCGATTCCGACCCGGCGGAAGTACTCAAAGAAGCGACGCAGGTTGCCAACGAGGCGATCGAGCGCACCAAGCCCTGGGTTGCGAAACGCGGCCGTCAATCGTTCACCGGCGAGCGCAGCTGCGGAACGCCGGATCCCGGTATTGTGGCCATCGCAACCATGATGAATGACATCTGTGAGTCTTTCGGCATAGACGCATCCAGTTAAACCCAATTTAGTATCCAAAAAATAAATTCTCTAAGGGGGAGAATGAAATGAACAAATTCTTTAACCAGGCGGAAGATTTCGTGCCGGAAATGCTGGAAGGCGTTTTTCTCGCGAATCCTGACATGCTCACCTATGTCCCTGAGTTCAATATCATCAGTCGCTCTGATCGACCGGTCAAAGACAAAGTCTCCGTTATTCAGGGCTCCGGCAGCGGCCACGAGCCGGCTCACATCATGGCGGTCGGCCCCGGAATGCTCGATGCGGCGGTTCCTGGCGGCGTCTTCGCGGCACCGCCGATGGACTCCTGCTACGAGTGCATCAAACGAATGAACTCGCCTGAGGGTGTATTGGTCCTGATCAATAACTACCAGGGCGACCGCATGAATTGGGATATGGCGGTTGAGATGGCCCAGGCGGAAGGCATAACCGTTAAGTCTTTTGTCATCGATGACGACGTAGCGGTTCAGGACTCAAGCTATACGACAGGCCGGCGCGGCGTTGCCGGCAATTTCTTCGTCATTAAAGCCTGTGGTGCTGCAGCCGAAAAAGGCGCGAGCCTTAGCGAACTGATCGAACTCGCGACCAAGGTCAACGGCCAGGTCCGTTCGATGGGCGTCGCCTTGTCGTCGTGCACACCGCCCGCAAAAGATTCGCCGATATTCGAAATCAGCGATGGCGAGATGGAAGTTGGCGTCGGCATTCACGGTGAGCCGGGCCGACGCCGCGACTCGCTCAAGAGCGCAGACGAAATTCTCGACGAGATGTTCGACGCGGTTGCCGGCGATCTGCCGTTCAAGAAAGGCGATCGCGTTGCGCTGATGATCAACGGCCTCGGCGGAACGCCGCCAAGCGAACTCTACGTCCTGTATCGCCGCGCCGCTCAGCGCTGCAAGGAAGCCGGGCTGACAATCGCGCGCAACTATGTCGGCGAGTACTGCACCTCGCTTGAGATGGCCGGCGCGTCGTTGACGCTGCTGCGTCTCGATGACGAGCTCGAAAAGCTCCTCGCCGCGCCTGCGGAAATCGCGGTACGCGTTTTCTGAGCCAGTACCGGCTCGCCGCACTCGATCTCGACGGCACGCTCGTCGATTCAGCGCCAGACCTCGCCCACAGCCTGGGCTATGCGCTTGACTCGGTTGGCCTCGCGCCGCCGAGTCTGGCGGATACCCGCGGCTGGATTGGAGACGGCGTCGAGATGCTGATACGCCGTGGACTAACCGCCAAGATGGCCAGTCCGCCCGATGCAGATCTTGTCGCCGAGGCACTCGCGGCATTCAAGCGCTGTTACCGGGACCACTTGTTTGTGTTGAGCGAACTGTATCCGGACGTCGCAAAAACGCTCGCCGCGCTCGGCACCGCCGGCATCAAAGTCGGTTGTGTCACCAATAAGCCGGAAGCCTTTGCCCTCGATTTGCTCGAACAGGCCAGAATCAGCGAGCACTTAGATTTCGTCTTTGGCGGAGACACATTCGCCAGCCGAAAGCCGGACCCAGAAGCGCTGAATGAAGCGGCGAATCGCTTTAAGATCGCGCCGGAAGCTGCAGTCATGGTCGGCGACTCGATCAACGACCTGAAAGCGGCTCGCGCGGCCGGCTTCGACTTTGTCCTGGCGGCCTATGGCTACGCAGACGTCAAAGACCCGGCCTTCAGCGGCGAAATGCCAACCATCGACCGCTTTTCCGACCTGCAGCAGCTGTTGTGCGGGCCATAAACAGCCAAGTACCATGCAGCCAGACAACAATCCCAGGGGAAATCAATGAAAAGAGCTCAGCCCAACCGACCGCGGCGGATCGCGTTACTCGCCTTAACGTCGCTGACGTCGGCAGCGTGCTTTGCACAGGACAGCGCCAGTCGAGTCGCGTTTGATTTCGAAACCTGGGATCAGTACTTAGGCGGGTCCGATTCGTCACAGTATTCATCGCTGGACCAGATCAATCGCGACAACGTTAGCCAACTCGAGGTCGCCTGGACTTTCGAGTACGGCGGCGGCGCGCCCAACTTCAATCCCATCGTTGTCAACGATGTGATGTACGTGCTCGCACAGTTTTCGCGACCTGAGCCGGCTGCCTTTGTTGCGTTGAATGCAGGCACCGGAGAAGAACTCTGGCGTTCGCCGATTCAGGGCCAGGTGGGATCGCGCGGTATCAATTATTGGGAGAGTGAAGACGGTTCTGATCGGCGCCTGATTTTCCTGAACAGTGGCATGATGTCGGCCATCAACGCAGACACCGGCGCACCCGTTACGTCGTTTGGCGACAACGGCAAGGTTGATATTCGTATTGGTCTCGAGGGCGATATCGCCAGCATGCCCGGGATGCAGACCAGCAACCCCGGCCGGATCTTTGAGGATCTGATCATCTATTCGCTGCCGGGTCGCGGCACGAGCTATAACGCTTATCCCGCCGACATCCACGCCTACAACATTCTGACCGGCGAGCTCGAATGGCAATTTCACACCGTCCCGCGTGCGGGTGAATTCGGCGCCGATACCTGGCCGGCCGAAGGCTTGGGCAATTTCGGTGGTGTCCACAACTGGAGCGAATCGACCGTCGATGTCGAGCTCGGCATCGTATTTATTCCGACCGGAACGGCGCGTTTTGATTTCTATGGCGGCAACCGCCACGGCGATAACCTGTTTGGGAACAGTCTGGTCGCGCTCGATGCACGTACCGGTGAGCGGCTTTGGCACTTCCAGACCATTCACCACGATATCTGGGATCTGGACATCCCGCAGGCGCCAAAACTGCTAACGGTCAATCACGACGGTGAAGAGATCAAAGCCGTTGCTCAGGCCACCAAGCAGGGTCTGCTGTTCGTGTTTAACCGCGAAACCGGCGAGCCGCTGTGGGACATCGAGGAACGTCCAGTTCCGGGCACCGATGTGCAGGGCGAACAGGCTTCACCCACTCAGCCCTTCCCGACCAAGCCGCTGCCTTTTGCGCGCCAATCGTTTACCGCCGACGACATCAATCCGTTTCTTCCGGCGGAAGAACAAGCCGCGCTGCGCGAAAACTTTGCGTCGGTGTGGCGCGCTGAGGGCTCGTATACACCGCCGAGCTTGGGTGGCTCGGTCATGTTGCCCGGCCACAATGGCGGAACGAATTGGGGCGGCTCAGCCGTCGACCCGGTTAACGGACGGTTCTTTGTCGTCTCCAAGGAGCTGCCCACGCTGGTCACGCTGTTTCCGCCCGGAGAAGGCGGCGGCGGTCGCGGCGGCTTTGGCGGTGGCGGAGCCGAGCCGCAGCCGATTCCGGGCGACCACCCGGACTTCGTGGCATACCGTTCGCCGGTCAATTTTATGATGCAGGCGACCAACGGACTGTCTGCACTGAACCCTCCGTGGTCGCAGCTGACGGCCTATGACCTGAATTCCGGCGACATCATTTGGCAGATACCCAATGGCGGCGTCTATGCACTGGAAAAAATCGGCATAGAAAACACCGGCGCGCACGCGCCGCGCGGCGGACCGGTCGTCACCGGCGGCGGAATCGTCTTCGTCGCAACCTCGTCGGATCGAAAATTCCGAGCGCGCGATGTCGATACCGGCAATCCGCTGTGGGAGTACGACCTGCCGGCCGGATCGGATGGCGTGCCCGCCGTCTATGCCGTGGATGGCCGGCAGTACGTCGCGGTGCCGGTCGGTGGCAACGGCCTGTTCACGCCAAATCTCGAAATACCGGAGGCGGGCCCAAGCCAATACATGGTTTTCGCACTGCCGGAATAACCCTTTGCCGGCGATGGGACTGAGACCTAGGTCTTGTCGCCGGCAAGCGACAGTTGTTTACATAAGCCTCACGTGATAGATAGGTATGCTTCGTAACGCGCTGAGGAAACAGGATATGTTTGAGCGAAATAGTAAGGATGGAGATGCGGCACGCGCCGGTGGTCGGCAGGCCGACAGCCTGGGCTCATCCCAGGGATCGGGCGCGTCCGGGGGCCGGCGTTCCGGCTCGGGTCAGGCGGTCATCGGACGATCCATTCAGATCAACGGTGACGTGAAAGGCGACGAGGATCTGATGATCGAGGGCGACGTCAGCGGCACCGTTGAACTGAAGAATAGCGCCCTGACGATCGGCAAGGAGGGCAAAGTCAAAGCCGACATTCATGCCCGTTCGATCAGCGTCGACGGGACGACCGACGGCGACCTGTTTGCCTCGGAAAGCATCGCAATCCGGGCCACAGCCGTCGTGCGCGGCAACCTGATCGCCCCTCGAATCTCACTCGAAGACGGGGCGAGCTTCAAAGGCTCTGTCGAGATGGATCAAAAGGCAGTCGAGAAAGCCATCGGCACGGGATCGTCGGCATCCAGTTCAACATCGGACGCGTTGGCCGCAAAACCCAACGCCAATAACAAACCTGCTGCCGCGCAACCAAGCGCAGCCGGCGCTGCTCGATAAGGTCTGCCTGGCTTGCGTGGCGCTGCAGCAGCCTTGGCCACGCGGGCCAGCGACCACACTGAGCAGGTTTTCAGCTTCAAGGCGCCGCTGCTCAATCGTCTGCTCGACAATTCGGAAGATCCTGAGCGGCGCGAGGTCGTGCTCGATCTCGGCCGTGCCAGTCAATCCCTGCTCGATCGGCTAATCGCTGCGAGACCCTGTCGGGTCGAGGTCGCCGACCTGGCCACTGATGGCGGACTCAGCTCGATCACAGAGATTGACTCGAACGAGGCCGACGACCGAAGCGCTGATCGAGATCTCGACCGGATTCGCGGTTTATTGCCAGAACCGAGTGACGAGCAGCTCAACTTAATCCTGTGCTGGGATCTGCCAAACTATCTGACCCTTAGCGCGCTGAGCTTGTTGATCGACAGCCTCTCGAACCGAATCGCGCCGGGCTGTCACTTGCATATGCTGATTGGCTACTCGAAACGCGAAATGGCAGCACAGCCGGGGCGATACATCCCTGGCACAGACGGCAATCTCTCGCAGATTCTGCCTTCCGACGAACTGGCCCAGGCGCCGCGCTATTCGCCGGAGCATCTCGGCTCGGCACTCGGAAATTTTGGCTACGAGCGTGGTGTATTGCTGGCGAACGGCATGCAGGAATTTATCTACGCCTGGCCGGACGACGAACCAAGCGCAGAGCGTTCTTTCTAATCCAACCGATCGATTAATTCGCGAGCGCTTCCAGCTGGGTTTGAAGACCTTGATCAAGCGTCCGCATGCTGGCGGCCGTTGGCAATGTCTTCGACCCGGGATCCGTATCGAGAATCGCCCCATTGATGCGATCGAGCCCGGTATGTGCCGGCCACGCCGGCAGGTCATCGCCATTCGGATCGCCCGTGCGTGCGAAATTGACCCAGTAGGATGCCATCGTATCGGCCAGACGCTGATCCGCCTCTGACGCCGCGATGCGAGCCGCATCGCTCGAATCCGGGAATAACGGAATCTCGCCGAGGTTATCGAATACGTATTTAACTTCGGCTGCGTGCACTGGTAGAAAATCCTCGCTGCCCGCACCGTTGCGTGCAAACCAGTAAACCCAGGCTTCCTGACCGGCTTCGCGCGCGTATTCGGCAATGCGACGGGCAACCCAGAAAACCCGATCGGACGCGTTGTTAGCCGGGTCAGGCGGTCCGCCACCACCGAAAGCCAGATCGGCAAAGTTGCCACCCATCAGCACATCGACTTCGTTGTGCCGACCCTCGGCGAAAACGATTGCCGGATCTTCGGGAATGACATAGTTGTCGACGATCATCGTGTTTGCGCGCAGCGTCGTCAGGACTTCGTTAGCGGGCAATGCACGCATTGCGGCTAGACTCGTGAGACCGGCTTGTTCGGCCGCCCGGGCGCCCGCCTGCTCCTGCGCTGCCAGTGTCGCATTGGGCCCGTTTGGCGAAGCGGCGCCGCCCATGATGCTCTGTGCAATGGCACGATGGAACAGGCCGTCAGCCAAAGGCGACGTCATCAATGATGTAATCGCCATCGCGCCGGCCGATTGTCCAAATACCGTGACGTTGTCCGAGTCGCCGCCGAAAGCCTCGATGTTGTCCTGTACCCACTCGAGCGAAGCAACCATATCGAGGATGCCGTAGTTACCGGAACTGTTGTAACCAGATTCCGCCGTGAGTTCGGGATGCGCCAGGAATCCAAACGAGCCGAGCCGGTAATTCATCGTGACAACGACGGCGCCGCGCTCAGCCAAAGCCGTGCCGTCATACAACGGCGGCGCACCACCACCGTCGGTAAAGGCGCCACCATAGAAAAAGACCATTACTGGCGCTTTATCCGATGTCGTCCCTGCGGAGGTCCAGACGTTAAGGTAGAGGCAGTCCTCGCTCAGCGCAGGAGAACCCTCCATATTGGCAATATTGATGTAACGCGGTCGCGTGTCCGCTTGGATACAGACATTGCCAAAGACACTTCCATCGCGCACACGGTCCCATGGCACAACTGGCTGCGGCGCACGCCAGCGGTT
>Ga0224508_10003766_pt1 | contig 12513 bp, 8 predicted proteins | sample SF_Jan12_sed_USG_4_FD_170157 | JGI IMG/M metagenome (GOLD analysis project Ga0224508, IMG submission 170157) | Sediment microbial communities from San Francisco Bay, California, United States - SF_Jan12_sed_USGS_21 | ecosystem: Environmental > Aquatic > Marine > Sediment | place: USA: California...
CGATCATGGTCAGGTTGTAGGGGTCGCCGATCTCATCCAGCGTGGTGATACAGGGGCCGAGTGAGTTGGCGCCATCGAAGTCCTTGCCTTTGGCCGGCCCCAGCATGCCCGGCATCTCCAGCGTCTGAGCATCCCGGGCGCTGAAGTCGTTGAAGACCGTGAAGCCGAAGATGTGACCGAGCGCATCGTCGCGCCCGATGTCGCGGCCCCCGGTGCCGATCACCGCACCGAGCTCGAGCTCGTAGTCCATCACCTCCGAGTAGTCAGGCCAGACGATGGTGTCTTCCGGGCCGCTGATAGAGAAGCGGTTGCACTTGTAATAGATGGGCTGTTCATACCAGATCTCCGGGACCTCGAAGCGGCCTGAAGCGCGAAGCGCCGCCTCGGCCTGGGCCGGATCGTGTGCCATTGAGGCCCGCACTTTAATGGCGGCTTCGAACGCCTGCCTGAGATGTTTTTCGAAGCAGAGGAAATCCCGCATCTGCGCCGGTCGCGGCAACGGCGCCCGCAAGCGGACGGCGTCTGCCTCGAGCAGCGCTTCTTCCGGTCGCCGATCCACGAGGGACCGAGCCCGATCCAGCGCGCGGGGACCGCCTTCGATCAGCGCGAGCATGCTTACGAGGACGTCTCCGGGCTCGTTCAAAAGCTCTGCGGCTCGCTGGACGTCGAGAACCTGATGATGCTCTACGAGCGCCCCCAGTCGGTCGGCTTCCTCGTCGGGCGCTCTGAAAGTGACCAATCGCATGCGCAGGGAGTTTACGGGCTCGCGCCGGGGATCGGTAGATTGGCGGGATTAGGCGAATAGCACCCACACTGTTATAGTCCGCCCCGTCCTGGCGCACTTCGGTCTGCGCCATACACTTCGGCCCCGCAATCCCGCGGCCCCCGAAGCCACCCACATTTTCCAGCCTGGACCGAAACATGCGGACGATGCGCCGCGATTGGATCAGGCGATCTTGGAGTAATCACCCATCATGTTATTTGATCAACTCGGCCTGTCGGCCGAATTACTGCGTGCCGTGCACGAGGCGGGCTACCGCGAGGCGACCCCGATCCAGCAGCAGGCCATTCCACTCGTATTGGAAGGTCGGGATGTCCTGGCCGGCGCCCAGACCGGTACCGGCAAGACCGCCGGTTTCACCCTGCCGCTGTTGCAGCGACTGAGCTCACGGCGCTCCGAAGGACGGACTAAGCGCGTGCGGGCCCTGATACTGACACCCACACGAGAGCTCGCCGCACAGGTCGGCGAGAGCGTGCGTGACTACGGCCGCCACCTCCCGTTCCAGGCGGCGGTGATCTTCGGCGGCGTCGGCATCCATCCGCAGATCTCGAAGCTGCGCAAGGGCGTGGACATCGTGGTCGCAACCCCGGGCCGACTGTTGGACCACGTCCAGCAGAAGACCATCGATCTCTCCGACGTCGAGATACTCGTGCTGGACGAGGCGGACCGCATGCTCGACATGGGATTCATCCGCGATATCAAGAAGATCCTCGCCCTGTTGCCGAGGAAACGCCAGAACCTGCTCTTCTCGGCAACGTTCTCCAAAGAGATCAGACACCTCGCGGCGGAGCTCCTGAACGCCCCGGAGGAGATTCAGGTCGCGGCACGAAACGCGCCGGCGGAGCGAGTCAGCCAGGTCGCCCATCCGGTGGACAAGCGGAGGAAGCGCGAGCTGCTCTCGCACCTGATCGGCGAAGGAGGCTGGCAACAGGTGCTGGTGTTCACGCGAACGAAGCACGGCGCCAACCGTCTGGCCGAGCAGCTGAGCCGCGACGGCCTCGGGGCGGCGGCGATTCACGGCAATAAGTCACAGGGCGCGCGAACCAAGGCACTCGGCGACTTCAAGGCGGGCAAGGTCCGGGTGCTGGTCGCCACGGACGTCGCCGCAAGGGGTCTCGACATCGAGCGGCTGCCCCACGTGGTCAACTTCGAGCTACCCAACGTGCCGGGCGACTACGTGCACCGGATCGGGCGCACGGCCCGCGCCGGTGAAGAGGGTCATGCGGTCTCGCTGGTCTGCGTGGATGAGCGCGACCTCCTGCGCGACATCGAGCGGCTGCTCAAGTGCCAGATCGAGAAAGAGACCATCCGCGGCTTCGAGCCCGACCCGCGCATTAAGGCCGAGCCGATCCAGAACGGGCGTTCCCAGCGGCCGAACGCCGGGCGTGGTCCTGCGCCACGCAAGCCCGGTCGGAGCGGTCCCCCGAAGGGTCGTCCCGGAAAGCGCGGCCGGTCATCGGGTCGGCAGCGACGCGCGAGCTAGTCTCGCGGCGGCCGGCCAGGTCGCGATGCGTTATCGATGCGCGAGCGACTCGGTACGAAAGACATACCCGCTCCACAAAACAAGCGTATCCTTACGACGTTGACCTAAGCACCGGCGAAGCGTGGACACCAGACTGGATCTGGCAGCGTTAACGAGGGAATCAGAGGCGGCGCTCTGGAGGGCGTCGGTCGGAGCGGATCGACGGCACGCACACGCCGCCCGCAGGACAACGAACAGCCACGAGATCTATGAGCTTTGGCGACTGCGGCACGAACGCCTGATGCGGCCGGTTGCCAGCGCGGCAGGGCGTTTCGGACAGCAGAAAGCGCTGCGTTCGGTGGGCGTGCGCCTCGTCCGGCGCTGCGCGCTCGTCGATTATCTTCGCGAGAATAGGGTGGATGGACCGCTGCGCGACAGATTGATCGCTCAGGTAACCAGGGTGAGCAATACACGCCGAGCCCTGCTGGAGGAGCATCGTCGCTACGTGCTGGCCGTCAGCAGCGAGGCCTGCGTAGACAGCCTGCTGGCGCTCGTGGAAGACCCTCTGGGCCCGCGGCTGCTGGGAGAGTATCGGGCCGAGTATTCCGTGTGTTTCGCCCCGTACCTCGAGCGTGTCGTGCTCAACAATCTCAATCCGGACCGCGAGCCGTTCGTATTGGGACCCGACGCGCTGCGGCTGCACAACCTGCTGGTGGGCAGCTCAGACACCTCCGCACCGCAATACGCATGACGTCCATATCCCTCGTCCAGCGCAACCGCGGCTCGAGCTTTGGGACGAATGCCTCCGCCAACCGGCTCGCCAATCTAATTCTTGACTGATCGGTCACTATTGGCTAGACTCCCCTCCCATGGTAGGAAGGCCCCGAGAATTCGACATCGATTTTGCGCTGGACGCGGCCATGCAGACGTTCTGGCGCAAGGGCTATGAGGCCACGTCGATGGCTGATCTGATGGCGGCCACGGGGCTTCACAAAGGCAGTATCTACGGCACGTTCGGCGACAAGCACTCGTTGTTCATCCAGGCGTTGAAACGGTATCTCTGGGAAATGAACCGAACGGAAATAGAGGCACTGAAAAATGCGGAGACCCCGCTCGATGGGCTGCGCCGTGTCGGACACGCGATGATCGATCTCGTAGACGACGACTCCGATGTGCCGAAGGGCTGCATGGCCGTGAACGCCATAGTCGAGATGGCGCCTGACGACGAAGAAGTGAAGGCGATCATGGAAGAGCATGTTCAAGGCATGCGCGACTCGATCGTTGAAGCGATCACGGCGGCGCAGGAAGCGGGGCAGATCGCCAAGGACCGGCCCGCCGAGCTTGTCGCCGGCATGATCATGACGTTCGTGTCCGGACTTTCGACGACGATGAAAGGCTACATCAGTACAGAGGAAGCCCACCAATTGCTCGATGCGCAGATGGAGGCGATCTGTTGAGAGGGACAACCGAAATTCGGCGCGTCTTTTTTTTGGACCTATTCTTGACCGCACGGTCATATACGGCTGTTTTTTCTGCTTAATTTTTGACCGATCAGTAACTAATTAGTCACCAATTGACCATCAACTCCAGGAGTTTTCGACATGGGTAATTCATTCCAGACCATCGACCGGCTGGCCACAGGCCTGGCTCGCACGACCATACGCTGGCGCTGGGCCGTCGTTCTGGTCGCCATTGCGAGCGCCGTCCTCGTAGGGTCCGGCGCCTCGAAGCTGGAATTCGCGAACAACTATCGCGTCTTCTTCTCAGATGAGAACCCGGAGTTGGTCGCGTTCGAGGATCTCCAGGCCACCTACACGAAGAACGACAACTTCCTCTTCGTCCTGGAGCCCGCCGATGGCGATGCGTTCTCGGCCGATGTCATCTCGGCCGTCGAAGCGCTGACCGAGGAGGCGTGGCGCATTCCCTACGCCATTCGCGTCGACTCGATCAGTAACTTTCAACACAGCTATGGCATCGACGACGATCTGATCGTCGAGGATCTCTACCGAAGTGGCGCCTTCATGGAAGAGACCGAGCGACAACGCCGCGGCCAGATCGCGGTGAACGAGCCGCTGCTGCGCGATCAGCTCGTGACGCCGGAAGGCGATGTCACCGCCGTGAACGTCGTGCTCCAGTACCCGGAAGTCGAGCTGACGGAGATTCCAGAAGCGGTCACGTTCGCACGGGAGCTGCGCGATCAGCTCTCACTCGAGTATCCGGACATCGAGTTCTCACTCACGGGCGTCTCGATGCTGAACAACGCCTTCGCCGAGGTCGGCGTGCAGGATCTCGGCACCCTGGTGCCGTTGATGTTCGGCGTGATCCTGCTTTTGACGGTGTTGATCATGCGTTCGTTCACGGCGACCTTCGCCACCCTGGGCGTGATCCTGCTCTCGACGATGGTCGGCATGGGCTGGGCCGGGTTCGCCGGTATCGCGCTGACGCCGATCTCCGCCTCGGCACCGATCATCATCCTGACGCTGGCGATCGCCGACTCCATCCACATTCTCACGTCGCTGCGGACCGCGATGCGCGAGGGCAGGGAGAAGAGCGAGGCGATTGTCGAAGCGCTCAGACTGAACTTCCTGCCGGTCACGATCACGTCGCTGACGACGATCATCGGCTTCATGGCGCTGAATTTCTCAGACTCACCGCCGTTCTGGCATCTCGGCAACATCACGGCCGTCGGCATTGCCGCAGCGTGGCTCTACTCGCTCACGCTGCTGCCGGCGCTGATGCGGATCCTCCCCTACCGCGTCGCTAAAGCCGAGGGCCAGGACCGCGGTGAGCGCTGGATGGAGCAGCTCGCGGATTTCGTGATTACTTATCCGCGCAGACTCCTGATCGTCATGGGCGGCTCCGCGCTGGTGCTGACCGCTTTCATCCCGACCATCGACTTCAACGATCAGTGGATCCAGTACTTCGATAACCGCATCGAGTTTCGCCGCGAGTCGGACAAAGCGCTCGAGCACTTCGGCATGTACCCCGTCGAGTACTCTCTACCGGCACAGACCAGCGGTGGCGTCAGCGACCCCGAGTACCTGGCCCACCTCGAGGACTTCACGGAGTTCCTGCGCGAGCAACCGAGCGTGCAGCACGTCTACTCGTTCTCCGACATCATGAAGCGGCTGAACAAGAACCTGCACGGGGATGATCCGAGCTACTACCGGATACCCGAGGGTCGCGAGGAAGCCGCGCAGTATCTCTTGCTGTACGAGCTCTCCCTCCCGTACGGGTTGGATCTGAACGACCGGATCAACATCGATAAGTCTGCCACGCGGGTAACCGCCACGCTGGGCGACGTGGACTCCATCGAGACCCGCGCGTTCCTGAACACGACGCAAGCGTGGATGGCAGCGAACCTGCCCGAGTGGATGCAGACGGATCCGACCAGTGCCTCGGTGATGTTCACCTACATCACCGACCGCAACGTCGAGAACATGATCAACGGCACGGTCATCGCGATCCTCTTGATCTCGCTGGTCCTGATGCTGGCGCTGAGAAGCTTCCGGCTCGGGCTCCTGAGCCTGATCCCGAACGGCCTACCGATCCTCGCGGCCTTTGGCGCATGGGCGCTCATGGTTGGTAAGGTCGGGTTCTCGGTGGCGACGGTCGCGTCCATCTCGCTTGGCATCATCGTGGACGACACCGTGCATCTGCTCTCGAAGTACGTGCGGGCACGGAGCGAGCGCCGCGGCACGGCGGCCGATGCGATCCGCTATGCCTTCAAGAGTGTGGGTATCGCCATCATGATCAACACGGTGATCCTCGCGGCCGGCTTCCTCGTGCTCTTAACCTCGAGCTTCAAGATCAATGTGGACATGGGGCTTTTGACCGCGCTCTCCATCGTATTCGCACTGATTCTCGATTTCCTGTTCCTGCCGGCGCTGTTGCTATTAGTCGACAAGAGAGTCGACCGCGTGGGCTTCAAAGACAACATAGAAGGAGTGACTGACATGAAACAGACATCAACTGCGGCGGCATTGCCGCGGCCTGCCACGGGCGTTGCAACGAACATCGCCGGTCTGCTGCTGGCCGCGGCACTTTCTTTCGGTGCCTTCCCACAACTGACCGAGGCTTCTGAGCTCGACACAGCCGCGGCCTTCACTGAGGTCCGCGGCGAGACCGAAGCCCAACGGCGCGGCTTCGAGGTCGCCGCCCGGGCCGATCGCTCGGACCGTGGCTTCGGCGACAGCGAAGTACGACTGCAGATGGTGCTGAGAAACTCGGCCGGCCGGGAATCGACCCGCTCGCTGGCCATCACGACACTGGAGGTGTCCGACGAGAGTCTGGGCGACCAGTCGCTGGTGGTCTTCGACAGCCCCAACGACATCAAAGGCACGGCGCTCCTGTCCCACGCGCGGATCCTCGAGCCGGACGACCAGTGGCTGTTCCTGCCGGCGCTGAAGCGGGTAAAGCGGATCTCCTCGGCGAACAAGTCCGGTCCGTTCGTGGGTTCTGAGTTCGCGTTCGAGGACTTCACGGCATTAGAGCTCAACAAATACGACTACACGTGGCTGCGTGAGGAGATGCTGGATGGGCTCCAGAACGACGTCGTCGAGCGCACGCCCCGGTACGAGAACTCCGGTTACACCCGTCAGGTGAGCTGGGTGGATCAGGACGTGTATCAGGTACGCAAGGTCGAATTCTACGACCGGCGTGGGGCTCTCCTGAAGACGTTGGTCCTGAACGACTACCGAGAGTACGACGGCGTGTGGCGTGCGCACCGGTTCGAGATGGTGAATCACCAGACCGGCAAGAGCACGGATCTCGTCTACAGCGACTACCAGTTCAACGTCGGCCTGACGGACGAGGACTTCGTCAAGGGCCGCCTGACGCGGTTGAGGTAAGAACCATGAACCCGACGAGAACATTGGCAACGGTTGCGCTGGCCCTGACTTCGGTCTGGGTCGGCGCCCAGGCCGAGGAATGGGAAGCGACCGGCTTCGTCGGACTCGACAGCCGGGCATTCTGGCAGGACGAGCGCTTCGAAGGTCAGGATGATGGCTTCAACGCCTCGCTGCACGTACAGCCCGAGCTCTACTGGCGCAGCGACGACGGGCGCCAGCGGGTGAGCGTTGTCGGATTCGGTCGCTACGACAACCAGGACGATGAGCGCACACATCTGGATCTGCGCGAGGCGTACTGGGGTCATGAGGGCGCTGGGTGGGACGTGAGCGCCGGTTTCGGCAAGGTGTTCTGGGGCGTGGCCGAGTCGCGGCATCTGGTGGATGTCATCAACCAGACGGATCTGGTCGAAGACCTGGACCAGGAGGACAAGCTCGGCCAACCCATGGTGAACGTGAATCTGCAGCGGGATTATGGGCGCTTCGAGCTCTTCTTCATGCCGTGGTTCCGGGAGCGGACATTCCCCGGTGTGGATGGACGGTTCCGCTCGGCGCTACCGGCTGAAACCGACAACCCGGTCTACGAGTCCTCGGACAAGGACCGCCACAACGACGTGGCGCTGCGCTACAGCCATTACTTCGGCGACGTGGACGTCGGTGCCTATGTGTTCGACGGCACGTCAAGAGAACCGAACTTCGTCGTTTCGGATGAAGGTGACCACCTTATCCCGGTCTACGAGCAGATGACCCAGGTCGGTGTGGATCTTCAGTACACGCGGGACTCGTGGCTCTGGAAGTTTGAAGGGATCCGGAGAGAAACGGACCGGGATACGTTCAACGCCGCGGTGGGTGGGCTCGAGTACACATTCTTCGGTGTCGGCGGGAGAGCCGCCGATGTCGGTGTCCTGTTCGAATACCTCTACGATGGCCGTGATGCCGGCGCACCGCCAACCGCATTCGACGACGACATCTTCGTGGGCGCGCGGCTGGCGCTGAACGACTCGAGTGACACGAGCCTCCTGGCCGGCGCCGCCATCGATGCCGAAACCCACGAGACGTTCTTTAACGTTGAGGCGGAGCGACGGTTCGGCGATAACCTCACCGTGGATCTGCGACTGCGCGCGTTTTCGAACGCGGAACCCGGCGAGGCGCTCTACGCGTTCGAACAGGACGACTATCTGCAGCTCAGGGTGAGTTGGTACTACTAGACACGACGCCAGATGTCAGCGGTGTCTCCGAACCAGGGTGGCGCGGGCGAGCAAGCTGAGCGCACGCGCTCTCTAAGGCGCCAGCTCCCCGGTCACGTAGCCCGCGATATCCCGCGCCTCGGACGACGTTAAGGTGCCCGTGAATGCCGGCATCTCGTTGCGGCCGTCCGCGATGAGGCGCACCACCGCGCCGAGGCTCAGGCCGGGTGTGATCGGGGGCGCGACGTGCCCAGCCTGGCCGTCCTCGCCATGACAGGCCACGCAGGCCTGGGCGTAGAGGCGGCGGCCGTTGTCGACGTTGGGCGTGCCGATGGGCGGGCCGATGACCCCGCTCGTCGTGGGGCCGGCGGGCTCCACTTCATCGAGCGTACCGTTCAACGAGAAGAGCCACACGCTGTCGCCCCGGGGCGAGCCCGCGAACACATTCCCCGCGGAGAGGATCGCCACGTACTGCTCGCCCTCGTGCACGAAGGTGGCGGCCGTCGCGTTGGCGCCGGCGCCGGTCTGAAACTCCCACAACGCCTTACCGTTATCTGAGTCGAGGGCCATGAAGCGGCCGTCGCTGCGCCCGACGAACACCAGCCCGCCCGCGGTCGCGATCGAGCCCGAGTAACAGCGATCGGGCCAGCGCTGCCACCACTCGACCGTGTTCGTCTTCGCGTCCATGGCGGCAAAAACGCCCGAGGGCGCGAGCGAGGCGGCGCCGCCGAAACGCCCGCCCATGTAGCGCTGGCCGCCGGGCGGATCGTCGGTCTCCTCCGCGTTGGCCTGATAGAAATAGATTCGCTCGCTGGCGCAGACGAAGAGGAGCTCGCGCTCCGGATCGTAGGAGCTCGGCGGCCAGTTGGAGCCGCCGCGCGTTCCAACCACCCGGTCTGTCCAGAATGGGACGAAGAGGTGATCGTCATGGGGAAGCGTATAGCCTTCGGGCGGCACTTCGATCGTATTGGGCTTGAAGGGCTCGCCGACGGGGATAGGTTGCGTCGCGGCCGTCGCCTGGCGCGGCTCCTGGGGCACGGGCACCTCTTCGATGCCGAGCAGCGGCTCGCCGGTGATCCGGTCGAGGAGGTAGACCCAGCCGGTCTTGTTGAACGAGGCGATGGCCTTGCGGGACGTGCCCTCGATCTCGATGTCGAACAGCACCACCGGCGTGGCCGAATCGAAATCCCAGATATCGTGATGCACCTGCTGGAAGTGCCAGCGGTACTCGCCGGTCATGGCGTCGACCGCGACGGTGGATACGGAGAAGAGGTTATCGCCGGCGCGCACCGCGCCGTTGAAGTCCGGCCCCGGATTGCCCGTGGAGAAGTAGAGCAGCCCGAGCTCCGCATCGACGGCGGGGGTCTGCCAGACGGTCGCCCCACCGTGCTCCCAGACATCGGAGTCCTGGGGCCAGGTGTCGTGACCAATCTCGCCGGGCCCCGGCACCGTGAAGAAGGTCCAGACCAGGGAGCCGTCGTCGGCGTCATAGGCTTTCACGCGCCCGCGCGTGCCGAACTCCGCACCCGCGAACCCCGTGATGACCAGGCCCTCGTAGTAGCGTGGCGCGGAGGTGATGCTGTAGCCCTCCTCCCAGCGCTCCGCCTGGATGGACCAGGCGACCTGGCCCGTCTCCTGGTCCAGCGCGACGAGCTTGCCGTCGAGCTGGCCCAAGAAGATCTTGCCTTCGCCCAGCGCGAGGCCGCGATTCGTCCAGCCGCAGCAGATCGTGTCGATGGTGAGATCGAGATTCGCCGCGTAGCTCCAGAGAATCTCCCCGGTCTCGATGCTGATGGCGGTGGCGTCGTCCGCCCCCGTCACGATGTAGAGCACGCCGTCGTAGACGATGGGCTCGGCCTCGCCCGAGTACTGCGGCCCCACCCCGGAGCCCCCGAGGCGCGCGCGCCAGACGCCTTTCAGCTGATCGACGTTGTCGCGGTTGATCCGGGTAAGCGGCGAGTAGCGGCGGTTGTAGAGGTCGCCGCCGTTGGTGATCCAGTTCATCGTCGGGCCCCGGCTCAGCTCTTCGGCCCCGAAAGCGGGCGCGGCATCCCGCTGGGCCATGACCGCTACCGGCACTGCCACCAGCGCAATACAAAAGAGACTCGGGCCGAGGTTCGTGTTGATTTTCATGAGAGTACTCTTTAGGGCTTCACCATAAGCATAGCAGTAGCTGGGCCGTTTAGAGCGACCGCGGATGCTGGTTCACCTTGACTGATCGGCCGAAAAAGCAAATTCCCATGACCGTGCCAACCGCGCAACGCATTCAGGTCACTTAAGGCACTTGCGGAACTCTGACCGGGACGGCTCGCGAGACGACTCTCCCGCCAGACGATCAACATGTTCGACGCGATGACAACTGCAGCCCCTATAAACACGGCCGGCAACGGCCAATCGTTCCAGATCAGCCAGCCGAACAATACGGCCCAAACGATGCTGCTGTAGCTTACGACCGCCACGACGGCTGCCGGCGTGTACTTAAGGGCAATGGAGTAAAGCCATTGCGCGGCAGCACCCGACAATCCGACGCCAAGGAGGAGCGGTATCTCCGTCACAGTTGGTCCGGTTGCGACAAATGGCAGCGCCAACCCGGTAAGTAATGTTCCAATGGCAAAGAAGTAAAAGGTGATCGTCTCCGGGCGCTCGTGTCGGCCTAAGTGGCGCAGCAGGATGCTCATAGCCGCCTGCAGCAACGCAGCGCACAATGCGACGGCTACTCCCAGCGTGTTCGTCTCCCCGGCCGGATTCACCATGATTGACACGCCGACGAAGCCCGCGAAAACTGCCGTCCAGCGGTAGGCGCCAACTCGTTCCCTCAAGATTGCGACGCCGAGCACAGGAATGAATAACGACGCCGTGAATAGGAGCACGGTAGTTTCAGCCATCGGCATCAGCGAGTAGGCGGAAAAAGTCACTGTCAGCGTCACAGTTCCGAGAATTGCACGGACGACGATCACGTGTGGTTTGCTTTGTATGACCAATATCTCACGACGCCCGAGCATGAATGTCGCCAACAGGAATGGCACGCACGCAATCAGGTTGCGATAAAACGCGATCTCAATAACGGAGTGGCTCGCGCTCAGATACTTGGCGAACAGGTTCATTACCGTGAACGAAAAAAACGCGCCCATGGCCGCCCACATGCCTCGGGCAAAGTGATCGGAATCGCCTCTTTGTGGAGTCGTCTCTGCCATGACTATCGCGGATCCTAACAGCTGGCCACTCATGGCGTTATCTCGCGTCGCGCTCACCCGTTCTTTTTCAGTAAAGGGCGATGCTCGGTCCTACGGATCGATCACTTATGTGAGATCCGCGAAACGGTGACCCTCATCAAGGAAAGCATGCGCAAACAAGGTTAGGGTGGACATCCGTTGCGTCATGACGACGCGGGAGTCTCCTTGGTTCGGCAGTGGCTCGCCAGGACCGCCGCAATGGACTGTGTTCTCCTCGGAGGGGCTCATGACTGACCGCACACCGACTTTCGCAATTGCGCGATCTCACGAACGATCGCGCGCCGCTGGTTTCACGCTGATGGAGCTGATGATCGTCGTCGCTATCATCGGCATCCTCGCGTCGATGGCAATCCCGGTGTACCGGGGCTATATGCTCCGTGCACAAGTCGCGGAGGGTGTGAATCTGGCGGGCGCGGCCAAGCCACCGATTCTGGAGGCCTTTCTCGACAGTGGCGAAGCGGCCGTCAATCGTCTTGCGGCCGGCCTGTCGGCCAACGCTACGGATACGAGCGGCTCGTACGTGACCTCCGTCGATGTAAGCAATGGCGTGCTCGTGGTCACCTACGGCAACAACGCGAACGCGGCGATCACCGGTCTGACACTCACGCTAACACCCTACGAGACCGACGAATTCGGTATCGTCTGGCGCTGCGGCAGTGGGCCCGCGCCCGTGGGACTGAATCCGCTTGGCACGGCGGGTGGCATGAACGCTGCAACTTACATACCGCCGACGGTGCCCGTGCAGTACCTGCCTGTGTCCTGTCGCCTTTAATTATCTCCTAAGGCATCAAGCTCACCAGCCATAACTCGTACGCCACGAGCGTAAGATAGGCAAGCGTAAGACCCTGGAAAAGCAGTCGGACGGAAATCACGCCGAGCAGGCGGCTGCGCGCGGCGGCGACCAGCACCACGATACCAAAACCGGTGAGCGCCATCTTGATGGCTGCGAACAGCTGCGGGTGCTTGTTCAGGACAAGCGCGAGCAAAGGGTTTGTCTCTTCAG
>Ga0224508_10003767_pt1 | contig 12512 bp, 9 predicted proteins | sample SF_Jan12_sed_USG_4_FD_170157 | JGI IMG/M metagenome (GOLD analysis project Ga0224508, IMG submission 170157) | Sediment microbial communities from San Francisco Bay, California, United States - SF_Jan12_sed_USGS_21 | ecosystem: Environmental > Aquatic > Marine > Sediment | place: USA: California...
CGAAACGCCGGACAGCGCCTCGACGCCGGTGAGCGCGTCGAACTCTCCCTCGACGTCGCCGAGGTGCGGCTTGGCGCTCGTCGTGTCCCCCATGGCCCTCTCGAGGGCATGAAACAGGACGCCCCTGACCAGCGTCGACTTCCCCGATCCCGAGACGCCCGTCACGACGGAAAGCGACCCGAGCGGTATCCGCACGTCTACGCCGAGCAGATTGTGGAGACGTGCCCCGTCCAGTTCGAGCCAGCCGAGATCCCCCGGAGCGGCCGCGCCCCGCCCCGTTCGGCGTCGTCGGGCTGGCGGCTCGAGGCGACCGGCGAGTGCCCGCCCGGTGCTGGTGTTGGCCGCCAACAGGTCGGACCACCCGCCCTGGAAGACGATCTCGCCACCGGCCTCGCCGGCCCCGGGTCCCAGCTCGATGATGTCGTCCGCCCGTTCGATCACCGCCGGCTCGTGTTCGACGACGAGTACGGTGTTTCCGGCCGCGGCCAGTCGCTCGATCACGGCGATGAAGCGGTCCGTGTCGTGCGGGTGGAGCCCGATCGTCGGCTCGTCCAACACGTAGAGCGTGTCGACCAGACGGCTCCCGAGACAGCTCGCCAGACGGATCCTCTGCATCTCGCCGCCCGAAAGAGTGCGGGCCTGCCGATCGAGCGCGAGGTAGCCGAGGCCGACGTCGGCGAGGAACTCCACCCTGTCGGCGAGCTCGGAGAGCACCGTCTGCGCCACTTTGCGCCCGAACTCGGACAACCCGAGCTCGCCGCCCAGCCACTTCTTGAGCTCCGCGACTTCGGAACCGGCGACGTCCGCGATGTGCCGACCGCCCACCTCGACGTTGAGCGCGTCGGGCTTGAGCCGTGTTCCACCGCAATGCGTGCAGGTCCTCGGAAGCTGGTACTGGCGGAGAAAGACGCGGATGTAGGCTTTGTAGCGCTTCTTTTCCCGCGATTTCATGAAGGGGATGAGGCCGCGGAATCGCTCCCCCTCGAACGTCCCGCCTTCGAGAAGGACGTCGCGCGCCTCCTCGGGCAGGTCCGACCACGAGACCCGCGGATCGATCCCGGCGGCTTCGGCGAACTCGACGACGCTCGTCCGCTCGCGACGATACCTCGGCTTTGTCCACGGATCGAGCGCGCCGTCCGCGAGGGACCGCGAGTCCTCCGGGACCATCAGCTCTTCAGCGTACTCGAGAACGGCGCCGAAGCCGGTGCACGTGTCACACGCTCCGGCCGGGCTGTTGAAGCTGAACAGGCTCGGGACCGGTTCGGGGAAGTCCCGACCACACCTCGAGCAACGAAACGACTCCTGGAACACGTGCCGGTCCACCGAGCCGTCGTCGGACATCTCGAGGACGAGGGCGGACCCGTGCCCCTCGGCGAACGCCGCGGCCAGCGAGTCCGCCAACCGCTCGCGGGAGGGCTCGTCGGCGACCAGTCGATCGACGACGACGAGCAGCTCGGCCGCCGCCGTGAGATCCGCATCCGTCGGTGCTGCCTCGTCGTCCCCGGAGTCGGGCAGATCCGGCAGGTAGACCTCGTCGCCATCCGCGAGGACTCGCACGTACCCCTGCGACCGAATGTTCGCGACCGCCATCGAGTGGGTGATTTCGCGGCTGAGGGCAAGTGGGAATGCGACCACGATCCGTGAGCCCTCACAGGCCCGGAGGGTCCCCGCCGTCGCGGACTGCACCGTGTCCGGTATCACCTCGACATCGCACTCGGGGCACACCGTCGTCCCGACACGCGACCAGAGGAGGCGCAAGTAGTCGTAGACCTCCGTCACGGTGCCGACGGTGGATCTGCTCGACTGGATCGCGTTCCGCTGATCGATCGATACCGACGGGCTCACGCCTTCCACGACGTCGACGGCGGGTTTGGGCATCCGCTCGAGGAACTGCTTCGCGTACGTCGACAGCGATTCGATATACCGGCGCTGGCCTTCGGCGTAGATAGTGTCGAAGGCGAGGCTCGACTTGCCCGAACCCGACGGCCCCGTGAGAACCGTGAGACGGCCACGGTCGATCTCGACGTCGACGCCCTTGAGATTGTGCTGTCGCGCGCCGCGAACGCGGATTTGATCGCTCATCCGCTCATGATGCCCGGAGGACGTGTCCACCGCCAATTCCCCGGGCTCCACATGTGGAAGGGCCGGTGCCGACGGCCTATCTTGCCGCGCGCGCGGTGCGCGGACCGCCCGATCACCACAACCAACGGCAGACGTGCAGACACCCGACGGACCGATCGCCGAAGAAGAGGCCCTGGGCAAAGCCTACGACGCCCGGCTCATGAGGCGGCTTCTGACATACCTGAAGCCCTATCGCGGACGCGTGGTCCTCGCGGTGTCGATGTTGATCGCGGCGTCCGCGCTCGCGCTCGTGGGACCATGGCTCACGAAGGAAGCGATCGATGTCGCGATCCCCGGCGGCGACATGCAGGCGCTCACACGGTTGAGCCTGATCTTTTTCGTCGCACTCCTGCTATCCGGTGTCCTCGAGTATGCACGGACGATTCTGACGACGTGGATCGGCCAGAACGTCATGGTCGATCTGCGGGCCGAGATCTTTGCCCACGTCCAGCGGCTGGGTCTGTCGTACTACGACCGCAATCCGGTCGGGCGCCTCATGACCCGGATCACCAGCGACGTCGAGGTCCTGAACGAGATGTTCACGTCCGGCGTCGTAACGATCTTCGGCGACGTCTTCACCGTGGCCTTCATCATGGCCGCGATGGTCGCCATGGACTGGCGACTCGCGCTGGTCACGTTCGCCGTCCTGCCTTTCGTTTTTCTCGCCGCGTGGATCTTCCGGCGACGCGTGCGGGAGGCGTACCGCGACATCCGGATCCGGCTCGCTCGCATCAACTCCTTCCTCCAGGAGCGGATCTCCGGCGTTCGAGTGGTGCAGCTATTCAGGCAGGAGGAGCCCACGCGCGCCCGGTTCGCGGCGATCAACGACGAACACCTCGAGGCGCACCTCCGGTCGATCACGTATTACGCGTTGTTCTTCCCCGTCATCGAGGTGATCTCGGCCGTCGCGCTGGCGCTCATCATCTGGTACGGCGGGGGCAAGTCGATCGAGGGGACGCTCACGATCGGGGTCATCGCGGCGTTCCTGCAGTACGCGCGACGCTTCTTCCGGCCGATCCAGGATCTCTCGGAGAAATACAACATCCTCCAGGGCGCGATGGCATCCTCGGAGCGAATCTTCCGGTTGCTGGACGAGGTGCCCGCGATCGAGGACGCCCGGCACCCCGTCGCCCTCCCGGCACGAGTGCAGGGCCGAATCGCCTTCGAGGACATCTGGTTCCGCTACCTGCCGGCCGAGGACGAAGCTTCGCTGGCGGAGGGTGCGCTCGAGGGAGCCGAGGGCCGACTGGACCCCGACGCTCCGGGCGAGGACGGGTGGGTCCTCCGAGGCATCGACCTCGCGATCGAGGCCGGTCAGCGCGTTGCCGTTGTCGGGGCGACGGGCGCCGGAAAGACGACGCTGTTCAGCCTGCTAATGCGCTTCTACGAGCCCCAGAGAGGCCGCATCACGCTGGATGGCGTGAACATTCGAGAGTATCCCCTCCGCGAGCTGCGAGCGCGGATGGGCCTCGTCCTGCAGGACGTCTACCTGTTCACCGGGACCGCGGGGCAGAACATCTCGCTGGAGCGGGAGGGGATCGACGAGGAGCGGATCCGGCTCGCGGCGGAACGGGTCGGGGTCGATCGACACCTCGCCCGCCTCCCGGCGGCCTACGACCACCCGCTGGGTGAGCGCGGTGCCAACCTGTCGGTCGGCGAGCGGCAGCTCATCTCGTTCGCGCGTGCCCTCGCGGGCGACCCGCCCGTACTTCTGCTCGACGAGGCGACGAGCTCCGTCGACTCCGAGATCGAGGCGGAGATCCAGGACGCACTCGAGCACCTGATGGAGGGCCGGACGAGCCTTGTGATCGCACACCGACTGTCCACGATTCGGGGTGCCGACAAGATCATCGTGCTCCACCACGGGATGATCCGCGAGTCCGGAACGCACCGCGAGCTGCTCGACAGGGGCGGAGTCTACGCGCAGCTCTACCGGCTCCAGTTCGAGCATCCGACGGCGGCTGCATGAGCGCCGTGCTGGACTTCGCCGCCGGCGTCGACATGAGGTGGGCCCTGTTCGCCTTCCTCACGGTCCTGAATGCGTGGGCGATCGGCGAAGTCTGGCTCTCACGGGATCGATTGCGCGACAAATGGTTGTGGACAGGCGTGGTCCTCGTCTGCCCGGTCATCGGCTGCTGCTTCTGGTTCGCGCTGGGTCCAAAGGCTCCGCGCAAGAAGGCCCCCGAACTGGGCTGAGGGAGGGTCAGGCCCGCGCTCTCGTCTCCGGGACCAGGAGCGCCTCCAGCAGATCGGCAGATTCACGAGCCGCTCCGCACCCGGCTCCGATGAATGCGGCCGCGGCCTCCCCGGCCGACCGCGCCGGTTCGGGTCTGGAGAGCCGTTCGAGACACACCCGCAGATCGGCCGGTGTGACCTCGAACCCTCCGCCGGCAGCCACGAGGTCCGCGGCGTCCGCGCGGTCGTACCGTGGCCCGAACAGGACCGGGACCCCCGCGGCGGCCGGTTCGAGGACATTGTGGAGACCGCCCGACCCCAGCCCTCCGCCGACGTACGCCACCTCACCGGCGCCGTAGAGCTCGGCCAGACGCCCCATCTCGTCGAAGACGATGACGCCGTGGGCGGGCAGCTCGCTGAGCGCCGCGCGGTCGGACCAGAGGGCGGCGGGATGCCCACCGGCCCGACAGTCGCCGAGAATGCGCCGGACCGTCGCCACCGACGGCTTGTGCGGCGCGACGACGAGCTGCCACGCGAAGCGCCCCTCCGATGTCGCGGGCAATGCCCCGAGGCTTTCGAGAAGCGCGCGCTCGTCCGCCTCCCAGGTCGACCCCGCGATCAGGCGGCGCCCACCCACGGGGCGGGCCGGAAGCACCGACTCGAACTCGTCGACCGCTGCTCCGGGTCCCCGGGCGGCGCGGGCGCGGGCCCGGGCGAGATCGAAGGAGGCGTCTCCCGTGATCTGCACCGCCTCCGATCCGGCACCGAGCGCCCGCAACCGCTCGGCGTCTTCCGCGCTGGCCGCCCCTACCGCCCGCAGGCCGCGGTATGCCGGCCGAAAGAGGCGACGGGCGGGCCACCTCAGGCGGCTGCTTCCCGGCCGGACCGTGCCGTTCACGAGGGCCGCGGGGACCCCGGCCCGTCCGGCCGCCGCAACGAGCCCCGGCCAAACGTCCAGCTTCGCGAAGACCACGAGATCCGGTCGGAGCGCCGCCATCAGGGTCCGATTCGACTTCGGCCGATCGAGCGGAGCGAGGACCGCGAAGTCGGGGTGCAACCGGTCGAGAGCCGTCCGGCCAGATGGTGAGAAGTGTGTGACGAGAAGACGAAAATCACGACGCGCCCGGAGCTCTTCGATCGCCGGGACCGCCCCCAGCAACTCGCCGGCCGAAGCTCCGTGGAGCCAGACCAGCGTCCCCTCACCGCGACTCTGAGCCCACTCCTCGAGCTTCCCCACGCCGTCGATCCGCTCGTCGAGCGATCGACCGAGGTCGGGTCTCACGAACCGGATCAGCGGTCGGGCGGCCACCATCGCGCTGGCGGCCAGCGCGGTCAGCTGCTCCCCACGGTTCATTCGGTTTGCGCCCGCATCGCGGCCCCGTATCCTCCGGTGTGCGCTATCTCGGGAACAAGACCAGGCTCATCCCCTTCATCCTCGACGCCGTCGAGCGGTTCGGCATCGCGCCGGGCGTCGCGTGCGATCCCTTCGCGGGGACCGCCAGCGTCGCCAGCGCCCTGAAGGCGTCCGGCTGGGCTGTCCACGCCGGCGACGTCATGGCAGCATCCTACGCTCTGCAGGTTGCGCGGGTCGAGATCGACTCGGCGCCCGAAGGCTACGATGAGCGCCTGGAGTCGCTGTCGGGGCTGAGCGGCGAGCGAGGCTTCCTGTCCGAGCACTACACGCTCGCCGGGATCCCGGGGCGGGAGCACGGGCGGATGTATTTCTCGAACGAGAACGGCCGCCGAATCGACGCGATGAGATCTCGCATCGCCCGGTGGCGGTCGGACGGCGACATCGAACCGAGGCAGGCCTGGCTCCTCCTGGCCACGCTGATCGAGGCGGCAGACCGCGTCGCAAACACGACCGGGGTCTATGCGTCGTTCGTGAAGACCCTGCAGCCGAACGCCAAGCGTCCCCTGGAACTGCGTCGGGTCGATCCGACGCCCCCGCGGAACGGAAGCGCGCCGTCCAGCGCCTTTCAGGGAGACGCGCCGGACCTGCTTCGCAGAGTCGGGCCCGTCGATCTCGCGTATTTCGACCCTCCCTACAACGCGCGTCAGTACCCCGGCTACTATCACATTCCGGAGCTCATCGCCCGCGGGTGGACTCCGCCGCCGGAGATTCGTGGCAAGACCGGGCTGATCCCGGATGAAGCGTTGCGCTCGGACTGGTGCAGGGCGGGAAGAGTGGCGGGCGCGCTCTCGGACGCGCTCGACGCGACCGACACCCGTCACGTCCTCTTCAGCTACAATGACGAGGGCCTGCTCACCAGATCGGAAATCGAGTCGGCCATGCGCGAACGCGGCATCGCCGACTCGTACATCCTGCTGGATCGCCCCTACCGCCGATACCGGAGCGATTCTGACGGTCCGGGACGAACGTATACGCGCGACCGGGTCGCGGAGCACCTGCACTACGTCCGGTGCCGGTGAGCTTTCCTCTTCGACGCTCCCGACCGCGCTGTCACTGGTCCTGCCGGCCCTTCTCGTCCTCGCTACCCTCCTGCCCCGAATCGGCCTGCGCTCGATCCTGCGGGACCAGGCGTTCCGTCACGCGGACCTCGTACTCGAAGGCCATGTGGCGAAGATCTCCGAGCTTTCCCATGAGAAGCGGCAATCGTCGAATCAGTTGCCCTTCCGCATCGAACCGCCGGATCATAGAAGCGAATGCCATGAACGCGGCGCGTATCTGCGCGTCCGTGGGCGGCGGTCTCCGCTCTTCGTCCGGTTGGTTATCGGGCATCACGTGTCCAGGGCCAGGGCTGACATCTGCGGGATCGGCGTGCGCCGTCGGCGAGGCGGCTCCCATTTGCAGGAGGGGCAAGCTACCCCGACTGTCCAGTCTTCGGTCCGATGTCGGGCACCCGCCCGGAGAACCGGGGTACCGCCGCGCATGATTGAACGAGACTCGAACGCCACGAGATTGAGGTCAGCGACCGCCTGGGCCGGGGTCGCCATCGGGCTCATATCGACGGCGTGTTCGCCCACGTACGTGCTCCGTGCCGGCTGGGAGGAAGCGAGAATCCTCTCCTCCCGCCGCCCCATCCACGCGGTCGTGCACGACACGACCGTTGCGCTCGAGGTGCGTCAGAAGCTGCGGCTGGTTCTCGACGCGCGCGACTTCGCGGTGCGCGACCTCGGACTTCACGCCGGCCGGAGCTACGATGGGTATGCCGAGATCACGCGGGACACGCTGGCGCTGAACGTGGTGGCGGCTCCCGAGTTCGAGTTGCGGTGGAAGACGTGGTGGTTCCCCATCGTCGGCCACGTACCGTACAAGGGCTTCTTCGATTTCGATCACGCGTTCGCGGAGGCCGAGCGGTTGGAAGCGGATGGGTACGACGTCACCGTGCGACCGGTCTCGGCGTTCTCGACGCTCGGCTGGTTCCCCGATCCGGTCATGTCGACGACGCTCAGACTCGACAGTCTGGCCCTCGTGGAGACGGTGATCCACGAGATCACCCACACCACGTTCTTCCCGACCGGTGAAGCCGACTTCAACGAGAGCTTCGCGAACTTCGTCGGCTATCGAGGAGCGATCGCGTTCTTCTGCGAGGCGCTCGGTGATGAGTCGCTCTGCGATCGAGCGGTGGCCCGGTGGGACGACACACGAGTGTTCGGAGAGTTCTTCCACTCCCTCCTCGAGCCGCTCAACGAAGTCTTCGCCGCCGATCTCCAGCCGGACGACAAGCGTGCCCGCAAGCGAGCGGTCTTCGAGGAGGCGTCGACGCGCTTCGATGAGGATGTCAGGCCTCGTCTCCGCGCCGGACGCTACGGCTCGATCGACCCTGAGTCCGTCAACAACGCCTGGGTGATCTCCCGACTGCTCTACTACACCCGGCTGGACGACTTCGAGGCCGTCTACGGTGCGCGCGGGGACCTTCCCGCCGCCATCGCCGCGATCATCTCGGAAGCGGCGGATGGCGATCCCTGGTCGGCGCTCGATCGCCTCCTGCCGGCCGCGACCCGTGAGGACGAAGATCCCTGAGCCACTCGCTCCTGCGTGTCCCGACGATCGCGCATACGTTCGTCCGATGAACGAACCATTCCGCTGCACACGATGCGATCGCACGGGCCTGGGCCGCGTCGCGACGCCACCGTTCCCGACCGATCTCGGCCGCCGCATCCAGGACGAAATCTGCGGTGAATGTTGGGAAGAGTGGAAGGAGCGACAGATGCTGCTCATCAACCACTACGGCCTCAAGCTACAGGAAGCCGAGGCGCGGGATTTCCTCTACGCGAACCTCCGGTCGTTCCTCTTCGGCGAAGGAGAGGCGGCCGACATCGACACGAGCAAGGAAGGTTCGGTGGACTGGCCAGGGTGACCCCCAGGGGACCCGCGCGCCCGAACAACCAGGCGTCCATCACCTCGATCGCCGAATGGTTGCGATCACATCCTGCCGGCCGCGGAGGAGGCGATCCATGAGTGAATACGGTCCCGACACATACGGCGAGCGAATCGCCGACCGGTATGACGACTGGTATGCACCGCCGCCGGGCGCTGTCTTCGACCGATTGACCGAGCTGGCCGGTGGCGGACCGGCTCTCGAGCTCGGGATCGGCACCGGCCGGGTCGCGCTTCCGCTCGTCGAGCGGGGGATCGAGGTGCACGGGGTGGACGCGTCCCCCGCAATGGTCGAGCGGCTACGGACGAAGGCCGGGGGCGAGGACGTTCACGTGGCGATCGGCGATTTTGCCGACGTTCCGGTCGACGGGAGCTACGCGCTGGTGTTCGTCGTCTTCAACACGTTCTTCGGGATCCTGGACCAGGAGAGCCAGGTGCGGTGCTTCGAGAACGTGTCGGCTCGGCTCGCCCCCGGCGGGGCCTTTCTCATCGAGGCCTTCGTACCGGACGTGACTCGCTTCGAGCGAGGCCAACGGGTGTCGGCCTCACATGTGGACGCCCATCGCATACAACTCGAGGTGAGCCAGCACGACGCGGCCGCACAGCGCACGAGAACCCAACACGTCGTGATCACCGATCGCGGGGTGGAGCTGCTTCCCGTGCAGATCCGGTACGCCTGGCCTTCCGAGCTCGACCTGATGGCCCGACTCGCCGGCCTGACGCTCGAGTCCCGCTGGGACGGCTGGGAGAAGGCGGACTTCACCGCCGACTCGCCGGGGCACGTTTCCGTCTGGCGGAAGCCCGGCTGACGGCCGATCTGGCCTGCGAGTCGCCCCTGCCTACCCGACGACGAGGTTGAGCAGCCGGTCCGGCACGTGGATCACCTTCCGGATCTCGACGTCGTCCAGGTGCCGCTGCACGTTCGCCTCGGCCAGGGCTAGCTCCTTCACCGTGTCTTCGCCCGCCCCCCGGGCAACCCGGATCGTCGCTCGGAGCTTTCCGTTCACCTGCACGGGCAGGTCGAGCTCGTCGACGACGAGGATCGACTCGTCGTACTCCGGCCATCCGCCGTGCTGGAAGATGCTCGGCTCCCCACCGAGCCGTTCCCACAGCTCTTCGGCGAGGTGGGGAGCAACGGGGGCCATGAGCGTCACGAGCGGGCGAACCTCGTCGATCGATGCCGTTCTGCCGTCGGCCCGGATTACGTTGAGGTAGTCCATCAGCGCGGCGATGGCGGTGTTGTAATCCAGGCTCTCCAGATCCTCGGTCACCTGCTTGATCGTCTCGTGCAGCGCCCGCTCCACGTCCGAATCGTCGAAGCCCGCGCGTCCCCCCTCGATGGCGGCGGTCACGCTCTGCCCGACCCGCGACAGGAAGCGCTCAGGACCCGCGAGCCCGGAATCCCGGAAGTCGCCGCCAGTCTGGAAAGGCCCGAGGAACATGAGATACATGCGGAAAGCATCGGCTCCGTAACGAACGATGTACTCGTCGGGGAGGATGACGTTGCCCCGGGACTTCGAGATCTTCGCTCCTTCCTTGATCATCAAGCCGTGCTTTCGGAAGCGCGCGTACGGCTCCTCGAACTCGAGATGCCCGAGATCGTGTAGCGCCATCGTGATGAACCGCGAGTACAGCAGGTGGAGGACGGCATGCTCCTCCCCGCCGATGTACATGCTGACGGGCAGCCAACGCTTCGTCCGCGCGGCGTCGAACGGTCGATCATCGAACTCGGTGGACGGGTACCTGAGGAAGTACCACGCGGAATCGAGAAACGTGTCCGAGACGTCGGTCTCCCGTTTCGCTTCACCGCCGCAGGAGGGGCACGTGGTGGCGAGGAACTCGGCGGAGCGGGCCAGCGGGCCGATCCCGGACTCGTCCGGGCGGAAATCGTCGACGTGCGGTAGCACGACGGGCAGGTCCTCCTCGGGCACGGGCACCGTGCCGCAGTCGTCACAGTAGATGACCGGAATCGGCGGGCCCCAGTAACGCTGGCGGGAGATGCACCAGTCGTGCAGCCGGTAGTTCACCTCGGCCTCGCCCAACCCGCGCTCGCCCAGCCACTCGACGATCGCCCGTCCGCCCTCGTCCGCGGACATGCCGCTGAACCGATCCGAGTTGATCAGAATCTCGTCGTCGGAATGCTCGACGTACGCCCCGCCGCCGGGGCCCGGATCGACGGCTTCCGGCGCTGCGCCTTCGGGCACGTCGCCCGGCGGGCACACGACCGGAACGATCGGCAGACCGAACTTCGACGCGAAGGCGAAATCGCGCTCATCGTGACCCGGCACGGCCATGATCGCGCCGGTGCCGTAGTCCATCAGCACGTAGTCCGCGATCCAGACCTGGACGGGGTCGCCGGTGGCCGGGTTCAGCGCGTATCCACCGGTGAAGACGCCGGTCTTCTCCTTTTCGTCGGTCTTCTGACGCTCGATGAGATCGACGGCTGCCGCCGCCGTCCTGTATGCCTCGATCTCCTCTCGCCGATCCTCCGTCGTGAAGCGGTCGACGAGCGGGTGCTCCGGTGCGAGCACCATGAACGTGGCACCGAAGAGCGTGTCGGGTCGGGTCGTGAAGACCTCGATCGCCTCGTCTCGGCCGTCACCCCCGGCGACCGGAAACTTCAGCCGTGCGCCCTCCGAGCGCCCAATCCAGTTGCGCTGGGCGGTCTTCGTCGTGTCGGACCAATCGATCCACCCGAGATTGTCCAGCAGACGCTCGGCGTAGTCCGTGATCTTGAAGAACCACTGACTGAGCATTCGCTGTTCGACCGGGGTGTCGCACCGCTCGCAAAGCCCGCCGATCACCTGCTCGTTCGCCAGGACGGTCTGATCCGACGGACACCAGTTGACCGGGGCCTCCTTCTTTTCGGCGAGACCGGCCTTCAAGAGCTGAACGAAGATCCACTGCGTCCACTTGTAGTACCGGGGATCCGTCGTATCGACCGTCCGCGACCAGTCCGTCATGAGGCCCGCGGCCCGAAGCATCCGCTCGAAATTCCGGATGTTCGAGGGGATGAGGTCCATCGGGTGTTTGTCGACCTTCAGCGCATGGTTCTCCGAGTGGATTCCGAACGCGTCGTACCCGATCGGCTCGAACACGTCCGCGCCGCGGAGCCGAGCGAACCTGCCGTAGATGTCCGCCCCGGTGAAGGCGTAGAGGTTCCCCACGTGTAGCCCCTCCGCCGACGGATAGGGGTACATCATGAGGTTGAGGAAGGGTGTCTCCACCGCATCGAGATCGGGCTGGTTCACCCCGTTCTCTTCCCAGTACGCCTGCCACTTCTCCTCGAGTGCCTTCACATCGTGCATGACTCGTCCCGCGGGTCTGGGAACCTCACCATATGCCAGACGGCGGACCCGCTGGGCCCGCCGCCGTCAGATCTCCGCGGAAGATGGGGGGAGAGACCGCCACGAACAAACTCGGTCTGCCGGTCCGCCCGCTCCCGTCGAGCGGCGCTCAGTCCGGGGTGTCGGCGCGACCGGCTTCGAGCCTGCCGTCGACGCTGAACGCGCCGGGCCCGGCCGCGAACAGAAACAGAAAGATGAAGCAGAAGAGGACGGCCCTCTCTCCACCGTTCTCGATCGGCCAGAAGGTCCCCTGCTCGAAGAAGTGACGCCACCAGTACGTCACCGCCATCTGCCCGCATAGAAGGAAGGCCACCCAGCGCGTCTTCACGCCGAGAAGGATCAGGATTCCACCGAAGAACTCGAGCATGCCAGCGACCCCCACCGGCCACGACAGCCACGAATCGACGGCAGTTCCGCCGAGCCAGCCGAAGAGCTTTCGAGCCCCGTGCTGCCAGAACATGAGTCCGGTCACGATTCTCAGAATCCCCTGCGCGACGTGGGCGTCGAGCTTCACGGTACCCCCT
>Ga0224508_10003768_pt1 | contig 12510 bp, 12 predicted proteins | sample SF_Jan12_sed_USG_4_FD_170157 | JGI IMG/M metagenome (GOLD analysis project Ga0224508, IMG submission 170157) | Sediment microbial communities from San Francisco Bay, California, United States - SF_Jan12_sed_USGS_21 | ecosystem: Environmental > Aquatic > Marine > Sediment | place: USA...
GCCGCGTGGAGGTTGAGGTGACGCCAAATCGCATACCAACCAGGCTCTTGCGCATTGAATGCCGCGTACACGTCGATTGCGCGATCGATCAGAGTTGGAACGGACTCATCAAAAGCGTCAGCGAAGACCGACTCGAGCAGTTCGCGTTCGTTGGCGGCCACTCGGTCGAGCACCGCTTGAAATAGCGCCTGCTTATCGGCGAAGAACCGGTAAACCGACCCTATTGAAGTGTCGGCCCGCTCGGCGATCTCCTGCATGGTCGCTGCTTCCACGCTGCGCTCCGCAAATACCTCCGCCGCCGCATTCAGGACCGACTGGTACCGCTTATGGCTGCGCTCCTGCTGTGGAAACGCCCGCATTTCTTCGCTTTTTCTCATTCCCTCGAACTGCTCGTTGACAAACATGGAATCCTATCTCTATTCAATCGGCATCGGGGTAATCGCACTGATCGCGCTCGGGCGCGCGGCCGTTGTGCTTTACATCTTCTTTCGTCGGTCACTTTCCTATCGAAAGCGCGCCGTCGCGACACCCGGGTCTTGGGCCGATTTCATCGCGTACCCCGAGCCATACCTGCTCTTCGCAGTAACGCTATCGCTCTGGATCTTGCACGAGCCCGCTACTGTTCCTGCAACGGTCGAGCTTGCGAGAGTGGGCGTCGGTGTCGTCATCGCGTTGACCGCCCTCGCGATACAGCTCTGGTCAATCCGCGCATTTCCTACGGTCGCTGTAGGACACTACGTCTTGCCCGAACAGCAGCTCATCACGAAAGGTCCATACGCGTACGTTCGCCATCCTATCTACGCGCTCGTCATCTTGATCTGGGTAAGCGTTGCGATTGGGTTCGCGAGCTTGGTGGCTGGGCTGATCACGGTCGGTTACGTGATTCCGGCGTACGTGATCTACAGCCGCTCCGAGGAAAAGATGATGCTCGAGCATTTCGGCGACGCCTACCGCGCATACCGCAGAAACACTGGCGCCTTCTTTCCGCGCTTGCGCAAGCGTGCTCCCGCTGCGTCCGCGCCATAACCCCCAGTCGATACGGGCGCGAAGTCTTACTGAAGCCGTAACCGCAGTCGGCACCTCGGTCGGCTTCGTAGTTGCGACTACGCCCTATAGCCCCGCCATGTGCCAGCACGCCTGCTACGTCCGTAGACATTTTGCACTGCTGCGTCCGTAGACATTTCCTTGATCCGTGTTCGCAATTGCGACAGCCCCGCAAGCAAAGATAGAATCGCCCGGCCGGGCTCGGCGATAGAAGAAGCCCGGCCAAAGCCGGGCTATGATTGTGACCCCAACGACGCGAAGTTGGAACCAGTTTTCCGCTTTCATTGAAGAGTGGGAGCAGCTCCGGACACTCGCGGCGTGAGATTGTCGGGAACAAATCGTGCCGCTCACCTTGCGTTCAAACGCTCTCTGGCGTCCCCGAGGAAGTCGACGTAGGAACTAGAATCACGCAGTTCGGGTGCTGACGGAGCTCAAGGGCCAGGCGCGGAGGGATTCCTGTGACCATCATTGCCGCCTACTTCGTCGTCGTCTTCAGCCTACTGATCGTCTTCAGTTGCCTCTGGGCGCTCATCCGACCTCAATGGCTTTGCGACATCGCTAAGCCGCTTCTCGGCCAGAGTTGGCTGATGATCCTCGCCGTGGGCATTCGGATTCTTCTGGGTATCGCCCTGCTGCTCGTCGCAGATGCTTCCGCGTTTCCGCTACTGTTCTATGTCATTGGCTGGATTGCCATCGTCGCAGCCGTCGCCCTGCCCTTCATCGGAATCGAGCGCATCAGGGCCCTCATCGACTGGATCGAGACACTGCCCAGGATCTCCCTTCGGCTCTGGCTGGTCTTCGGCCTCGCGTTCGGGGGACTACTGCTGTTCGGCGTGCATTCCGTTCTGATCTGACCCGACGGGCTTTCTGTCACTGCACGAACTCGCGGGCCGACAACGTTTTGGGGAACGACAGGTCACACCGAAGCGATAAGGACGAATTCTAGCAGTTGCTCACCTGTCGTGACGACGTGGATCTTGAGAAGAAGCTGGCCGTGTGGGAGCGCTTCTACAACTTCGACGGACCCCACGGTGCGCACGCCGGCAAAACGCCGTATGAAGCTCTTCGGGAGAAATTATCCTAGTGAAAGACGTCCGGCTTGATCCCTAATATCACACTTGGGTTTAACCAAAACCACGACCCTCAGGTTGAAAGGAGAACCATATGGACCACTGTCGTGTTTATTACCTAACGGCCTTAATGATTTTACTCTTCTTTCCGTTTCCGGGCTGTACGAAAAAGGGCGGGGGGAGAACCTGTGGCGAGATCGAAGATTCGCACTTGGTATTCCAGGTGAAGCAGCGGACGGCGAGCGAAACGGAAGCGATCGAATGCATGGATGTCGCTTTGGAAAACTGCGAACCGAAATTACTACAGATTGTGAATGGGGCCGAAGGAGATATGGAGATCGAAGTGTTGGGTTCCGGGTCCGGTAGTTGTCGAGCCAAGCTCAGCTATCTGTCGCTGAACAAAAGTTCGGAATGCTCGATCCCATCCGATCTCCTTGCTGATAATTTTGCAACAAAGCGGGATGGCGCGCAAAAGACAGGGGTAACACCTCGAATCGCCATGTTGATGGGAATGGGTGTCTTGGGAATGCCCGCCAAAGGTATTTCCTGCACCAAGCTGTAGGGCAAAGGTATCGCTGCTGCGTCCGTAGACATTGGCCTGATCCATGTTCGCAACTGCGACACCCCCGTAAGCAAAGAGGAAATCGCCCTGCCCTGCCCACCGAGCCCGAGCTAGTTCGGACCAGCCGTGCTGCGTCCGCAAACATTCACATGATCTGTGTTCGCAACTGCGACGTCGCCGCAAGCAAAGAGGAAATCGTCCTGCCCGGCCGCGCCTGGCGATAGCAAAAGACCGGCCAAAGCCGGACTCTCTGATGGCGGTGACCCCAAAGACGCGAAGTTGGAACCAATTTTCCAGTTTCATTGAAGAGTGGGACGAGCTTCGAAGGGCAGCTTGAGGAGCTTCGACGACGGCAATCCATGCACGGCTGCGCATAAGGCCAAGGCGGTAGCCGTGCTCGACTCGCGCATGTCGAGCCGTCGGCCGTGAGCCGTGCGCACTGCGCGGGGCTTAGGCCGATGGCGCACTCGTCGCGGCTCACATCTCGCGAAGGACAGCGTTCCGAGGGACGACCGGTCCATCCTCGTGCCGGTCGCGCAGCCCATCACGAACTCACTCGCGACGCGGTGCGCGGAGTCCATGGTTTGACAAACAGGTGTGTGTTGGTCTACTCATACACTAATGCACAAATGAAGGTTCGACTCGAGCTCAACCCTTCCCTTGGCGTGCCCATCTACAGGCAGATCATGGACGGCATTCGTGACCTCATCGCCTCGGGCGTTCTGCAACCGGGCGACCAGCTTCCGTCGATTCGGGAGATAGCCTCGGAGCTTCGAATCAACCCGGCGTCCGCCGTCAAGGCCTATGGGGAGCTTCGACACGGCGGTCTGATTCAAATCGAAAAAGGCCGCGGGACGTTCGTGGCTCGACGGCCGGCCGTCGTCCGAGAGACGCGACAACAGCTTCTCAAGCGCGATCTGGACGATGTGGTCGCGCGCGCGAAGGCTCGAGGCTTCACCGAGGAGCAGATTCTCGACGCCGTTGGGCGCGCGCTCCGCAAGCGAAGGAAACGGCGATGACACCGATCCTCGTCGGCGGGCTTCGTAAGTCGTTTGGTCGCAGTCACGTGCTGCGGGGGTTGGATCTGCACGTCGAAGCCGGTTCGATCTATGGGCTGCTCGGAAGGAACGGTGCGGGCAAGACGACCCTCATTCGTGTGCTGATGGGGCTCGCGCGGCCCAATGCCGGCAGCATAGCGGTCATGGGCTGCGACCCACTGACGAGCAGCGGCCGAGAGAAGAAGCGCGTCGCGTACGTCGCGCAAGGCGACCTCATGCCTCCGGGCGCTAGCGTGGCGGAAGTCGCCAACTTGGATGCAGTCCTGAGATGCAAGTGGAATCCCGCCTCCTTGGAGACATGGATGCGCGGGGCGGGAATCGTTCCACGACGCGAGATTCGCGAGCTCTCCGGCGGGGAGCGCAAGCGTTTGGAGCTCGAGCTGGCCCTCGCCGCGCAACCCGAGGTACTGCTTCTCGACGAGCCGTTCATCGGGCTCGATCCCGTTGCGCGCACGGAGCTCATGGGTGAGCTGATGGGCTTCGCTGCCGATCAAGAGGCGACGATTCTCATCTCGTCGCACGTCATCGGCGACCTGGAACGGATGTGCGACCGCGTCGGCATCCTCGCGCGCGGCGTGATCGCCCACGAGTCGACCCTGGAAGAGCTCAAGAGCGGCAGGGGTGGGAGTCTCGAGGAGATCGCGGTGAAGCTCATGCGCAAGCTCGAAGCCGAGGAGGCCGCACCATGAAGGATGCCGGGCCGTTCCGCGTCGCGTTGGTGGTCGAGCTGCGCAGGATGCTTCGATCGCCTGGGCTTCTGGTTGCCGCATTGGTCCCCCTGGTCCTGACTGTCGCGCTGATTTGGTACGGCGAAGACGCTCCGAGATCGACCGGCGACAACTACGCCCTCTCCTTGATGTTGTGGAGCGCGTGGCTCGCTGATTTCTGGTTTGGTCTAGCGTGCATCCCGATCGGCATTCTTCTCACGCGTGCCTACGGGGCGAGGCTCCGACAAATGGCGGCTTTCCTGAGCTCACGCCCCATCGCAAGGCGAACGGCCGTACACGCGCGAGTGCTTGCTCTGCTCATCGTCGCGTCCGGCGTTTCGCTGATCGCGTTGGTTGCGCTGGCTTTGGCTGCGCCGACGTCGACTCGAAGCGAGGTGCCGGTGGTTCTCTACCTCGACATGCTGAAGGCAAGCGCGCTCGGCGAAGTCGAGCTGACGTTTCCAAACGAGCGCGCCGCGGAGTGCTTCGAGGCGTACGAGGCTCGTGTCGACGCACTTCCGCGTGACTGCCACCTGTTTGGCGTTAACGTTCTCGAAGGAACCGCGCCGTTCGTCTTTCTCGACGCAGACGATGGGCTCTGCCTCGACGACTGGACGGGTCCCGATTGTAGGTTGGGTTACCGCCGGTTCTCATCGCGGGGAACGAGCTTCGTTTCCGTCGTGGAGAAGGATCGCGAGTGTCTTGAGGGATGGGCGGGGAGCCAAGACCCGACTTGCGCCCGTCTAGCAACGCGGTTGCTGGACGAGTACGTGGCGTCCAAACAACTAGAGCGCCCCAGGGGTGAACGGCGCCCGGATCCGGGTGCGAGCCGCGTCGGCCACAGAGTGACGCTCGTTCGCGCGTCGGCCGAGGAGCAACACTGCGCGGATGCATGGGCCGCGAGCTTTGAGCCGCTCCGGGAGGAGTGCTACGTGACGGAGCCCGATCGATGGGGGTCCGACAGGACACCCGAAGAACAGGAGCGCGCAGGGGAGCTCTTATTCAGAAAACCACGCGCATTCGTTCACGGGGTACCGGCGGCTGTCCAGATCGCGCTTTCCGCCGGTTTGTGGGTGCTCTTCTGGTCACTCTTCGGCACGGCGGTTGGCCTCAGGCCTGCGGGCACCGCGACGACGGTGTCCAGTGTTTTCGTCGGGGGGGTTGCCTACTGGCTCGGCGCGTCTCTCGGCGGTCCCGTGTCGAATCTGGTCGTCCTTGGGTGTCTCTGCATGGCGGCGTACGCCGCGGTGGTCGCCCTGTGGACGAGGACTGATCTGGACTAACAGCGGCAGGGCCAGACGGGGTAGGCCTCGTGGTCTAAACGGTGTCGCTCTAGGCGGCGGGACGTGGGGCGGGACAAACAGATCGCCGAAGGCGTTCGTGTACGTCGGATGCAACCAAAACAACGAAGAAAGCCCGGCCGAAGCCGGGCTCTCTGGTGGTGGTGACCCCAACGACGCGAAGTTGGAACCAATTTTCCGCTTTCATTGAAGAGTGGGACGCGCTCCGGAGGGCCGCATGACCCTGGACGCTGCCCTTCTCGCCCTGCCCTGGCTGTGGGCCGGTTTTCGACAAGGCTGGTGCGATGCCGACACTACCCGTTCACCAGGACGGCGGTCACTCAAGGGCCGTAAGGAGTTCGCGCTTCGCATCGGCGACCGAATCGATCGTGGCGTTCAGCCGGTCCAGCCCGACGCATGAGTAGCCCGCGGCAGCCGTCGCGAAGGCATCGCCAAGATAGTTGTAGGTGTAGAGCGCCTTGTAAATGTTGGTCTCTCGAGGAGCACTGCAGAAGGTCTTGCTTGGACCCGGTGAAAGCAGCTGGTTGAATTTTCCAACCGTCGCGCGTTTGTCAACCCATAGATGGTGCCGTTCAGTCAGCGCCGAAAGAAGGCCGTACGATTCTATGTATGACGCACGCATGGTGTTCTCGGTAGCCAGCGTCGGAGCCTCCCGGACTGCTGCTTCGATGAGGCCTCGCGTTTCATCTTCTTCGCGCGGCAGGTACTCGAGAGCGCCCAACATGAGGGTAAGGTCGCGCCGAACGTTTTTTGCGCACACCATGTAGACCAAAATCTCCCTCGCGTTGTTGGCGCAGTTGAGCCACATCGGGAGAGTCTGCGTCAGCGTTCGCGCGACCTCGCTTGGATCGTCTTTGATTTCACTGCTCAGGGAAAGGGCTAGCCAGTAACGCCACGTGAACAACTGCAGCAACTTCGCGCGGGATGCCTCGTCATCCGGAACCGCCAACTCTTTGCGTTCGAGAACTTCCGGAATCTGGGGGAGCAACGCGACGACCTCGGGCTGTGCCAGGTCTTCCTTGGCCGCCTGCAAATCGCTGGGCGAGATTCGTTCGCGGTCGTCAAGAAGCCACCTGTCGTAATCGAGTGGCTCCAAGGAACCCGTGATGGCGTACCAGGCGTTGTCTCCCTCATCCGGAATCGGGGTCAGGTCCCGCGCGGCCCAGCGGGGAGGCGGGAGCTCGGACCCTCCCAAGAGCCGAGGCGCGATCGCGAGCCCAAGGAACGCCAGCAAGAGCGCGAGCCCCAAACTGACCGCCACGCGGCGCACCTTCGACCGAACTGGCCGGATGTGCGGCTCAATCATCTCGCCCTCGACTTCCAGGACGCAGCGTGGTCCAAGATTCCAGCCAACCGAGACCCCAACTCGTCCGCCTCGACCGCTATCGAATCGGAGCGGAACCTCGTTCCGGAGTCTCCAAGAGATCCTGTCGACGACGGAGGTTCCGTCGATCGCAATCGTTTCCCGACCCGTCAAGAGGCTGAGCTTCGCGCTCACCACCTGCCCATCGACTCGCCACTCCCAAAACCTCTTCAACATGACATCCGCGCAGGAGCTGATAGTAGTCGCAAACGGCCTTTCGGCGCAGCTGCCGACCGGCGACACGCTGTGCCTCCTCAGAACGCCGTTGACCGCACAATCGGTGCTTTTTGCGCGCTCGGGGTCAAGCCCGATGCTTCACCTGCTGTACGCCCTGCTCGCGACCGCCAGAGCGCGCCTGAAGCCGCAGCGCGAACTCGCTCTGGAGACCCTCATCTCGCGACAATAGCTGCCCATTGTGCTCGGAACGACACCTCGCTGCGCAACACATCCCTCAGTTGAGGGATGGAACCGTTCCGGGTTTATCCGAGGCTGGACTAGATGCGTCCAGCCTCCGTGAGTGGGCTGCTCTGATTGCGATAGAAAAGCCCCGGGAGAAGCCGAGCTCTCTGATGGTGGTGACCCCAACGATGCGAAGTTGGAACCAATTTTCCGCTTTCATTGAAGAGTGGGACCAGCTTCGGAGGGCAGCATGATGAGTTTCGACGACGGCGATCCCTGGACAGCTGCGCGGCACAGCGCGGGGCCAATGCGGATGCCGCGCTCGACTCGGGCATGTCGAACGGTCGGCAACGCACGCAAGGGTCCGAGTTCTGTCCGCTGGGTCACCCTCGCGATCATCGAAGCTCATATCTCAGGGCGGACAACGTTTTGAGCCACGACGGAACCGTACCCCTACGGAGTTTTAGGCGCGTAGGGCGTGCAAGGTTCCTCGCGCCGAGGTGCTAAACCACAACCCACCGATGGCAACCAGCGCGCCGTCCAACAAGTCAGGGTCGATCGCGGCCAACGCCCATGCGGACAATGCCCCCGCCGCGAGCGCGACGACCAAACCTTTCTTCGATTTGGAAAGCAGGAGCCCTGTGGGGACAACGAAGAAGCCGACAAGAAAGCTCAGCGCCGCAATCACCACGATGACAGACCATGAGTAGTGGTGTGCGACGATGATCCACAACACGAAACAGACAGAGGACAGGGCCAACTGAACCACCCAGTTCAAGCGGTCCCGCTTCAGCGTTCGGCTAGAGTCGTCAGCCTCCACGGTCGTACGGTAACATGTTCCGCCCTGTGCCTTGTGCCTCCTCAGAACCCCGTCGACCGCACAATCGTTGATGTTTCCACGCTCGAGGTCAGGCTCGCCTACCCCGATACATCACTTGCTGTGCGCCCTGCGCGCGACCGCCAGATCGAGTCTGAAGCCGCCACGCGAGCCCGCGCTCGTGAAATCGCCCTGCTCGGCTGCGCTCGGCGATAGAAGAAGTCCGGCCGAAGCCGGGCTTTCTGGTGGCGGTGACCCCAACGACGCGAAGTTGGAACTCCCTTGTGGGGTTCCTCACGGATTGGGAGGGGCTCCGCACGCTTGCGTGTGTGACCGACCAATCCGAGCTGAGCAAGGGGTGCGGGTTGGTGAACTGAGGGGGGAAGCCTGCGCGGGAAGTGGGATTCGAACCCACGACTTCAACCTTGCAACTCTTTCTTAGCCTTTGAACGACTTGTGGAATTCAACAACTTCAAGCAGTTAGAAGTCCCCCGGTGTTGCCTGCCGTCCCTTTTCCTTGCACTGAAGTGGCACTTTTTCGGTGTGGTTTCGGGTAGATTCTCACCAGGGATTTCGCCATCCGCACTCAAGGAGTTCGGATCTCGAGAAACTCCCCGTGCTCGTCGTAGCCCACCGAGTAGAACCCGCCCGCCGCTCGATAGGTGGCGGCGTTGAGACGCAGCGACGGACTCGCACATCGATGGTTCTGAACCAAGCCTAGGTCTCCGGCCTCGATGATCTGTACAACGACCCCCGTGTCCTCGATGCGACGAATCGCGTCCTGCATGATCCGCCGGGAGTCGAACGGTTCGATCGGACGCATCGGGATGCAGAATAGCTGGACGTTGAGGGGCTCAAGAACCTCATCGACGCGGTGACCCCGTACCCGAACCGGCAACGCCTTTCCCGAGGCGGGATCTGCCTCGCCTCGCAAGAGGTACGTGAGCGTCCAATCGGCGCCCTCACCGTCGGGATCAAGATGCGAGCTAGGGCCTCGCACCTCCCACAGCCACGCGTCCTCAGGAATTCGAGACCGCGCCAACGAGTCCGCCGTTTGCAGATCGGTTCTTTCGACGTTGGGATCGCAGGCCACGCCGAGTGGATCGTAGCGCTCCGTACAAAAACTCAGTTCGTCGCTGGAGCCGCAGCTCGATGATGACGCGGCCAAGAAGCCTAGAATAGCCACGGGTATTGCGCCGCCTCTTGCAGTAGGCCAGCCCCGCATACGCAGAGAAAGGATCAACAGACCCGCAAGCCATAGGCCGGTGCTCGGCGAAGGTTTTCGCGACACCGAGCATCCCGAACCCTCATCGAATTGGAACGCGGCCACCTCGGGCGCCTGCTCCTCAATCCAAGGCACATGGGCCGGGATCGATGTATAAATCGAGCCTTTGCCGCACCGAGGCGGCGCTCGATCCGTTCTCAATCGGGAAGCAATTCCAGCGACAAACAGACGGCCTCCCCTCTCGACGTAGAGCGGACCCCCTGAATCGCCGTCACACACACCGCCCTGATTCTCGCCGGCGTCCGTCAGGATCTCGTGCTCGGTCAGCAGTTCGATCATGGTCATCGTCTCGTGGAGAAGCGAATCGTACTCGTCTTGATCCAGGAGCTCGGTGTCGTCAACGGTCCTTTCACCGTAGCCAGTTGCAACGCCGTACGTTCCCTCGATTCCTTCTGCGTCAGAAAGAAGCTGTACGGGAAATAGGATCTCGATCGGTTCCGCTAGCAATAGAAGAGCGACGTCGTTGATCGAGGACGATAGACCGGGCTCTGTGCAAACCAATGCCCCGTTGCCGTAGGGTTCGCATTCGCCGAAATCAGCTCTCCAATTCGGGAAGCGTTCGTAGTCCTCCGGAACGATGGCCTCGCGCACAGCAACCGCTTCTGCCCGCCGCAGATCGTCGATGCCGCGAACCCCGGGGGTAATAAATATCGACTGGGCAGGCCAGAGCTCAGGCTCGCAGTCGCATTCGTCCGAGCTGGTGCAGCTCTCCCATGCACAGTCGTCGAGGCAGTGGGCCGCGGTGGCTACGACACTCGGCGCAATCAGGACTCCAGTGCAAGAGAAGAAGGGATGGAGCGCAATCGGAGTCACCTCTTCGAGCGCCACATCCGGGTCGACGAGCGTCACGCGCACGGTCCCCCGTAAGCCGTCGCGTGCTACTGGGTCGCCGTTGACGATGTATTCTGTGCGTGCCTCGATGAGGTCGGCACGCGCGACATCTGCACAAAACAGCGCGACCATGACCATCAAGATCGTCAGAGCGGACTGCATCGACAAGCTCAAGCGAATCGTCGGAATGATTCGAAGAAGATGACATGCCAGGGGAGAGCTGGCACCCCGACGGAATCTCAGAAGATGAAGATCCGACCCACCTTGAGCAGAAAGAATGATCGTCACACAACCTGTTGGCCTAGGTGACCGATGAGCGCGCCCCTCGATCCGGGGAGACCGCTTGCGAAGACAAAGCCCGGCCGAAGCCGGGATTCATGCTGGTGACCCCAACGACGTAAAGTTGGAACCAATTTTCCGCTTTCATTGCAGAGTGGGACGAGCTCCGGGGGGCAGCATGATGAGCTTCGACGAATTCAAGTGCGGCGTTGTGACCTTCCGCGCCCTACTCGCTGTCAGTGCACCCAACTGTGCGACGTGGGTGCGTTCGAGATGCCGCCTGAGTGACGACCGCTCTGGCGACGCAAAACTGTCGACGGGTGTGAATTCCAAACAACGCCCAAACGCGGAGCCCGCGCATTACGGTGGCGCAACGCCTTGCGAAGACGGGTCTTCCAACTTGGCACGCGCGATGCATACACACAGCTCGACACCAAGAGGTTGTGATGAGGTACCAAGTTGTGTGCATGCTCGCGGCGCTGTCGTCCTCGCCCCTGAGCGCGAGTGCACAAGACCAAGGCTCGACGCCGATTCAACGGCAGCCACAGTCCGAGCCAGCGCAAGAAGCGCCTGCGCTACAACTCGAGCTCGACGCTGCTGGGGTTGGCGTCGTTCCAAGCCCGGCACGGACGGGCGACGGATACACGCTGAAGGAAATGGAAAAACGTGCGCAGCGCGCGAAGCGAGGACTTGGCGTCTCCGTCGTTCCGCTCTTTGCTGGTGGAATGATGATGATAGCTGGAACTGTGGGTACCAAATGCTTCTTTTTTTCCCCCCCCGAAGCCCAGAAGGGCTGCGACCGTCTGCTGTACGGCGGCGTGGGTCTGGCGGCGGTTGGCGCCGCGGGGATGATTGCCACCGGCATCCTGCTAGGCGTCCGGAAGCGAAAGCTGCGCACCTTGCGGGAAGCGGCGTGCTGCGAGGGACGACGCAGAGCACAGTGGGACCTTGCCCGATCGCGACTCGTGTTCTGAGAGCAGCATGATGAGCTTGACCAAGAGATCTGACCCAGGTTGAGAAAAGAGATCGAGAAAAAGACCGGCCGAAGCCCGGCTACAGCGGTGACTCCAACGATGCGAAGTTGGAACTCCGTTATCGGGCTCCTCACGGATTGGGAGGGGCTCCGACGGCTGGCGGCTTAGAGCCACCCCGATGTCTATCTTGGTTGGCGGGCTTGACGGCTCACGTGCAATGGTCATCTGAAAAGCGATATTGCGCCGCGACCGGTGAAGTGGTCCTATAACTTGCGACCCGGAGAAGGCCTTATGAAACACCGACTAGTCTTCCTTGCGACCGCAATCTTGCTTGGCTCATGCAGTGATTCGACGGGTGAACCGACCGCTCCCCGCACATCTCTAGTGGAGACGACGACGGGTTCTGTCCAGGGCCAGGCGGACGGTGATCTCTACACGTACTTTGGCATCCCGTATGCCGCGCCTCCCGTTGACGAGCTTCGTTGGAAACCTCCGCAGCCGCCGGCACCATGGACCGATGTGTTGGAAACCGCGGTTCCGCAAACGCCGGCATTCCCGGGAGTGCCCGCGGTGATTCCTGTTCCGAAGTGCCCTCAGACTCTGACCGGGGGCGAACTTGCTGCGTCGTTTCTCGGACCCATCGACGAAGATTGTCTCTACCTCAACGTTGTCACACCGAAGGAGGGCTCGGATGTTCCAGTCATGGTGTGGATCCACGGCGGCGGCTACAGCCTTGGGGAAGGCGTTCAAACCGACGGCGGCACCTCTGGTACCAAGCTCGCCGAAGCCGAAAACGTTGTCGTGGTCAGTATGAACTACC
>Ga0224508_10003769_pt1 | contig 12510 bp, 9 predicted proteins | sample SF_Jan12_sed_USG_4_FD_170157 | JGI IMG/M metagenome (GOLD analysis project Ga0224508, IMG submission 170157) | Sediment microbial communities from San Francisco Bay, California, United States - SF_Jan12_sed_USGS_21 | ecosystem: Environmental > Aquatic > Marine > Sediment | place: USA: California...
CCCCGGTGTATTTCTCCAGATACGGAGCGATCAGGCGACCATACTCGTCATATCCGCCACCGGGACTGTAAGGAATGATCCACCTGATATTCCGGTCGTCATAGAAAGCAGCGATGCCTGTTTTTGCTTCTTTGCTGTCATCAGCAGATCCACAGGCTGTCAATCCACAGAAAACGAGGATTGGTATTAGGATCAGGCGCAGGTAAGACGCTTGGGCCGCTGGCCTGTGCTTTCTCATAATTCTCCCCAGCAACACCGTGTTACTTATTAGTAGAAGAAAAGTATGCAGGAGAATTTACGAGTAATACAACAGTATCTGCGATTAAAACGATATCTTTTGAAATCAATATGTTGAGTCCAGAATAGATGCTTATTCGTCCCGCAACAGAGCTTGCCATATGCTATCCTCTTTTGCCCAAACCAATCGCATACATGCTTGAAAAAACACATGACAGATCCCGCAAGAGACACAGAGTCAAATAAGCCGCCCGAGACTTATCATAGCCAGAAAGACAGAATATTTGTTCGCCCGATTCAAGGTGCGTACAACCTGACTGAAGAGTTAAAGCGTCTGCGATCGATGCCGCGGGTTCGCAAGGCCAGGGAAATCAAGTTCGTTGATGGCCCACAAACTTACAGTCGCCATTACGTTGAACCGAAGCACGGCATTACGCAGACCTTTCACCTGCACCTGGAGGAATACGGGCCTGGCGGAAGGTCACAGAAACACGGCCATGTCAACGAAGCCGCGTTCTATATTCTCGACGGCGAAGGCTATGAAATTCACGATGGCCAGCGCTATGACTGGAAGGCGGGCGACATAGCAATTGTTCACAATAACTGCGTACATCAGCATTTCAACGCAAGTAATCTCAATCCGGCGCGAGCGCTGGTCATCAAAACCAAGCCGATGTTCATGTTCATGAATATGTTGTTTCAGAAACAGGTCATACCGCGTCCCAGCACGCCCGCGCCCGGTGGCGAAAACTTCTCGGCCCGGGAAGAAGAAGATGACTTCAACCACCCGAAGGGAGGATATTGATCATGGCATGGGGCGAATCGTCCGTCTGGCTTGAGGGAGATCAAAATGACGCCCTCTACCAGGACATGCTCGATGACGCGGAATCAGCGCCGGAACGGGATGCCAAACGCAGGAAAATAATAACGCCGGCCGAAATGCCCTGGGAAATGGCACGGCAGGGTGTGCTCAAACACCTGATCAACGAGCAGATGAATACTCGCATGGAAACGGTCGACGCCTACATGCAGATTATTCCACCCGGCAGCCGCTCCGGCAGGCACCGTCATCTGGCCGAAGAATGCCTGTATGTACTGGAGGGCCGCGGCTACGACCAGCACCAGGACTGCGTTGTGGAAATAACGGATGATTTTCATTGGAAGCCCGAGAAAGAAGTACAGCGATTCGACTGGGAGGCAGGCGATGTGATCTATATTCCGCCGAACACAATTCATCAACACTTTAATGCCAATCCGGATCGACCTGCTCGTCTGATCTCATCGGCCAATCGTATATTCAAACACTGCGGCCTCAATGATCTTGAGCAGATCGAAGACGCCCCGGAATATGAGCCGGACTTCGAACTGACGCCCGATTATGTGCGGTCGTTGCTGCGCGGCGGCAAATAAGGGGACAGTTTACTTATTTCCCCGATCGCGGAATTTTCGAAATAAGTAAACTGTCCTCGCATTGTTGCTGAGTATCCTGCCTTGTTAGGTGCTGTCCTTGCCCTCGCCTCCGCGGCGACTTTCGGCTTCAACAATGCAGCTTTACGTCGTGGCGTCCTGACCGGCAGTGTGCTGCAAGCGATGGCTATCACCGTACCCCTGGGGGTGCCGCTTTTCGCGCTTGCCGGTCTGCCGTTCGGCGGATTCGAATCTATCGCCACACTGTCTTTGCCCGGATGGGCGTGGATGGCACTTGCCGGCGTCGTCCATTTCGTGATCGGGAGGTACGGTAACTACCGCGCCACACGAGCCATCGGCGCAACTCTATCCAGCCCCATACAGCAGCTGAGCGTTCCTGTTGCAGTGGTGCTCGCACTCGTTTTTCTGGACGAAGTGCTGACACCGCTGAGGATCACAGGCTTCCTGCTTGTCATGGTCGGCCCGGTCGTGGCCCTGCGGCATCGGAATGGAACCAGTGCGACGCGCAAGCGTTCCGGTTTCCACCCACAACATGGCGAGGGAATTCTTTGGGGCGCCGTCTGCGCAATTGCTTACGGATCCAGCCCTTTGTTCATCATGAAAGGACTGGGATCCGATGGCGGGCTGGTCGACAGCCTTGCGGGCGGATTTGTCTCCTACTCTGCAGCGGCAATCGTAATCATCGTTCTCATTCAGTCTGCCGGTGGCGCGTCTTTCATGCGACAGCTCGACGGCACTGCCGGCAAGTGGTTTCTGTTATCAGGTGTATTCGTCTTCCTGTCTCAAATGTTCCGCTACATGGCTCTGGCGGTCGCGCCGGTTACGGTAGTCGTTCCAATACAAAGGTTGTCAGTCGTGTTCCGCGTGATTTTCAGCTGGGTTTTAAATCGGGACCACGAAGTATTCGGCGTTACCGTATTGCTGGGCATCGCGATGTCGCTGATCGGCGTAATCGCACTGACCCTTAGCACGGATATCGTGGCATCGATAATACCGCCCGGCTGGGCTTCGTTCCTGACGCTGGAATGGCCCTGATATCTGGCCGCTTCATACGGCGACAATCAATATAGAATGACGAATACCGTCCCCAGAACGCCAAGGCCCGCTGCAATCACAATGTCAATCGTCAGTTTTTCATTGCTGCGAAAAATGACGACAGACAAGAATACGGTAACGAACACTTCCATTGAGGTAATCAGGGCAATTTTGGAAATGCTGCTGTATTTCAGTGCGACGAAATAACAAAGCTGTCCAAGTGACCCGAAAACTCCTGCCAGGAATAGCCACGGATTGAAGATGCTGAATGTCTTGCGCAGGTCCTCACGATAGCTTTCGACGAAGCGCGATGTAATGAGAAAAAGGATGATGCCGGCCAATGCTCCGACCATCGTTCCAAGCGCTGCATCAGGAAGAATCAGTAAACCTTGCTTGCGTGCGACATACCCGGACGCATAAGCAAAGGCGGATATCGGTCCGTACAGATACCCCAGATTTATTATTCGATCGAGCGCACTCTGTTCTTCAGGTTGTTGTGTATCCTCAGCAGCGTAAGACAAAGATTGCCGAACCAGCACAACGAAACTCGTACAAATAAGCGCCATGCCCAACATCATGGGGCCACTGACCGCCTCGCCCAGCAGCACAACGCCCAGCAGAACCGAGAAGAACGGGTTCAGTCGCTTTATGGCAGAAGCTCTTACGGCGCCCAGGTGCTGGATGGAGGCGTACAGGAATACTCTGCCAATAAAAATAGTCAGAACACCGGCAACAGCGAACCAGGCTACTGCGTTCTGGTTGAATGAGGACCAGCCATTGCGAAAACCGAGGACCGCCCAGATGGCGAAAGCGATGACAAACGTGATAATTATCGACAAGAAAGCGCCGCCGCTGCGCGTCTTGCCATCGTAACCGCGAATGATCGTGATATTCGCAAGCGAAAACAGCGTCATCGACAAGATCGCGAAAGTCACACCCACCGTCTTTGTTCCTTAACAGGCATCAAGCATTGCTCGTGCTTGCCTGATTTGCCTTGTCGCTTAGAGGCTATAAGCCTCAAAAGTAGCTGGGTGAAACATTTCCTCGATGGTGAGCCTTCGCGGTGACAGTCCCTGTCGGAAATGCATTTCACAGAAAGCGTCCAGGACTTTTGCGTTGTCTGCAACCCCATAGGACCAGAAATTCGCTCCCATCAGGCGTTTGACGGTATTCAGGTTGTCCTCGACAAAAGGCATGGTCACCTTGGTTGCCGAAGTATCATTGAGCGCCGCCTGTGCGATGTCTTTGGCCTCGGAGAATGCTTTCAGCAACGCGCCCGGTAACCAGGGATGCGCCTCCGCGAGTGTCTGGCGAACCCCCAGGATGTGCATGATCGGAAAAATACCGGTGCGCTTGAAATGATCGGCAGCTGCGGAAATCGAATCGGCGAATAGGCGGCCGACGTGGGGATGACCTTCATCGAAACATCGCGGCCATCGCGGGCCGATGAAGCCATCGATGTCTCCGTCAATCAGCATCTGATTGAGCGTGGCCCCGGCCGGCGCTTGCTCGATGCGTATGTCGTCAGGCAAGTCCAGCGCGATTTTCTCGGGGCGCCCGGGCGTATCCATGCCGCCCCGCACCCAGATAATGTCGGATGGTTTCACACCGAAGTCCTGCTCGAGAATCCCCCTGACCCAGACATTTGCGCTCAGCTGGTACTCAGCGATACCGATCCTTCTTCCAACCAGGTCCTGAGGTTTCTCGATCCCTCGATCCGTCCGGATATATACAGATGTGTGCCGGAACGCCCGCGACAGGAAAACCGGTATGGCGATGTAATGCGGATCGGCTTTTGCCACGCTTACACAATAGCTTGATATCGACAGCTCGGATACGTCGAATTCCTGCTGACGAAACGCGCGAAAGAACATTTCTTCCGGCGACAGGAGCATGCAAACCGGTGTGACGCCATCGATTTTCACCCGCCCATCGACAATGGGGCGTGTCCGGTCATAATCGCCCATCGCAATTGATAGTTCCAAATCGGTCAAACCATGTCTCCCTGAGAAGGGTTTGCTAGAAAGTTCCACTAAAACCCAACAACACTCTGGCGCCGTTGGTGGAATCCCGCAGTTCTCGATAGTCCACCGGCGACAAACCGCGTTCGCCCGTGTACGCGGTCCGATCACGAGACTGCAAAATATCCAGTATGTTTATTCCGGTTAAGCGTATTTTCAGGCCTAACCAGCGTGTCGTTTCGATAAATACGTCAACATTCGTCTCTTCGTCGAATACATCCAGTTCATTGACTTTGAATAGCGGACGCTCGGCACGTGTTGCAAGGTTCCAGCCCCAGGCGACACGCGCTTCCTCGAAGTCCTGCCGGAAATCGACCAGGAACGCCCACTCATTTTCGTTGCGAAAAAGAATATCGCCATTGTGACTACCCTCCGAGGACAACACGCGGTCCAGCCCGGTTACGGGATCAACGACCACTGAATCCTGCCAGCGAGCCTTCACATCGAGCTTTGCTCCGGTGAACCCGATCGCGTCGAGCGGCAGCGTACTTTCCAGTTCCACGCCCCAGCGACGGCCATCACCGATGTTTCCCGGTGCCTCAAAGGTCGGGCTCAACGGTAACAGATCCTCGACGTCGGAAATCCACTGATGAAACAGGGTCAGCTTGACCACGCTCAACTCCCCGAAGCGGCGTTCGTCGCTAAACTCCGCGATCCACGTAGTTTCCGGCCGCAAGTCCGGGTTACCGAGCGCCAGATCATCGTCTTCGAACACTGTCGCGCTCACAAAATCCTTGAAGTCGAGTTGTGACACTTCCCGTGCCAGGCGAAACCGGGTCTGGCGCTGCGGCGACGGGGCGTACGTCAGCGCCGCATGCGGCTTGACGAAAGTGAAACTGCGTTCGACCTGGGCGTCGCCGGTTTGCGAAATCGTGGACGTCTCGGCGCCTAGACCATAATCCAGTTCGAAATTTTCGAACGACCAGGTGTCGCCGATCAAGAAATCACCGCGTGTCTCCTCAACGCGCGTGTTCGCGCCCGGTACCGGCACGACGACCGGACCACTGCCCGTATCCGCGATCTGCACGAGCGCGCTGTCGAGGACATTTCTCGCCCCTTCCAGATTTACCCGTATGGCGTGGTTCGGCAGACCGGTCCAGTCGAACTCCATCCGAGCAATGGTCTCTGTCGTCTCAGCGTCCGTGTCGGCCTGCCGGAACAGTGTCTGGTTTCCTGATGCATCGAAACTGCGTTGAGAGGAAAGAGGAGTCTGATCAAGGCGATAGAAAAGCAGAATCGCTTTGCCTATCAAGTCCGGGTTTAGATTTCGCTCAGCGTCCAGGCCGATTTCAAGTTTCTTGTTGCGGCGCTCACTTAGAATAATGTCGTCGCTGGGGGCGCTGCCTTCAGGAACTATGTGTAGATTCGTTATCTCATCACGATTCTCGACCCCCACCGTCGAATTCAGATTAAACAAGGTTTCGCCCAGCCGGGCCGAAGCGTTGAAATAAGCGTTTGCGTTATAGCCTGAACCGTCGTGGTCACGTACACGACGTTCGACAACATTGCCGGAACTATCCAGCACAACATCGGTTCCAGGATCCCCGTATGCGGATTTTCGCGCGTCGATGCCCGTGTTGAATTCCATACCAAGCCAGCGATCGGATAAGGAGACACTACCGATCGGGGCCAGCGAACTTCGGTCGAAATTTTTCCTGACCGACATTTCCCAGCGTGTCGCTGCCTGTACGTCTTCGCTCATCACGACATTGGCAACGATCGAGCGCCCACGCAAATCGATGTCCCTGACCTGACCGCGTATCAATTCTATTCGTTCGACCTGGCCTGCCGCGATGCGTGCAAGGATGTTCGACGGCGTGTCCTGCTTGGCGCTTGGATAACGATCGTTGATCAACACGTTTCCGGCGGTGCCGCCAAATCCTCGCTCATCATCACCATCATCCAGTTGAAATCCGGGCAACTGAAGAATCATGTCGAGGGCCGTGTTGGGCCGGTACCTGTCGAAAAAAGAGCTTGGATAGGCTACGGCCGCAGCCGCGGAATCGCCCCATTGCTCCTCCTGTGCTAACGCAGATCCGTTGATGCCCAGCATACCGATAATCGCCAAAGTGACAATCCAGCGCCAGGACCCGCCTGGAGACCGGACACAGCGTAGGTCGCGTACCATGTCTGAATTATTCCAATAGTCGATTGACAAGCTTGCTGAGCATCGTGGAAATTGATGGATTTGGCGATGCCAAAAGCGCACAGGTAACGAACAATAGGGTGCTCGTCCCCGTTATGGCGCAACACCTCCAAGTTCGATTCCGGTACTTTCTTCATGCATCAGCAAAACGCGCCACGTTGGCGCGCTTCGCCGTAGCATCGACCGCCTGCCGGCCGATTCCTATTCGAAGTTGTACCGGAGCTTCAAGCCGTAGGACCGGAAGTCTGATCTTGACAGTTGCGCGGCCTCTGTTCCATTTGCCCTGGGGTCAAACTGCGGATTGTATTCTTCCCGTGCCTCCAGCAGATTGCGGCCATACACGGCTAGCTGCCAGGTACCGTCCTGGGGGCCTATCCCTAAGGTCAGATTCAAATCCTCGTGCTCGTTCATCATGACGTCCTTGCTGAATCCGCTGGCGTCAATTATAAAGCCGTCCGAGATGTAGCCCTTGGCATCGAAGGCAAGCACATAGTCGCTCCAAATCGGCGTTTCGAAGTCCAGCCCCAACACGAATTTCCAGTCCGGCGTCTTCGGAGCAGCCGTGCCGGTGCGGTTGATAGTGTCTTCACCAATGGGATCGCCATCATCGTCAAGACCGAATAAAGCTTCCGCTTCCGCTGCATTCAGGCACGGTCCGGTATCGGCATTCGCGATTTCGTCCTCAGTGCAGCCCGCGTTCGGGAAGTCCGTCAACTCGCCGTCCATGAGGGTGCCCGCGAAACTCAGGGTTAGCTGTTCGGACACGGCGCCAATGATGCTGAATTCAATACCACGGACCCGCTGCTCCCCGGCATTGATATTGATGAAGGGATCGTCAGGGTCACCGGTATCGCTGGCCACCTGCAGATCCTCGAACGTGGTTTCGAACAAGGTCACGTCGTAGCGGGCGCGACCATCCCAAAGCGCGCCTTTCGACCCCAACTCGAATGTTTCCGCCGACTCGCCTTCGAACCGGAAATTATCAAAGGGGGTAGCGCAGACTCCCGCATTTATCAATGCTGCGGAGCATTCTTCGTTGATCGACGTCACACCGGTATCAAAACCACCGGCCTTGAAGGACTCCGCCCAGCGGAAGAACAGCGAGTGATTCTCGGTGGGCCGATAGCGAATGGTGACCTGCGGGTTGAACTCCGTGTCATCGAAGTCCCCGCCGTTGCCCGGACCGTATGGCCCGTTCCTGACTGACGGATCCGGTATGGTCATGCCGACCGCGGCGGCGCGGCTGCCGATCCAGGACAGGGGCGTGTCGCGCGACGCCCGCCACGGGATTACCCACAGATTATTGACATCGGCGCCGGGCAGCAGAAACTCCGTTTCGGCCGCGGTTAGCTGTACAGCGTCTTCATGCACAAGGCCGGCCGCTGCACACGCGGCCGGATCGATTACCGCGCCGGGGCCACCGGGCGGATCCGTCTGATCCGGGTCACAGGGGAAGACATCGAACACCCAGTCGGCACCCACGCCGCTGATAAATGCGGACTTATCAAGGTCGGTATAACGCCCGCCTAGGTCAATGGAGGCTTTATCGTCCATGAAGTTGAAAGTCACCGTGGCAAAGGCGGTCTTCCATTCCTGCTCCTCGCCGGCCACATTGGAGCGCAATCCCCGGCGAACGTTGGCTCGTGGGCTGTTAGAGATAATGTCCTGGTCCGTCTTCTGCCAGAGCAGGCCTGCCATCCACTCGATGTTGCCGTCGCCCGATGAGGTGAAGCGCAGTTCTGTGCTGTATTGATCAAAATCTTGTCCCCGATTTTGCATGTTCAACAGAAATGGCGTGTTACTGTTGTCCCGCGAGTTGACGCGATCCATAACGCTCCAGCCGGTTTTCCAATTCGTCTCGATGCCGTTGTTGAATCGGTAGATGAGGTCGATATACCCGTTCGAGGCCTCGATATCCTCCCCCATTTCGTTGATGCCTCCCGGGGTTACTCCGACCCTCTTGACCCATTCATCAATCGCGGCCCGGGCATCTATGGCACCGAAATTTGAATTCTCTTCGCGGACATTATCGGGTGGCGCAAAAAATGGACCGTCGTTGCTCACGCCTATGTCGTCGAAACAGTCGAAATCCAGCGGCACGTGGGGCGTATCCCAGCCCGCACCATCTGGCGGATCTGCCCAGATAGCTCGCTCGTTGCCCTGTTCCCCGGGGGGAGCCGTGGTGCCGTCGCGGTTTCGTTGGAATACCAGGGAGCCTCCCGTCCGACAAAGCGAAGTCGCCTCCGCGTTTTTATCGATTTCCGAGTATTCGTGCTTAAACGACACTTCGAAATTTTCGCGTGGCGCCCACTGCAGAATCAAGCGGGCACCGAAATTCTCAAATCCGCCCTTGTCGGCCCCGGTGACCACATCTGTTATGAAGCCGTCGGCGCTCTCATATGTGCCGGCCACGCGGATGCCCAGTGTATCGGTGAGCGGGCCGCCATAGGCCGCTCGTACGACCCCGGTGTCATTGTTGCCGAATTCGGCATCCATATATCCTTCCCATTCGGGCGTCGGTTTAGCGCTCTCGATATTGAATGCGCCAGCCGTGGCGTTCATACCGAAGAACACAGGCTGTGGGCCCTTCAGTATCTCCACCCGGGCTGGGTCCAGGAAAGCGAGCTTGACCTGCGAAGGCCGGCCGAAATGGATGCCATCCACGAAAATCGGCACGGCCTGTTCCAGGGTCAGGGCATTACCGAACGTACCGAAACCGCGGATCGAGCGATCCTGAGTTAGAAAGTCACCCTCGTCGATGTAGACCGACGGCGAAAAGTTCGCCAACTCGTTCAGGTCACGGTAACCCTGTCTTTGGATCTCGGCGCCACTGATGGCCTCGATAGAGATGGGGACTTCCTGCAGAGCCTGTGCACGTCGCTGCGCGGTGACGACGATCTCATCAAGAGCAAGATCATCCCTGCCGGTTTGAGCCGTCGCTGGAGTGTTGAGCCCTGCCGACACAATTGTGCCGAGAGCAACAATTAATGTGATCCTCTTTACTGTAGCCATTTTTTGTCCCCCGATAGCATATATATTTCTTGCTAATCGTAATGGCAGGTTCCATGTTTTACATGGCATGGCTGCCATTAACTTTTCAATAGAACTGATTTTTATTTTGAATTGAAGTATCGCATATTTTTCGCGCTTGAATATAGCCGTTTTGATTTCCCAAGAAACTATTGGAATTCATTGGGAATCAGCGACTTATGGCAAGTTTAATTCCCCGTCAGGTCGCGAAATGGAGCACGTGATAACTGTATTTGCCCGAGCGCGATCGACAGTGTCGCTTACACCTTTCGTTGTCGCTGAGCCGCGAGGGAATATTCGGGATACCAGGACAGTTCGGCGCCGGCACCCAAAGTACGAGTGCGAACATCCAGCATGAACGGCCTGCCTTCCTTGAGCGTGCGCAATCCGCGCTGAATGGCCGGCCGCAGTTCGTCACTGTTGGAAACCACCGCTCCCGGAATATTGTATGCGGAGGCCAGCTTGGTGAAGTCGACGTCGGGATCCCCAAGATACGAAATGTAATCGCGATTGGTTTTCCCGGCCCGCCCACCACGGTTCAGTATTTGCCAACGGGTTTCTTCGTAGCACCGATTGTTTGTTACAACGGTCATCACCGGTATATCGTAGCGCGACATCGTCCATAAGGAATCTGTCTGGCCGAACAGGAATCCCCCGTCGCCCTGCAGTGACACAACCTGCCGATCCGGCAACGCCAGCTTGACTCCCGCGGAAGCACCGACACCCCAGCCGAGTGCGCGGCCTTCGGTGCGGCCGATCTTCATCATGCCGTCGTCGGCGAACGGGAAGAAGCTCAAGGTCTTATGCTCTGTTCCCAGCTCTTCGACAACAACTGCGTCTTTTTCCATTTGCTGAGTCAACTCATACATCAGTCGGGGCCACGGCACCGGCTCGCCGCGGCTATTGCGGCCCGCCTCGAGACGCGCCGCACGCACTGCGGTTGTATGCGCCGTGCATTTTGCCCTGCGCTCCGCTGTACGCGCCTTCAGTTGTTGCGGCGTAGCCATGCTCCTGATCGCTTCGATAAGCAATCCCGCTGTCTGATCGAGATGGCCGACGAGCGCACTGGCAACCGGCGTGTTTCTTCCGATCGAGTTCGCTTCCATGCTCGCATGTACGATCGGGATGCCACGACTGTAGCTGGCGTTTCTTACCGGGAAACGAGCCCCGAAATTGATGAAGCAGTCGATAGGCGTCGGATATTCATTCAGGTAACTGCGCACTGCAGGCAATTCACCGATGTAGAGTGGATGAAAATTCGGAAAATCCGCATAAAAACTGCGGTGCTGCGTTACCGGAATCGCCAGCATCTCTGCCAGCTCAACCAGTGAAGCTCGCGCATTCGTCTGGCTGACCTCGGGGCCTACATACAGCAGAGGCGACTTGGCTTCGAGGAGAAATTTCGCGGCCCGTTCCACTTCGCCGTGATCGGGACGCAACTCCATGGGAATGTCCAGCGCCTGACCTGAGTAGATCGTTCCCGTTACATTCGGCTGATAAAGAACGTCCCGTGGAATTCGTACATGGGTAGGACCGCCTGGCATGACACTGGCAACCTTGTATGCCTTGCGAACCCATTCGGCAAGACGATCCGGCTGGTGTGCCGTCCAGCGCCACTTGGTATACGCCTTAACCGCACCAATCCAGTCGTCGACATCTTCGTGGCTATCGGTACCTTCACGATCAGAATTCGAATGATCGCTGAACAATACCAGCGGCGTGCGATCTTTCATTGCGTTATACATGTTGGAACTCGAATGGGGCAGTCCGACACGGCTGAACATGCCGAACGCCGTCTTGCCCGACGCTTTCGCATATCCGTCCGCGACAGAGACTGCCTGTCCTTCCTGTGTCGTCTGTATAAGCTGCAACTCAGGATGATCTACCAGTGAGTCGCAAACCGGGCCGACGCCCGAGCCGTTTGAGACGAACAAATATTTTGCCCCGGCTTCCAACATCTGCTCCACCAGCAGATCCGCCCCGGTACCGGTCACGGTCCGTGTGTAGTCGGGTGGAATCGGAGAGCCCGGAACGAATGGTGCAACGGAAGCCAGGGCTGACCGTGCAGCAGAAGGACTGAAGCTCGCTGCCATCATTCCTGCCAGAAACCCTCGCCGGGAGATTTTCGCGTTTACAAGGTCTTTCACTAATTTGCGCATTGGTGATATTTCCTATGCGTATGCATCGATTAGCTCCGGATCCGCAGCAAAACCAAGCTGAACCGATCCGGCAGGACAATCCTATTGCTTGTCGACTGCAAAGTTATTGATCAGGTACTTTTTCAAGGTTTCGATATCTTCTTTGTACACCGGGGCTCCGCGAGAAATCATGTCATACACCATGAATTCCCAGTCATCGGCAGTCAGTTCGGCTTCCGTCATTCGGTTCAACGCGTGACATTGAGTACACACGAGAAACAAAGTATCCCTGCCCGGACCTTCGGGAAACAGATCCTGACCCCGGGTCGCGCTGAAAGAGATCATGCCAAACCCGAGAACCAGCGCAATTGCAACATCCCATCGGAATCGATTCTTCATTTATTCACCTGCATTCGTAGCGGCAAAATTTTCCGGATACGTTTTTATTCCACTCTCACTGATCAAGGCAGTAATG
>Ga0224508_10003770_pt1 | contig 12509 bp, 13 predicted proteins | sample SF_Jan12_sed_USG_4_FD_170157 | JGI IMG/M metagenome (GOLD analysis project Ga0224508, IMG submission 170157) | Sediment microbial communities from San Francisco Bay, California, United States - SF_Jan12_sed_USGS_21 | ecosystem: Environmental > Aquatic > Marine > Sediment | place: USA...
ATCCAGCTCCAGTACTGGCGTCCCGATCCGATACGCCCGCCGAGTCCCCACTTGAACGGCAGCAACAGTCTTTTGAGGAGTCCCCCGGCGCCGCTCATGACGAGTCCGCTGCGGATGTGAGCAACGCGAACACCGGCTTCTTCTGCGGGAGCGGTCGCCGCCTCCCACCGCACGCACACCTGAGCCGCGAAGTCGTCTGCCGGCGGGGAATCCTCGGTGAGGGGGTCGTCGCCGGCGTTTCCGTAGTAGCCAACGGCGGAGGCGCTAACGAGAACGGTCGGCCCAACTTCGGCCAGTACTCGCGCCAGTAGGCCTGTCGAATCGAGGCGGCTATCGGTGATCGACCGCTTGTATGACTCGGTCCATCGCCTGTCGCCGAAACCGGTGCCGGCGAGGTTCACAGCGGCATCGATTCCTGCGAGAGCAGTCGAGGCGAGTTCGCCCTGCGCCGGATCCCATGCCACCTCGTCGGAGGCGACTGGCGGGCGCCGCACGAGGCGCAGCACCTCGTGGCCATCGCTGTGCAGGGACTGCCGTAGGGCAGTTCCGATCAGGCCGGATGAGCCCGTGATTGCCACTCTCATGAGACCAAGGTATCGATTACTGTCCGCACCGCAGGGCGGCCTATTGGTAAGGTCCGTCACCTTGGACCGGTTTCGCGACGCCCCACCACCGCCGCCCGGTGGCCCGCCTCCGACGGGCGATCCCGGGGTTCTTGTGTTCGTGGTGGAATCCGATTCGTCGCGAGTCCCGAAGGCCCACACGCCGCCGCCGCCCCCCGGCTTTTCCTACCACATCGCACCAACCCTGGCGATGCGGCGAGATGAGCCGCTGCCGATTGCGATCCACCGCATCGGGACCGGGCTGCTCGACAGGGCAGTCGCCGGGCTCACGTCGGAGGACCGCGACCGGGCCGTGCACGAGGCCTGCCAGGCTTTGGAACAAGCCAGGGCACTCCTCCGCCTGGTTGGTCCCACTGTTGGTGACAGGGTGTTTCGCTTCGAGGATCACCAGCTTGTCGCAGCGATACGGCTGGTCGCTCCGGCGCGTGATGGCTATCGAGTGCTGCCCGCTCTCGACGCCCTCGTCGACCGCTTCGTCGATCGCCTGGCACCGGGTGCGTTCGACCTGCTCCGACATCAACTGACAGATCGACGTCTCGCCGCCACCGACGAGCAGGTCGCTGCTGCACTCGAGATCGTGGTCGCCGCCAGAGTGCGTTACACAAGGTTCGGCGTCGACGCTCTTGATGACAGCTTCTCGACCATCGAAGGGGGCCTGCACGAGACCTACAGCATGGGCCGCCTCCGGATGAGCGATGCTTATCGCACCTCGACCGATGCTGCTTTCCAGACATGGAGGACCGAGGTGAGTCACCTGCGGGATCAGTCATCGATGCTCGACCCCGACTGGGCAACACTGGGCCTCTCGGAGCGGCTCCGCAAGCTGGCGGTCTCATTGGGAGAGGCTGGTGACCTGGCGGCACTCGCCTCCGATGTGAGCGAGGGTGTTCTTGGCGAGGACGACGAGGAGCGTGAGCTGCTGCGACTGCTCGTATTCGGCCGGTGCCGTGATCTCTATCGCCAGTTGATCCCTGTTGGCGAGCGGCTCTATGGAGACGACCCTGGCGACTTCGTAGACAGATTCGGGGCGTACTGGCGCGGCTGGCGGTCGCGCTGAGCCGAGACACCTAGTCGGGGCAGCGAGCTTCGACCGACTCCCTCTCGCCACTTGAGATCAGCTCCTCGAACAATGATGATCCGCGCCGCGATGACGACGCGAGCCGATCGAGGCCCGTCGCCGGTGCTTTGGGCCAGAGCTTCATCGACGCCGAGCTTCGTCCGATATCACTCGAGTGCAAGTACCTCTCCACCGCCGCCTCGACTGGGTAACGCTGAACTTCGTGGTGTCAGTTTGGGCCATCATCGTTGCGTCGGCATTCGCCCTTGTCCTCGTCTCCGGCGAGATAGCCACCTGGCCCAACGACCTCTCTCCCTACGAGGGCAGATTCGTCGCATCGTTCCTCGGCCTCCTCGGGGTCGAATCACTGCTCTGGTTCTTCATCTATCGCGATGCCGGCAAAGAAGCCCGGTGGGCGGCAGGACTCATGGGTGCCTATCTCGGCATCGCCGCCCTCATCGCACTGCTCTACAACCCCTGGGCTCCTCCGATATTGGGCTACGCCTCGATTTCGCATCTGCTCTTCGCAGCCAAGGGAAGATCGACCAGCGTTATCGGCTGACGTCGGGCTCACTCGGTCGGCTAGCGTCGGCGCATGACAACCATCCGACGCCTCGCCGACTCGTGCCTTGTTATCGCCAGCGACTCCGGAACCACCTTGATCGACCCCGGCGCCTTCAGCTTCGACTCCGGCATCGTCGACCTCGACACCATCGGCGACGTTCAGAAGGTTCTCATCACCCACGAACACAGCGATCACGTCAAGGCCGAGTTCGTGAGATGGCTCATCGACCGGGGTGACGACGTCACGGTCCACGCCAACCAGGCAGTGGCCGATCTGCTCGCCGGCCATGACATCGAAGTGCTGACGGGTTCAATCGATGATGTGACATTCGAAGATGTCGTTCACGAGGTCACTCCCCTCGGCACCTCGCCACCCAATCGCAGCTTCACGGTCGATGGCGTGTTGACTCATCCCGGAGACAGTTATCAGCCCGTGACGACGGGCCCCGTATTGGCACTCCCGCTCCTGACGCCGTGGGGATCGACCCATGCGTCCATGGAGTTCGCCCGCAGGCTGGCGCCAAGCCAGGCAGTTCCCATACATGACTTCTACGTGACCGAGCAAGGCAAGGACTGGATCTATGGCATGTGCACAAAGGTCCTCGCAGACTCCGATATCGAGCTGGTCGCCCTGGCGTGGGGCGACAGCTACACCCTGTGATGGATAGCGAGATCATCGCCCTCGAGACCGGATCGCAGCCGGCTGCCATCGATATCACCCAACAGGTTGCGGCGTTCGCCTCCGGAAGGGGCGACGGGTTGGTCAGTGTCTTCTGCCCACACGCCACTGCCGGCATCGCCATCATGGGCAGTGGGGAAGGTAGTGACGACGACCTGATCGGCCTGCTCGATCACCTGGTGCCGCGCGATTATCCGTACCGCCACCGCCATGGTTCTCCCGGCCACGGCGCCGACCACGTGCTGCCTGCCGTCATCTCCCCCTCTGCCACCATCCCGGTGCTCGGCGGAGTGTTGCAGCTCGGCACATGGCAGTCCGTGCTGTTCGTCGATCCCAACGTCGACAATCCCCGTCGCCAGGTGCGGCTCAGCTTCGTTGGCGGCTAGGTGCTCCCGACGAAGTCGTCCACCGCCGAGCGATAGGCCTTGCGGTCGGCCTCGGGAAGCCATGCGATGTCGAATGCATTGCGGCACAACTGCGCCACATCTCTCCGATCGAGGTTGGCCCCTTCGGCAACCGCCATCAGGTTCTCAGTGATATATCCAGGGAAGTAGGCAGGATCGTCTGAGTTGATCGTGACCTTCAGCCCGAGCTTGAGCATCTCCCTCACCTGATGAGCTTTGAGACTGCCGGCCACGTAGCTGTTGGAGATTGGGCACACCGTCAAGCCGAGGCCCCGCTGCTTGATGGCGGCGACGAGTTCAGGATCCTCGAGGCAATTGACGCCGTGATCGATGCGCTCCACCTCGATGTCGCGCACGCACTGCCAGATGTGATCGGTTGAGTTCTCCTGGTCGACGTCGCAGTGAGCGGTTACCCGGAACCCTTCGTCGCGGGCCCTGGCGAACACGGCAGCGAACTTGGCAGGAGGGTTACCCCTCTCGTCAGAGTCCAGTCCGACGCCGACGATGGCGGCTTTGTGCCGAAGCGCCTGCTCCAGCGTCGCCATGGCCGAGTCTGCCGACAGGTCTCGCAGGAAGCACATGATGAGTTGACTGCGTAGCCCGAGCTGGGCCGCCGCGTCCTCCTGCGCTCGTTGCAGGCCCGCCAGGACCGTGTCGAAGGAGATCCCGCGATCGGTATGGGCCTGCGGATCGAAGAAGACCTCGGCGTAGACGACCCTTTGCGAGGCCGCCTTGAAGAAGTAGGCCCACGCCAGATCGTAGAAGTCGGCTTCTGTTCGCAGGACGGTCATGCCTTCGTAGTACTGAGCGAGGAAAGATGGAAGATCGTCGAAGTCGTAAGCGGCCTTCATCTCAGCCACCGTGGAGTAGGGGAGGTCGACGCCGTTCCGCTCGGCCAAGATGAATTTCAGCTCGGGCTCGAGCGTCCCCTCGATGTGGAGATGGAGCTCGGCTTTGGGAATGCCTGCGATGAAGTCATCCACCATCCGAGCCTAGGGGGAACCTGCTTCAGGCAGAACCCGGTGAGGTCGGCCAGCTCGAGGATCGAGCCATACTGCCGGCTCGTGCACGCCGAAGCGTCGCTCAGCGTCTAGGCCGCGACCTCGCGTTGCCAAGTGGCGAGTTGCCACAAACCCGCTATCGCGATTCCCAGTCCCGCTCCCCCGGTGATGTCGAGGGGCAGGTGCGCAGCCGTGTACATCCGCAGGATGCCGGTAGCAACGGCCAGTGCCCATACCACGACCTTCAACGGGCGACTCAGGTGTGGCGAAAGCATGGCCGCCATGGCGAAGGCAACTGCGGCGTGGCCAGAGACGAAGCCGAGTCCGTCCCACTCTGGCCGGAAGTTGATGTTGTCAAGGAATTCCTGAGGTCTGCCCCGCTCGGCGAATTCCTTGACGACCTTGGCCAGCACCCAAGCGGCGAAGGCGGAGACCCCGATGCCGGCTGTGAGCCGCCAGCGCCTGCTGATGAACCAGGCTGCCAGGGCGACCAGAGGCACAATGGCGATGGCGCCGAGCTGCATGATCGGCCAGATCGGACCCTCCAGCCAATCCGGCCAGTCGTTGAAGAAGCGAAAGAGATCGGCCTCGAGCTCGGAGATGGTGTCGCCGGTCGCTGCCCACCACGACAGTGCCAGGAGAAGGAATCCCACCACCACGAGCATCAACGGAGCTCGTCGTTCAGCCATTAGGGGCGACCCTAGCTTCGTCACGATCTGCTATCCGAACTCGCACCACATGGACCACAGCGGCCGCGGCCAGGGCGGTGGCGGCACCAATTAGGGCTCCCGCCACCACATCACTGAGCCAATGCGCCCTCAGGTAGGTGCGGGACAAGGCCATCGCGAAGGCGAAAAGACCGGCGCGCACTTCCCAGGCTCGCCGGTGCTCCCCCGGCGATATGAGGACAACCACGAGGATGATCGCAGTGACGGCCGCCGCCGTGGCATGACCGGACGGAAAGGCTGCGCTCGACGTTTCCACGAGGGAGTCGGGGGGCCGTGCTCGGTCGTAGAGGGACTTCAAAGGCCCTATGGCAAGTTCCGAAACGGCTATCGCCGACCCGAAGGTCATGAGGGCAGCCCACCTGCGCTTGGCTCCCAGGTAGATGGCCATGCCCACCCGAAGGGGCACCATCACGAACGTTCCTCCGACGACGTCGAGCACGGTCGCGAGGCCCGTGATGAGCGACGCTTCGATCGACACCATCAGGTCGTACCACCAATCATCGATGGGCTGAACCAGCGATGGCGAAGCCGCCATGACCACCAAGATGACCGCAGCCCCGACGTACATGGCACTGGCGCCGGCCACCGCCCACCGATGATCCCGGAACATGTGGGCGTGATGGTGTCCAGGCGGTCCCGGGTCGCGATGCATCGGTTCAGCCTATGAGGGCGCGCCATCTGTAAGGACGGCTCCAGCCTGTCGCCGTCGGGACAGTCGCTAAGTTGACCATGAGGGGAAGGGAAATGGTCGACAAGGAATCGGGTCCAACAGACACAGAGCAAGGCGAGTCGGTCTCGCTTGACGATGTTGAGCTCGGCGAACGGGTCGTGAGCCAACTCGAAGGCGTAGGCGAACGACGCGAGATCCGGGTCGGTGGGCTCCTTATCTCCGGAAAGCGCCGCCGGCCGTCTGGCGAGAAACCACCACTGCCTCGGGAGCTGAAGCTCAGCGGCAAGATCTGGCTGGTGGTCGGGGTATCGACACTGGCGGTCTGGATCAGCCTGTTCGCCATCCCCGGCAGCGCCGAATGGTGGCAACTACGCGACAATGCCGTTCTCTCGTGGTTCATAGACCTGCGGACCAACGTCGCCACGACGATCTCCAAGGCGATTCATGCCCTCGGTTCGGTGTGGACGGTCCGGCCGCTGCGGTGGGCGACCCTGCTGATACTGATCGGTTACCGACAGTGGAGACACCTCTTCGCCTCGTTGGTGGCCTTCGTCGGTGTCGACGCCATCGTCACCTGGCTGTCCAACGAGATCGCTCGCCCCCGCCCCCTCGTCCCGATTCTCGGCAGTTGGTCGGGGTACAGCCACCCCTCGGCCCCGACAGCATCTCTGGCCGTCACCCTCGGGGTAGTGGGTTTCGCCCTCTTCCCGCGCGGCAAATGGCGCAACCGATGGCTCCTCGCCTGCGGGATCGTTGTGGCGGCTCTTGTCGTCGCCCGCGTCTATCTGGCCGTCGATCATCTGACGGACGGCGTCATCGGAGCGTTGTTCGGGATCGCCGTTGCCGTGCTGATGTTCAAGTTGTTCGTGCCCGAGGCCGTCTTCCCCGTTACCTACGGGCGCGGTGTTACCGCCCATCTCGATGTGACGGGGGCCCGTGGCGAGGCCATCAAGCATGCGATATCGGATCAGCTCGGCCTGCGGGTGACCTCGATGGAGCCCTTCGGCCTAGCCGGCTCCGGCGGATCGACCCCACTCCGGCTTGAGATCGAGGGTGGTGCTCTTCCTGTCGTGTTCGCCAAGCTCTACGCCGCCAACCACCTCCGCGCCGACCGTTGGTACAAGCTTGGGCGAACCATTCTCTACGGCAGTCTGGAGGACGAGGTCAGGTTCACTTCGGTGCGCAGGCTCGTTGAATACGAGGACTACATGCTGCTCACGATGGCCAAGGACGGGCTGCCGGCGCCGCATTCCTTTGGTGTGGTGGAGATCACGCCGGAGAGGGAGTACCTCCTGGTTACAGAGTTCCTCCAGGATTCGGTCGAGATCGGCGATGCTGAGATCACTCCCGAGGTCATCGACGGATCGCTCGCCATCATTCGCCAACTATGGGACTGCGGCTTGGCCCACCGCGACATCAAGCCGGCCAACCTGATGGTTCGAGACGACAGGGTGATGCTCATCGATGTCGCCTTCACGACATTGCGCCCGACCCCATGGCGCCAGGCCGTCGACCTGGCGAACATGATGTTGGTGCTGGGCCTGCGCGCAGATCCCGAAGAGGTCTACAACGCCGCTACTCGCTATTTTGCCCCCGAGGACATCGCCGAGGCGTTCGCTGCTACTCACGGCATAACACTGCCCGGTCAGCTGTCATCTCAGCTCAAGCTGCGGCGCGGCGAAGGCACAGATCTCCTGCAGCGCTTCCGTGATCTGGCGCCGCCGATCGAGGTGATCCACCTGCAGCGGGTGAGCCTGCGTCGCATCGGGCTGGCGCTGGCGGCACTTGCTCTCGGCGCCCTCATCCTCCAGGTCGCCCTCCAGAACGTGCGGTCGGGGCTCCTGTGAAACGCCTCGCTGCTCTCTCGGTGGTTGCTCTTCTTTCGACCTCCTGCGGCATCGCCGATCTCGGAAGGGACTTCCCTCGGTGCGAGTTCTCGTTCGTAGATATTCCGGTTTCCGTGGTCATGGAGATTCAGGCGCTTCCCGACGCCAGCTTCGGTCCCTGCCTCAACGAGCTCGAGCCGGGTTGGACATACCACCACATGAAGCACCAAACGGGCAACGTCAGGTTCTTCCTGGACTCCGATCGACTCGGTGACCGCTTCCTCACGGTGAATCTCTCCGAGAGCTGCGATCCCGGCTCGGCAGCTGCCCGCGCCCACCCCGACGACAGGATCCAGCGATTCGTCCAGGCGACCGAAGAGATCCAACCTGTGGACGTCGTCGTCGTCCCGCTATCCGACTCGGCTCGTGACTATGCCGCCCAGGTCGGCATCGATCTTGCAGGTCAATCAGTACGGGGCAGGCCGCTCATAGTGAAGCTCTCCACTGCCGAATCGCCCGACGCCGCCATCAGCGCGGCGGTGGAAGACGGGGCATTCGTGATAATGGTCGATGCCAACGACGCCGCCCGAGGGACGATGCAGGCGATGACGCCGGGCGACGATGACATCCATGTCAACCTCGATCTGGTCGATGTCCTCGACGGAGCCGAGGACCACGTCGAGGAAGGAACGTATCTGGCCACCTGGTTCCACATCTTCGACGGCGGGTGCGTCACATTCGAGTTCTCTGCCGAGGGGGCCGGCGTTGAAACCCTGGTGGCGGACGTTGAGCGGGCGGTCGGCCATGTTGACCTCGCAGACCTCAAGAGGCAAGCGGCGCAGGCTGGGTTCGTCCTCGACGAGGGGGAACTCGATGGCTGACGACACACTCTTCGTGCGCACGCAACACCGGCATCGCAGCAGTCGCCGCGCCGCCCATGCCCGCTCGGTTCTCGGACGGCTGGTGGCGGCGGTATGACGACCCAAGGCTCGACGGCGACGACGAAGCGCAAGAGGATTCTCCAAGGACTCGTGTCGACTGCGATCGTGGTCGGCATCTTCGTTGGGGTTATGCCGCGCATCGCTTCCTATGGCGACGTGTGGGACACGATTACCGCGATGACGGCTTTTGAGCTGGGTGGCCTCTTTCTCTTCGGAGCTTGGAACCTCGCGACCTATTGGTTCGTGCTGACCGCGGTGCTTCCCGGGCTCCGTATCGGCCAGGCCGCCGTCTCCAACCAAGCCTCAACCGCGGTGTCGAACAGCATGCCGGGCGGAGGACTCCTCGGAGTTGGCGTCACCTATGCCATGTACCGATCGTGGGGTTTCACCAAGGCCGATTTCGCTAGAGCCACCGTCGTGTCCGGAATCTGGAACAACTACGTCAAGCTGGGCATGCCGATCGTGGCCTTGGCGCTTCTGGCGCTGTCGGGCGAGGCCAACGCGGCCGAGATCGTCTCTGCGGCGATTGGGCTCGGGGCCCTGGCCGCTGCGGTCGTTGTCTTCTGGCTCATGGTGCGGTCGGAGGGCATGGCGCGCAAGGTGGGAGAGCGCTTCGGGCGATTCGTTTCCAAGCTCCGAGGTCTTGTCAGAAAGCCGCCCGTCAACGACTGGGGAAGCTCGGCGGTCGACTTCTTCCGGCGCACCGGCGAGCTGCTGAAGGAACGCTGGCTGCGCATCTCCGTCGCCGCCCTGCTTAGCCACATCTCGCTCTATGCCGTGCTCCTGGTTGCGCTCCGCAACGTCGGCGTTTCCGAAGACGAGGTCGGATGGGTGCAGGCGCTCGCTGCCTTCGCCTTCGTCCGGCTCATCTCAGCCCTTCCCATCACGCCGGGGGGCCTCGGGGTCGTCGAGCTCGGGTTGACCGCGGCCCTGTCCATCGGGGTGGACGAGGTCCTCGACGCGCAGATCGTCGCCGCCGTCTTGCTCTTCCGCTTCATCACGTTCTTCCTGCCCATCCCCTTCGGAACGGCTTCCTACGTTTTCTGGAGGCGCAACACGTCATGGCGCCAGGAGGCCCCCGACGAGCCAACAGACGCCGTGGCCTAACTGACACCGTCACCTCGGCGAGTCAAGCCAAGACCACACATTGATTAGCTCAATCGACTAGGCCATCCTGCCCACCCGCTCCCGGAGTCCGCATGTCATCAACAACGCCCATCGTCAGCGCAGCAGACGTCGTCAAGACCTTCGGCGACATCGTTGCGCTCGACGGCGTCAGCCTCGAGTTCGACCAAGGCATCGTGTACGCACTGCTCGGTCCCAACGGTGCCGGCAAGACGACGATCATCCGCGTCCTCACGACCCTGCTCCGTCCAGACTCCGGTACAGCTTCTGTTGCCGGCGTCGATGTACTCGCGGACCCCAAGACGGCACGAACACGGCTCGGTCTCGCTGGGCAATTCGCCGCCGTCGACGACTACCTGACAGGTCGCGAGAACGTAGAAATGGTTGGGCGCCTCTACGGCATGACATCGGCCAACGCCAGGCGACGCGCCGGTGAAGTCCTCGAGAAGATCGACCTTTCTGAGGCCGCCGACCGCAACGTCCGCACCTACTCGGGCGGTATGCGGCGGCGCCTTGACCTCGCCGCCTCGATGGTGGGGCGCCCCCAGGTCCTCTTCCTCGATGAGCCGACGACCGGAGTCGACCCCCGCAGCCGCCTCGACATCTGGGCCCTGATCAAGGAGCTCATCGACGCCGGCACCACCATCCTGCTAACAACTCAGTATCTCGACGAGGCCGACCAGATAGCAGATCGCATCGGAGTGATCGACAGAGGAAAGCTGGTTGCCGACGGAACGGCCAACGAGCTCAAGGCCAAGCTCGGTGGTGATGTCATCGACCTCCATCTCCAGGCCGATGATTGCGCCGCCGGCCTTCGAGTCGTCGCCGAGATCGCGGGAGAGGATCCATCGTTCGACGCCGACCTGAACATGCTGACGATCCCGGCTCGCGATGGTGTGAACACGTTGATGGAGACGGCACGCCGCCTCGACGAGAATCAGATCGTTCCGCTCGACATCGCCCTGCGCAAGCCGACATTGGACGAGGTGTTCATGGCATACACGGGGCACACCGCCGAGGAAGTAGCCAAGGCTCCCAAGAACGGAGGCCGCGGGCGCCGCGGCAGGAGGACCGAATGACCGCCACCACTGCAACTCAGCAATCAGACAGAGCTCCGGGGCGCCTGATCTCCGACATCGCCGTTCTCACGCAGCGCAACCTGTTGCGCAACATCCGGCTGCCTCAGGTGCTGTTGTTCTCGACCGTGCAGCCGGTGATGTTCCTCCTGCTGTTCACCTACGTGTTCGGCGGTGCTATCGGCCAAGCCATTCCGCCGGCCGCCGACGGCAAGTACGTCAACTGGCTCATCCCCGGCTTGATGGTTCAGTTCGCCGTCTTCGGGTCTGGCCAGACCGCGATCGGTCTCACTGAGGACCTATCGAAGGGTGTCATAGATCGCTTCCGCTCGTTACCGATGGCGCGCTCGGCAGTACTGGCCGGGCGGACCATCTCCGACGTATTCCGCAACGGGTTCGTCCTGACCCTGATGCTCCTCGTCGGCTTTCTCATCGGATTCCGCTGGCAGACCAACCTTCTGGGCCTCATCGCCGGCATGGCGGTCGCACTGCTGTTCTCTTTCGCCTTCTCCTGGGTGATGGCCTGCGTCGGCCTCCTCGTCAAGAACCCCGAGGCGGTGCAGGCCGCGGTGTTCCTACCGGTCTTCCCGCTCGTCTTCGCCAGTTCCGTATTCGTGCCAACCGCGACGATGCCCGGATGGCTGCAGGCCTTCGCCGACAACCAGCCCATCACGGTCACCGTCAACGCTTTGCGCGGGCTCATCCTCGGAGAAGATGCTCTCGAGGCAGGGCAAACGACCATCGGTCAGATCTTTCTGGCGGTCGTCTGGGCCTCGATAACCCTGGCGATCTTCGTCCCGCTTGCCGTCCGCCTCTATCGCCGAACGGTGAACTAGCTCACACCAACTGTCGGCTGTCCGACAGAACGCCAACTCGGGCGCGCAGCCCTTCGTTATCCCAGCGATGATCGAAGCACCACTAGCGCTGGCATTCGGCGCCGGACTCGTAGCAACCATGAACCCCTGTGGGTTCGCCATGCTCCCCGCCTACCTCTCCTACTTCGTCGGACTCGATGGCGAAGACACCAACAGGCCGGCTGCCTTACGCCGCGCCTTGATCGTCGGCGCCGTGATGTCGTCAGCCTTCCTCGTCGTATTCGGCATCACCGGTATCGCCATCACCGCCGGGTTCCGCGCGGTCATCGATTGGATCCCCTACGTCGCCCTGATGGTCGGCTTCGGCATCGTGATCCTGGGCATCGCCATGCTGCGGGGCTTCGAGCTCAACGTTCGTCTCCCCAAGTCCAAGCGAGCATCCAAGGGAACCAACCTGCGGTCCGTCTTCGGATTCGGCATCTCGTATGCCCTCGCCTCCCTGTCTTGCACCCTGCCCGTCTTCCTGTCGGTAGTGGCAACCAACCTCACGACGACGAGCCTCGTTTCGGGCACGGCGACCTTCCTCGTGTACGGCCTCGGAATGGCCTTCATGCTCATGACCGTGACGCTTGGCATCGCGCTCGGCAAACAAAGCATCGTCGGCCGCCTCCGCAGCTCGGCCCGCTACATCAACCGAATCGCCGGCGGCGTGCTGGTCCTGGCAGGGGCCTACATCGTGTGGTTCTGGGGAACCAACTTGGCGTCCGGCGCTGGCTCCCTCAATAACAGCGGCGCCTTCCGCTTCACAGAAAGCCTGTCTCAGCGAGCCACCGAGATCTTCGGCGAGAACGCCGCCGTCTGGGGCTTCGTCTTCGGCGGCATCATCGTCTCTGCCATCACCTACGTCTTCATCAGGTCCCGCCACGACGGCCCGTTCCTCCTCGGCGATTCCTCCCGCCGCCGAGTCGTCGGCCTCAGCGCCGCCCTCGTTATCTCCCTC
>Ga0224508_10003771_pt1 | contig 12508 bp, 9 predicted proteins | sample SF_Jan12_sed_USG_4_FD_170157 | JGI IMG/M metagenome (GOLD analysis project Ga0224508, IMG submission 170157) | Sediment microbial communities from San Francisco Bay, California, United States - SF_Jan12_sed_USGS_21 | ecosystem: Environmental > Aquatic > Marine > Sediment | place: USA: California...
TGACAGCCGCAGGGGTAGCTGTAATCTTTCGCGGCATAGTGGCTGTTTGCGTCGTAGCCGAGTTCCATCCCTTCGGGCAATTTGCTCTGATCGAACGCGGCCGCCGCCACCGCCGTGATCGCAACCGTCCGATCGGTGCCCGCGACGGCGAATTGCCCGCCCTCGAAGACGATATCGTCGGCGCTCGCTTCCAGCAGATGCGCGGCAATTTGCCGGCCCTTCTCGATCAGTTTCCCCGAGGCGAGATAAATTGCCGTGCCGGCGATCGTCGCGGTCCGGGATCCGCCCGTGCCGGTGCCGATGCCGACCCTGTCCGTGTCTCCCTGGACCACCCGAATTCCGTCGAGGTCGAGGCCAAGCTGGCTCGCCGCGACCTGCGCGAAGGTTGTCTCATGGCCCTGACCGTTCGACTGGCCGGTCATGGTCAGGGTCAGGCCGCCGCCCGGATCGAATTGCATCCCGACCCGGCCGTCCTTGAATCCATCCGGCTCCGTGTAGACCGAGAATCCGAACCCGAGCCGTTTGCCGCGTGCCGCCGCCGCCGCACGGCGGCCCGGAAGTCCGTCCCGCCCGGCGAGCCGCAAGGCCTCGTCCATGTTTTGCTGAAAATCGCCGCTGTCGTAGACCAGCCCGGTCGGCGTGCGATAGGGCATGTCCTCCGGCCGTACCAGATTGATCCGCCGCAGTTCCGCCGGATCCATCTCCAATTCGCGCGCCGCGGCATCGACCAGCCGTTCCACCATGTAACAAAATTCCGGCTTGCCGGCGCCCCGAAATGCCGCGATCGGGGTCGTGTTGGTGAAGACGCATTGAGTCTCCGCGTGCACCGCGGCGATGCGGTACACATTGGTCAACATGCGGGTTCCGCCGCCGGTCGGAATGATCGGCGCGGCCGCGGTGAGATAGCCGCCCATATTGGAGACGGTCCGACAGCGGAGCGCGAGGAAACGGTGGTTTTCATCCAGCGCCAGCGCCGCCTCCATCACGTGATCGCGGGCATGCCGGTCCGTCATGAAACTGTCAGCGCGGTCTGGATACCATTTGACAGGACGGCCGACACGGCGCGCCGCCCAGCAGACGGCGATCTGCTCCGGATAGATATCGTTCTTGATGCCGAAACCGCCGCCGACATCCGGGGTGACCACGCGGATGGCCGCCGGCGATACATTCAATCCCTTGTTTGCCAGACCCATCTGGATCTGCGTGCCGCCGCCGGTCGGTGTGTACAAGGTATAACGGTCCAATGCGGGATCGTATTCCGCCAGCGCGCCGCGCGGCTCGAGCGCCGCCACCACTATGCGGTTGTTCACGAGATCCAACCGGACGATATGCCGCGCCGCGGCAAAGGCCGCATCGACCGCGTCCCGGTCGCCGGTTTCCCAATCCAACGCGACATTGGACGAAAACTCTTCCCAAACATGGGGCGCGTCAGGCCGCAATGCATCGGTCGCAGCGGTGACACTGGGCAGGATTTCGTAATCCACTTCGACGAGATCCGCCGCCGCCAAGGCGTTCTCCGGCGTATCGGCCAATACCATCGCCACCGCATCGCCGACATGCCGCGCCTTGTCCGACGTAATCGCCCGCTGCGCGGGATTGCGGATCGGCGACCCGTCGCGATTGAGCGGCGACGGCGGCGCCTGGAGAAGCCCCGCGCCGTCGGCGGCGAGATCGTCCCCGGTCAGGACCGCCGCGACGCCGGTAGCGGACATCGCCGCCCCGGTATCGATCTTCCGGATGCGCGCATGACCATGCGGCGATCGAAGAAAGCTAGCGTGCAGTTGATCCGGCAAATTCAAATCATCGATGTACCGGCCGCGCCCGGACAGCAAGGCATGATCCTCGCGCCGGGGCACCGGTTGACCGATGCCGCCCGCGGCATTGCCAGTGCCAACTTCGCCCCCGGCGCCCGCCTCTTCATTGATCATCTTTGTGCTCGGTTCGGTTTTTCGGTAACAATGATAGCGACACTAACATAGCGCGCCGTCCCGTCAGGATGGCGATATGCATCCAGCCTACTCGCAACGAACAATTAATATCCTTTCAGGGAGAATGCGCAATGAACGGTGGCGAAGTCGTGGTCGAAACCATGCTGTCGCGGGATGTGGACACGGTATTTTTCGTGCCTGGCGGCACCAACACAACAATTCTGGAGGCGCTGAGCCGCAATCAGAACAAAATCCGCTCCGTGGCGACCCGCCTTGAATCCTCCGCCGGCTTTGCGGCGGATGCCTATTCCGCCATTCGCAAGAAACCCGCCTGCGTCATCTGCAGCCGCGCGCCGGGCGCCTCCAACGCCACGATCGGCATTCACACCGCGATGCAGGCGTCCCGTCCGCTGGTGCTGTTCATCACCAACATTCCCCGCGCGATCAAAGGCCGCGAATCGTTCCAGGAAGTGAACTACCACCTGATGTTCGCGCCGGTCGCCAAGGCCGTGTTCGACGTCAATTCCTTCAACGAACTCGCCGACGTGGTCGGCCGCGCCCTGGATTTGTCGGTCAGTGGGCGGCCCGGGCCGGTGGTGGTCTCGATCTCCATGGACATTCTCGACGGCGATACGGGCGAGCCGCCCATCTCGAAAGCGCCGGCGCCGGTACGCTTGGGCGCAGATCCGGACGCGGTGCAAGCGGCCGCAAAACTGATCGACGCCGCGAAACACCCGATCATCATCGCCGGCGAAATGATCGGTTTCGAGGGCGCGTCGAAGGAACTCGAAAAATTCGCCGATGCGACCGGCGCCGGCGTGCTCACCGCCTATCGGCAACAGGACGCGATCCGCGCCGATCACGCCGGCCATTTCGGCCACTTGTCGATCAATCGCCTGCCCTTTCAGGAAAAAGCCATCGAAGAAGCCGACCTGATCATTGCGGTTGGCAGCCGCCTCGACAGCGTCACCACCGATGGCTACGTGATGCCGCGCCCCGACCAGAAACTGGTCATGATCTATCCCGACCCGTCGGCCTTTTCGCAATGGTCGGCGGATGCGGCGCTCGGTTCGCACTCGGTACCGGCGATGCGGGCGATCGCGTCCGCGCTGTCCCAAAAACCGCCGAAGGAACGCCTGGCGTGGCGCGACACGGTGCACAAGGCCGAGGTGGACTTCGCCAAGCCCGGCGAGATCGAGGTCCAGGGCGATATCGACATGGCCAAGGTGATCAGCCAGTTCAATGCGGCGGTCCCGAAGAATTCGATCATGGTGTCGGACGCCGGCACCTTCGGCCGCTGGATTACCCGATACTACCGTTTCAACAGCCCGGACACGGAGCTTTCACCGGTCAGCGGCGCGATGGGATACGGCGTGCCCGGCGGCATCGGCGCCCAGGTCGCCAACCCCGACGCCCCGGTCTTTGTGTGGGTCGGCGATGGCGGGTTCCTGATGACCGGCAATGAATGCGCGGTGATCGTTCAGGAAAAGCTGCCGGTCAAGATCATCGTCTGCGACAACAGTTGCTGGGGCTCGATCCTGGTGCACCAGAACAAACGCTTCGACGGGTGGGATTTCGGTACGCGGCTGCAAAGTCCGGACTTCGCGGCGCTCGGCCGCGGTTTCGGCATGCCGAGCTGGAAAGTCGCCAAGACCGAGGAATTCGCCGGCGCGCTGGAGGAGGTGATGGCGGTCGACGGCCCCGCCATGCTGCACCTGCTGCAGGACGCCCGCGACGTATCGCCCTATTCGGGCAGCGCGCGGTAGCGCACCTTACCGGTCCGCCAGCCAGCTTCGGGTAAGATCGAGCACGCGGTCGACATCGGCTTCGTTGTTGTAGAGATGCAGCGCGAATCGCAGCATGCCGCGGCGGATCGACAGGACGACGCCATTGTCGGTGAGATGGGCGAATAGCGATTCGAGCGCCGCGTCGTCCATCGCATCGTTCTGATTGGCCGCGAAACTCCCAACCGTCACCGTATGCGCCAGATGCGGCCCCGGCGGGCCGCCCGAGACCGGGAGGCCGAGCTGATGCAGGCCGCCCGCGAACCGTTGCGCCAGCCCGCACACATATTGCTCGATCCGCGCCGGCCCGATTTCCAGGAACAGATCGAGCGACGGTTCGACCGCGACCGCCGCCGGATAGTTGTAATTGCCCACATCGAACCGGCGAGCGCCCGGCATCAGGTCATACCCTTCGTCGCCCATCGTCGCCTCGTGCACGTCTTCGCCAAGGTCGATGCTGAACCGCGCCAGCGACGCCGGCGTCAGGCGTGCGGCCCAATCGCGGCGGCAATATAGAAAACCGAGACCGTACAGACCCAGCAGGCATTTCTGCGTCGATACCGCCATGCCGTCGATCTGCAATTCCTGCACATCCGTATCGACCACGCCCACCGACTGCACACCATCGACCAGGAGAAACACATCGCGTTCGCGGCACGCACGCCCGAGACGGCCGATATCGGCGCGAAACCCCGGCGCGAATGTCACGGTGGATGCGGTGACCAAGCGCGTCCGGTCGTCGATCGCCGCGATGATCGCGTCGACATCGATATGGCCCGCCCGCTCCGGCACCGACCGAACGGTCACGTCGTTGCGCGCATGCTGGTTGAGCCAGGGATAAATGTTGTTGGGATGCTCGAGGTCGCGGCACAGCACCATATTGTCGCCCGCCTGCCAGGGCAGCGCCGATGCGATGGCGTTTAATCCATCCGAAACATTCTTCGTATACGCGATCTCGTCGCTGTGCGCGTTGATCAGCCGTGCGAACTTCTCGCGTACACGCTCGATCGTCGCGAACATCTCCGGCTTGTCGGCGCTTCCCGCGGACAACCGGTCGAGGTGACCGTCCATCGCTTCCCGCGCCGGACGCGACAGCAGCCCCCGCGCCGCGACATTCATGTACACCGTGCCGGCGGCGCCGGGAAACAAGGCGCGGGCCGCTTCAAAATCGGTTTGCGGGCGTTCGACAGCCAATGAATCGCTTGCCATATTCTGTTTTCCAGTATGATGCTGTTGCTTACCGGCCCCATCCAAGGGTCACCTAAGACTAAATCCAAGTCCCGGCAGCCGCAATCAACCATCCCCTGCATCGAGACGACAGCAGCGCGACGGTCGGGCGCATGTTTGCGCGAAACGACGGACTCGACATGGTGTGACAAGCATATCGGAACGAACAAACAAGCCCGCCCGGGGTATCGGGCTGATGATTCTCGGCTGCGCGTTCCTGATGATGAGCGACGCCGTGTCGAAATGGTTGAGCCAGACCTATCCGGTCGGGCAAATCATGTGCCTGCGAAATGTCTTCGTATTGGTCCCCATTCTCTTCGTGGTTTGGCGCAGCGGACGGTTCGCCGATTTGCGCATCGGCAATTGGGGCGGGCAATTCCTGCGGGGCGGGTTTCACGTCCTAGCGGCCGCCCTGTTCGTCACCAGCGTCAGCCTGCTGCCGTTGGCCGACGTGCATGCGATCGGATTCGTAGGTCCCATATTCATCGCCGCCCTCTCCCCGTTCCTGCTGAAAGAGCACGTCGGATGGCGCCGCTGGACGGCGATTCTGGTCGGATTTGCCGGCGTGCTCGTCATGCTCCGGCCCACCGGCGCGGGGTTTCACTACCTCGGACTGATCCCGGTCGCCGCGGCCCTCTCGTCCGCATTGCGCGATATTGCCACCCGCCACCTCAGCCGGGACCAAACATCGATCTCCATCCTGCTTTTTTCATCGTCGATGGTGATCATCGTCGGGCTCTTTACCGCCCCCTTCGGGTGGCAGGCGCTCACTCTGCAATCCACGGCGCTCTTCGCGCTGAACGGTTTCGTCAACGGCAGCGCCCATTTTCTGATTATCGAATCCTATCGGAATGCCCAAGCGCCAATCGTTGCGCCGTTCAAATATTCAATGCTTCTTTGGGCGACCCTGTTCGGTTTCTTGATTTGGAACCAACTGCCGGATGCATGGATCATCGGCGGCACCGTGCCCCTGATCGGCAGCGGCCTCTATATCTTCTATCGCGAGCAACGCTTCAAATAGACCGTCAGCGAACGATCATGACCGAATTGGGGGCGGTCTGCATGATATCCTGGGATACGCTACTGCTGAAGAATCGCGCCCAGGGCGTCTTCCCGGATTCGGCCACTACGATTACGGAATAATCGGCGCCGACTTCCAGAATTTGCTCCACCGGATCGCCAATCCGCGTGTAGCTGTTTTTGATGGTAATCCGCTTGGCGTCAAAAATGGATTTCAGCTTGGCGAGATGTCCCGCCGCTGCCGCCTCGCCTTCAACGTCCGGAGAGACCGCCAGGATCGACACCGGCGCATTGCCGTGGCTGGCAAGGAACAAGTTCCGCTCGATCGCCGCGTTTGCGTGCTCCGACCCATCCGAACAAATAAGATGGCCCCGGACCGCATCCAGTTCGCGCGCGACCAGTACGGAACACGGTGCATGGTCGACGACTTTTTCCGCGACCGCCGGATCCCAGAAGGACTTGGTCTTGCCCCGCCGCCACCGCTCCGACGCGCCAAGAATGATCAGATCGTAATGCGCGACCTCGGTTTGCTCCAGGATACCGCTGGGCACATTGAAAGCGACCTTGAGCTTTAGGATGATCTTCTTGCCGGTTTTGTCGGTATATTCGATCTTGTTGTCGCCGAGAGGGTCGCCTTCCACGTCGACGTGGGTTGCCTCTTCCTTCCAGTCATCCCCCATCGCGCCATGGGCGATGAGCACGTCGCGGCCCTTCTTCAAGTACGTAATACCGGGAAGTTCCAAACCCCAATTCAACATGTTTTCCCGGGCGATGCGGACATTCAGGCCGCCACTGCGCAGGCCGTGGTCCATCGGCCGCACATAACACAGGCAGATATCGTGTTCCGGGCCGAATTCCGCCGCGAACGACGCGCCCCGATACGACTCTTCGGTGCCGTCAATACAGACGAGAATTCGGAATTTCCGCTCGCTAGCCTGATCGGCCATGTTCCCTCCGACCGGTCCTACGTCCCAAGCAAGGGCCAATACACAGATGCCGCCACAAGCAGTATGGCAGTGGACATCAAAACCATCCGCCATCCAACAACCAGGAAATCGGACGTCTTGAGGTACCCTGATGCATAAACAATAGTGCATGCGGGTGTTCCGACAACCGTCAAATAGGCGAAAGCCGAGGACACCGCGGTGATAAATCCAATCAGCAACGGGCTTTCGCCCGCGATATCGGCGAGGTTCAGAACCAAGGGTCCGAGCACCGCCACCGCCGCGCCATTCGACATGGTGTTGGTGACCGCCGTCGTGAGCGCGGACACCGCCACCCATAATCCAATACCCTGATCGGCGCCGAACGGCGAAAGCATGGCGATAAAGCCTTCGGCCACCCATTTCGCGGCGCCGGTCTCCTTCATCTGCACCCCGAGCGAGATGACCGCCGCGTACAACAGCACGACGCCCCAGTTGACGCCGGAATTCATGTCTTCCCAGTTGACCAGACCGGCCACCAGGAAGGCCGCCGCCCCGAGCACCGCGATCGTGCCGAGCCCCAAGGCATCCGAACCGAATATCCATCCAAGCAGGACCAGGAAGAACAACACGATGGTCGCCCACCCCCGGGTCGTCATCCCGCCTTCTTCCTGAATTTGTGCGCGCAGCTTCACCACCGCACGCGACAGGTCGCGATGCTCCGGTCGGAAAGTATGCAGCAAAATCAAGGTGACGAAAGGCAGTTGCAGCAGGAACATGGGATAGGCGTATGCCATCCAGGTCACGTAATCGATCAGGAATTTGTAGGTATCCGGGTTCGCGGGATCGTAAAAAAACTCGCGCCAATACCCGATCATGATGGCGTTTCGCGCACCGCCCGACGGTGTGCCGATGCCCGCGATGGAACACCCATAGCTGATGGAAAACAGAATCACCGCCGCCAGCCGGCGCACCTGCCGCGGGTCGTCCGACGTCAGGGTTATCAGCGTCAGGCCCACCGGCAGCATCATTGCCGCCACCGTATGCTCGCCGATAAAGGAAGCGAGGATACCGCTGACCGCCGAAATGCCGATACAAATGCGCGATGTTTTCGTGCCGGTCATGCGGACGATGAAAAAGGCGAGCCGCTTGTCGAGCTTTTGCTTGACCACGGCGACCGCCAGCATCAGGGACCCCATGATGAACAGCACGGAGTCGTTCATCAGGCTGGTCGCGACGCTGGTAGAATCGAGACCGAGTAAAATGACCTGCCCGACGACGATGAGCAGCGCCACCGTCGGCAACGGCACCGGCTCGGTCACGAACAGGATCGTCGCCACCACCGACATGGTCAGCACGGTCATGCCCTTTTGCGAAAGACCGTCCGGCGGGGGCAGCGCCATCATGATCGCGCCGACCCCCATGGCGATGAAAAACCATCTTCGTTGCCACACATAAAACCCGATGGATTTCATCGTGATGGCAATTACTCGAACCGTGCGCCCCGAATTGGTGGTTACTTCCGCCATATCGCTTTTTTTCTGTCGTTGTGGTCGGAACTCCGAATATGAGATCGGCACTGATTGCGGTTGCGTCTCATTCTAGTGAGATTGCTTCGATGGGTGCAAATTGCGCTCGAGCGTCTATTAAGCAGCGTCACCCGCATAAGCAGCGTCACCCGCACCATATTGTGTGATAGACTATCCACGGCGTTCGAAATAGCGGCGCGCAGTGACACATCAGCATGGACACCGGAGCTTGGAATGATCGTCGAACAGATCTGGACCGACAATGCCTACCGAAATTTCAATTACCTGATCGCTTGCCCGGAGACCGGCGAAGCCCTGGCGATCGACCCGCTGGACCATCAGAAATGCCTGGCGCAAGCGAAGGAACGGGGATGGGAGGTGACGCAAATTCTCAACACCCATCACCATGGCGACCATATCGGCGGCAACGGCCCGATGGTGGCGGCGACCGGCGCAAAGATCCTGGCCCATGCGGGCGCCAGCGATAAAATCCCCAATATGGATGTGGGCCTGGGGAGCGGCGACGTCATCCGCGTCGGTCAGACCGTCGAGCTCGAATGCCTCGACACGCCCGGCCACACCATGAGCCATATCTGCCTGCTGTCGCGCACCGACACGCCGGCCCTGTTCTGCGGCGACACGATGTTCAACGCCGGCGCCGGCAATTGTCACAATGGCGGCCATCCGGAAGCGATGTACGAAACCTTTGCCAATCAGCTCGCCAAACTGCCGGAGCACACCTTGATCTATCCCGGCCACGACTACATCGCGAACAACCTGCAATTTACGCTCGACCGGGAGCCGGACAACGTCCGCGCCGCCGAGCTGCTGAAATCCGTGGACGGGCAAAATACCGACGACGCGATGGTGTCGACCATGGCGATTGAAAAGGAAATCAACACCTTTTTCCGGCTGCACAGCCCGACCGTCATCCGCAAGCTGCAGGAGGCTTTCAGCGATATGCCGGAGAAGCCGGACGCCAAGACGGTGTTCCTGAAGCTCCGGGAATTGCGTAACGAGTGGTAAGGCGCCGCTCAATACGATGACGATCTCGAACCAGCGTAACCTGTTCGATATTCCGGATGGGCTCAGCTACCTCAACTGCGCGCAGCAATCGCCGCTGCTGAACGCGGTGTGCCGCGCCGGCGAAACCGGCGTCTCGCTCAAGGCGCACCCCTGGACCGATTTCCGCACGCAAGCGGCGGCCGACGCGGAAACCGCGCGCGATCTGTTCGCCCGGCTGATCGGCGCGACCGGGGACGACATCGCAATCATCCCGGCGACCAGCTACGGCGTCGCTGTCGCCGCGGCAAACCTGCCAATCGACCGTGGCCGGAACATCGTCGTCACCCAGGATCAGTTCCCGTCCGACTATTACGCCTGGCGGCACCTCGCCGAACAATCGGGCGCCGAGTTGGTGACGGTAAGCCGGCCGGCTGACGGCGATTGGACCGATGCGGTGCTGGCGGCAATCGGCGAAGACACCGCCATCGTCTCCGCACCGCCCTGCCACTGGACCGACGGCGGTGCGATCGATCTGAACGCGGTCGGCGCGCGCTGCCGCGACGTGGGCAGCGCCTTCGTCATCGACGCGACCCAGGCGGCCGGCGCCATGCCGCTCGACGTGGCGGCGCTGCAACCGGATTTCCTCGTCAGCTCCGCCTACAAATGGCTGCTCTGCCCCTACACGCTGGGTTTCCTGTACGCCGCCCCGCACCGCCAGCAGGGCCAGCCCATCGAATGGCACGAATGGGCGGTCTCGGCGATGGAGGCGCCGTCTAGCCAAACCGATGGAAAGGCACGCGGCGCGCGGCGCTACGACATGGGCGAGCGCAACAACCCGATCAATCTCAAGATGGCGCTCGCCGCCCTCGAACAACTGCTCGATTGGGGCCCGGAGACTATCGCCGCGACGGTGAAACACCTGACCGACAAGATCGCCGACGGCGCAACGGGGCGCGGTTTCAGCGTACCGCCCGCGGCGCACCGGGTGAGCCACATCATCGGCCTGCGCCGCCCGGAGGCCTGGCCGGCGGACATCATCGAGCGCCTCGCCGCCGACAATGTCTATGTCAGTCAGCGCGGCGACTCGCTCCGGGTCAGCCCGCATGTGTTCAACGACGCCAGCGACATAGATCGATTTTTCGCCGCGCTGGACCGCGCGCTCTAAAACCTTACAGCGGAAGGGATGACAATCCCGCGCCCGCGCACTACCGTTCCCGGAATTCGTCGAACGCCGGAGCGCACCATGTCCAACATTCCCATCACGATCGCCGCGGGCGATTACGACCGCACCCGCCCGATCAAGGACGGACGGGTTCCGGTCGATGGGTGCGACATCACCTATCTGACCATGGAGCCGGAAGAGCTGTTCTTTCGCGCGATCCGGTACGAGGAATTCGATGTCTGCGAGTTGTCGCTCAGCAGCTACATCATGCAAGCCTCGAAGGGGAAGACGGGCTATACCGCAATTCCGGTTTTCCTGTCCCGCGCGTTCCGTCATTCGGGATTTTATATTCGCACCGACCGGGGGATCGACGGTCCCGCCGACCTCAAGGGCAAGCTGGTCGGCATGCCGGAATACCAGATGACCGCCTGCGTCTGGCAACGCGGCTTCCTGAAGGACGAACACGGCATCGAGGCGTCGGACATTCACTGGCGCAGCGGCGGACAGGAGACGCCGGGCCGCGAGGAACGCGCGCCGATCACCCTGCCGCCCGACATCGACCTGCAACGTATTCCGAACGACAAGACCCTCGCCGGCATGCTGGAAAGCGGCGAACTGGACGCGTTGATGCTGCCGCGCGCGCCATCCTGCTTCGTGAATGGCGCGCCGAATGTCGGCCGGCTGTTCCCCGACTACCGCGCCGCCGAACAGGCGTACTACAAGAAATCCGGCCTGCACCCGTTGATGCACATGGTCGCCGTGAAGAAATCCCTGGTCGAGAAATATCCGTGGCTGCCGGCCAATCTGTACAAGGCGTTCCGGCAGGCCAAGGATCTGGCGGTCGCCGATCTCGAACGCATCACCGCGCTGCCGCTCGTGCTGCCCTGGGTCGGCGCGGAATTGGCGGCGACCCGCGCGGTGCTCGGCGAGGATTTCTGGCCCTATGGCGTCGCGGAGAACGAGAAGGAGCTGCACGCGCTGATGCGCTATCAGATCGAGCAGGGCCTGACCGACACGGAACAACGGCTCGAAGATTTGTTCGCGCCCACCACCTTCGCCACCGCGGTCGTCTGACCGGCGCATGTTCGGCGAACGCGTCAAACGGATCGAGGATCCGGCCCTGTTGCGCGGCGAATCGATCTTCGCCGACGACATCGAGTATCCGGATCTGCTGCACGCCTGCTTCCTGCGCAGCCCGCACGGGCATGCAAAAATCACAGGCATCGACAGCACGGCAGCGCTGGCAATGGACGGCGTGCACGCGGTCTTTACCTTCGCCGATCTGGCGCCCCATGTGACCAGCGAGCGCATCCCCTGCGCCATGCCGAGCGCGGCGATCCGGCACACGGTCGAGCCCTTCATCCTCGCCAAGGACGAGGTTTGCCATGTGGGCGAGCCGGTTGCCGTCGTGCTCGCCGACGACCGCTACACCGCCGAGGACGCCATCGAATACATCGTCGTCGACTACGCACCGCTGCCCGCGGTGGCGGACGCCCGCGCCGCCCTGCTGCCCGACGCGCCGCCGGTACGCTCGGACGTCCCGGACAACCGGGTCGCCGAGTTCACCCAATCCTTCGGCGACGCGGACGCGGCGTTCCGTTCCGCCGACCACGTGGTCACGGAAAAAATCTGGCTCCACAAGGGCGGTGGGCACGCGATCGAATGCCGCGGCCTCGTCGCGCGGTATGACGCGGCGGACGACCTGCTGACGGTTTGGGACGGCACGCAGATGCCCCATCGCATCCACGGCATCCTGGTCGAGCTGCTCGGCTGCGGCGAACGGCAGGTGCGCATAGCGCCGCCAGCGGTCGGCGGCGGGTTCGGTCCGAAATTCGTCTTCTATCAAGAAGAAATCGTCGTCCCGCTGGCCGCCAAGCTGCTGCGCCGGCCGGTCAAATGGATCGAGGACCGGCGCTAACGTGTCACCACG
>Ga0224508_10003773_pt1 | contig 12503 bp, 11 predicted proteins | sample SF_Jan12_sed_USG_4_FD_170157 | JGI IMG/M metagenome (GOLD analysis project Ga0224508, IMG submission 170157) | Sediment microbial communities from San Francisco Bay, California, United States - SF_Jan12_sed_USGS_21 | ecosystem: Environmental > Aquatic > Marine > Sediment | place: USA...
GCGAAGCGCCTCGACGACCGTGGCCTCGCCAGTTGCGACGTCAACAATCGTCAACTGCGGGATTGCGTAGACCGGCGCCACCGAGTCAGGGTTCGTCGATGTACAAGCAATCAGGCGGCCATCCGGGCTCCAGGACGGTGACGCGTCCGCCGTCTCGTGCGATGTCAATTGCCGTGGTTTCAGATCTTCGTCGGCGGTATCAACGATCCAGAGGTCGGTGTTGCGATTCCGGTCCGGCTCGTCCGTGCGATTGCTGACAAAGACTATCCGGCGGCTGTCCGGTGCCCAGGCCGGCTCGCTGTCTTCGTAATCCCCGAACGTCACTTGCCGGGTCTTGCGGCTCTCAATATCGATGATATGGACATGTGTGCGGTGGCGATCAAGATAGCCAACGTAATCCTGTTTGAACTGCAGCCGATCGACGACGTAGGGTCGCGGGTTGGGTGGCTTTTCCTCGTCAAGGTCTGCGGGCGATGGGTCTTCAATGACCAACAGCATGGATTTACTATCCGGTGCCCATTCGAACGAGTCCACGCCTTGCTTGAATTCCGTGAATTGCCGGGCATCGCCGCCGCGGCGATCGAGCAACCAAACCTGCGAGGTATCGTCCTTGCGATCCGACAGCACCGCAAGGTAGCTGCCATCAGGGCTCCATTTCGGACCGCTTGCGCTGCTATCCGACGACGTCATCTGCACAGGCCGTCCGCCTGCGGTAGGCACCATCCAGACAACATCCCCGGATTCGTCTTTCTTCAGGTCGTACTTGCTGGTCGTCGCGGCGACGTATTGACCGTCAGGGCTCACGCTGATCTCGGACAGGCTCTTGATGGCGAGGTACTGCTCAATGCCAAAATGAGTTTCGGCATCAGCGCGGCTAACGACGGAAAGAAAAGAAAACGCGGTCACTAGAATCATCCTGTTCAATGGACTGTGTCCTTGGCTACCCAGGTCAGAAGATGGCACGAATAAGCAAAAGAAAGCCAAACGCGGCGAGTGGAATGCCCACTGGAGCTGCAACGACGCTCAACGTGATCGCAATGCCGCCCACCATCAGCCCAAGACCGAGTATGCCGCAAAGCAGTCGCCCCACAACCTTGAGAATGAAGGTCAGCAAGCGCCAGATGGCGTAAAAGGGCCAAAGCAGCATGGGGACGCCGTTTTCCGTCGAATCGCTCATCGTGGGCGAATATTACCACCACACTCGGGATCGGAGCGCGGCTGCCAGACGGTGACCCGCGGCACAGAATTTGGGGCAATTATTCGCAAAAATCCGTGTTCAGGACGTCGACGGATTTGTACGGCGGCCTTTTAACATAAGGAACACACGGGATGCGAGGGAACGGCAGTCGGACAAGGGGATTGGTGCGCCTCATCGCCGCCGTCGCCGTCGTAGGTCTCGCCGGCTGCGCCGCACTGACCCCGGACCCCGAGCCGCCGGAGCCCGAACCGGTCATCGCGGATGAACCGCCGCCCGTCATCGACGAGCCCGAGCCAGCCAAAGTCCCGGAACCTCCGCGGATGCCATCCGTTGCGATCGTCCTGACCAGTAGCCGGCCCGCCTACGCCGACGTCGCCAGCGAACTCGCGACCCGATTTGGCGATTACGACATTTACGATCTGAGTGACCGCAGTCAACCACCGATATCTGTACTTCGGGTGATCAACGATTCCGCTTCCGGCGCCGTGATTGCCATCGGCTTGCGTGCCGCACAGTCGTCTGTCGCCATGGCGGAAGTCCCCGTTGTCTTCAGCCAGGTTTTCAATCACCAGGACCACGATCTGGTTACTGCGCAAAGTCGTGGCGTTGCAGCGATTGCACCTCTCGATGCACAACTTGCGGCCTGGAAGAAGATCGATCCCGAGCTGGTACGCGTTGGGGCGATCATCGGTGACGGTCATGATAATTTATTGGCGGAAGCAAAACTGGCCGCTGAGCGTCACGGTATCGACCTGCGTATTCGGGTCGCGCACTCCGATCAGGAAACGATGTATTTGTTTCGTCGCATGGTCCGCGATGTTGACGGCTTCTGGTTATTCCCCGACAACCGCGTGCTCAGCGCGCGCGTGTTGCGCGAGATGATCGACGAGGCGAATCGTCTGCGCGTCCCCGTTGCCGTACCGAACGACTCAATGCTGACGATGGGCGGTACGATCAGCCTGTCGACCGTCGCTGCCGATATTGCCGATACGATTGTTAGCGTCATTCGCAGGATCCAGGCCGGTGAGATCGAGGCGACGCCTCCCATTACGCCGCTCTCGGAGATCCGTGTAACGACGAACGATTCCGTACGGGTAGCGGACCGATGAGTCCTTACGTCACATCGGTGCTTGGCAAGATCGTCGACTTCGTCCGCAAGAACAAGGACGGCAAGCGGGTCCTTGTCAATGAGATTCTGTCGATTCAGGTCGTCAGCGCCGCGCTGATCGGCGCACTCGCAATCGCAAGTCTGTACTGGGGCGGGCAGTGGGTCCTGCAGGATAACTATAGCCGTTGGGCGTTGCAGTGGACCGAGGAACTCAATGAACTTGGTTCGCCGCTGTACCTGACTGATGACGGCGAAGCCCTGATCCGGCTCGAGAGTTTCGTCGAGCGTTACCCGGAAATTGATCGGGTTGCCTATTTCTCGAAGGATGGCACCAAGTTATTTACCGTCGATAACCAGCCGGGGATGGAACTGGCCAGCAATCTTCCTATAGCAACCGTGAAGGAGGCAGTCGTCCGGATTGGCCACAAAAAGCCATATCTGATGCGTGGTGGCGTGCTGGATCCAAGGCAATTCGAAATTCTTGCACCGGTATGGACAGAGTCATTTGCAACCGACGGCCTGTTCGATTTCGACCCGTCGAGTCCGGAGCAGGAAGCCAGGACGGAGCTGCTGGGATTTGTTGCCATCCACCTTGATTTTGTGATGTTTCATGATCGCTTGTTGTCGAACATCCGCGGTGCTGTGCTGATCCTGTTTGTGCTGCTCATTGTGTTTGCGCTTTTTGGCCGGCGCACGCTGCAAAAAGCGCTCACGTCAATATCGGATCTGCAGGAGCCGATCCAGGAACTGGCGAAGGGCAATCTTGATGTCAAGTTTGCGCCCGCCGAGCACCGCGAGATTTCTGATATTGTCGAGGCACTCGAAACGACGGCATCTGCGCTCAGTGAACGCGATGCCGAGCTGCGCGACCTCGCAAACCACGATAGCCTGACGGGCCTTTTCAACCGGCGCCGTTTTGTTGAAGAGCTCAAAGCCGAAATCGATGAAATTGCTGTGATGGGCCACACCAGCACGTTGTTTTTTATCGATCTCGACCAGTTCAAGTATGTCAACGACGCTTGCGGCCACCCGGCAGGCGACCGGATGATTCGCAAAGTAGCCGACGAATTGCTTCGCAGTGTAAGGAATGACGATATCGTCGCGCGTTTCGGCGGCGATGAGTTCGCGATCCTGATTCGCCAGATCGACGCGGAGCATGCTGGCAAATCGGCAGAGACGATCCTGTCGAACATGCGACGCATGGCGCATGTCGAAGAAGACCATGTCTTCCACATTCACTGCAGCATTGGCGCCACGATGTTGAATGAAGCCAACCTGGACCAGGACGAACTGATTAACCAGGCTGATGTGGCCTGTCGCGAAGCGAAATCAGCCGGGCGCAACCGCATGGCATTCTACAAGCCGTCTGAGCACACAGAGCGGGGTAAGTCACTCGAAGTCGGCTGGATGAATACCCTGCGCAAGGCGATCGACGAGGACGCGTTCGAGCTACGCTACCAGCCGATAAACCGCATCGACACCGGCGAGACGACGCACCACGAGGTTCTCATACGACTGCGGACCGAAGACGGCAAGCTGGCGTTGCCCGATACATTCCTGCCTGCGGCGGTGCGCTTCGGGCTCATGTCAGAGATCGACATCTGGATGATCCGGCATGCGGCAGAGGCTTACGCGAGGCATTCAAAAGACAACAGCCAGCTCAAACTTTCGATTAACCTGTCAGCCAATGCGTTCGAGAATGACAATCTCGTCGAGTACGTTGCAGAGATGTTCGACACCAACAATGTGCCGCCGAGCGATATCGTATTCGAGGTTACGGAGAGCCTGGCTGTGCGCCGACCACTGCATGTCGAGCGACACATCACGGAGCTTCGCAGCCTCGGCTGTGAGCTCGCCCTCGACGATTTCGGCACGGGCTACAGCTCGTTCAGCTACCTGCAAAAACTGCATTTCGATTACATCAAGATCGATGGCACGTTCGTACAGGATATTCTCAACAATCCCGTGGATCAGAAGATGATCAAGCTGATCGCCGAGATCGGTCGCGAGGCCGGGATGCGCACGGTCGCCGAATATGTGCAGAATGCCGAATCGCTGGTCCTGCTCGGGGAACTGGGTGTCGACCTGGCCCAGGGCAACTTCGTGGGGCGTCCCGCGAAGTCGCCCAGGCTGAAGGCAACGCCGATCACATTGACATCCCGTCGGCGCGAGCGGCACAAATCCGGCTGATGCTACTGCGCCTCGGTGACAATCACCTCGCCCAGCCCCAGCTCGCGAATCGGCTGCTCGATCTTGTCGAGGTCGCCAACCACTAGCCAGGTCAGCTTATTCGGCTTAATGACTTCGGCCGCCGCAGCGTGCAATTTCGGGGTCGTCAGGCTTTCGTACTTGCGCTTCAATGTCATCGCATAATCGTCCGGGCGGCCGAAACGGTTGTTCGACAGTAGCGTATTCAGTACGGCATTCGCGGTCTCATACTGTCCAGGCAGGCTGCGAACCGAGTTTTTCACGTTGCGGTCAAGTTCATCCTGCGTTGCCGGCCGGTCGCCGAGAAATTCGTCGAACTCGCGCGTCAGCTCCTGCAGCGAGTCGACTGTTCGATCGGTCTGCACTGGCGCATAGACCATCCATGGTTGCTGCCCACGCGCGTCCCAGAGAAACGTATAAGCGCCGTAGGCCCAGCCCTTGTCTTCGCGCAGGTTCATATTCACACGGGCCGTGAACTGGCCGCCAAGTGTGTCATTCATCGTCTGGATGGCGATGTTGTTCTCGGCTCCGGCCGGCGGCGCAACGTGTCCGGCGAGAATCAGCGACTGTGGTGCGTCTGGTTTGTCGACCAGGTAGACGGTCGCCGCGAATGGCAGATCCACGTCCGCAATGTTCTTGCTCCGCAGCGGAGTGCCTGGCGCTTTCCAGTTGCCGAACTGTTTTTCGAGCATAGGCTTGATTTCATCCATCGTGATATCGCCGACGACGAATATCGTGGCGTTGTCGGGCCGCAACCAATCCTGCTGGAATCCGGCAAGGTCGTCGCGACGTAGCGATGTGACGGATTCCGTGTTGCCGGACCCCGTGAACGGGATGCCGTAGGCATGGTCTTCGCCGTACAGCAGCGGCGGCAGCGTGCGCAGTGCGATGCCGACCGGCTGGTTCTTCTCCTGCTCTATCTGCGCGAGCATGCGCGGCCGCATGCGATCAATCTCGCCCTGGTCGAACGCGGGGTTTTTGATTACGTCGGCGAACAGGTCAAGGGATGGCCCGAGCTGATCCTTGAGCGCGGACAGTGTCACGGTCGACATGTCGAGATTGGAGTCCGTGTTGATAGATGCGCCCAATGCTTCTGCCTCAGCGCTGATGTCGAGCGCGCTGCGTTTTTTCGTGCCTTCATCGAGCATCGCCAATGTAAATTCCGCAGAACCCAGCGTGCGGCCGGCGTCTGCGGCGTAGCCGGCGTCGAACTGCATCGCGATGTTGACCACGGGAATCGTGCTTCGCTCCGCCAGTACAATGTTCACGCCGTTCTTCAACTGGTCACGTTGTACCGCCGGGAACGTCAGGTCAGGTGTCGAATCGACCGCGGGCACCGCGCTGCGATCGGCTTCCTTGCCGGTCGTCGCAAACGCCGGAAACGGAATGACATCAACCTGGTGGTAGCCCTTCCTGAGCCAGCTACGTGAGGTCGCGAGCACATCCGCTGCGGTGGCGGCGTTGAGCCAGTCGAGTCGTGTGCGATAGAAGGCGGGATCGCCGGCATACAAGGCCCCCTGCGCGAGCACGGTCGCCTTGCCAGAGAAACCACCTACCTGTTCGACACCGCGGACAAATGCTGCGTTGATTTTGGTCCGCGCGCGCTGTAGTTCATCCCGTGTCGGCCCGTTCGCCAGAAACGCTTCGACTTCATTGTCGATGATGTCGTGAATATCGTTGACTGCCACGCCTTCCTTGATGGTCGCCGTAATGCGGAAAATACTCGCGAGCTCATGCTGTTCAACATCTGCAGACACGCTGACGGCCAGCTGTGATTTGTAGACCAATGCCTGGTAGAGGCGGGAATTCTTGCCATCACCGAGTACCGAGGCGGCCAGATCCAGTTCAGCACGCGCCTGTGTTGTGCGGCCCGGCACGACCCAGGAACGGTAAATTCGAGCTTGGGGAACGCGCTCGTGCATCTGTTCGCGTGTGTTGGTACTGCGCTCCGGTATAGAAGATTTCAACCGGGCGAGCGGTGGACCTGCGTCGATGTTGCCGAAATACTTCTCGACCAGTGGCCGCGCCTCGTCCGCATTTATGTCGCCCGCGAGAACCAGCACGGTGTTGGCGGCGCCATACCTTTCCTTGAACCATTCATGTACGTCTTCGAGCGACGCGGCATCGAGGTCTTCCATCGATCCGATCGTGCTCCAGCGGTACGGATGGCCTTCGGGAAACAGGCCTTCAAGTTCCTGATACTCCACTTTGCCGTAAGGCTGGTTATCGCCCTGGCGCTTCTCGTTTTGCACGACGCCGCGCTGATTGTCGAGTTTTTCCTGCGTTACCGCACCGAGCAGGTGCCCCATGCGATCGGATTCCATCCATAGCGCCATCTCGAGGGCGGGCGTGGGCACTGTTTCGAAATAGTTGGTGCGGTCGAACCAGGTCGTGCCGTTCATGCCGGTCGCGCCGACTTTCTCGAACGGACCAAAAAATTCGTCATCGTAGTTTTCACTACCGTTGAACATGAGATGTTCAAACAAGTGCGCGAATCCGGTCTTGCCCGGCTTCTCGTCCTTGGAGCCCACGTGGTACCAGATGCTGACCGCCACGACGGGCGCCTTTCGGTCTTCGTGGACGACGACGCGCAGGCCATTGTCGAGTTCAAAGCTCTCGTACGCGATGTCGACCTCGGCGGCATTTGTCGAGATTGTTGATAAGGAAATGATCGTAAGTGCAAGAAAAGAAAGGAATTTCATTTTATTTTTCCCCGTGGGCGTTCTGGTTACCGTCGCCAGTGTAGTATCTTTTGGAACTATATTGGACTTGCCGACATATTGGAGAGCCAGTGACTGAAAAGTTCCGTTATTTCCTGCAGGTCCTCGTGCATGGATGAGTACCTGGCTGCGGCAATAGCCGAGGCTCGCCACGGCCTCGCCGCCGGTGGCATACCCATAGGCTCGGTACTGGTGATCGACGACGAGATTGTCGGTCGCGGACACAATAAGCGCGTGCAGCAGGGGAGTGCGGTGCTGCATGCTGAAATGGATTGCCTGGAGAATGCAGGGCGCCTCACCGCGAACGATTACCAGCGCGCAACGATGTACTCCACGCTGTCACCCTGCGACATGTGTAGCGGCGCAATCCTGTTGTATGGCATTCCAAAGGTGGTCGTTGGTGAAAACCAGACATACCAGGGTCCGGAGGACTATGTCCGTTCACGTGGTGTCGACGTTGTGATTCTCGATGACGCGGAGTGCGTTCGATTGATGCGCGATTTTATCGCGGCGCGGCCGGAACTCTGGAACGAGGATATAGGCCTTTCATAGCGAGTCCAAAATGAGACGAGCAGCACTGCGATAGTTGCGATTATCAGGATATGGTTCCGCTTCATCCGTCAGAAAACACCGACATGCTGCCCGACGATCCCAACGAACTTCTCTTTTTTGCGATCGGCTTTTCCCAATTGCCGGGTGTCGAGAGCCAGCTCGGTCAAATCGCCGTGGCTGTCGGGAACGGTGCCGATATCGAAGGATTCGACGAGAATGGCCGTACACCGCTGACGCATGCGATCGAAAGCGGCATGGGCAGCCCGAAAGCGGTGAAGACACTGCTCGGGCTTGGCGCGGATCCCAGCGCCAGGGACAAAAACGGCTGGACGCCGTGGGCCCTGTGTCTCTCGAAGCTCGATAACCCGGTACTAGCCAAACGGGTGCAAAAAATTCGTGAGCTGCTGGAGGCCTCCGGAGCCGTTCGCGGCGACGAAGTGCTAATTGAATTCGATCAGGCAGTCGGCGCGCAGGACCAGGAGAAGGTCAAACAGATGCTCGGTGACGGTATCAACGTGAATGCACCGATCATATCCCCGGTTTGGCGCGCCATCGACAATGGTGATCTTGGCATGATGAATGTCCTGCTTGGGTACGGCGCTAAACCGGACTCGAGTGATGATGATCCCGAGACCTTGCTCATGCATGCCGCACGCGCAGGCAACCTCGATATCGTCAAGCGGCTCGTCGAGGCGGGCGCTGATCCGTTTGCCTGCGCCTACGAAGACGCGGAGTGGACAGCGGAGTATTGCGCCGAGGAAGCGGGCCAGCGCGAAATTGCACAGTGGTTACGCGAAGGCCTACCAGCGGCTGTGCTCGCAAAGCGCCAGGCGGAACTGGACGCGCGCAACCCGAAGTACGCCGAGCTCTACGAAAAGAATACGAATGGGATCAACTGCGGCCTGACAACCGACGATGTTGTCAAGAAGCTGGAGCAATGGGATGCGCGCTACACGATCGAGATCAGCGAGATTGACAACGATCGGCTGAATGTAAAGTTCTTCGAATTGCCCGACGACCTTGCGGCCCTTGCACGCGAGATCTACGACTTTTGCCCGGACGTTATCGAGCAGGGATTCGGTGTCATGGACGAGATGGTCAACATGATGGAAGAGACGGGCATGGAGCTGCCGCGCGAGGTCGCGGAGATTATCGAGGGAATCGATTTCGCAGACGACGACTTCGGTCTGGAGCTGTTGCAGCGTTCGCTTCGAGCGACAAAGGATTTAGGACTGTGGTGGGACTAGGAGCGGCGTCATGTTGAAGGAACTCGTTCCGTTTGGAACGACGATTCGGGAGGTGTTCAGGCATCGCGGTGAGGCCGAGGACTGGGAGCTGCTAAGCAATATTGCCGCGATCCTGATGTACAAGGAGGAAGACCAGGGCCTCGAGTCGCTGACTGTAACAGAACGTCACCTGGCTGCCATTCACGCCATGACGGCGCAAGTGAACAACGGCGGCTGGAAGCAGTTCTTTTCCAACAGCTCGGGCGCACTCGCTTACGACCTGGTGCCTGCGCTAGAGGCGGTCGGTTCAAGTGAATTCAAGGCAATAGCCACTGAGGCTGTCGGGATTTTCGGGCAGATTCCGTCGCTGGATGAAGATGCGCGCTACGATCAGGTTGAACGGGTGACCGAGGACGACGAGTTGCAACCCTGGGACAGCTGCGACGACAGGGTATTCGCCTGCACCGAACAGGTAGAAGCGCTCGCTCTTGACTATGCGATACGTAGTGTCGGAGACATTGACGCCTGACTTGGCATTCCTCGGCAAACCGTCCGGATTTGGCTATTTAACTTCGCCCCATTTCTTTTGAGAATTGTTGATCAGGGAAGATCAATGACAAAGGAGATGTCAGATGAGAATACTACCCGTGGTTTTGCTGGCCACGATGGCGGCGGCTGGCTTAGGATATTTCGCGTGGCAGAAGGGCGAGTCGGTTGGACAAGCGCCGAACGCCGACTCGGCTTCGATACCGCCGCCCGCCACCACCGATCGGATAAATCGGCCGAACGCGGCCGAGTCGTACGCAGACGCGTCCACTGACTGTACGATCGTTCGCCATTACCTGCCCCGGGCCGATGGCACGACGATCGAAGCGTTGTCCTGCGAGCGCGATGCGGCCGAAGCAAAGCACCCCTATGAGAGTTATCCCAGTGCAGCGCTAAGGTCATTGGCCTATTCAGACGCGAAAGCTGCCGAAATCCTGGGGATGCGCCTCATCGAATCGGATGCAGCAGAATCTCTGAGCCTGATCGTCCGCGCTGCTGCATTGTCTGGCGGGAATGCAGCCCCGCTCCGTGCATATTCCAACGCCTGGCCGCACCCGGTTCGCGTCGATGGTGTGCCGCAGCCAAAAACTGTGCGCGTGAAATACGTTCTCGACGCGGTTGCCGATTTATTGCGCGACGGTCCCGCTGCACCGAATCACTGGGAAACGTTGGTCCGGGAGCACTCCGCGGACCCTGATCAGGAAATTGCGCTGCTGGAAGCGCGTGCCCGGGCGATCGTCGACGAGATGCGCCGGATTCAGCTGGATGTCTCGGGTACCTCCACGATAGGAGGACCCGGTGATGCGTAAACGAACGACGTTCATAATTACCTGCATCCTGGCGCTGCACTATACGGATGCGATCAGTCTGCCGCAGGACGAGGGCGACGGCTGGTCGTTCCGAGATGGCCTGCTGGGCGATAGCACACCTGACGGCGACGTGTTTGCCGACAGCGGCGAAATCTACCCGGGCTACATGTGCGACGAGTGTCGCGATCCCTCTGAACACTCGATGGACTTCGTCGCCGTGGCCTACAACGGCTACTTTGGTGACAACCAATGGATGTGGGGTTCACAGCTTGGTGTGCCGTTTCGCATTTACAACCTGGACATGCAGTGGGTCGTGGTCTGGTTCGAGGGCATCGTATTCGATTCGATAACACTCCTGCCCGATACGATGGATGTCCGGGTGCGGCTGCCAAACGGGCAAATCCTCACTTTCACGGTAATCCAGGGAGGGCCGGATCTGCCGGTTGGCGATCCGCATCCCGAGCCGCCGCCGAACAGCGTCAACTGCTCTTGCGGCGGCGACGGTGGCGGCAGCGACGACGAGGACGATTATCCTGACGGCGACGACTATGAGCCGGAAGAGCCCGAAGAACCGGAATATTCCGGTGTTGTTGAGATCTGGGACCCCGACGAGGACGACGAATTTCCCGAGTGGGAGCTATAGCCGCGGAGTATCTCGAGCACCATCGCGCTCTGCAGGATATCGAGCAGTGCATGCCCGATAATCGGTAACCAGATCGAACCTGAGTAGACATAGAGTGCGCCGAAGGCGATACCAATGAGCGTTACGCGAATGACGCCGGCGACGCCCTGGTAGGAATGGCCCAGCCCGAACGCCAGCGATGAGACGAGGACAACTGCCCAAAGCGGCATTAACTGCGCGAGGTACCAGAAGACGAAGCCGCGGTATATAGTCTCTTCTACGATGCCAGCGGTAATGGACAGACCAAAAATGCTGCGGTATTCGCGTTTCGTGTGCGGCAGAAAGTGCACGAGATCGCCGAACGACTGTCTCTGCTTGTCTTTTTCCTCATCGCTCATGGCCCTGGCAGCGCGCCACGTATAAACCAGGTAGCCGCAGATCACTAGCAGCAGGACAATGCTCACCCAAAAACCGTTGCCTGCTGGCTCGACGAATCCCAGGTCGGCGACGGGTCGCCCGAGGTAGAACCAGGTAGCTGCGAGGACGGCAAAGGCGACCCACTCCAGCGCGTAATTCTCGCGATAGGTTTTCAGCCGGTCAGCCGGTTCGCCGGCTTTGATTTTATTGACATAGCGGCGGTAGCTGATGGCACCGACGATCGGTTGCACAACGAACAGCAGCAGCACGAAGATATGGTCGACAAGAAGCATTGGTTTAGTTATCCTGAATATTCACGGTGATGTGAATAATAATATTCATGTTTGCGTGAATAATCAAGCCCGACGATCCGGAAAACGGCGGAATTGTGCAAGAGACATTTAAAATCAAGGACTTGGAGCAGGTTCGACTGCTGGCGGACCCACTGAAGCTCGATCTTCTGCGGGCCTTCGCCGAGGGTGACAAGACGACCAAGAACGTCGCCACTGAGCTTGGCCAAAAGGTGACGAAGCTGTATCGGCACGTGGATGCACTTTACGAGGCCGGATTACTCGAGATCGTCCAGGAGACTCGCAAGCGCGGCACGATCGAGCGCACCTTTCGGGCCGTCGCACGGCGTTTTGAGGCGGATCAATCGTTATTTATCGATGACGAAGGCGACGCGGGGCAGAGCGCTGCACGCGAGCTCTTGCGAGCAGGAGAAAACGAGATTCTTCAAGCAATTGAGATCGCGGAGAGTGACGAGGTGATCGTCAGCCGGTTTCGCGTCAAGGCAACGCCCGAAAGAATCGCAGAGCTGCGCCGCAGCCTGGGCGATTGGCTGGAATCGGTGCAGGCGGAAGAGGACGCGGATGCAGGCGGCCACGAAGAGGCAGGTGGGCTGATCGCCTTCTACCCGGTATCGACGAAGACCTGACTCGCAGGAGGGCAGATGACCAGGCCTAGAAGCGCTCTGCTAGCCGGCATGTTCCTGCCGCAGTTAGCCTGGGCCTCCGATTACTCGGGGCTGCTGCCGCTCTACATCGCTTTCGTCATACTCATCGGCGGCGTCGTTGCCGGCTTTGAGTGGATGCTAA
>Ga0224508_10003774_pt1 | contig 12503 bp, 15 predicted proteins | sample SF_Jan12_sed_USG_4_FD_170157 | JGI IMG/M metagenome (GOLD analysis project Ga0224508, IMG submission 170157) | Sediment microbial communities from San Francisco Bay, California, United States - SF_Jan12_sed_USGS_21 | ecosystem: Environmental > Aquatic > Marine > Sediment | place: USA...
GACCCCGCTCGCCCGCAGTGTCGGGCCCGTGATCCCGAAGCTCACGGCGTCCTCGGCGCTCAGCGCACCGATATCGATGAGGCGCCCCTGCCAGATCGCGTTTCGGGAAAGCAGCCGCTCGACTTCGTCGATCGTGTCGGGGAAGGTGTTCACGAAGTCCCGTGCCGCGTCGACCCACCCGACGGGCAGATCGGCCAACATCCCGCCGACCCGAGTGACCGAGGTCGTGATGCGACCGCCGGTATAGGCCTCGTGAAGATTGTATATCCGCTCGCGCTCCTGGAACGTGTACAGGAAGACGGAGAACGCACCGATGTCGATGGCGGTGGTACCGAGCCACAGCAGGTGTCCGAGCAGTCTGTTGAGCTCCCCGAGGATGACGCGGACCACCCGGCAGCGCTCGGTGATCTCGACGTTCAGCAGAGTCTCCACCGCACCGGCATAGCCGATGTTGTAGAGCATCGGAGCGAGGTAGTCCATCCTGTCCGTGTACGGGACCACCTGGTTCCACTCGCGGAACTCGCAGGTCTTCTCGAATCCCGTGTGGAGGTATCCGATATGCGGCATGCACCGCCGGACACGCTCGCCATCGAGCTGGAGGACGAGCCGCAGAACGCCGTGCGTCGCCGGGTGCTGGGGGCCCATGTTGAGGAGCATTGGGGCGCCCTCGAGCTCGTTCGCAACGTGCTCCGGGGATTCAGACGGGTCCAGATCCCGAATCGGCGGCCACTCGGCATCGCCGATTGCGGGGACATCCAGCGGTTCTTCGGCGTCCGCGGCGTCGGCCGTTCGCGATGTCTCGAGCCCGACCATCTCGAGTTCCTCGATGGCGTACACGTCCTCGAGGCTTCGGGACAGGGCGCGGCGCACTTGTTCCGATCGGCTGAATCGGCCCCGCAGCGGAAAGTCCTTCCGGAGCGGGAATCCTTCCTCGTAGTTCTCCGGCATCAGGATGCGTCGGAGATCGGGATGCCCCCGGAACGTGACCCCGTACATGTCCCAGGTCTCGCGTTCGAGCCAGTCTGCGGTCAGCCACAGATCGGTGACCGTATCCAGCTCCAGGTCATCGAGCGGCACCTCGCAGAGGACTCGGAGCTGCCGCCCGTGCTCCATCGACCATAGCTGGTACCAGACCTGGATAGGGAGTCCGAGTCCGGCATGAGCACCCATCAGGTCGGCCAGAAAGTCGTACGCCTGCCCCTCGTCGAGTCGCAGGAACCTCAAGATCTCGGCGTTCTTCGAGGGGTCGATCGACACCACCGGATACCCGATGGCATCCGCGCTCACTCTCCGGACCGCATCGCCGAACCGATCGCGCAGCGCCAGAACGCTCGGATGCCGATCGACCCCGGATTCGTCGCGAGGCTCGGCGAGGATCATCTCGCTGGTCGGCTGCGTGACGTGGGTGCTCACGGGTTTCCGATCAGTCCTTGTGCTCGATGCGTCGCTCACGACGGTCGCGCGGCCGGGAAAGCGCCGACGTCGGGGCGAGACCGCTGACGCGATTCTGGTTCGTGGAGTTCCCGAACGGCTGTGCGACGAGCTCGATCGTCTCCGGCGGGAGGTTCGGCATGCCGACCGCGGCCTCGGCCTCGTCCCGAGGCGTCGCGTTCAGAATCGACTCGCCCTTGATCTTCTCCTGGATCATCAGAAGTCCGTAGATCAGCCCTTCGGGACGTGGCGGACAGCCCGGCACATAGACGTCGACGGGCACGATCGTGTCGATCCCCTGCACGATCGTGTAGTTGTCGAACATCCCGCCCGAGCTCGCACACGCGCCCATCGAGACGCACCACTTCGGCTGGGGCATCTGATCCCAGATCCTGCGTAGCACCGGCGCCAGCTTGTACGTCACCCGACCGGCCACGATCATCAGATCCGCCTGACGGGGGCTGAACGACATCCGCTCCATTCCGAAGCGGCCGATGTCGTACTTCGAGGCCGCTGCCGCCATCATCTCGATCGCGCAACACGCCGTACCAAACGGCATGGGCCAGAGGGAATTCCTCCGCGCCCAGTTCACCACGTAGTCGAGCCGCGTCGTCATCCAGTTGCGGGGGATCCCCGTATCCAGGTGACCCTCATCCGGTGGCAGTGTATCCAGTGGCTTCATCCGACCCTCTCTCCGTGGGAGCCCGGGGTTCGACGACTCCTCAATCCCATTCGCGGGCTCCGCGCCGCCAGGCATACACCAGGCCGACGCCCAGCACCGTCAGGAACACCGTGATCTCCACGAGCCCCGCAAACCCCAGTTCCCGGAAGATCGCGGCCCACGGGATGAGGAACAGGGTCTCGATGTCGAGCACGATGAAGAGCATCGCGACGAGGTAGAAGTTGACGGAAAAACGCTCGCGAGTCGTGCCGAGTGGCGTGATCCCCGACTCGTACGGGGCGGCCTTCACCGATGTCGGACGCTTCGATCCGACGAGGTGTGAGATTCCCATCATCACCGCGGCGTTCACGACGCCGAGGAGGGCGAGAATCAGTATGCCGAGATACGGATCTAGCAAGGAGCCGGAGTCCTTTGCGAGCTTGTGAAATCCTTCACGAATTCCGCGCCGCGAAGCTACCGCCGGGGTCGGGGCGCGGCAAGAAAAAAAACGACTCCGGACGGCTTGCGTCGACCCGCGCTCTCGCGGACCTTCGCGCCCGTGAGCACGTCCGCAGATCGACCCTCGAATGGTACGCTCCGAGAACGGTTCATCGACACCCCGGAAGGAGCGTGTCGGGTCCGGATTCTGGGGACGGGTCCGCCGGTGTTGTGTCTCCACGGCGTGAGCGCCCAGGGACGCTCGTGGCTGGCGGTCGCGCGGCGGCTGGCGGATCGGGCGACCTTCCTCCTCCCGGATCTGATCGGGCGTGGCGGGTCCGACGCCTTCCCAGGTGGCTCGTTCACGCTGGAGGACGAAGCGGATCGCATCGAAGCGATCATGGACGCTCTGCGAGCGCACGGTGACGTGGACGGGGCGGGCCGTGCGGGGGCCCGTCTCCCGCCGGTGATCGCCGGACACTCACAGGGCGCGGCGCTCGCCCTGGCCCTCGCGGCCCGCGACCCCGGCGTCGTCGGCCTCCTGCTCTCGAATCCCGTGACGCCCTGGACCCGTCGGCCAGCGGTCCTGGACGTCCTTCGTTCGGGGTTGATGCGAAAGGTGGTCGCGGGCATGTTCTCGCCGCTGCGGGGACCGCTGGCGACCGTGATCATCCGACGCGCGGCGGGACCGGGGTTCCGTCCGCCACGGGAGCTGGTGCGGGGATACGCGGAGCCGTACGCGGACGTGCGGCGGGCCCGGACGCTGATGGCGCTTCTGCGAGACTGGCAGCCGAACGAGTTGGCCGAGCACATTCCGACGGAACGGATCATCGCGCGGGTCGTGACGGGGGCGCTCGATCCTCGGATCGACCCCCGGGCGGCGGAACGGCTCGCGAACGAGATGGGAGGTCGGATCACCGTCGTCGAGGATGGCGGTCACATCCTCCCGGAGCAGCACCCCGATTTGCTGGCGGATGAGCTCGGCCGAGTATTCGAAGCGGTTCGTGAAGCAGGGTCAGAGAGACACTAACACTCCTCGAGGGGAACGATGGCGATCAAGAGCGACGGGTGGATCAGGCGGATGGCGAAGGAGCACGGGATGATCGAGCCGTTCGCCGATCGCCAGGTGCGGGATGGCGTGATCTCGTATGGGGTGAGCAGCTACGGGTACGACATGCGCGTGGCGGACGAGTTCCGGATCTTCCACAGTGCCCTATTTCCTGTCGTGGATCCGAAAGAGTTCGATGACCGCTCGTTCCTCGAGTATCGGGGCGAGGCCTGCATCATCCCACCCAACTCCTTCGCCCTCGCCCGCTCCGTGGAGTACTTCCGGATTCCGAGAAGCATCCTGACCATCTGCGTCGGCAAGTCGACCTACGCCCGTTGCGGTCTGATCGTGAACGTCACGCCCTTCGAGCCGGAATGGGAGGGGTTCGTGACGCTGGAGATCTCGAACACCACGCCGCTCCCGGCGAAGGTGTATGCGAACGAGGGGATCTCGCAGGTCCTCTTCTTCGAGTCCGACGAGATGTGCGAAGTCAGCTACGCGGACAAGAAGGGCAAGTACCAGGGTCAGACGGGCGTCACGACCGCCAAGCTTTAGTCGGCTAGGTGTCCCGAAGCACGACGAGGGTCACCCAGAGCCACCCGCCAATGAGGCTCGCCCCACCGATCGGGGCGATCGCGCCGAACACGCCGATCCCGCTCAGGGCCAGCGCGTAGAGACTGCCGGCGAATACGAGAGTCCCGAAGAGCAGCAGGAGGCCCGCTCCCGCCCAGGACCGCGCCGGCCACCGCGCGGCGGCGAGACCCACGAAGAGCAGCCCGAGCGCGTGGTACATCTGATACCGCGTCGCCGTCTCGAAGGTGTCCAGCCTCTCCGGCGTCAGAGCTCCCTGGAGCCCATGCGCCCCGAACGCTCCCGCGGCTACAGCGATCAGTGCCAGGAGTGACCCGGCGACGAGGAACGGTCTGTGCATTCTTTGCAGCACCGTGAGTCGGGCGTATCCGCCCATGAACAGGGATCTTGCGCGATTCTCCGGGCTCGACGGCCCTCCGCAGGCGCCGTCGAGACACGAAAGAAGCTGTCGAACGGTCTAATCGGCATGGCGTTACGCCACTTCCGAGGCCGTTCGCGAGTCAAAAAGGGGACAGGGATCCATGCCGCACAAGGGGTCAGCGACCAGAAGCGACCGACGAATCATCGCTCTGCTGTCCGAGAGGACCGAGCACGCGGAACCAGTCCGCGAGGCCCTCGCCCGGATCGACCCTCAGGCACAACTCGCCGGCGACGTGTTCTCGATCGTCGAGGCTGTGCGATCGAGCGAAATCGACATCGTGATCTGCGATGACCAGGTGGCCGACCCCCGCCTGGTCTTCGCGGGCGTCGCCGAGGCGGCTCGTGATCGCGAGTACGGCGCGACCCCCGCCTTCATCACGATCCTCGGGCCCGGGCACACGTCCACCGTGACGTTGGACCGCGAGCCGGCTTTCAGCCACTTCATCGTACGGCCGTTCCGCGCGGAGACGCTGACTGCCCTGTGTCGGTCGCTGATAGAGGATCCGACCATCACCGTGCAGCCAAACGAGGAGTCGCCCGCCGTGCACGTCCGGCGACCGGCTCGCTTTTCCGCCCGCCCCCTCTACGCCGAGGCCGTGGGGTTTGCCCGGGAGGCGTTCGTGGGTGCGCGCGAAGGACAGGAGCCGCACATGGGTCGCGCCCGGATGGTCGCCGAGCGGATCCACACGTCGATGCTCCAGAGCAATCTCCTGCTGAACCGCGCGCTCGAGCCGTACAAGCGGTTCGAGATTCCGACGCACTGTGCGAACGTGGCGATCTTCGGAGCCAAGATCGCGATGAGTCTCGACCTCCCCGTACACGACACGCTCCATGTGATCCAGGCCGGCCTGGTACACGACCTCGGCATGGCCCGGCTACCCGAGTCGATCCTGTTCAAGGAAGGCACGCTCTCCGAGAGCGAGCGCGACGTCATGCAGCAACACCCTTCGCTCGGAGCCGAAATCGTATCTCGACTCGGGGACGAGTTCGAGTGGCTGCGCAGGGCGGTTCGTCAAGAGCACGAGCGTGTGGACGGCTCCGGGTATCCCGAGTGCCTGTCCGGCGACCAGATCGATCCGGTCGCCAAGATCATCGGCGTCGCCGACGTCTTCGAGGCGTTCTCGCACTCGCGAGCGTATCGATCGCCATTTACGGCTTTCGAAGCGCTCGAGCGGGTCATGGAGATGCGAGAAACCGTCTTCGACGGCGTCATCGTGGACGCGCTGGCGGACGAGATCTCGGTCTTCCCGCTGGACTCTTACGTGAAGTTATCGTCCGGCGCCATCGGCAGGGTTGTCGCTACGAACCCGGCAAACCTGATGAGGCCGACGATCGAGGTTCTCTGGAACGAGAACTGGAAGCCGGTCGAGCCCAAAGTGGTTTCGCTGGACGACGCGCCGGACATCGTCATCGAGCGTCCGCTCCACGAGTCGGAAGTGCCGATCACCTGAAGCGAGGCCCTAGCGACTCGGGGCGAGGCTCCCTGCCCGACGGGTGGCCTCGTCGACGATGGCCTCCATCAGCCGGTCCCAGCGCTCGGGGCTCAATTGCGCGAGCACCTCGTCGATGAGCGTCGAGAGCTCCCGGGCCTCATCTCGCGTGACCGGGGCCCATCCCTCCCCCTCGCCGAGCCGCTCGGCCAGCGACGCGGATCGCTCGAGCAATTCCCTGTGCTTCACCCGGTCTTCGTATGTCACGCCGGCCCTCTCGCTTTCGACGTACTTCGGTTCGGCCCGCCTCCCTCGACACTGACCGCCTGATCGAGGGTGCGGTCACCTGGTCCCTGTGATCGGACCCGCTCCCCATTCAGGACGCTGAACGGGGGCACGCGGTTTCTTCGTCCGAGGGAACTACCCCCCGACCTGACTGAGAGCCAGAAGCCCTCCGCTATTCGACGCGCTGCCCAACTGGAGATAGTGCCGTTTCGGCTTGCCCGCGAGCGCCTGTTCGACCGAGGCCTCGATCGAGCCGGAATCCCGGAGCGGCCCCCTCAGGTCCACCTCGTGGTCACCGAAAAGACACGTCCGCAGCTTTCCGTCCGCCGTGAGCCGCATCCGGTTGCACCTCTCGCAGTAGTTGTGCGAGAGCGGCGTGATCACACCGACCGTGCCCGGTGCGCCGGGGTGCCGGTAGTACTGTGCGGGCCCGTTCCCGAGGGGACCGGCATCCGGCTTGAGATCCTCGATCGCCTCGATCCGCCGCAGGACTTCGTCGGCCGAGATGAACCGGTCGGTAAGATGGAGATTCCGTCCCACCGGCATCAGTTCGATAAACCGAACGTGCCATGGTCGATCGCGAGTGACGGCGGCGAAGTCGGCCACCTCGTCATCGTTGAACCCTCGCATGACGACGCAGTTGATCTTGATCGGATCGAACCCGGCGGCCTCTGCCGCGGCGATGCCTTCCATCGTCTCGTCGAAGCGCCTGGCCGGCCGGCGCGCGATCTCCTCGAATCGGTCCCTGCGGAGCGTGTCGAGGCTGATATTCAGCCGTCCCACGCCGGCGTCCTTCAGGGCGTCGGCGAACCGGGGGAGGAGGATGGCGTTGGTGGACAGCGAGATGTCGTCGATCCCCCCGATTGCGGAGAGAAGCTCGATCAGACGCGGGAGGTCGCGGCGTATCAGCGGCTCGCCGCCGGTGATTCGAACCCGCCCCAATCCCATGGCGGCCATCTGACGGACGATGTCGGCGATCTCCTCATAGGAGAGCATCTCGGGCTTGGGAATCCAGTCCAGGCCCTCCTCGGGCATGCAATAAGTGCAACGAAGGTTGCACCTATCCGTGACCGAGATCCGCAAGTACCGGATCTGCCTGCCGAACTGATCCCTCACCTTGACGCCGCCTTCGTCACGGCCGGGGCGCCGACCCAGCCCGTTTCACCGTCCGCATAGCGCTCGTGCTTCCAGACGGGAAGCCGAACCTTCACCTGCTCGATCACGAATCGCGACGCTTCGTAGCAGGCGTTTCGATGGGGCGCGGCGACACCCACGACCACCGCTACATCGCCGAGCTCGAGGTCGCCCACTCGATGCACGGCCCGCACGGCACCGATTTCGAAACTCGCTGCCGCCTCTCCACAGATCGCGGCCAGCTCCTTCTCGGCCATCTCCCCGTATGCCTCGTAGGATAGCCCGCTCACCTTTCGCCCCTCGTTCGTTTCGCGGACCCGGCCCTGGAAAACGAGCACGGCCCCATCCGCATGGGTCGACAGATCGTCGAAGGCGTCGAGGCGCCCGATGGGATCGGTCGTGATGCCCGTTTCGATCGCGACGTCGCGATCCGGCGTTCGTTCGCTGGCCATGGGCGGCCTACCCCCCCGCCACGGGAGGGATCAGAGCGACCTCGTCGCCGTCGGCGAGCACCGTGCCCGATTCCGCGTACGTCTGATTCACCGCAACCACCACCCGGTCCGGAAGCCAGTCGAATCCGCGAGGGCCTCGCAACGCCTCCACGAGGTCCGACACCGTCGAGTCCCCCGGGAGCTCGGTCACGTCCTCACGCGAGGCGGCGAGCTCACCGTACACGCCAAAGAAGAGCGTCTTCACGCGAATGAGATCACCCACCCGTCGCGACGGCTTCCTGACTTGCCAGGAAGGTCATCAACCGAGGGACGAGCCCTTCTTCACGCAGGGTCGAAACGCGCACCCGGCTCCGGGACCCATCCTCGGGATCGGCGCTCGCGGCGACCGAGAGGTTTCCTCGGAACGTGCAAAAGGCGATGTGTGACTCGCTCTCGGACTCGATCCAGGCATCGGCCATGCGGTCGGGGCCGAGGAAGAAGTCCTTCGCCGCCGCGAGGATCGAGGCGACGGGCAGCGGGCTGTTCGTATGTGTCGTCATGCGGTCCGAATCAAGGGTGGTCGCGTGTCGGGCCCGCCGGTACTATTCCGGCCGAAGCGTCTGCCCGAAGATAGACGCGGCGGGGGGTTCCTTCAATCGAATCGCCCGGCGAATCCGCGCTTCCGCCCTCGAACCACGACAGACAGGCCCCGGTCCAGTGCAGTTCTCCAGCAACGTCGCCCAACTCCAGCCGTCCGCCACACTCGCCCTCGCTGCCCGTGCGCGGCAACTGAAGGCGGAGGGTGTGCCGGTAATCGATCTCTCGGCCGGCGAGCCCCAGTACCCGGCTCCCCGCTTCGCGGGCCAGGCAGCCATCGACGCGATCGCCGCCGGGAAGACCGGCTATCCCCCGACCCCGGGGCTGCCCGAGCTCCGGGCCGCCATCGCTGGCTATCTCGAGCAGACGACGGCCAGCGAGCGCGTCGACCCGGCCAGCGTAATCGTGAGCGCGGGAGTCAAGCAGGCCCTCTTCAACTGCTGCTACGCGCTCTTCGGACCGGGCGACGAGGTCTTGATCCCGGCGCCGTTCTGGCCCAGCTACACGACCATCGTCGAGCTGGCCGGAGCCACACCCGTCATCGTCGACACGTCGTGGGACGAAGGGTTCGTCACCGACGTCGACCGGCTCGAGACCGCTCGCACCGAGCGTACGCGAGGGCTCTTCCTGAACAGTCCCGGCAACCCGACGGGAGCCGTCTACGACCTCGAAAGGCTCACGGCGATCATGGAGTGGGCGGATCGACACGGCATCTGGGTCCTATCGGACGAGATCTATCGCCGGATCGGCTTCGTCGATTCCGTGCCCTCCGTCTACGACGTCCCGGTCCCGGACCGCACGGTCCTGCTGGACGGCGTCTCGAAAGCGTTTTGCATGCCCGGGTTCCGTATCGGGTACGCAGTCGGGCCCGCCGAGCTGATCAAGAAGGCATCGGATCTCCAGGGCCAGACGACCTCGGGGGCGGTCGGCCCATCGCAGGCGGCCGCCGCCGCGGCACTGGGAATGTCCGAAGAGCGGGAGGCCTTCGTTTCCGACCTCGTCTCGATTCTGTCCCGGCTCAGGCGAACGGGGCTGGCGGGACTCAGGGACATCGACGCGCTCGATGTCCGTCCCCCGGACGGCGCCATCTACTTCTACGTGCGGCTCCGGGATTCGTCGCGTTCGTCCATGGATGTGGCCGAAGATCTCCTGCGGGAACAGGCTGTCGCCAGCGTTCCCGGCGAGCCATTCGGATCTCCCGGGCACCTGAGGTTCAATTTTGCGGTGCAGCCGGAGACGCTCGACGAGGGCATCGCACGGCTCGCGACGCACTTCAACGCCTAGTCCCCCAGGGCGACAGACACCCCGACCCGTTTCAGGATGCAACGAAGCTCGGGGCCGCGATTGCGGATCCCGAGCTTCGTCTTCTGGCACGCCTGTCTGCGGGACGGGACCGATCGTACGTCCGGTCCCGGGCCCTGCTACAGCAGCTACTGGTAGGTCAGGACCAGTTGCCGAGTGATTGGGTGAACGACGGCTGCTGAGGCGGATCCTGCTCCGCCTTCCGCTCGTGGCTGTCCCCAACCTCTTCCTTGAACAGTCGTGACGGCTTGAATACCGGGACGGCCCGCGCCGGTACACTCACCGGCTCGCCGGTCCGCGGGTTTCGCGCCATGCGCGTACGCCGCTGTCTGACCTTGAACGTGCCGAATCCGCGGATCTCGATGTGCCGCCCGTCGGAGACCGCCCTCTTGATCGCGTTGAGGAACGCATCGACCACCGCGGCGCAATCCTTCTTCGTCACGCCCGGTCCGATCGCTTCGCAGACCTCTTCGACCAAATCCGCCTTCGTCATCGCCTCTCCTCCACAAACTGAGGCCGCATACACGACTTCTCTTGCGTTTCGCCGTGGTCGCGGCGCCTCACCGCCACTCGTATAGCAATCTCGGCGTGCCCGAGTGCATTGGTACAAATGTCCTTAGCAACCCCCGTGCCTCGACTCCCGTCAGACCGAGCAATACGTCCCACAGTCGCAGAGCCGGCTCACGCGGCCGCTCGAGGCTGGGCCGGTCGCCCAGCCCGGCCATCCGACCCGTCGCGGCGACGGCATCCTCGAACGTGCCCAGCCCGTCGATCAACCCCAGCTCGAGTGCCTGTCTGCCCGAGAAGATCCGGCCATCGGCGAGAGCCGCGATGGCGCCCCGGTCCAGCGACCGGTTCTCCGCGACCGCGTCCACGAACTGTTCGTGCACATCGTCGACCATGGCCTGCAGAATCTCTCGATCCCCCGTGCTGAGCATCCGCGACGTGCTTCCCATGTCCTTGTGCTCGCCACTCTTCACGACCTGCCACTCCACTCCGACTTTTCGGTACAACTCCTCGGCAACCGGAAACTCCATGACGACGCCGATCGAGCCCGTGATCGTCCCTGGCAGCGCAAACACGCTATCGGCCGCTACCGCGGCGTAGTAGCCGCCCGAAGCTCCGACGTCCCCCATCCACGCGACGACGGGCCGGTCATCTTCGTCCCGAAGACGGCGAATCGCCTCGTAGATCGACTGCGAAGCGCCGACGGTGCCGCCCGGAGACTCGATCTCGATGATGAACCCTCTGATCCCTCTATCGCGGCGGAAGGCCTCGAGTCGGCGGACAAACTGCTCTTCCGCCGCGATCGCCCCCCGCAAAGGCACGACCGCCAGCCTCGCGCCGGCAGGAAGAAGCGAATCGCCCGTCAACGCGCGGATCGAGAGGATCATGCCGATCCCGAACAGCGCGAACACGGCGATGATCGCGATCACGGTGCCCTTCGATGTGTTCGAACTCACGTCTTCCGATCCCGTATGTGGTTAAATCTATTGATGTTAGCGCCGCTTATCCATGGCTTCGACGAAGCGATCGAAGAGATAGCGGCTGTCATGGGGCCCGGGGGCGCTCTCGGGATGGTACTGGACCGCGAAGACGGGCCGGTCCCGATGCATCACGCCTTCGACGGTTCCGTCATTGAGGTTCCGATGGGTGACCTCGAGATCGGGGGCCCCGACGACCTCCCCGTCCTCCTCCTCGACGGCGAACCCGTGGTTCTGAGACGTGATCTCGACGGCGCCAGTGGCGTAGTTGAGCACCGGGTGGTTTCCGCCCCGGTGTCCGTAGGGGAGCTTGTAGTTTCGCCCGCCGAAGGCGCGCGTGACCAGCTGGTGCCCGAGACAGATCCCGAACAGCGGGACACCGACGTCAGAGAGGGCCCGGATTCGCTCGACCGCGCCGGATACCGCATCCGGATCGCCGGGCCCGTTCGACACGAACACTCCGTTGGCGCCCGCCCCGAGGAGTTCCTCCACCGGCGTGTCGCACGGAACCACGCGGACGCGATACCCGGCTCGCCGGAATAGGTCGAGGCTGCGCGTCTTGACGCCGTAATCGAGGCACAACACGAGGCCTCGGGCCTGGTCGACGCCAATGGCGTCGAGCTCGTAGGGCTCCGGCGTGGACACGGTGCTGGCGAGATCGCGACCGGACATGGACGGCTCGGCGCTCAGCCGCCGCCGGGCCACATCCTCCGGGATTCCGTCGTGGGCGACGATGGCGCGCATGGCGCCGGCGTCCCGGATGTGTCGGGTGACAGCCCGGGTATCTACCCCAATCAGCGTCGGGATGTCGTGATCCTTGAGGTACTTCGGGAGCACGTCGTCGGACGGAGTGGATCCGATGCGGTCCGACAGGTGGCGGACAACGAAGCCGGCCACCCAGGGACGCCGCGACTGCACGTCGACGTCCCGTACCCCGTAGACGCCCTGCATCGGAGCCGTCATCACCACGATTTGGGACGCGAAGGAAGGATCGGTCAGGACTTCCTGATAGCCGGTCATTACGGTCGTGAAGACGGCCTCGCCCGTGGATTCCCGGTCCGGCCCCAGGTAGGTGCCCTCGAACCGGCGACCGTCCTCGAGGAGCAGGTAGCCGGGACGTCGTTCACCGCCGGGCGGTGCTTGCGTGTCGGTCATGTCTCGTGTCGAATGGGGCGGTCGATTCAGTGGCACTGAGCCCTCAAGGCCAGCTCGGGATGGGAGACGCCGTGACCGCCGAGACCAAACGAAGCT
>Ga0224508_10003775_pt1 | contig 12502 bp, 11 predicted proteins | sample SF_Jan12_sed_USG_4_FD_170157 | JGI IMG/M metagenome (GOLD analysis project Ga0224508, IMG submission 170157) | Sediment microbial communities from San Francisco Bay, California, United States - SF_Jan12_sed_USGS_21 | ecosystem: Environmental > Aquatic > Marine > Sediment | place: USA...
TGACAGCTTCGGTAAGCCGTCATCCGCATGCAAGGCGATCGTAACCGTGTCGCCGTCGCTGCTGAAGCCAACGGCGTTGTCGACAAGCTTGTCGAGCATTTGAATGAGCAGCTCGGGCGAGCCGCGCGCCGGCGCCGCCTTGACGCTCGAATCGAGCAGGAATCGCCGTTCTGGATAGACGTCCTGGTAGGCAGCAACAGTAGATTCGAGCACGGTACAGAGATCGAAGGTTTCGGGCTCCACATGTTCCATGAGCTGCTCTACCCGGCTCGCCTCGCTCATCGCTGTCAGAATGCGCCGCAGCCTGCCAGCGCCGTCCCGCGCCCTGGCGACATAGCCCGTCGACGCTTCGTTGAGCGGCTCGTGTTCCAGGTTTTCGAGTGACGAGGTAACAATGGCGAGCGGCGTGCGCAGCTCGTGAGACAGCTTGGATGCCAGGGACCGCAGGTACTGGTTGTAGTCGCCCAGCTGTCGCAGCACGTTCGAGAAACTGCGCGACAGGTCGCCTATCTCGTCGCCGGCGAGCGCGCTCGGCAAGGTCGTGCCCAGCGCGTCTTGCTCCAGCGCGACTTCGGCAGCGAGGCTCAGGCGCCGTATGCGTCGCGACAACCACGTCGCGTAGCCGAGCAGGGTTACCGCGACGAGCAGAGTCGCGACAACGGTGACATTCATCAGACGCGCCAGCCCCTGATTGGTCAGGCTCAGGATGGCGTCGGTACCCTGTTGCAGAATTACGGCGCCGACCGTCGTACCGTCCGCGATCACGGGCGCGGCTACCGCCACTACCGCTCTGCCGCTGTCGGTACTGCGAAACCAGCTCACCGATTCGCGGCCGTCGAGCGCCTGCACGATATAGCCTTGTTGTTCGCGACCGCTGGGATCGGGTTCGGCGAATACGGCCTCCTGGCCCGACTCGACCAGGGCATCGTAGGCGATACGCAGCCAGGTCGAGCCAACGCCGGACGGTGCGGGCGCCGGCCCGACAGCGCTGCCCACGCTTGCGATGCGCCAGCCCGAGGCATCGGTAACGAGCAAGCGCATGCCGGACTGTGCCAGCCCGGCCGCGATACCGGTCATTTCCAAGGACGTGCTGACAAAGGCGCCGGGCGTGCGTGCGCTGAAACTTGCGCTCTGCACGGCGGCATCGAGATCGCTCGATGTGTTACTAACGACGATACCGAGATGTGTACCCAGCAGGCTGACGGGCACGCGAGCCTCGAGCTGATACCCGCGCGGACCGTCTTGCCAGAATGACAGCACCCTGGGTTCGGGCGCGAAACCATAAGCCGTCCTGCGGTAAGTGATGATCGGACCAGGGGCTTCGGCTGCAAAGACCAGCGCCTCTTCGAGGAAAGGCGGGCTCGTGTTGATCAGTTCGATGAAATCGGCGAACCGCGAGCCGGCGTCGATCGCGATCGTTCCCGGGCGCGCGTAAACGACGTTCTTGTCGGCGACCTCGACGTACAGGTACATCGAGTCCTGGTGCAGTCCAATGACAAAGCGAATCGGTCCATCGACGCCGCGCAGACCACGAAGTGAATCACGCTGCAACGGCCAGTCGTCGAAGTAACCGTCGATTTCGGGTTGCGCATCGAGGCGATGACCATAAAGCTGATCGCCGACGAGATAACTGACGTCACGACCTGTGGGAAATTCCTCCGGGTACTTTGCCAGCGAATCCGCGATCGCGCGCGCGGTGCCGGCGAGCATCTGCTGCTGGCCGGCACGCAGCGCAGACTCGGTTTCCCTGATGAACTGGCAGCCGGCCCACGGCAGGACGAGCGTCAGCAGGCTGACCAGTAGTAACTGCCGCTTCAGATTCATGACGAAAAATCAGCCGTCAGTCGCTAAGCCAGCGATAACCCATGCCGTAAACCGTCTCAATTGAATCAAAGCCCGGATCGATAACCATGAACTTGCGGCGAATTCGCTTGATGTGCGACGTGATCGTGTTGTCATCGAGAACTGCCTGCGCTGCGTCCATCAGCTGTTGGCGGTTCTTTACATGACCCGGGTATCGCGCCAAGGCGTGGACGAGCCAGAATTCGGTCAGCGTCAGTCCAACGGGCTCATCCATCCAGCGTACTGTCATGCGATCCGTATCAATCTCAAGCGAACCGCGCGTCAGACGACCGCCGCTTGCCTGTGGCTGCTGCATGGCGTCGAGGCGCCGAAACAAAGCAGCAATACGCGCCATCAGGTGCGGCAGGCTGATGTCTTTGGTCAGATAGTCGTCGGCACCAAGACGCAGGCCCGATACCGCATCGAATTCACTGTCTCGCGCCGTCAGAAAGATAATCGGCAGATCGGCCGCGCGTGAACGCAGTTCACGGCATAGCTCGAAGCCACCCTCGACGTCATCCCTGAGGTTGATATCGATGACGACAAGATCGGGCAGGCGGGCGTCGAACGCCTGCATCGCCGCGTCGCGGGCCGCATAGGCGTCGACGAGATAACCCTCACGTTCGAACGCCGCCACGTAATTGTCGCGAATGGCGGCTTCGTCTTCGACGATCGCTATGCGTTTGGCCACAGCCCACTCCTCAAGATGATGCCCACAATTTGCCACATTACGCCGGTGTATTGCCATGCCATAGCCCGCGGCGCGGCGATTTAGCCTGCTGCAATGAACATGACTTTGGAGGGAGGGTGTGATGCAGCAACGACACAGATGGCCATGGACGATGCACATGCTGGTGATCGCCCTGATCTTGTTTCGGTCCGCTATTGCCACGGCAAACAGTCCGGCACCGGGCGATATGCAGGCAGGCAGTTTGTTGCTGCGCATGCAGCAGGGCTACGTCACGGCAACCCTGCTGAATACGGACGTGAGCGTGACGGTCAACGGGCTTGTCGCAAGGGTGTCGCTCATGCAGGAGTTCCGGAATTTGGGCACGGAGTGGGTCGAGGGCGTTTACGTTTTTCCGCTTCCTGATACCGCGGCCGTTGATCACATGCGACTTTACATCGGCGATCGCTTCATAGAGGGCGAGATTCGGGAAAAGGAGCAGGCGAGGAAGGAGTACGAGCAGGCGAAGCAAGAGGGCAGAAAAACCAGTCTCGTCGAACAGCAAAGAGCCAATCTGTTTACGACGTCGGTTGCCAATATCGCGCCTGGGGAAACAGTGATCGTCGAAATCGAGTACCTCGAGGAGCCGCGCTACGACGAAGGCACGTTCAGCCTGAGATTCCCGATGACCGTGACGCCCCGCTACATACCCGGGCAAGCGTTTGCAGAGCGCAAAGGTAACGGCTGGTCAGCGGACACGACGCTCGTCGAAGATGCGTCGTTGATTACGCCGCCAATGCTCAGTGCCTCGCCCGGCCACAAAGTATCGCTGAGCGCAACAATTAACGCGGGTATGCCGCTCGAGATCATTGCCAGCCGTTATCACCCTGTAAATGTCGGTGAAGCCAACGGCCGCTATACGATTACGCTCGCCGGTGGCCGAGCGCCAATGGATCACGATTTCGAACTCCTGTGGCGACCGATACCGTCGGCAGCGCCGCGTGCGATGGCATTTGCCGAAACGTTCGGCGGCGAGCCCCACTATCTGCTCATGGTCGTTCCGCCTGAGTCGGATGTCGCGGCTGCATCGGTTATGCCGCGCGAGATGATTTTTATCATCGATACGTCCGGATCCATGCATGGCGTCTCGCTGCAGCAGGCAAAACAGGCCCTGCAGCGCGCGCTCAAGACGTTGCAAGCTGGCGACCGCTTCAATGTCGTGGAGTTCAATTCCTACACCAATGCGCTGTTTGCCAGCAGTGTTCCTGCCAATGCAGTAAACCTCGGGGCCGCGCAGAACTTTGTCAGGCAACTGCAGAGTAACGGCGGTACCGAGATGTATTCGGCCCTGCAGTTCGCGCTGCGCACACCGGCTACCGAGTCACATCTCCGGCAGGTCATTTTCATTACCGACGGGGCTGTCGGCAACGAGGAGGGGCTATTTCAGCTGATCGACGAAAAACTCAGCAGAGCACGCCTGTTTACGGTCGGTATTGGTTCGGCTCCCAACAGCTGGTTTATGCGTAAAGCCGCCGAGGCCGGTCGCGGCACATTTACGATTATCAGCGCACTGCATGAAGTTGGCGAAAAGATGGATCGGCTGTTTCGCAAGCTGGAACATCCGCAAATAACCGATATCGACATTGAATGGCCGAGTGGTGTCGTCGTCGACAGCTATCCGAACGTGGTTCCGGATCTTTATCGTGGCGAGCCTGTTGTGGTAACGGCCCGGGCATCGGGTGCTTTCCGTCCGGGGGAGTCTGTTCGCGTAACTGGCAACACAGTCAGCGGCGCCTGGTCACGCAATATTCAGCTCGACAGCGGTAGCGAGAGTCCCGGTGTCGCCGCCTTATGGGCCCGCGCAAGAATCACGGAGCTTCTTATTGCACTGCGTCGTGGGGCCGATGAGCAAGAGGTTCGCGCGGAAGTCGTCCAGACCGCGATCGAGCATCACCTCGTCAGCAAATACACGAGCCTTGTTGCCGTGGATAAGACGCCGATGCGTGCGGCCGGGGATCCGTTGCTGCGCGAACAGGTGGGCAGTCTTATACCTTCTGGCCGGAGCAGCTCAGCTATTTTCGGTTTTCCGGGAACGGCAACGAATGCCGCGAGCCTGCGACTGACGGGACTCGTGGTGCTGCTCTCAGCACTGCTGCTGTATGCGCTCCCAGCCCGCCGTCGAGGAGTAGCCTATGGTCGTGCGGCCTGAGTCGCTGCGACGTTGGCTCGTGGCCTGTCTGCTTTGTCTGGGGTTCTGGCAGTTGGGCCAGGGTGCCTACATACCCGCCAAGGCCTGGCTCGCGCAGGAGCTGATGCAGCGCGCCTGGACGCGCGGTGCGAATGGCGCAGAACAGGCGACGCCTTGGCCGTGGGCGGATACCTGGCCGGTCGCGCGTCTTACCGCCAGGTCGGGCGAGGTCGATCTGATCGTGCTTGCCGGCGGCTCAGGTCGTACGCTCGCCTTCGGTCCGGGCCACCTCAGCGCCAGTTCCCTGCCCGGACAGAAGGGCAACAGTGTGATTGCCGGTCACAGGGATACGCATTTCAATTTCCTTCGTGAGGTCGAGGTCGGCGAGTCGCTCGGGGTCGAGACGATCAGCGGACGCAGGCACCTTTACAAGATTATTGGTGTCGACGTCGTGGATTCGCGTCGCGGCAGCCTGCTGCTCGATACCGACGAGCCGACACTCAGTCTCGTAACCTGTTACCCGTTCGACGCCCGGGATCCCGGCGGACCACTGCGCTACATTGTTACCGCAAGGATGCTGTTCTGAGCAGCGCGGCGGCGCTGATCGCGTCGGTGATCTCTCCCGCTTCGACCATTTCTCGCGCTTTTGCCAGCGGCAGTTTCCGAATCCGGAGATCCTCGGATTCTTCAAATTGCGGTTCGCCCGCGACGAGGTCCTCGGCAATAAACACGATCCCGACCTCGTCGGTAATCGAATTGCTCGTGTGTAGCCGCATGATTTCGGTCCACTTGTTGGCCGACAGCCCGGTCTCTTCCCTGAGCTCGCGTTTGGCTGCGGCCAGCGGTGCTTCATCCAGCGGCGCGCCGCCCATCGGCAACTCCCACGAATACTCGGCAAGCGTGTAGCGCTGCTGGCCGACAAGCCAGGTGTTACCGAGCTCATCGAGCGGCACGATGGCAACCGCGCGGTTCTTGAAGTGGACGTAACCGTACTGGTTCTCGCCGCCGCCCGGATTGATGACATGATCCTCGCGGACCTCCATCCAGTCATTCTCGAAAACCTTGCGCGAACTGAGTTTCTTCCAGGTCATGACGTTTATTCGGCGGCCCGGGATTCGACCAATAGCTTGAAGCGTTGCATCCATGCGTCGGTGCGACCGCTGATCGATTTGCGCAGGAACAGGCCGACATACTTGAAGATACCCTTGAAGTGATGGTTCGCATACACGACCCATCGCGTTTGTTCACTGCCTGCGGTTTCGAAGTGATTGACTACCATCGCCGTGCTCCTTTTCGAGTCGTAGTTACCCGCCATGAAGTCGGGTGAGCGCTTCTCGGTGATCGTTTCGATGGTGATGACGTCGCGTCCGTCTTCCTCATAGACAAGCTCGGATACCGCTCCGGGTTGCCCGGGCGTGCCGGACTTGTGCGTCAGTGATTTCAAGGTTGGCTGCCACTGTGCCAGATTGTCGGGATCATCGAATTCGCGCCATACCTTTTGGCGGTCAGCGTCAATCGTGATCTCGTTTTTGATCTTCATTCGGATGCGGTGCAGATAATTGAGCTGCCGATGATAACTCAATGACAAACGATATCCGGGATGGCGATTGCGCGTTGCTCCGGCCTGCGCCATAGTTGACTGAAAGGCGCAGGCCGCGCCTTGCGGTTACCGAGTCAGCATGGAACCAGCTAAAGCGAAACTCACCGAAGGTTCGGTGGGCCGGCACCTCGTTGATATGACGGTGCCGGTGCTGCTGGGCGTCGCCACGATGATGGGGCAGGCTTTCATCGATGCCTGGTTTCTCGGCCGCGTCGGCGACCGGGAACTGGCGGCTCACGCATTCGGCTTTCCGATCCTGATGATCGTTGCCAGTGTCGCTATCGGCCTGGGTGCGGGTACCTCGTCCGTGGTCGCTCGTGCAATCGGTTCCGGGGATCATCGGCGGACCCGTCGCCTCGCGACCGACAGCCTGCTGCTGTCGTTCCTGATCACGGCCGCCGTGTCCCTGTTGGGTGTGCTGACGATCAATCCGCTGTTTCGGCTGCTTGGCGTGCCCGACGACATGCTGCCGTTGATTCGCGGTTTCATGATCATCCTTTACGCCGGGGTGCCTTTTCTCGTTGTCGGTATGGTTGGCATGGCCAGCATGCGAGCGACCGGCGATACGCGCCTGCCGAGCAAGCTGATGATTCTTGGCGCGATTCTGAACGTCTTGCTGGATCCAATCTTCATCTTTGGTTTCGGGCCCGTCCCCGCGATGGGGCTAAACGGTGCGGCGACCGCGGGGCTGCTCGCGCGCGGCGTCATCTTCTTCGGCACTCTGTACCTGCTCACCCACAAACTGAAGATGGTGAGCTTGAGTCGGCCAGATCCGGGAGAACTCGGCAAGTCGTGGCGTGATATTTTGCACGTCGGCATACCGGCCGCCGGAACCAACGCGATCGTGCCGATTGTCACCGCGATCATCACCGCGATGATCGCCCGCTATGGTGCCGACGCAGTAGCAGGATTCGGCGTGGCAAGTCGCATCGAATCGCTCGTGCTGGTCATGTACTACGCGTTATCCGCGATTATCGGTCCCTTCGTTGGCCAGAATCTGTCGGCCGGTAAAGAAGACCGGGTACTTCGGGCACTGCGGCTGTGCACGATATTCTGCCTTGGCAGCGGTTTGCTGATCGCCGGGCTGCTGGCAGTGCTGGCGGGCTGGCTGCCAACTCTGTTCAGCGACAGCGACGCTGTCGTCGGTGTCACAAAGCTGTTTCTGTGGCTGGCCCCGATTGGCTACGGCACTTACGGCATGGTCATGGTCATGAACGCGTCGTTCAACGGTCTGGGCAAACCGATGCCCGGCGTCATCGTCAGCGTGATGCGGACGGTCGTGCTGTACGTACCGATGGCGATGCTCGCGAATTACTGGTTCGGCATCGCCGGCATTTTTGCAGCGTATGCGGTCGCGAATATCGTTACCGGAATCGCAGCCTACGGCTGGGCCAGGCGCATCGTCGGCCAGCAGTTCGCGCGGGAGGCCGCTGCGTACGGCTAGGATAATCCTTCCCGAACATCGTCAATCCCACCCGTATCGTGCCAGTTCAGGACTCATGCCACGTTCAGTGACGGCAGCAATCTCTGCCGATAGCCGATATGCATGCCGACTCCGCGACTGGCCATGAAGATGGTAAAGGCAAGCCACAGGCCGTGGTTGCCGAAGCCCTGCAACAGGAACCAGGCGGGCAGGAATACGACGACGGTGGAGATCATCATGATGTCGCGCATTTCGCGCGAGCGGGTAGCGCCGACGTAGACGCCGTCGTAAAGGAACGACCAGACGGAAATCAGCGGCGACACGATAAGCCATGGCAAATAGCGCAGCGCCGTCACGCGCACATCGGGTAAATCGGTCAGCGCGTATATCAGCAGCGGACCGATGATCAGATAAATTCCGCTGAAGCCCAACGCAAACAGCAGCGACCATTTGAGTGTCAGGCGCACGGCGCGCTCGAGCGCGTCGCGACGACCCTGACCCACGGCTTTGCCGACCAGCGCTTCGGCCGCGTGCGCAATGCCGTCGAGGCCGAACGCGGTCAGGTTTTGCAGATTCATGAGCACGGCGTTGGCGGCCAGCACCAGGCCGCCGAGTCTTGCGCCCTGCGCCGTGACGAAGGCGAACGTGAACACCAGCGCCATCGTGCGAATGAATAAATTGGTGTTGACGGAAAAGAACGCTTTATAGGCCCGCACGTTGAAAAAACTTGCCAGTGGCCAGTGCCCGGCGCGTTTGCGCAATGCGAGCGTCGCGAAACCAAGCCCGACGCTTAAACCCGCATACTCTGCAATGACAGAGGCCAGTGCGACGCCGTCGACCTTCATGTCGAGAACGATGACAAACAAAAGGTCGAGCACGATATTGGTGATGTTGACGGTCAAAAATATTAGCAGCGGCACGCGGGCGTTTTGCAGGCCGAGAAACCAGCCGACGAGCACGAAGTTGGCGAGCGTCCCGGGCGCGCTCCAGATGCGAATGGAAAAATACTGCAGGGCGAAAGACCGCACCTCGGGTTCCGCGCCAATCAGGCGCATCGCGGCATGACCTATCGGGACCTGCGCACTGATCAGCGCAATGGCAATCAGCAGCGAGACGATGATCGCCTGGCCCAGCGACACGCGCAGGCCATCGTTGTCGTCGGCACCGAAGCGCTGCGCTGCGATACCGGTCGTGCCCATGCGCAGGAAGTTCATGCCGGTATACAGGAAGCCGAAAATCGTGCCGCCGATGGCAACCGCGCCAAGGTAGACCGGGCTATCGAGATGCCCGGTGACGCCCGTATCGACCATGCCGAGCAAGGGCACCGAGATGTTAGAGAGAATCATCGGCGCCGCGATGCGCCAGACTTCGCGGTTCCCGGGCAGGCGCTCGTCTGTCAAGTCACGCTCATCCGAAGGCGTTGACGCCCGTGAGCTCCTTGCCAACGACAAGCTGATGCACGGTCTCGGTGCCTTCGTAGGTGATGACGCTCTCGAGATTGAGCATATGACGAATGGGGACGTACTCGGCACTGATCCCGCTGCCGCCGAGAATGTCACGCGCATCCCTGGCGATATCCAGCGCGGCTCTGCAGTTGTTCCACTTGGCGAGTGACACTTGTGTCGGCTGCATGGTGCCCTGGTCCTTGAGCCGCCCCAGCCGCAGCGACAGCAGCTGCGCCGTCGTGATGCGTCGACTCATTTCAGCCAGCCGAATCTGAATAGCCTGCGTATGCGATAACGGGCGGTTGAACAGTATCCGGTCCGCGGTATAACGCAGCACCTCGTCGAGACAGGCCTGCGCCGCACCGATAACGCCCCACGTGATGCCGTAGCGAGCCTGCGTCAGGCAGCTCAGCGGTCCTTTGAGACCCGTGACGCCCGGCAGCACGTTTTGTTCCGGGACGCGGACACTGTCGAAGAACAGCGCAGCGGTAACGGATGCGCGCAGGGAAAACTTGTTTTCGATCTCCTGTGCGGTAAAACCCGCCATATCTTTTTCGACGATAAAGCCTTTGACACCCTCTTCCGTCATCGCCCATACGACCGCGGCGTCGGCAATACTGCCGTTCGTGATCCACATCTTGGAGCCGTTGAGAATCCAGTCCTTGCCGTCACGCCTGGCGTGAGTCTTCATGTTGCCCGGATCCGATCCGCCATGTGCCTCGGTCAGGCCGAAACAGCCTATCGCCTCGCCTCGCGCCATCGCAGGCAACCAGCGCTGTTTCTGCTCCTGCGAACCGTAGGTGAAGATCGGGTACATCACCAGGCTGCTTTGCACCGAAACAAAACTCCGCAGGCCGCTGTCGCCACGCTCGAGTTCCTGGCAGATGAGCCCGTAACAAATGCTGTTGAGGCCGGCGCAGTCATAGCCGTCGATGGAACTGCCGAGCAAGCCCAGCTCCGCTATCTGTGCGACAAGTTCGCGCGGAAAATAATGCTGCTCGAACGCGTCGCGCATCAGCGGTATCGCCTGTTCGTCGACGAACCGGGCTACCGAATCCTGCACCATACGCTCGTCGTCGCTGAGTTCGGCACGCACGTCAAACAGATCGAGTGGATTCATATGGGATTTGCTGGCGGTCACTGGGAAATTCCTCCTGGGAGATTCAGCTTGGCGCGGGCGTCGATTCTAAGCGATCAGCTGCCTACCGGTATATGCCGCTATATTGGTATACCCGCCCGTCGGTACAGCACCGACAAAAGCCAGACGGGTCCGATCATCATTAGCTGCAGGTCGTGAATGACCGGCCAGATACCGCCCTGATTCCGATGCCCCAGCCAAAGGCCGATGATGCCGGCAACGAGGAGACTCAATGACACGCGCGGCACAGAGTATTCAGACTGAGACAGCCACAGCTGAAATGTTGCGACACCGACAACAAAGGGCAGCATGCCGATAGCGAGCGATACCGAAATGATGAAGTAATAAACTGCGGCTGCCATCAGGAACGCGCTGCCCCAGTTGAGCAGGGGCGAGATGGCATAGAATTCTGCAGGTACGGGCAATAGCCACAACAAGCCCACAGTGCCCAGCACGACCATCGGCACCGCAGCCCAGTAAACCAGCGGATAGGTCAGGTTGCTGTGAGTTTTCTCGTAGCGGCTGAGCCAGTCGTCAGCGTCGGTCATGAAAATTCCCGGTTCCTGAACATAAAGGTGTTAATTAAGTCTCAGTTCAGCTACGTCGCGATTAAATAGCGCATTTGATCACTGTAGACTCTCGGACTGGCAGTACCAGCAACAGTTTAAAGGAAGAAAATCATGAATATCAGACATATCAGCAGGCTCGCCGTCATCGCTATCGCGATCGGCATGGCAGGGTGCCAGACGTTTGACCCTTATACGGGCGAAGCAGAGACGAGCAAGGCGACCAAAGGCGCGCTGATCGGCGCCGCGGCCGGTGCCGTCGCAGGCCTGATTTCAGGCGATGACGCCGTCGAGCGGCGTCAGCACGCGCTAATAGGCGCGGGCGTTGGTGCATTGGCGGGCGGATCAGTCGGCTACTACATGGACCGGCAGGAGGCGAAGCTCAGGGCCGAACTTGCGGGAACCGGTGTCAGCGTGACACGCATCGGCGACAACATCACCCTGAACATGCCAGGCAATGTCACGTTTGCGACCGACAGCGCGGACTTGCGGCCGGCATTCTTCGACGTGCTGGGTTCGGTGGGCAAGGTTCTCGAAGAGTTCGACCAGACGGTGGTGGAAGTTGCAGGCCATACCGATAGCACCGGCTCCGAGGCTTACAATCAGAGCCTGTCCGAGCGCCGTGCATCGTCGGTCTCGCAATATCTGCAGTCACGGGGTACTTCCGGCCAGCGCCTGATCACAGTGGGCATGGGCGAACTGCGCCCGGTTGCCGATAACAGTACGGCTGACGGTCGCCAGGCCAATCGCCGCGTCGAGATCACGATGGTGCCCGTCACTGCCGGGTAGACCAGAGTCGCCCTGCACTACGATAAACGGGAATCCGGCGGCTGGATCGAGGATTCAGGAGTCGTCCTGCGTCTGCTGACAGATGACGCTGATGGCTCACGCCATCAGCGCGTGATCCTGCAGTTGCGCAATCGTCATACGCTGTTGATCGCTCATAACATCGATCTGGCCGACCGGGTGCCGGTCGGCCTCGGCGATCGATTGCGATTTCGCGGCATGTACGAGTGGAACGAACGCGGCGGACTGGTGCACTGGACGCACCGCGATCCGATGGGCAACGAAGCGGGTGGCTGGATCAAATTTCGGCGCAAGATCTACGCCTGATGCAATTAAAAATGGGGACATTCTGCTTTTTCCATCTTTAGGCGGAAAAAGCAGAATGTCCCCATTTTTTACGCCGCCATGGCGGTGCGCAGTTTCTTGATGGCGTTGGATTCGATCTGGCGGATGCGCTCCGCCGAGACGTCGTAACGGTCGGCGAGCTCGTGCAGCGTCATCTTGTTGTCTGTCAGCCAGCGGCTCTCGAGAATATCGCGGCTGCGATCATCGAGGTCCTGCATCGCTGCCACCATTCTTTCGGTCGCATCATCTTTCCAGTCGGCGTTCTCTACAAGAGTTGCCGGATCGGCATCCGGGCTCGGCAGGTAAGCCGCCGGCGTGAAGGTGTATTCATCGCTGGTATCGGGCGTTGGATCGAAGATGGCATCGCGCGCGCTGAGGCGTCGCTCCATTTCCGTCACTTCGCCGGGGCTGACACCGAGATCCTTGGCAACCGCCTGGGTCTCGGCATGTGATAACCAGGCAAGGCTCTTTTTCGATTTGCGCAGGTTGAAAAACAGTTTGC
>Ga0224508_10003776_pt1 | contig 12501 bp, 9 predicted proteins | sample SF_Jan12_sed_USG_4_FD_170157 | JGI IMG/M metagenome (GOLD analysis project Ga0224508, IMG submission 170157) | Sediment microbial communities from San Francisco Bay, California, United States - SF_Jan12_sed_USGS_21 | ecosystem: Environmental > Aquatic > Marine > Sediment | place: USA: California...
GGGGCTGGTGGCCGCCGGCTACGACGTCGTGCTCCACGACCCGATCGCGCTCGACAACGCTCGGGCTCACTTCGGCGCCTCGGTCGCCTACGAGCCCGACCTCGGTGCCGCCGTGTCCGACGCCGACGCCGTGGTGCTCGTGACATCGTGGCCGGAGTACGGCTCGCTGGCCAAGCATCTCGGCGATCGGTCACCGCTCGTCGCCGACGGCCGCCGCTTCCTCGATCCCGCCGACTTCGACCGCTATGCCGGAATCGGCTTCCCCACCAGCTGAGAGTTGGCGCAATTTCGGTGGTTGACGGCGGTTGACGGCCGTGACGTCGAACCCGATACTGGGCCGATGCCCACCTCCGCAGCGGCTTCCCGGCAAGCCGGGTACCACCACGGCGACCTCCCGAACGCGCTCAAGGCGGCGGCTGCCGAGGTGATCACCGAGAAGGGACCGGCCGGATTCTCGCTGCGCGAGGTCGCTCGACGGGCCGGGGTCTCCCATGCCGCTCCCGCCCACCACTTCGGTGACACCACGGGCCTCTTGACAGCGCTGGCCGTCGACGCGTTCCGGCTACTCGACGAGGCGATGACCGTGGCCGCTGCAGCGGCCGAAGGCCCAGCCGACCGCCTGGCCCGTGTCGGTCGCGCCTATGTAGAGGTCGGGTTGACGAACCCGGCCCATCTCGACATCGTCTTCCGGCCCGACTTGGTGAACACCAGCGACCCCGACTACAGCGAGTGGGGAGAGCGAGCTTACGGTCATCTCGTCGACGCCCTCGAGGCGATCAAGCAGGAGATGAATCCCGACCTCGACGTCGACGACGCCGCCCGCCTCTGCTGGTCGACCGTACAGGGCCTGATCGTCCTCCACCCCGGCATGAGCAGCCGCGATCAGCGGCACGGTGCCGGGGCAGAGGAGATCGGCGATCTCGCCGAGCGGTTCTGCCAGCTCCTGCTCGTCGGTCTCGTCAGCCGCTGAGGGCTCCCTCGCTCGACCCGGTGCTCGGGTGTTCCCCCGGCCGGTTCGACGACCGCGTCGGGTCGGGCAACGGAGCCCTCAGTCCTGGGCGGTCGGAGGTCGGCGCATCCGGAATCTCGCCACGAGCGGCTCGTGATCGCTGGCGACCACGTCGGCGTCGAGACGGGTGAAGTCGACATTCGCGTGAACGATGTCGAGCTTGGTGCCGCTGCCAACCAATGCGTCGGTCACGAAGAAGTGATCGAGGGCCTGGGAGTTGCCGTCGAAGATGAACGTGTAGAGGTTCTTCCGGTCCCCCCGATCCAGGGCTGGGCCCAGGGCCAGGTTGGTCAACACGTCACCCTCGGGCAGGATCTCGGCGAGATCGTTGGTCCACTCGAACGTGTTGAGGTCGCCGACGACCATGACCGCGGCGTCGGGGTCGGCGCCGAGCACGAGGTCGACGAACTCGTTGAGCGCGCCGACCTGCGCTTCACGCTCGAGCTCACCGGCCTGGACGAACGGCTGCGGGCCGCCGAAGATCGGCGACGATCCGAAGCGCGAGGTCAGGTGGTTGTTGACCACGGTGAACTCGACGCCGTTGAACTCGAACTCTGCAACCAGCGGGTCGCGGGTGTCGGTGAAGGCGTCGGGGTTCGAGAGTCCCAGCGACGCGAGGACGCCGGGGGTGAGCGAGACGAAGTCGACCAGGCGGACCCGGTCGGGGTTGTAGAGGAACGCATTGCGTATGTTGCTGCCCGGGGCACCGCCGGAGGTGCCATCGGCCGGGGCGACGTCGAACGCCGCGTAGCTGGGACCACCGGCGGCTGCGATCGCGTCGACGAGCCGCTGCAGGGTCTCGTCGGCGTCGGTGGTCCCGTCGTCGATCTCGCCGTTGTTGTCCTGGATCTCCTGTACCGCGATCACGTCGGGGTTTCGGAGGCTGTTCACGATCTGGTCGGCCAGCTTGTCTCGCTGATCGTCGTCATCGGTCGTCGCCGACAGGTTCAGCACGTTGTAGCTGGCCACCGTCAGGTGGCCCTTGACCGGCCGAAGGTTCGTGCGCTCCGGCCGGAGGCGCGACGGGCGGACGTCGAACGGCTCGGTGGCGTTGACCTCGTAGTTGCCGAACGAGTAGCCGACGACGCCGCGCACGTCGCCGAGCCGGTCGCCGAGGTTGATGGCCGGTGGCGGGTTCCCGAAGATCGTGGCGTCGAACTGGATCTGGACCCGCTCGGGATTCTGATCGCCCCGGTTGTCGGGGTCGGGTTGGAGGAAGATCCCGCCCCGCCCGGTTCGAGCGTCCCGTGGCTTCACGAACCGGCCGTTGCTTGGCAGGGTGAAGACCTCGCTCGAGAACTCCGAGAACTGGCGGGTGGCGGAGACGGCGACCGGTCGGTCGATCTCGACGAACATCCCCTCGAGCGCCTCATAGAAGTCGATGCCGTCGATGTCCGGATTGAAGACCGCCGGATCGACCTGCAGGTCGGTCGGCAGCTCGCTGTCCGAGATGACGACCTCGGCCGGCGGGATCCGGCCGCCCCGCCCGATGATCACCGGTGACGGTACCGGATTCCCGCTGCTGAGCACGGTGGCCGTTGCGTCGTCGATCTCCGTGATCGACAGGTTGCCCGTGGCGGCACCGCCCGGGATCCGCTCCTCGACGGCGCCGGTCACCTCCACCTCGTCACCGACGGCGACGGTCGAGTCCGAGTCGACGAAGATGCCGTCCGAGGTGTTCGGGTCGCCGTCGCCGGCGGGATCCTGGAGGTAGAAGCCGCCGAATGCCACTGCGGTGACGACGCCGGTCGTGGTTACCGTCTCCTCGACGAGCGGCGAGAGATGGGCACCACCCTGGATGTCCATGATGGTGACCGTGTCGCCGGTTGCGCCGGCGGCCGGACCAGCCGGCACGGCCAACAGCGAGGCGATCAGGCACAGGGTCAGAGCCACAGCTGTGGCAAGGGGCCTCCAGGCCGGGGCGAACGCAGGGTGGCGCGTCATCGAGTTCCCTCCGATTGGTAGCGGGTTGCCCCACGCGGGGCTGCCGGAGGGATTATTGGCCGCTCTCGCCCCTTTGGCAATAGTCGGATCGACTTGCATCGACACTGTTTGCCCGCTGTTCAGTGCCCGTTCGGGGAGCGGTGGATCGAGGGCCCCCACCCCAATAGGGTTGTGCCGGTGATCCGGCGGAACGGGGACGATCGCGGCTGCCCGCCGGCGACGGCGCTGGACGAGCTCATCGGCCAGCTCGAGGCGGGCTCGCCCGTGGCCGAGCAGCGCCTCGTCGATCTCGTTCGCCGTCCGATCTCCGATGACCAAGGCCGGACCTCGAGCCGTGACGTGCTCGATCGGATCGCTCGCTCGGCGGCTGCGGGGTCGCCGTACGGGCTCGAGTTGCTGCTTGCCCTGATCGTTCAGATGGATCTCGCTCGACCCGCCGTCCGCCGGGTGACGAGCGACCCGACCGTGACCGAGGACATCGGCCAGGAGGTGCTCGTGGCGGTGGCCCGCTCGATCCACCGGTACCGAGCCGATGCCACGTTCACCACCTGGTTGTTCGCGGTTGCCCGGAACGTGGCCGTCTCGCACGTGCGCCGGCTCCCGGCGACGGCCGAGCTGGCCGATGACGATGCGCTGTTCGAACGGTCTGCCCGGACCGTCTCATCGTTGGTGACCGAGCGCGACGCGGTGCGAGAGGCGATCGATTCGCTGCCCGCCCGTCTCCGCCAGACCGTGGTGCTCCGCGACATCGATGGGCTGAGCTACGCGGAGATCGCAGCGAGAGAGGGCCTCGAGATCAACACGGTTCGTTCGCGACTGTCGCGGGGTCGAGCTCTGCTGGCACTGAAGCTGCCGTCCTGAACGTGGTGATGGTCGGGACCCGAGCGAGGCAGCACATAGGCGGGTACCGGGTCATCGCTCCCATCGGTGTCGGCGGCTCGGCCACCGTCTACCGCGCCCTCGACGAGGCGACCGGTGACGAGGTGGCGATCAAGGTGCTGGCCGACAATCACAGCCTCGTGCCCGAGATGCGCCGGCGGTTCCTCGACGAGGTCGAGCTGCTGTCGGCGGTCGACAACCGATCGGTTGCCCGCATCTACGAGCTCGGCGAGACCGACCGGGGCCAGCCGTTCATGGTGCTCGAGCTGGCCGACCGGGGCGATCTCCGGGAGCGGGTTGCCGAGCTCCGGCAGCCGGGCTGGTCGTCGCAGCCGGCCGACCTCTTGGTGCTCGCCCGCCACCTCGCCGAGGGCCTCGGGGCACTGCACGAGGCCGGAATCGTCCATCGCGACGTATCGCCCGGCAACGTGCTGATTCGCCGGGGGAGCGGAGCGCAGCATCCCGCCGGGGTCACGATCCTCGAAGACGGAGAGGGGTTCCTGCTCGCCGACCTCGGCCTGGCCAAGGATCTCGACTTCGCGTCCGGCCTCACTGCGGGTGGCGGGACGCGGGGGTTCGCCGCCCCTGAGCAGCGCGACGAGGTGACCGTGGTCGATCACCGGGCCGACATCTTCGGCGCCACGGCGCTGATCGAGTGGACGGCCGCCGGGTCGGACAGCGCGGGGACGCTCTCGTCGTTCCTCGAGGTCGGCCTGGCTCTCGGGCCGGCCGACCGCTTCCAGTCGATGGAGGATTGGCTCGCTGCGCTGACCCGGTGCATCGGCCTGGGGGATGGCGGCGGCGACCGCGCGGTCCCGGCCCGGTGGTGGAGACGGCTCACCGCGCAGGCCAGCTCGGTCCCGGTCGGCGCGGTCGGCGCCGCTGCGTTGGTGGCGGTGGCGTGGGGCACAATGACGCTGCGCGGAAGCGCCGACACCGACCTGGCCGTGCCCTCGGCGACGATCGCCGCCATAGAGAGCGACGAGCCCGCCGGCGACGTGATCTCCGGGCCTAGTGACGACGCGATCTCCCGACCCGGCCGGGAACAGATCGCCCGATCCGATGGCGCCGACCGGCCGCTGTCGTCGAACGCCCCCACCTCGTCGTCGATGCCCGCGCCTTCACCTCGGTCCGCTGGGCCGTCGGTGACGACGGGCTCCGACGCGCCGGAGCCGGAGAGAGCGACGACGTCGACCGGATCGGCTTCGTCGCCGACCGCTGGAACCGACGGGCCGACGACCGCCGCTGGGCCCACGACCTCCTCGATCCCCACCTCCTCCGCATCGACCTCCACATCCGAGCCCCGACTGACGACCACCAGCTCGAGCGCGGCGGGGTCGCCTCGGGCCTACATCGACTCGCCGCTCGACGCCACCGTCGTGTCAGGCGATCTCGTGATCACCGGGGTCGCCGGTCACGAGGGTGGGATCAGCGAAGTCGAACTGGTGGTCAAGAACCTCGACGAGAACACCCACTGGCACGACAGCACTCGCGCCTTCCAGCCGGACTGGATCCGCTTCCCGGTCGCCGTCAGCCAGAGCGGCGGGCAGAAGGTCACGTGGTCCTACACGATCCCGGAGGCGTCGGTACCGCCCGGTCGCTACCGCCTGCGAGTATGGGCCCGGGCCACGGACGGAACAGGCGATCCGGTCAGCGACCTCATCGAGATCACCGTCAGTTGATCTCCGCCGGTGACCGGCCACGACGCAGCGGTGGTGCCAGGCCGAGCTCGAACCGGGTCGGGCACCCGGTTCGAGCCCGGCCGTGGTGGTGGACGCTCCCCGAGCCGGCCGCCCGTCGCTCGGAGAACCTCCAGATCGCGCAGAGTGGTCGAGGCGCTCGTCTCGAAGAAAGTCTCTCTGTCGCTTCGTCGGGAGGAAAAGTTCCCGAAACTTCCGAGCCTTTGCCGGATCTATGATGGTGGCGGAGTGAACGGCGTCGGCGACACGAACCGGTAGAGCACATTGGTCGTCATCTTGGCCACGTCGTTGTCGTAGTCGTTGCGGGCGAGGGCCCCGAACCACGAGATCGAGCCGACCGAGAACACCGCTCCGCCGCCGGGAGTCTCGTAGAACACGATGTCGGCTCGGACGTAGGGGTCGGGGGTGGAGTAGACGACTGAGCCCTCGAACTCCTCCTTCGTCCTGACCATGTCGGGGCCGAATTCGGTGGCCGAGGCGAGCACCACCGCATGGGCCGGCGATCCGAGCCTGGTGTCGTAGCGATCGAGCTCCTGGCCGGCTGCCCCGCCGCCCAGCCCCGACGTGCCGATCCGGCCGTCGTCGGCGACGACCCCGGCCCAGATCCAGGCCGCTCTCGACCGTCGGCTCTCCGGGTTGATCCGGAACGAGCTGGCCCGCTCGAATCCCTGGGCGGCGAAACCGATCCCGACGAGCTCGTTCGGCGGGCGTCCGTTGCGTCGCCACATGCCGCCGTACTCGCCGGTGAACGCGTGGTAGCTCTCTCCGTCGCCGGTCTGCCAGTTGCGAACACCGTCCTCGGCCCGCCGTAGCTCCATCGCCCCGGGCCAGGCGTCGCTGAACGCAACCCGCCAGTAGAAGCCGTTGCCACCGAGGTACATGAGCCGCCCGCCGTTGCGTTGCCACGCCGACAGAGCATCGAGCATCGCCGTCGACCAGTACTCGGGGTGTGAGCAGGTCACCAGGACCCGATAGGGGGCGAGCGCGTCCACTCCTTCGCGGTGAAGGTCTTCGTCGGCGATGATGTCGTGTCCAACGCCTACGTGTTCGAGGTAGGCGTTGATGTCGGTATCGGGGGTGAAGTTCCAGCCGTCGGCCCCAGGGCGGAGGTTGAGCACCGGCCGCAGGCGAGAGCTGAACATGACGCCACTGCCGTCCGGGTGCTTCTCGTACATCGACCGACCGAGCTCGGGGTGTTGGCGGACGTACTCGTGCTCGGGCCGGAGCCGGTGCCGGGTGTGGATGAAGTCGGCGCCCTCGAACAGCATGCGGTGGTTGGCGTAGGCGAGGTAGGTGGCCGACGACATCAGCAGCGCGACGCTGGCCGTTGGTGCTCCGTCGGCCGGCCGCACGAAGAACGGGACCCGATCCTCGCCGTGCTCGGATCGAAGCCGGAACGCGTAGATGCCGCTCGGGAGGTCGGCGGGCAACGTCAGCTGGGCGGTTTCGGACCAGCCGGCGTCGTACAGGTCGTCCTTGTGGAAGTGGATCGCATCCCACTGGCTCGGGTCATCGGTCCAGCGCTGGTGCGTGCCGTCCCAGCTCGGTCCGGTTACCGCCCGGGTCGGCAGCTGGTGCAGGATCCCGTGCCGGTGGTTGCCGCTGCCATCGACCATGGCCCGGCCGCCCATGTCCTGGGCGAGGTCCCACCAGAGCTCGCGGCCGTCGATGTTGAGCCGGGGTCTGGCGATCCGACCATCGAAGTCGCCCCGCCAGCCGGTGGCCGTCGCTGCGCCCCGCTCCGCCTGCGTTCCACCGAACACGAGGATGTCGAGGGGTGAGGGAGCCAGGGGAGCGACGGCGTCGATCGGCTCGTCGACCAGCTCCAGCAGGTCGCGGCCGGGCGACACCGAGGGCTCGGTCGAGACCTTGGCCCGGAGGCGGCCGGTGGTCAGGTTGACGTACAGCCACACGTCGTACCATCGGCGGTTGGCCAGGGGCCGGGTGCGGAGGGCGATGTCGGCGTCGTTCGATCGAAAGCGGAGCACGCCGTCGTCGAGCACGACCTCGAGCTGGAGCCGCTCACCGGTCAGGGTGAGCATCGTCTGGTGCTCCTTGGGGCGGGTGGCCATCGCGCTGAAGGTGAAGGTGAGCTCGCTGGTCGCCTCGACGTCGAGCAGATCGACGGTGGCGAACGAGCCGGGCACGAGTGGCTGGTGATCGAGCGGCACGACGGCCGGGAGACCGGTGGCGATCCGTCGCTCGGCGAACCCGGGCCCGACCGAGGTGGGGTCGCCGCAGCTGATCCGGACCGCCGCGAGCTCGGCATCGACCGGTAGGTGGCTCGCAGCCCGAAGTGTCACGGACTCGCCGGCCCGGAGTGACCAGGGGTCGCAGTACCCGGTGATCGCCTTCGGAGGGTCATCTCGATGGCCGGGCTCACCGGCGAAGGTCGGAGACATGCTCGTACCTTCCCAGGTCAACGGCGTGAAAGGGAAACCGACACGTCCCCGCAACCCGGCAAGACGGTTTCTTGATGCAGGATCAACAAAAAAACTTGAGCAGAACAGTATCAACTTATCGGATGGCCTGATACTGTGAACCCGTTCCCTTCAGTTGATCACACGAACCAAGGAGGCCAGAGCCGTGCTCTTGCAGAACGATCCCTTCTTCAACTCCGTCCTGAACCGATTCGTGGACCCGTCGAGCACCCCCAGCGGTTCGTTCGTCGCCCCCATGGACGCCTACCGGCGTGGTTCCGACGTCTGGGTCCACCTCGATCTCCCCGGGGTCGCCGCCGACAGCATCGACATCAGTGTCGAGCGCAGCGTCCTGACCGTTAGCGGTGAGCGCTGGTGGGAGCGCCGCGATGGCGATCAGATCTACGTCAACGACCGGTCACAGGGCCGGCTCCGCCGCCAGGTCCACCTGGGCGACGGGCTGGACGCCGAGAACATCGAGGCCGACTATCAAGACGGGGTCCTCACCCTCCGGATCCCGGTCGCCGAGAAGGCGAAGGCCCGCAAGATCACCGTCAACGCCGGAGCTCCGGCTCTCGACCCGCAGGCCTCGGAGCCGGTCGAGACCTCGGTCAACGAGGACAGCTGATCGAGAGCTGAGCCAGCGTCGATCTGGGCGCCGGCGCCACGCCCGGCGATCCCTCCGACCGACCCCCGCTCCCTCAACCCCCGCCGAGGGAGCGGGGGTCGGTCGCGTTCCGGCCCGCCCACTTGTACCGCTCCTCGACGGCCCGAGTAGCGTCGGCCACATGCATGATCTGGTCATCCGCAACGGAACCGTCGTCGATGGCAGCGGGGCCGAGCGTCTAATCGCCGACGTGTCCGTGAGCGATGGGCTGATCACCGGCGTGGGCACCGTCGAAGGGAGCGCCCGACGCAGCATCGATGCGGACGGACAACTCGTTCTCCCCGGCTGGGTCGACATCCACACCCACTACGACGGCCAAGCCACCTGGGACCCGGAGCTGACGCCCTCCTCGTGGCACGGCGTGACCACCGCGGTCTTCGGCAATTGCGGTGTCGGCTTCGCGCCCGTCAAGGACGGTGCCGAGGACTTCCTCATCAATCTGATGGAGGGCGTGGAGGACATCCCCGGATCGGTCTTGGCCGAAGGGATCGACTTCCGGTGGGAGACGTTCCCTGAGTACCTCGACGCGTTGGCGGCGACGCCCCGAGTCATGGACGTCGGAGCGCAGGTCCCTCACGGTGCGGTGCGGTTCTACGTGATGGGCGAGCGGGGTGCCGATCACCGCCAGGTCCCAACCGAGCCGGAGCTGGCCGAGCTCGGGCGCATCGTCACCGAGGGCCTGGCCGCCGGAGCCCTCGGCTTCTCGACGAGTCGCACGGTGAAGCACAGGGCGGCCGACGGGCGGGCCACGCCGAGCCTCTCGGCCACCGAGCCCGAGCTGGCCGCCGTCGCCGCCGCCATGCGGGCGGCCGAGGCCGGAGTGCTCCAGGTCAACAGCGACTTCGAGCCAGGCGACTTCGCCACCGTCCGCCGAGCTGCGGAGATGGCCGGGCGGCCGCTGTCGGTGTTGCTGCTCCAGGTCGACGATCACCCCGATCGGTGGCGAACCACCCGCGACGAGCTGCATGCCGCCAACGCGGCCGGGGTCGTCGCCACTGGCCAGGTCGGGTGCCGCCCGATCGGGGTGATGCTCGGCCTCGATGCAACCGTGAACCCGTTCCTCACCCACGACGCGTATCGAACCATCGCCGAGCTGCCACTTGCCGAGCGGGCGGCCAGGATCCGCACCGACGGGTCGCTCAGACGGAACCTGATCGAGAACCGACCGACCAACGCCCACACCGAGTGGATGGACTACGCCCTCACCCGGGCCTACGAGCTCGGTGAGGGTCTCGACTACGAGCCTGACCCGTCGACGGCGATCGCCAGCCGGGCGGCGGCGAGCGGGGTCGACCCATGGGCGTTGCTGCTCGATCTGCTGGCCGCCGGTGACGGCTCGACGCTGCTCCTCTACCCGTTCGAGAACTACACCAACGGCAACCTCGAAGACATCAGGGCGATGTTGACCGACCCGTACACGGTGTGCGGGATCGGCGACGCCGGCGCTCACGTCGGCACGATCTGCGACGCGTCGTACCCGACCTACCTGCTCACCCACTGGACCCGCGATCGGACCCGGGGCGAGCGGCTGCCGCTCGAGTTCGTCGTCAACAAGCAGACCCGGCGCACCGCCGAGACCTACGGCCTCCTCGATCGAGGCCTGCTCCGGCCGGGCTACCGGGCCGACATCAACATCGTCGACCATGCTGCTCTGTCCGTCGGCCGGCCCCAGCTCGTGTTCGACCTCCCCGCCGGCGGTAAACGGCTCGTGCAGCGGCCGTCGGGCTATCGCCACACCTTCGTCCGGGGCGTCGAGACCATGGCCGACGGTGAGCCGACCGGAGCCAGGCCAGGCGGGTTGATTCGGGGCGCCCAGCCCGATCCGGCCGCGGCCGCCTCTCGGGCGGCTGCGACGCGATGACCGGGCCACTGGACGGGATCCGGGTCCTCGACCTGACCCGGGTGGTCGCCGGACCGCTATCGACCCGAATCCTCGCCGACCAGGGGGCCGAGGTCATCAAGATCGAGCCGCCCGAGGGCGACATGAGCCGGAAGTTCCCACCGCTGCGCGAGGACGGGATCACCCCCTACTTCGCCCAGCAGAACTCCGGCAAGCGCTTCTGCTCCGTCGACCTGAACGTGAACGGAGCCAGCGAGCTGCTGGTCGAGCTCGTCGAGCGAAGCGACGTGCTCGTCGAGAACTTCCGACCCGGGGTCATGGACCGGTACGGACTCGGAGCCGACCGGCTGCTCGAGCGATTCCCCTCGCTGATCTACTGCTCGATCACCGGATTCGGCCAGAACGGGCCGTGGGCCGACCGGCGGGCCTACGCTCCGATCGGGCACCTCGAGTCGGGACTGCTCGAATACGACGAGCGCAAGACCGGCCGCCCGGCCCGCCAGCCCGCCCTCGTGCTCGGCGACGTGGCGACCGCCATGATGGCGGCCAACTCGATCAACGCATTGCTGGTGCAGGCGGCGAGGACCGGCCAGGGGGGCCGGCTCGACGTCTGCATGGTCGAGTCGATGGTCTACATCCAGGAGTGGACGTCGACCGAGCTGGTCGGTGGCTGGGACACCACCAACGCCGGTGCCTGCGATCAAACCCCGGTGCTACACCTGCCCGACGGTCGGATCTGGGGGCTCGGTGGCAACATCGTGGCCTGGTTCGAAGGACTGGCGACGGCAATGGACCGGCCCGACCTCCTGACCGATCCCCGCTTCGCCGATCCGGCGTCGCGGGAGGAGCACCGCCCCGACCTCGAGCAAGAAGTGGCGACGTGGGCGGCCACGTTCGACACATTCGACGAGTTCCGGGTGGCGCTCGAATCGCGCTCCCCGTTCACGACGGCCGAGCTCCGATCGATCGACGAGCTGGTGGCAACCGAGTGGGCGGTTGAGCGGCAGCTGCTCGCCGAGACCACCGCCGGGATACCGGTGCCGGCTCGGCCGGCCGCAGGCGCCGGAATCGGGACCGACGGGTATCTTGCACCGAGAGGAGCCGACAACCGGGCGGTGCTGACCGACGTCCTTGGCCTCGACGACGGTCAGCTCGACGAGCTGACCGAGTCGGGGGTGCTCACCGCAGCCCGGTGAGCCCGATCTGGGAACGCAGGCGTGCTCACCACACCGCCTCCGGGTCGTAGTCGAACACCTCCCGCATCCGGGCGAGCAACGGGCCGAACTCAGCCGATCGGACGGTCCTGGCTTCCTGGAGCGGCGCGCCGGCTGGCCAGTCGACGGGGCCGAAGCGGGCCTCGACGTCGTCCTTCCACCGATCGAGATGATCGGCCAGCGGGTGGGCTGCAACACCCTCGGCGACCGCCGCCGCCTCGCCGACCACACCGTCGAACAGCCCGACGGCGAGGGGCAGCATGGTCTGCAGCGCCGTCAGCAGCCGGGGCCTGGCATCGGCGTCGACCAACAGCACGTCGAGCAATCCGTTGGCGTGGCGGAGATGGAAGGCCTCCTCCTGGGCAGCCCGGGCGGCGACATCGGCCAGCTCCGGGATCGACGACGACGCCAGCAGCTTCCAACGGATCGCCTCCACCGAGTCGTACAACCAATGGCGGACCAGGGCCTCGGCCCAGTCGGTGGTCAACCGCTCGACCAGCCACGCCGAGCGGTACTCGTCGGCGCCCCGGTCGAAGGCCAGGTGGTCGATCGCCACATCGTCATCGCCGGCCAGGAGCGCATAGACCAGCGCAGCGTGGCCGAGCTCGTCCTGGCCGATGCTGGAGAACGCCAGGTCCTCCTCGAGGAACGGAGCGACGCCGATCCACTCGGTGTGCTGCTGCCCCATCAGGTGCTCGTCGTCGGCCAGGGCCAGCAGGTACTCCGCCACCCCCTCGCTGACCTGAATCACTGCGCCGCCTCCCGGGCGGCTGGGTCGTGCGCCGCCTCCCGGGCGGCTCTGCGCCGGGCGGCGACCGCCTTGCCGTC
>Ga0224508_10003777_pt1 | contig 12499 bp, 11 predicted proteins | sample SF_Jan12_sed_USG_4_FD_170157 | JGI IMG/M metagenome (GOLD analysis project Ga0224508, IMG submission 170157) | Sediment microbial communities from San Francisco Bay, California, United States - SF_Jan12_sed_USGS_21 | ecosystem: Environmental > Aquatic > Marine > Sediment | place: USA...
ACGAACACGCTCAAGAATGCGACCATCAGCTCAGTAAGGTTGCAGTATCACACGACTATCCCTAACCTCGACGACGTGGGGAACCTGTTCCACCGCAACGCGCGACGGTTCCTTCGCAGTCTCGTCCTGAATGGTGCCATCAAGGTGGACAACGCCCTTTGAGACTTTGACAGAGGTGAGCCACGGGCTTGTCCCCGGCATTTCCATCAGCGTTTCGATCACCTTGAAGCGGATGATGTCATCGTCACTATTCACGGGCTCACCAGCACCCTCCGGCCTCGCTGCGAGCGTCTTCACGATGTCAGATCGACTTACGATACCGACAAGCTTTTCATTCCGCATTACCGGTATCCGTTTGATCTGTCTTGTTTGCATAGTGTCGGCAATCTCGGACAACGGAGTCTCCTCGACAGCTGTAATGACATTCCACGACATGATATCGCTTGCGTGCATACCATGTGATTTCAAATAATCTGCATTTGATCTTGCGGATGTCTGTCCGCGTATGCTTGTAGCTGTGCCGAGTTCCTCGCGCTGAATCAGATCCCCTTCACTAACGATGCCAATGACTTTTCCGTCATCAATCACCGGGACGGCGCTCAATTTCCTCGCGCTAATTAATTCTGCTACGTCTCGTACCGATTTGTCTGGCGCTACCCAAACAACATCCGTTGTCATGATGTCCTTGGCACGTATCTCGACGTGTTGAGGCGGCCCGTTGTTGCGTTCGTCACGGAAACCGGAATGATTCTGACTGGATGCATATGTTACGGTATTCATTTTGACCTCCACTGTGGTTCGAAGGCCAAGACCCAGCCGATCCCTGCGAAAAGTGCTGGATCCGGCAATGTATTCACAGTCAGCGCCATAGACGTTTGGATGCATTGATCTAAGTCAAACTCGCCGATTTTGTATCAGAAACCGGGGACGGAATATCGCTGCGCCTCGGCGTTCTGGTCCGGTACCGGGCGGCCAGGACGGCGGACCTTTGCGATACGCCTCCACACCGGTGTGTCAGGATGCCGGTTGTCGGTGCCAGGCTTGTTTGCGACACTGCGACTCAACATAAACCGGGGAGCGTTCGATGGCTGAGTTGACTCTGGCCTATCAGGCACGCTGTTACAGCGCCGGCATCGTCGGCCGGTCGATCTGCAACGCGCGCAATCATCATTGGGTCGCCGAAAACACCGGCGGCGACGCGGTCGGGGCGGGCGAGATGTTCTGCGCGTCCATCGCCGCCTGCGCGGTTAACATGGTCGAGACGATCGCCAGCACGGAGAAGCGCGCGCTCGCGAGGATGGACGTGAACGTCGCGGCCTACCGGGACTTCGACAAGCCCGCCGCCGACCTCTCGCTCTACGATGCGGTGAAAGTCCGGTTCGAGATGTGGGGCGTGAGCGACGACGATGCGCGCTATCTCGTCAAGACGTGGAAACAAAGGTGACCCATCTACGGTTCGGTCGCCGTGGCGACTGCTGACACCACAGTGGACCTCACAGCGCACGGTGAAGCGCGGGCGAAGTGAATGGGGCCGGGCGCCAGCACGGTGCGGGAAGGCCGGGAGTTGTAAATATGTTCGCATGTCCGCCTGTGCGGTGCGTTCCGGTCTGCAGGGCTAGGCGCAAATGTGTGTACTACCCAGGAATTTTCCAATTTAGGGAAATGTTTCGTCATGTAACGCTGAGCAAGATCATGCCGATGATTGTCACGGTCCGCGCAAGGTCGGCCCAGTGAGGTTCTCCCGGATAGTGCTCGGCGGAGCGCCACACACCCACCGAAACGATAATGTTGTAGGGGATGGAAGGGGCGTACCCGGCGATGAACGCCGCAATTGGACGGTCAGTCGTGATCAAGAAAAGAAATATCACGCTCGACACGACATTAATGAAGAAGCCGCCGAAAACCGCCCAATTCCAGAAGGCGTTTGCAAGCTCAAGCTCTCCACGCCAGAGGCGGCTTAGGTTGATCATCGACTCGAAAATCCAGCCGTGGCCATTTCAAAACCGGAATCCGAGAAACCGAAAGTGAAACCGGTGATAGTATATGGTTTCCCTCTACGCATCGAAACGGATCGGCCGATGCGGTGCAGATAATTCTATACTGTCCCCGGTTTTCCCCACGTAATTATATTTATATATCGTCTCCCGTTTTCGCCGCCTAGCCTCCGATCGCGGACTATGGCCTAACTTGATGGACTGCATCGTTTCTATGTCTGACTCTGATTGATGGTAGGAACAGTTGCCCTGTTGCAGGAAGCAAGCGACCAACTCATGACGCGCCATGCGCACCGACGCCCACCCCTTGATCTCCGGCGATGAAGGAATTCGAGCCCAGCGCTACGGCCCGCTTCGTGGCTACCGGCGTGTTTCACACCGCGACGCATCTGGGCCTCCACGTGGAAGTGCCGCAACAGATGGCCGAGCTGAACGAGCGGATGCTCCAGGCAAGCCTGCGAACCGACCTGCGCGGCGGCTTCGGCCGTCGCTGGGTCCGCTGGCGCGGCGGCGTGCTCCAGCGCTTTGCGGTTCCGGGGCTCTTCCTCCACTTCGTCTTGCGCAAGCGCTGGATCGAGGCCCAGGCCCGTAAGGCGGTCGGCAAGGGGGCTTCGCAGGTCGTAATCCTGGGCGCAGGGTTGGACACCTTGAGCCTGCGCCTGGCCGAGACGAACCCGGAGCTGACGATCCTCGAAGTCGATCATCCCGCGACCCAGGGCGGAAAGAAACAGGCGGTCGAGGGACTGCCCGATCGGTGGACGCCTCCCACCTTCATCGCGCTCGATTTGACCCGGCGTGATCTGCGGGAGTCGCTCCAGGCCTGTCCGGACTACGATCCGGCAGCGCCGACACTGTTCGTCGCCGAGGGGCTTCTCATGTACCTCACCGAAGCGGAGGTGACGGAAATTTTCGACGTTGTCCGGAGCTGCGCCGGTCCGGGATCCTCGACCCTGTTCACGTTCATGGACGAGCAGCGGCCGGGGAATTTCCAGTTCCGCAATGCGACGCCCATGGTCGACCTCTGGTTGCGGCTGAAGCACGAGACCTTTGTCTGGGGGATCGGTCCCGACCGGCTCGGGGCCTTTCTCGAAGAGCGGGGGCATCGGCTGGACTCCTGGGCGGGGGAAGCGGCGTTCCGGGAGCGCCTGCTCACGGCCGAGAACCGTCACGCGCCGCTGGCGATCGGCGAACACGTGGCCCTGGCCGAGGTTATCCGGTGACCGCCGCGGCCGAGCGCATTCCACGCACCGAGATGCCTTTCAGCGTCGATTTATTGCCGTATGGAGTCGTTGGAGATTTTGGAGGCCGGGCGCGGGAAAGCGGCCACGGACGCGCAGCGCGTTGCAGAGAATGTTTAAGCACTCATCGGGGATAGGGGCCGCCTATTGCGTGCGAAAGCCGGCCGGATTTTGATCCAGTTGCTTCTCGATGCCCTTGTACTGGTCGCGAATGTAGTCGCTGGCCGGGCGCGGCGTGAAGAATTTTAGCCAAAGCCGCACCACATGGCGCTTCTCGCGCGTGTCCTCGCCGTCTTCGAACGCGGTCCGGCCGTGCAGCACCGTGTAGTTGTTCACGAACTGGATATCGCCGGGCTGCAATTCCATATCGAACACCAGCGACGGGTCGTTCATGACCTCGTCGATACAGGCCAGCGCCGCAGCCTTCAAGGGCGTCAGGGTTACATGCGGCGAGTCGATGGCTTTTTGTATGGTGCCGCGGCGGAACGAGCAGCTCAACACGCCGTCCGTCACGTCGAACACCGGACCGTTCCAGGTCTTCATCGCCCCGGCGGCCTCGGTAACGATGTAGGGCAGGCCTTCATAGAGCGGCGCCAGAAACTCGGGATGCCGGGCCAGGATCGCGTTGTGCACCGACATCGAACTGACGATTCGGCTCAATCCGCCCGAGCGTCCCTGGCGCAGACACAACAGAGAGGTCATGTCGGCCCGGTCGACGTGAAGATCCAGCGACGCGTTCGTCTGATAGCCGCGCGTTCGTGTCGCCGTCGGGTCTTCGTTGCCGTGGTCGAAGACGTGGCCCAGCATGTCGCCGTAGACATTCTGCGAAATCGCGCGGCCCAGATGCGTGCCGATTCCCCATTTCATAAGGAACAGGTCGTCGTGGTCGTACCGCTCGACAGGGATACCGCGCAGCAGAGCGAAACCGCGTCCGGTCCGCACGTCGCTCTCGAGTTCGGCCAAGCGCGGCCCCAACACCGGCAGCGGAAAATCCGCCCGGGAAATGTCCGACAATTTCCCGGGCCGGCCGCGCACACCCTGCAAGGCGCGGTCGAGATCGTCGACCTCCGCTTCGGTCAAAACATGAATCCAATCGTCGTCCGCCGCGACCTCCGCGCGCGTCCAGGCACTGGAATCCGTAATGGGAAGGCGATAGATGTCGGATTCGGTCATTCAAACAATTCCTGTCGCCGGCGCCTTAACGCCACTGTTGTGATGCACGCCACGCCATCTTGCATGATCGTAACGGGTTCGCGCCAGCGCGAGTAGGGGGCACACGGTGAAACCCGAAACCGGGGAAACGCGCTACAGGGACATTGGGACGCCCAAGCCTACCTGAAGCCATCATGCGGCAATCGCCCGCTCAGCGAGACCGCGAAGACAACCGTGATACCGGCGGAGACGATAAACTCGGAGCTTGACGAAAAGGGCCGCGATTAGACAACAGTATATTGTTTCCCTGTCCGCATCCGAACTGGTCGGCCGGTTGAGGTTGCCGTGCGAAAGCAGACATCCAGGTATTCCCTAGACCATTTCTTGTTTAAATTAACTCATGTGAACTGGTCTATCTCTTTGATTTTATGCAAATACGTCGTCGCGAACCGGTTCGGTTCACTCGGGATTTGCTCTAGCCCCCACCATGGCCCTCGCGCGGTCAGGCTATATGCCGTTCTCTAGCGGAGTCGAAAACTGGGAGTCCGCTTTCCTGCGAATTAAGGCCGCTCCTCCCCCAACAGCAGGCACGGGCGAATGCGGGTTGTTTCCTGATGCTTTCTCGACATCCGGCATAGAGAACGAATCCGGCCGTCGTCTCTTCCTAGGAGAGCGGAGCCGGATACGGTGCGTTCACCGGCAGATCGATCGTCAGAATCAGGGTGCTCAGGCTCTTGCCGTGCATGTCCTGGGCCAGTGAACGCGTGACGCCGCCGCCCAAAGCGCCTTCGATGACAAAGTTAAGGGCGCGCAAATTCGGCAGTTCGTAACGCGTTACAGGTCCTTTGGCGATATGGACATAGGCGTCCATTACCCGTTCGGCCGTGAGTTCCCGTTCAAGGATATGCCAGGCTTCATCGTTGTAGGCGACGACGGATACGTTGGAGATGTCGCCCTTGTCGCCGGCCCTCCCATGGCCAAGATGGTAGACCCGCACCATCACAATTCTCCCTCTACGAAGACCTCCGGCTCGACCAGCTTGCGGTCCAGAAGCAGCGATTGCACGGCGAGGATTTCCCGCACGCTGGGGTCCGACCCGCCGCCGCCGCCCGCCGGGCCATTGACATGCATGGCGCGCACTTCAAATCCCACCGCCTCGGCAGCCTTGCGGTCGTCGGTTCGCGCCGCGATGCGAAGGCGCACCTCATAGGGCTCGGGCCGGTCGTCCTTCATGCCGTGAAGGCTCGACATGCCGATCAGGTCGACCCGCATTTCCGGATAGTGGAAGCCCCGAAGCCGCAGCCGCTCCTTCACGACCTCGGCGGCCAGTTCGGCGCGCGCGACGGCGTTGATGCCGGCATAGCTGACCTGACCTTCACCGATGTAGCCGTCGAAGTAGCCGACCGTGACCTTGTAGGAGTCTGTCCTCGGCCTCGCTCTGGCGCCTGCCACCCGAACACGGTGCGGCGCCTCGTCGGTCAATGTCAGATCGGTAATGTCGAGAACGCAATCGGGCGTGATGTAGGCGGATGGGTCATGCATTTCATAGAGAATCTGTTCCGAACAGGTGGCGACATCGATCCGCCCACCCGTGTCTTCGAGCTTCGTGACCACAAGTCCGCCATCCGCGTCGATTTCCGCAATCGGGTAGCCGAGTTCCGCCAGACCGGGAACGTCTTTCATTCCAGGGTCGGCGAAACAGCCGCCGGTCAGTTGCGCCGAACATTCCAGCAGGTGTCCCGCTGTCGTGCCCTGCGCCAATTTCGGCCAATCGTCGTAGGACCAACCGTAATGATGCATTGCCGGCGCCAGGAACAGGCAAGGGTCGCCGACCCGCCCGGTGATGGTCACCGGCGTTCTTGCCGCCAACGCGCGGCAGATCGCGTCGGCGCCCAGATACGCGTTGGCCGACGCCATGCGCGGCAGGATGGATTCCAAGGGCTCTCCGCTTTCGAGGAGCTTCAGGTGCGGCTGCGTCCGCACCAGGTCCGCCACATCGTCACCCTGCACGACCGCGCAGGGCACGTCACCGAGCCCCATATCGGCGGCCATTCGCCGTGTCGCCCGTGCAGCACCGGCAGGGTTCGCAGCCCCCATGTTGGTGACAATACGGGTGCCATGGTCGAGGCAATGCGCCAGCACCGCTTCCATGCGTTGCTCCAGCCACGGATTATAGCCCTTCTCTGGGTTCTTCTGGCGGGTCAGGTTCTCCCGCCCCACGGTGCGCTCGGCCAGGCATTCGAAGACCAACCAGTCGACCGTACCGCATTTCGCCATATCCACGGCCGGGGCAATGCGGTCGTCGGCGAAACCGGCACCGACGCCGATCCGGAGCGGGCGATCAGTCATCGTTTTGTTGCTTCCTTCTCATCATGTTTGCGGGTAAGCAGATTTTCCATGCAGTGGCTCTTCGGGTCGCTGGGCACAAAGACATAATGCGCGCCGCGCGGGCAGTCGGGCAAGGACCCGCATCGCCAAGATAATTCCAGCTTAGATGAAAGCCCGTGGCCATAAGCCGATATTCCGCAAAGTTTCGGAATGAGTCCGCTCTCCCCCGACCGCGGACATGAAGTCGCAGCGGCGGGGAGTTCGATTTTGATCCATTTCGGACGTTGCAGCCAAAATTGTTGGCCGATTTTTGGTCTAGCTAGGCCCCATAATAATTTCCCCCAGAGAGCACTCGGCAAGACAATGTTCAAAGTTTGCACCTTCATGTGAAGAATAAAGCACTAGTCAGGATGAGAAACTTCCATAACCAATTGAAATATAATTGATAAAATTATCTTATGTTTCTGACATCGTAGTTCCGTTTTTTCCATATTGCACAAATGCGTTAGGGTTTTAACTTCGTAAGAGCAAGCGGCACAGGGGAAAGCTGTTTTATGCCAAAAACAACATCGAGTACCGGTAACACCGAACAGGCTCTCGCCGCTGGGGGTGGCAGTATCGATCAGATACGTGAGATTCTGTTCGGTTCCGCCGAGCGCAAGATTGATTCGCGATTTGCGAAGGCGGAAAAAGATTTGGCGGCGGCGGCGGCGGACGCTGCCGACCAGCTTGCCGATATGCGGGACGGACTCGCGAGCCGCCTGGAAACGCTTGACGATCGTTTGGATGGCCAAATTGCCGAGGTCATCGAACGGTTCGAGAAATCGCAGGCGGATCTCCAAAAAGAAATCCAGGACGCCAAGCGCGATCTGACCGACGGCTTGTCGTCGCTCGAGAAGCGGATCAAGCAACAACAGGCCGCCCAGAGTGCCGATTTCAAGAAACGGCTCAAATCTCTCGAGGGCGAATTCAACGACTCGGTCGCTCGCCTTGAGAAAGAAAAGACAGGCAATCACGATCTTGGTGGCTATCTCATGGAAATTGGTTTGCGTCTGAAGGGTGATCAGGGCCTGGAAGCGATTCAAACCTCCGTCGGCGCAACTCTGAACAGCAAGGATGAGAAGAAAGCCACGGAATGAGAGCGCCGGAGGAAGAACTAAAGCGGCTGCTGCTCGCTTCTGAGCTCGACCTTCTTGAACGGATCCGAAAACGGTGCGACGACCTTCAGGCCCGGGTGGGAGACGATCCGGCACTGAAGGAAAGCATTCGCCGGGTCATCGTGGAGGTGCTGCGCGAGTCGGGACTGCACGATCACGATCGGCTCGCCCGCGCGCTCGCGCCGCTTATCGTCTCCAGCATGCGGGAGGAGATTCGCAACTCCCGGGACATGATGGTCGATGCGCTATATCCGATTACCGGCCGTCTCGTCGCCGCCGCGGTCCGCAATGCCTTCACCGAGCTTATGGAGAAGCTGAACCGGAAGCTGGACGAGGGAATTTCGGTCGAACGCTGGAAGGCAAAGCTGCAAGCCAAGGCCACGGGGCAATCCGAGGCCGAGATCCTCCTAAATCGGAACCCGCCGTTTGAGATTGATGAAATTTTTATCATCCATCGCCCGACCGGACTGCTGATCGAACGCGTGGATGCGCAAGGCGATGCCGAGGATACGATCGACAGCGATTTGGTGAGCGGGATGCTCACGGCAATCATGGCATTCGTTCAGGACGCTTTTGACGACGCCGAGGGCGGCGAGCTTCGGACATTGGCGTTCGGCGAATCGCAATTATTTTTACAGACCTCTCCCAACGTCATTCTTGCAGCAAGAACCAACGGCACCGCGCCGGCCAATTTCGAAACCACGCTGCAGGAAATGTTCTTCGGTATCTTGGAACGGTGGAGCGATTTTATCGCGGAATTCGATGGCGACTCCGCCCAAGACCAAAAGGCGGCCTTCAACAGTGACCTGCAGGCGCGCGTTCGGGACCTGCAAAAAGCGCGCGCCGAAAATTTCCGCGGCCGTTCATGGAAGGCGCGCGCGGTCATCGCGGTCTTACTAATCCTCGCTGTAATCTGGCCGGGCCTGTCTTTCTACGACGACTATCGCGCGTCTGTGATCGAGGACCGGGCCCGCGGTGTGATCGCCTCCCAGGAGGCGTTAACTGGATACCCCATAACGCTGCGCTACGACAAAGACACTAAGGCACTGATTATCGAAGGCCTCTTACCGAGTTCCGAGTCCCGGCAACAGCTGACCGCCGAATTGAACCGGCGTCTGCCGCAGATCGAGAAGAGGTTGCAGCTGGGCAGCCTGCGTCAGGCACGTGGCGACGAGGTTGGCCGCGGTAAACTGGCGTCGCTGCGGGATGAATTGGGCCGCTTGAAGAGCGTTTTTACCCAGGCTCTCGCCGACTTGGAAACCAAGACGCAATCCAGTAATAGCGACATCGCACAGGAATTCTCCAAGGCGGTCGGCACTTTGGAAAGGACGCTTCAGCAAAATCAGAACCTGACGACGGAGGACATTGCCAAGGCGATCGGGGATTTGGAGTCGGTAATTCTCCGACGGCAGGATCGGACGCGCAGGGGGCTCGCCGCCGAGTTGGAAAAACTCGAATTGGCGAGGCGGACCCTGGAACAGCGCTTGACAAAATTAGAGACGGATGCGCGCGCCCCGCTGCAACGGCTCAAGGCCTGGATCGCGCGCCATGCGTTATTTCTCAGCGACGGTTCTGAATTTCGCGATCCACGCCGAACCGATGCCTTGCTTGGCGACTTGGCGGCACTCATTAAGTTGGCGCCATCCAATGTGCGCATTCGCGTCGTCGGCTATACTGATAGCGCAGGATCCGAACGAATAAATAAAGAGCTATCAATTGAACGCGCCAAGGTTGCCATCCAGAAATTGAGAGATCTTGGTGTATCAAACGATCGCCTGATTCCTGTGGGACGGTCGGCGGAGAGATCGCTCGCCGCGGGCGGGAGGTCGGAGGGGAACAATCGACGTGTCGAGTTCGAGATCGCATTCTCGGGTGAATAGGGACGCCTCTTCAGCGGTCAGCAAAAAGGTGTGCGTCATAGGTGACTTCGCCGTGGGCAAGACATCGCTGGTTCGCCGTCACGTCTTGAACGAATTCTCACCGCATTATCAGGCAACGCTCGGTGTCAACATTTACAAATTCAGCGATTCCATCGATCTGCCGGATGGAGAATCGGTCCTGCTGAACGAAATCATTTGGGATATCGAGAGCGGCGATCCCGCGTCCGGAAAACTTTCCACCTATTTGCAAGGCGCCGCCGGCGCGGTGATCGTGGGCGATATTGCGCGCGAAAACCCGCTTCCGTCGATGATAGAGCGGGCACGGCTGTTCCAGGAGGTTTGCCCCGGCCGGCCGGTGGTTTTTGCGTTCAATAAGGTCGACCTGATTTCCAACGCGGATGACGGCGAGGATGGGCACGCGCTGGAAGAGGAATTCAGCGCTGTCGCGATGCGCACAAGCGCGGCGGAAGGAACGGCCGTTCAGGACCTATTTCTGCATCTTGGGCGGCGAATCCTCGAAATCGGTGCGTAAATTGCTTTAGGAGGATCTGAGCCAATTAATCAAGACCTTGGGAAAACACGCCGGGCGAGCGGAATTCAAGCTAGCGGTAAAACAAGACGCGGTGTCGAGTTGCGGACGGTTATGCCAAGCAATGCGCGAACGCGGCGACGATAGAAATAGGATAGATGGACAAAGAATTCTCCTTCCCGTTGATCGATGCGACCAACACCCTTTTTGAAGTGGGATCGCTTGGGTTGGTCGTCATCGACACCGAGTTCACAGTCCTTGAGCGGCATGGAAAGCTTGTGAATTGGGTGGAACCGTTGGGGAATGCGATGGATTCGCTACCATTTTTGGTCGGTTTGGATGACACGCTAAAAGAGATTTCGGGCAGTGAAAAGCCACCGTTTCGTTTGTCAAATTTGAGCATTGCGGCGCAGGGTCAGGACCGTCCGCTCGTATTCTCCATTCAAATTTTTGGTCAGCCGGATAAATCCGAAGTCTCTCTATTATTCCAGGACGCGTCGGAGGTTGCCTTATTGGAGCAGCAGGTGCTTCAGCGTAGCAACGAACTGGCGCTCGCCGAGGAGGAGTTGCGGCGCGCAAAAGAAAGGGCGGAGTCCGCAAATCGGGCGAAATCGGAATTTCTCGCCAATATCAGCCATGAGCTGCTGACGCCGTTGAGCGTCATAACCGGTGATTCCGAAATTCTGTGCCAGGGCGGGATCGGCGAAACCGAGCTTCTCTCCTATGCGAGCGATATTCATGAAAGCAGCCTTTATCTGGTTGATCTCGTAAAGGATCTGCTCGATCTTTCGACCGGCGACGCCGGTGGGATGGAACTGCTCGAGGAGCGTGTCGACATCGCCGACATTATCGACGACGCCGTGGGAATCGTGGGTCAGCTTGCCTATGCGGCAGAAATCGACTTCGCGCTGTCGATCCCGCCGAATGGTCCCGAACTATGGGTGGACCGTCGACGGACAAAACAGATGCTCATCAATCTTTTGACGAATGCGGCGAAATACACGCCCGATGGCGGCCGCATCGAGGTTGCCGTCGAGTACGGAATGGATACTGGTGTCGCCATTGTTGTGCGGGATACAGGGGTTGGCATTAAGGCGGCGGACCTTGATATGATTCTGAATCCGTTTGCACAGGCCGGAGGACCGGTGCGTTCATCCAGCCCGAAGGGAGTGGGGCTCGGTCTGCCACTGACCAAGACGCTGATCGAACTTCATGGGGGCACTTTGACAATCAAAAGCGAGCCCGAGGCCGGATCCGCCGTTACGCTGGGTTTCCCAGTCTCGCGCGTACGCGGCGACTGATGCTGGGCCCGCTCAAAAACCAAGGCATTTGCCGCAGCGTCCGTGAACGAAATGCAATCGTCCATGCCGACTGCCGGCCTTCGAAATATCACTGGTAATCGGGGATGGTCGGGGTGTCTCCACGGTCAAAAATTCTGTTGGTGGAAGACACGCCCGCATTGGCGCGCACCTATTGCGGCTACCTGAAGCGAGAGCCCATCGATGTCATTCATGTCGAGACCGGCGCGGCTGCGTTATCCGCCGTGCGCGATGAGGCACCTGAGGCCGTCCTGCTCGATCTCCGGCTTCCGGATATCGATGGCTTCGAGGTCCTAAAGCAGCTGCTCGCGCGGGAGTTCGAGGGTCCCATCGTGGTGATTACGGCGCATGGGTCGGTCAATACGGCGGTTGAGGCGATGCAAGCCGGTGCCTCGGATTTTCTCGTTAAACCGTTCAGTGGCGAGCGCCTCAAGGTGACGCTCAACAACCTCCTCAAGAACCGCCAACTTGCGAAAATCGTCAAGACCTATGAGAGCGAGGCGGACCGCCATGAATTCGAGGGCTTCATCGGCTCCAGCCTGATAATGCAGTCGGTTTATCGGGCGATCGAGAGCGCGGCGGCGAGCGATGCCACCGTCTTCGTGACCGGCGAAAGCGGCACCGGTAAGGAAATCTGCGCCACGGCCATTCATCGCCGGAGCCGGCGGCGTAAGGGTCCTTTCGTTCCGATCAATTGCGCCGCCATCCCCGCCGAGCTCATCGAGAGCGAAATCTTTGGTCATGTAAAAGGCGCGTTTACCGGGGCGGTTTCCGACCGCAAAGGGGCCGCCGAACTGGCAAATGGCGGCACGCTGTTTCTCGACGAAATTTGCGAAATGGATACGCTTCTTCAAAGCAAGCTGCTGCGTTTCGTGCAGACCGGTACCTTCACGAAGATCGGC
>Ga0224508_10003778_pt1 | contig 12494 bp, 8 predicted proteins | sample SF_Jan12_sed_USG_4_FD_170157 | JGI IMG/M metagenome (GOLD analysis project Ga0224508, IMG submission 170157) | Sediment microbial communities from San Francisco Bay, California, United States - SF_Jan12_sed_USGS_21 | ecosystem: Environmental > Aquatic > Marine > Sediment | place: USA: California...
GTGGCGAGGTCGAGGAAACCGACAAGGCCGTCGCCGTCGAAATCGGCATCCGGGTCGCCGGTCAGGAATACACTCTTCATGATCGCGACGTCGGCGAAATCCACATCGCAGCCGGCATCGTTATCGAGATCCGGATCGCAAAGGTTGCCGATGTTGTCACCATTGGTGTCACGCTGATCGGCGTTGGCAACGTCGGTACAATTGTCGGTGGCATCCGCAACGCCGTCGCCGTCCGAGTCGGCGACGATAACTTTGCGAATCTGGGTCAGCGACCAGATCGAGTCATAGCTGCCGCCGATGAGGGTGGCTGCCCCGGTGCCCATGTTGATTTCATACAAGCTGGTATGACCACCCATCAAACGTGCCGCCGTGCCACTGGTATCCAGCGTCAGTGCTTCCATGGTCCCCGAGGCAGTCATCGTTTCGCCGACGAGCGATTCGACGCCGGTAGCGGGATTGATCGTATAGAGTTCCGTCGGACGGCCACCATGTCCGGCGGTTACAGCCCACAAGGTCCCGGAATCGTCACAGGTCATGCCGGTAATGCGCACATCGAATGCCATCGGTGGGCCGGCCAGCGTGCCGATGCCGGAAAAGGGATTGATTTCTATCAACCGGCCGGTATGCGATGTGAAATCAAAGTCGACGCTGTAAAAGTCACCGGTGCTATCACAGTGGGCCAGGCTTTCCAGATTGGTAAAGCCGACCGGGCTGGCTCCGAGACGTGTGCCGGTGGCACAACCCGACATGGCCATCGAGTAGAGATAGATATCCGGTCCTGAGCCGCCGTCCCACTCGATACCACAGAGATTGCTGGCATTGAAATAGTCCATGCCGGAAGTGAAATTCACACCGAACACCACGTTTGGCGGGGAAAAGACGCATCCCGCATACTCCAGCGGCACCGAATTGTCGCCGCTGACCGGGTCGATGTCCTCCAGCGTCGCGAAGTTGACGAAATCGGCCTTGTAGGCCTTCATTGGTCCGCCACTGGCGTAGACCAAAAACGGGATTAGCGATGCGCATACCAACAGGCACGCAGCGGTGAGTCGTCTCATGATCTTTCTCCTGTGTCCGGGCCCGTCTGTTTTCAGCCAGCCCTTTTTTCTTCGATCTATTACACAAAGGTTAGACGCTTAGGGGGGTCTGTGCCACTGATTTGACTAAATCCGGGGCAAAAAAGAGGGGCACACCGGAGTGCGCCCCTCAAGGAATTAGTCCTGGCGGCTAGCTGCCGTGTTGCATCGCAGCTTCGCGCACGAGCGCGTAGCCGACACTGTTGAAGTTCCACCCGGCAACTTCTTTGAACAATGCATCGGCTTCGCTGGATTCACCCGCGCCCTGCAGGGCCAACGCCAGGTGATACTTGACGTAGATGTTGTTTGCGTAGTCTGCCTGGCGGAAGTGTTCGACGGCTTTGGCGTGCTTGTTGTCTTCCAGATAAATCAGTCCCATCAACTGGTGGTACTGTTCCATCTTGCGTGGATTGTCTTCGTTCTTGACCAGCCGCATGTTTTCTTTGGCCATCTTCTTCGCAGTACGCATGTCGCCACGGCGTGCCGCGGCCCGTCCTTTGAAGAATGCGATGTTAGCTTCCTGGATATTGGAAAACTCCCGTGTGCCGACCGCACTGGCATTGGCCCGCAGCAGCTTGGAACGCATTTCGATCAGGTCATCGGCCTCGTCGTGCATCCCTTTGTCCATGCAGATGGTCGCGGCGTTCGTCAATGTGAAGATCATTGCACCGGATTTCTTTTGATTGGGTAATTCAGATATCTCGAGGCCTTTGTAGAGTTTTTTCAAGCCATCGACGCCGGCCTTCGGATCATTCGCATGTACCCAGGTAAAGTGCTTGTAGTTGGCCAGGAACGCTGCACCTTCTGGCTGCGCAACTTTGATGCCGTGTTCGTAATTCTCACGCGCTTCATCGTAGTTGCCGCGAAAGGAATTGACGTGACCCAGCTTGACCCACGCGGTACCGTTATTCGGGTCGAGCATCGTCGACAGACTATAGTACTCGGCCGCTTTATCCAGTTTACCCGCTGCGCGGTAGACGTCGCCCAGCCCCCAATAGTGATTGTCTTCACCAGGCTCGAAAGCGATAGCCTTTTTGTAGTATTTCGCCGCCTTCTTCAGGTCCTTCGGATCATTGAATACGTAGGATGCGCCGATAGTCGTGTATGCCGGCACAAATGACTTGTCCAGCTCGATGGCTTTTGTCGCGGATTCGCGGGCTTGCGTGAACTTGTTTAAACCGTTTTCGACGCCGGCCTTGGTCAACCAGGCACGCGCGCTTTCCGGATAGGACTCAACCAGTTTGTTCGCGAGCGTCGTTTGGCGTTCGAAGTCGTTGTCCAGGAAGCGCATGTTTATATCGATCAGCAGCTTCTCGCCCTTGCTGGCATTTTCCGCCAGCGAGTGCGCGGTTTTCATGGCCTCGTTGAATTCCACGCCCGACACAGCATTATTGGCAACTTCCAGCCAGGCGCGGGCGAAGCCCGGGTCCGCTTTCGTGGCCGCCATGAACAGACGATTGGCTTCTACGCCATTGCCAGCGTCGCTTGCCGCCTGACCGGCGATAAACAGCGTTTTCGCAGATTCGGAATCGGATGTTATCGGGATTTCATTGCCACCGGCCAGTGCCAGCGAACCAATAAGACAAGCAAACAGCCCGAGTAAGGCTTTTGGTTTCATTTCTCACTCCTCAGTTTGGAAAATCAGGACCGAAATCGCGAGACTTAATCAACGATATTCGGGTTTTAACAAAGTCCTCGCTGGCTACGAGTGCCTGGCACGAAAAAAATGCGGCGGACAAGACAACGAGTCCCCTGGCATCCCGGACATCGCGCTGCGGCGAAGATTGGTCACGGGAAACCATAGGCAACGGCGTCGATTATAGTCTGCTGAGATGTAAGCTGTGTGGGCTGACCGATAGATATTTGGGGATTTGCGCCCAATCAGCGTGAAAATTCCCGGAAACGCGTCGAGTTTGCAGAGCAATTGCGACCATCGGTGCAGTGCAGCGTCGGATATGCGAGTCGAGCCGGGACCGCTTGTGGAGTCGTCGTTACCGGAGCGCCACCCACAGTCCCATCCGCAAGGCAAAATATAATGATATCCATATATTTGTCTGCTAGCCAGCAGGGCGCTTTGGCACGGCAGATTTGGCGAATTTTCTGGCCACCTGCCCCGGGCCGACTACACTCAGCGATGGATGCTCTGAAAACAAGACGAGCGATTTTTACATTTGGGGAACAGGAGACGCACAAGATGTCAGAACCATTCATCGGCCAGATCGTTCAATTTGGCGGCAATTTTGCACCACGTAGCTGGGCTCTTTGCGACGGCCAGTTATTGGCCATAAGCAGTAATCAAGCGTTGTTTTCGATTCTCGGAACGACCTACGGGGGCGACGGACGAACTACGTTTGGGCTGCCCGATCTCAGGGGTCGTGTTCCGATGCATCCGGGAAGCGGCCCGGGTTTGACACCGCGCCAGCTGGGGCAAAAGGGCGGCCAGGAGAACGTAACGTTGACGACCCAGCAAATACCGCAGCACAACCACGATATGTTCGTGACCGACGAGGCGGGCAATGCAGCGTCACCCGGAGGCAAAGTGCTGGCAACCGAGTCCAAAGGGGATACTGATTATGGCGATTTGCCGAATCCGCCTGTCGACAAGCTGGTTCAAAATGCTATTTCCAATACCGGTGGCGGACAGTCGCATACCAACATACAGCCTTTCCAGTGCATTAATTTCATTATTGCGCTGCAAGGCACATTCCCGTCACGGAACTAGGCTGGTAAGGTTTTTGTTCAGCCGGGAGTGCCCGGCTGGGCTGTATTGCCGGTAGTCGTACTGCCATTGCCGGCGCGGCTGGTCGTCTGGCTACGTGCCGTCCGGCTACCTAGACGCGAAAGACGAGTTCAGCGACTTCCGTGTAGTCCGATACGAAGTGGGCGGTTATGCCCTTGCGGACGTAATCGGGCAGTTCTTCGAAATCGCCTTCGTTGGCCTGCGGCATGATGATGGTTTTTATCTTGACGCGTCTTGCCGCCACGACTTTTTCCCTGATTCCCCCGACCGCCAGCACCTGGCCGGTCAAAGTCATCTCTCCGGTCATTGCCAGCGATACAGGCACGCGCTTGCGCGAGGCCAGCGACAACAGCGCCGTGGCCATGGTCACACCGGCGCTCGGGCCGTCTTTTGGCGTGGCCCCTGCCGGCACGTGCAGGTGAACAAACGCCTTTTCGAAAAAATCGTTGTCGATGTTGAAGTCATCCGCATGCGCGATAGCGTAGCTATAGGCAATTTCAGCCGACTCGCGCATGACGTCACCGAGCTGGCCGGTGAGCTTGAAGCCACGCGAGAAATCATGCACACGGGTCGCTTCAATAGCCAACGTATCGCCACCTCGCGGCGTCCATGCCAACCCGGTCACTATGCCGACCCCACTCATGCGCTGGCTTTCGCGATAGTCGGGGCGGCCCAGGTAGTCGGCCACATCTTCTTTGCCAACTTTAATAGGCGTTTTGGCTTTGTCCAGTAGTCTTATTACTGCCTTGCGGACGATGGCACCGAGTTTTTTCTCCAGTTTGCGTACGCCGGCCTCTCGCGCATAGCCTTCGATGATGGCACGCAGGGCAGCGCGATCGACGCGTAACTGAGTCTTATTTATTCCAGCGCGCTGCATTTGTCGTGGCAGCAAGTGCCTGGTGGCGATTGCCAGTTTTTCGGTCGTCAAATAACCGGAGAGGCGAATCATCTCCATGCGGTCCAGCAGCGGGGCCGGTATCGTGTCGAGCTGGTTTGCCGTGCAAATAAACAACACTTTGGAAAGATCGAAGCGCACATCGAGGTAATGATCCAGAAAGGATTCGTTTTGTTCCGGGTCCAGAACTTCAAGTAAAGCCGATGCCGGATCACCACGGTAAGAGGCGCCGATCTTGTCGATCTCGTCGAGCATGATCACCGGGTTTGCAGAACCTGTCTCCTTGATGCCCTGGATGAACTTGCCGGGCATCGCACCGATATAGGTACGTCGGTGTCCTTTGATCTCTGCTTCGTCGCGCATGCCGCCAACGGAAAAACGATAAAACTTCCTGTCCAGCGCTTCGGCAATGGAACGCCCAAGGGAGGTCTTGCCAACGCCAGGCGGACCGACCAGCAACAGAATCGAACCCGAAATTTCGCCGCGCATGATGCCGACACCCAGGAACTCGACGATTCTCTGTTTGACGTCATCCAGCGCCTCATGATCACGATCGAGGACTTTTCTCGCCCGTGTCAGGTCGAATTGATCCTTTGTGTACACACCCCACGGCAAGGATGTCAGCCAGTCGAGGTAGTTGCGGGTAACGGCGTACTCGGGCGATCCAGTCTCCAGCATGCCGAGTTTTTTCATTTCTTCTTCGAGGCGTTTGGCCGCGTGTTCCGGCACCTTGCGTTCTGAAATACGCGCGCGAAATTCGTCGAGCTCCGCGGTTCGATCGTCCTTCGAGATACCGAGTTCTTTCTGTATGACCTTGAGTTGTTCGCGCAGGAACATCTCGCGCTGCCGGCCCTGGATTTCTTCTTCGACCTGCTTGCGGATCGCCATCTGGGAGCGGGCTACTTCCAGCTCCTTGTTTATCAGGCTCAGCACCTTTTCCAGCCGCGGCAAGATACGCGTGGTCTCCAGCACCTCCTGCAGCTCCTTACGACTGGCCGTGGTCATTGCCGCGGAGAAGTCTGCGAGCTGTGAGGGTTCGTTTGGATTGAAGTGCTGCAGGAACACCTGCAGCTCTTCGCCATACAATGGGTTGAGCGGCAGCAATTCCTTGATCGTGTTGATTATTGCGACGGCATAGCCCTTGATTTCCTGTGCATTCGCATAACGCGTTTCAGGAAAATAAGTGACGCTGGCCGTGTAGGGTTGTTTTCTGGATATCCACTCACCGATCCGGAATCGCTGCACACCTTCCAGCAGCACCTGTAACTGGTCGTCGGCACGTTGTACCCGATGCAGCCGGCAGGCCGTACCCATGCGATAAAAATCCGTCGGTACGGGCATCGCTGCGGCATTGTCGCGCAGTAGCAGCACACCCACGATCTTCTGCTCGGTTTCCAGCACTGCCCGAATAGTCGGTTCCCAGCGCTCGTTGACGATCAGTGGAATGGCCTGACCCGGAAAGAACGGCCTTGCCTCCAGGGGCAACAGATTGATCGTCTGGGGCAGGGACTCACTGGCCAGTATCAGTTTGCTGCCGGGGCTCCGCTCGTCCTCCGGGGTGTCCACCGGTTCCTGTTCTATATCCATGCGGCGATTGTATCAGAGCAAATTCCGCTAGATTTGCTCCAGCAGTGTGGCGAGCTGTGTGTAGTGCGAACCCTTCCAGTAAACCCGCCGGCATTGTTCGCATTGCCAGAAATCGTCGAATGCGACCAGTACTGCGAAGGGAATCTGGTCTATGACATCGGCATCGTCTGCGATGCGCAAGTGACCGTTACACTCCATGCATCTCGAGAACGGCCGCAGGCTGCGTCGCAGATCAAAGGCCTCGACAATTTCGCGTAATTGGGTCGGCGGGTCGGTTGCCCGCACCCAATAACCATGCGTCACCCGGGCATTTTTCAGTATTCCCTTGTCCCGACTGAGTATCGTCCGTTTGTCTCTGCCGGCAATTTCGATAATCTCGAGATCGTCGAGATCGTTGCGGTAGATGCAATCCATCCCGGCCAGTCGGAGTAGTCGCGCGAGTTTTCCCAGATGCACGTCGAGTACAAAGCGTATCTGCCGCAGTGGCCGTGGCCGCAGCCGGTTGGCCGGGGAAATATCAAACCGCTCGAATACCGGGAAAACCGCCACCCGTTCGCCACCGTGGAGCTGATGAGAAAAATTTACCGGTTCGTCGTTAACCAGGATCAGATCAATCTCGGTGTGTGGCACACCTAGCGATTCGATCAGGTCTTTTGCCGATGGTGTGCCCTTGAATTCATACACAAAACTGCTGCGCTTGCGATCGTCTGGCAAGAAGTCGTTCAATTCCTCATAAAAACGGAAATTGGCTTGGCGAATTTTTGGTCGATGATCGTCAGTCATAAAACAAAGAGCCAGACCCGACCGGGCCTGGCTCTTCATGCATAGCCGATATATCAGCTCTGAAGGAACGCATAAAGCCGGTCTTTATGAACCAGGCGTTTCTTCTTCAGTTCTTCAAGGTAGAAATGGTCGCGTGCTTCCACGCATTGTTCTATTCGGATTACTTCTCTGTTTATTTTCGTATATGCCTCGACCAGTTTGGCGAAGTCGAGATCGACTTCTTTGAGGTTGTCGATTCGTTCTACGTGTTCCGGGAATTCATGATAAATGTCGTGATTCTGACCATACATGCTGTCGAGGTTCATCCCCTCCGAGTCTGCAAGCATATGCCGCGCCCTCCGTATCTCAGTTGAAAAACGGGGCGGCCGTTGCGGCCGCACCAGCTGCAACGCTGCGATTGCGTCGTCTTTGAGTGTAATGCAAAGCCGCTTGTTGCCAAATATTGCAGTGCAATATCGGTGGGCGACCCGGATACCATAATCCAAGGGAATGATGCGACTAGCTGCTTTACGCCCGAGTTTTTTGGCCAGCGCGGAAATCAGTCAGTGACACCCAAGTGCAATACCGATCACCGGCCGACAGCATTTATTGTCCGACCTGCGCGCAAACGGATTATTTGCCAGCGGGGCGCTTGTGCGCAATCGCTACGCTGAGTATTCGAAATTACCACGCGCTGCCGTGTTGTGGTGATGCAGGAGCGGTTTTGGCAGCGAACTAACTGGTGCGATATCCCTTCAACATCTGGAGAATTTCTTCGCGGTCTTCTGCGTGCCCGGACTTCGCCTGCAGTGCTTCGACAAAGCGCAGCGAATCCAGACCTGAAAACGAGCGCAGTGTTTCCGACTGCGATGCATCGGGCACTTCAATGGTCACTGCTGCGTCGGCGCCGTGCGCGAGCAGAAAGCGAACAACATCCGGTTCGTTGTAGAGAATCGCCTCATGCAGGGGCGTATGTCCGGTCAGACTGCGTTGGTCGACATCACAGCCTAGATCGATCAGGTGGCTGGCGGTTGCCAGGACCCGGTGACGCTCGAAGCCCTCGAGGCCGTAACCGCGCAGCGTCTGACCCAGTACGTTGGCATCGCGCTCCAGTACCGGGCAACCTTTCCACGACTGCACCCGCCAGATTGCTATCGTCCGTGGCAGCATCGGGACACGCTCACTGGCAGCAAAGCTGAGAACCGTCGTGGGGCCTGAGTTTGCGACCATCGTAAACGCCATTGCGGTATAGCCAATGGCGCACAGTGTCGCCGTCACTCCGGCTATCAGCAGCAGTTTCTTCACCATTCTGTGACTCCCTAGAGAAGCGTCATGCACGATACCTGAATACCTCTGTTAGGTCCGCGGATGCTGTCCCAATTAACGCCGCTTCGATCAAAATCTTTAGTTATTTTGTGCTGGGCACTGACTGATTTGACATATTTGACCCTCAGGCATGCCCGGCACCCTGTTGAATTCGCGGCAGTATTGATGGACGATGCGCCCGAAGCGCCGAGGAGGCCTTATGGATGCGCCATTGATCGAGTCGCCCGCCGGTGTGATGACCGTCTTGGTCAGCGTTGTGGCTTTCTGGTTTTGGCTGGAGAAAACGACGCGCTGGAAGATCTTCAACTATCTTCCGCCACTGATATTTATCTACGCCACGCCGGTTTTACTGTCCAACTTTGGATTGATTCCGTTCAAGAACGGGGCCTACGATTTTTTGCGCGCCTATGGATTGCCGCTGTTCATCGTGCTGATGCTGATCAAGGTCGATGTTGTCGGCGCAGTGCGAATCATGGGCAAGGGCGTGTTCGTGATGCTGATAGGAAGTATCGGCGTGGTACTCGGTGGCGTGCTGGCCTATGCCCTGGGCCAGCTGATAACGACGCCTGAAGGTTTTGCGTTGCAGTTCCCGTTGCCCGAAGACAGCTGGAAGGCTTTTGGCACGCTTTCGGGAAGCTGGATTGGCGGTACCGGCAATATGACTGCGGCTCACGCGGCTCTGGACGGCACCGGTGAACACATGACCATGGCTGCGGCCGCCGATCAGCTCGTGTACCTGATCTGGCTGCCGATCCTGCTCGGTTCAAAAGCCTTTGCCGAGCGCTTTAACCGCTGGGCCCGCGTACCCGCCGATCGTATCGAGATGATGGACAAGGCGGCGGCTGAAATGGACCATTCTGAGCAGGCGCCGAATATGATTTCGTTGCTGTATCTGGCACTACTCGCGCTGGGTATCACCTGGGTGTCGATGGGGCTGTCTGTGAGTCTGCCGCCAGTGGCGATCGCCGGCGCGACGGTGATCAGCGCCAGCACCTGGCTGATTCTCCTGGTCACCACTTTTGCGTTGATCGCATCGGCCACGCCGGCCCGGACGCTGCCCGCCGCGCAACCCATCGCGATGGCCATCATCTACGTGTACGTCGCCCGAATCGGCGCCACGATGGACTTGAGCGACGCCAGTCTGCAGTCCATGGGGGCGTTTGTCGCGATGGCGTATGTCTGGATATTCATCCACGGAGCGTTTGTGCTGGGTGGTGCCTGGCTGTTTCGTGTGGATGTACACACGTTGGCCATTGCGTCGGCTGCCAACATCGGTGGGGCGGCATCGGCTCCGATCGTGGCCGCACATCACCGCGAATCGCTGGTGCCCGCGTCAATACTGATGGCGATGATCGGTTACGCGCTGGGCAACTACCTTGCCATTCTCACCGGCCGCCTGGCGCAGTTACTCGGCTGAAACAGTCTAGTCGCCGGTACCCGGCTGGAACTCAGACCGCAGTTCTTTCTGCATCTGTGGTGGGACCGGATCGTAGTGGCTGAAATCCATTGTGTATGAGCCCTCGCCACCGGTAATCGATTTGAGCCGGGACTGGTAGTCGGACAGCTCTGACAATGGTACCTGGCCGGCAATCTGAACTTCGCCACTGGGTTTTACGGTGTTACCGTTGATTCGTCCACGACGTGACGATAGGTCGCCAGCGATGTCGCCCATGGCGTCGCTGGGTGCCAGGATCTCGATATTGACGATCGGTTCCAGCACCACCGGTTTGGCCTTGGCAATTGCTTCAGTAAACGCCTTTTTTCCAGCCGCCACGAAGGCGACCTCTTTGGAATCGACCGGATGATGTTTACCGTCATAAACGGTGACGCGAAGGTCTTGCAGCGGGAAACCGGCAATTGCGCCTTCGGTGAGCACCTGTCTGACGCCTTTCTCGACGGCGGGAATGAATTGAGACGGAATCGATCCGCCGACCACCTTGTTTTTGAATTCGAAGCCCTCATCGCGTGCCAATGGTTCGACACGCAGAAATACTTCGCCAAATTGCCCCGCGCCGCCCGTTTGCTTCTTGTGCCGGTGATGACCTTCTGAATTGGCGCGTATGGTCTCACGGTACGGGATGCTCGGTGGCCGGGTATTGACCTCGACGTTGTAGCGTTCTTTCATTCGCTCCAGAATTATTCTCAAATGCAGTTCGCCCATTCCGCGCAGGACGGTCTCATTGGCGACCGCATTGTGCTCAATCACCAGCGTCGGATCTTCGGCAGCAAGCTTATGTAGTGCCTCGGAAATCTTCTGTTCATCGCCACGACGGGTGGGCTCGATGGCCAGCCCATACATCGGCGGTGGCGATGCCGCCGGTTTCAGGTGATATTCGTCTTCGTCATGAGAGTCATGCAGGACTGAATCGAATTCGATGTCGTCAATTTTCGCGACCGCGCGTATGTCACCGGGAATGCCGCGTGGGACTTCCACGTGATCCTTGCCCTGAAGTGCGAGTAGATGCGCAATCTTGAAAGGCTTGCGGGCATCGCCGATATAGAGCTGTGAGTTAGATGTCACCGTGCCCTGATGGATGCGAAATACACCCAGTTTGCCGACAAAAGGATCGACAGTAACTTTGAATACGTGAGCGAGCGCATGCTGTTTCGGATCCGGGACCGTATCCACAGGAACAGCTTCGCTGCCGTCGCCCTTTAGAAAATGCGGCGGATTTCCTTCCTTGGGGCTGGGCATAAGTTTTTCGAAAATATTTAGCAGCTGCTTGATGCCGACACCGGTTTCAGCAGAAGTGAAACATATCGGTATGAGGTGACCCGAGCGCAACGCCTGCTCGAATGGATCATGCAGTTGTTCCAGGCTCAGTTCCTCACCCTGTTCGAGGTAGATCTCCATCAGCTTTTCATCGACTTCCACTACCTGGTCGATCATTTCCGTATGGGCGGCTGCAACAGAGGCAAAATCGGTTTCCTCGCTGGACATTTCGAAGAAGCAGTCCGCGACCTTTGAACCACCACCGGCTGGCAGGTTTAGTGGCAGGCATTCTTTACCAAAAGTATCGCGAACGGCCCGTAGCACGGCATGAAGGTCCGAATCTGGCGTATCGATCCGGTTGATTATGATCATGCGGCACATGTCGTATTTCCTGGCGGCATCCATGATGCGTTGGGTCGACAGTTCGATACCGGTCTGAGCATTAATAACCACCGCGACCGTTTCGACGGCGGGCAGTGCAGCGATGGAGCGTCCGAGGAAATCCGGATACCCTGGAGTGTCGATCACGTTTACGTGAATATCGTCGTGATCGAAATGGCAAAGCGTCGTTTCGAGCGAATGTCCCAGTTCTTTTTCCTTTGGGTCAAAATCGCAAACGGTCGTACCACGCGCCAGATCGCCTTTCGCTCGAATGGCGCCGGCGGCTTCGAGTAACGCTTCGGCCAACAAGGTTTTGCCGGCGCCTGCATGACCGGCCAGCATAATGTTACGGATTTGATCGGAGGTGTAATTGCTCACGCTTATGTCTCTTTGATTTACGATGAGTACGAAGACTCGCGCTTCCCCGGCGCGAGCGATCAATACTACGCTGCGGCGTCGGAACCGCCAAGATTGCCAAGACTGCTTATGCCGCAATGCAAAAATAAAGCGCACCCGGCCTGTTCATTACCCGTTGAAACGTGATCAATATCACGAAACCTACTGTTTTTAAAAGCATATACTGGGAACGTATGGACTCAGCCTGGAGTCTAAACTGGAGATATCGGCAGCCAACCGGGAGGTAGGCCCAAGATGGCTGATGACAGCAGAGTTGTAGCAGTTGCAAACCTGCGCGAGTTCTTTCACGACTCGCTGGATGCCGCACTGGCCAATCAGCGGGTCGACGCTGGCGATCAGACCGCGCACTACATTGTGAATCTGCTCACGCTGTTCTCGCGTTCCGAAGAACTCTACGACGAAGGCGACCAGGGCCGGAGCATTCGGCCACTGGCATTCATGCTGTCCGACGCGCTGGATGCCGACAGCGTGCACGATCGCGATCGGGCCCTGCGGCGGCTTGGCGATGTTGCTTTATTTATGGCCGGGTTTTTCTCCCACAGCTTCAGCCGCAAGCTCATCGATGTCGACTACTACATTTCTATGGGCGGCGGCGCC
>Ga0224508_10003779_pt1 | contig 12494 bp, 12 predicted proteins | sample SF_Jan12_sed_USG_4_FD_170157 | JGI IMG/M metagenome (GOLD analysis project Ga0224508, IMG submission 170157) | Sediment microbial communities from San Francisco Bay, California, United States - SF_Jan12_sed_USGS_21 | ecosystem: Environmental > Aquatic > Marine > Sediment | place: USA...
GTGTGTTGGGGTTGGGGTGGGTGTTGTTGGGTTGTGTGGTGGTGGGTTGATGGTTCGAGTCCTGTCCCGGGCACTGTGTGTTGGGCAGGGGGCGGCATAAGCCCTTTGTGGGCAGGGCTGGAGGCCTCTATCAGCCGGTCCGTGCCGATTCATACGATGCGCACTATGGAGTGCATGCGTTGTCGCCTGCCCGCTGCCGAGGTCGGGCTGCGCATATGAGCGAGACGATGTTTGAGTTCGTCGATCGGGTCATCGTCCGCAACCCTCACGAGCCCGAATTTCATCAGGCCGTCCTAGACGTCGCAGAGTCTGTGTGGCCGGTGCTGGACGTCCATCCTGAGTACCGCGAAGCGCGCATACTCGATCGAATGGTGGAGCCAGAGCGCGTCATCATGTTCCGCGTTCCATGGGTCGACGACTCGGGTGATGTGCAGGTCAACCGTGGCTACCGGGTCGAGATGAACAGCGCGATCGGACCGTACAAAGGCGGTCTCCGTTTCCGCCCAACGGTGAATCTCAGCGTGCTCAAGTTCCTTGCGTTCGAGCAGGTGTTCAAGAACAGCCTCACCACGATCCCGATCGGTGGTGGCAAAGGTGGCTCCGACTTCGAGCCCAAGGGTCGCAGCGATAGCGAAGTGATGCGCTTCTGTCAGGCGTTCATGAGCGAGCTGTTCCGCCATCTTGGGCCGCACACCGACATCCCAGCCGGCGATATGGGGGTCGGACCTCGAGAGATCGGGTTCCTCTTTGGTCAATACAAAAAGTTGGCGAACGAGTTCACCGGGATCCTCACAGGCAAGGGCGTCGAGTGGGGAGGGAGCCTGATCAGGCCTGAGGCGACGGGCTACGGGGCGGTGTATTTCGCCGAGGAAATGCTCAAGACTCGACAGGACAGCGTCTACCAGAAAACGTGTCTCGTCTCCGGCTCCGGGAACGTCGCCCAGTATGCAGTCGAGAACATCAACCGGCTTGGTGGGACGGCCGTGACCATGTCCGACTCCTCCGGTTACGTGTACGACAAGGACGGGATCGATCAGTCGAAGCTCGAATGGATCAAGGAGCTCAAGAACGTCCGGCGCGGGCGTATGGCCGAGTACGCCGATCACTTCAACGTCGACTATTACCCGGGCCAGAGACCGTGGGCGGTCGAGGGGGCCCAGATCGCTATGCCGTGCGCCACGCAGAACGAGTTGAGCGGAGAAGACGCAAAGCGTCTGCTGGCCAATGGTGTATTTGTCGTGACCGAGGGCGCCAACATGCCATCCGAGCCTGATGCTGTGAAGCAGTTCACCGATGTGGCGATTCTCTATGGCCCCGGCAAGGCGGCCAACGCCGGTGGGGTGGCGACCAGCGGGCTCGAGATGGCACAGAACGCCGGCTTCACTGCATGGCCCCGGGAGACGGTCGACGAGCGGCTCCTGCAAATCATGGTGAACATCCACAAGAGCTGTCTGCGAGCCAGCGAGCACTACGGAGAGCCGGGCAACTACGTAGTTGGAGCCAACATTGCCGGATTCGAGAGAGTCGCAATTGCGATGCTCGATCAAGGCATCGTCTAGGAGGAGTCCGATCGTATGAGAAAGAGAATCGGCTACTTCGAAGGCTCGGACGCCGCGCTGCTGACGGCGTTCGTCTGCGACGGTCACGACACGCTTCCGGTGTCGAACGGATTCGACAACCACGGCAGCCCTGTGCGACTGATCAACGACGAGAACCGCTACGACCTACTCATCGCCTACGTGCACAAGATCTATGCCCATGAGGGTCACGATGCCAAGCAACCCAGCTACCAAGACGTGTTTCACATCTGCCGGACGTATGGCATCCCCTTGCTGCTCGAGGTGCCGCATGGGCTGCACGACAAGGCCTCGAAGCTCCTCGGTGGCGTGCCCGACATCGTGCGCTTCGTGGATCCAGACGATATGTACGAGGTCGCCACCTCGATCCTCCGCAACAGCTGACGCTCACACGATCTAGCCTCCAGCCGATGGAACCACCAGTCCGCCTTGCCGTTGTTGGTTGCGGTCGGATGGGTCGGTTTCACCTGGATGCGCTCACCGGCGTCGAAGCAGTCGACATCGTCGCCGTTGTCGACAGCCGCCCGGCCGTGGCGCAGGCCGCTGCAGCAGCCGGTCGCACCGATGCGTACGACTCGGTCGACGCTCTCGTGGCATCAGCCCGCGCAGAGGCTTGGCTCCTCGCAACACCGACACCGACCCACCCGGCACTGGTGGAGCGTGCCCTCGCCTCGGACATCCATGTGCTGTGCGAGAAGCCATTGTCGCTCGAATTCCAGGACCACGACCGGCTTGGAGCCCAGGCTGAAGCCGCAGGTCTCGTGCTGCAGGTCGGGTTCTGGCGTCGCTTCTCTCCGCCTTGGGTGGCGGCGAAACGAATCATCGATACGGGGGTCATAGGCCGGCCGCTGATGTTGCGGCTCGCCCAATGGGATGCTTACCCGCCGCCTCCCGAGTTCTGTGACCCTGCCGTCAGCGGCGGTCTGGCCATCGATTGTGGCGTCCACGAGTACGACCTCGCTGAATGGCTGAGTGACGGTCGAGTCGCCGCCGTAAACGCCATCAACTTGCCGGTCGTCGACAGTGCGATCGGCGCCTCTGGGGACATCGACAACCTCGTGGCGGTGCTCACGTTCGACAACGGCGCCGTGGCAACGGTCGATCTCACGAGAAACGCACGGTACGGCGACGATGTGCGCACCGACGTTCTCGGGTCAGATGGGGCGTTGTTCATCGAGCTGCTGCCCACCGCACGGACCCGATTGGCTACCGCCGATGGAGTCCACACCGTGCCCGGCTCCAAAGCCGAAGACGGCACTCTGGCGGGTGTGGTCGCCCAGGCGTATGCGTTTTCGCAGAGGGTCCGTGGCGTCACGGTGGATGTACCAGACGCCATGGCCGGTGGAAGAGCGGTCGAGATCGGTCGTGCGGTGCAGACGGCTGCGCAATCCGGTGAGCCGGTCGACGTGTGAGCCGGCTGCCGACGTTTCAGCGCTCCCGCGCCGCCGCCTGACCGAATCTCACCATACCGAGGGCGAAGACCGCGACTGCGGCGATGATCGAGCCCGCCATCACGAAGGCGGCGGTGTCGCTCAGCGGGCCCACGGGTGGCGTAGCGACAAGAGCCGAGAGTGCCTCGGATTCGGGCGCCACCACCTCGACCGAAGCAGTCATCTCGGGGTGGATCGCACAGACATAGCTGTATCGGCCGGTTTCCGTATAGGTGTGCTCGAACACGCCGCCGGGGAGAACGAGATCCGAGTCGTACGTCCCGTCTGATGCGGTAATCGTGTGTGGCAGCGCTCCATCGTTGCGCCACTGGACCGTTTGGCCGAGGTCGATCCTCAGCGTGCGTGGACGGAAGGCATTGTCGACCATGGTTGCCAACACGAGGCCAGTCCCTGCTGCGACGTCGGTCGGCGGTGGTGTCGTCGAGGATGCCTCGGTCTCCGCGGTGGCGGCCGGCGCTTCCGATGGGTTCTCTGGTTCTGCCCCGGTCGGTCCGTCGACGACGGTGATGGTGCCAACCATCTCAGGGTGGATGGTGCAGAAGAACTCGTACGAGCCCGGGCTCGGAAGCGCCAGATCGAACGTGTCTCCGGTGAGGATGAATCCCGAGTCGAACGATTCGTTGTGTGCGGTCACCGTGTGGGGGAGTTCACCCGTATTCGTGAATCGGATCGTGGACCCGGCCGCAACGGTGAGGACACCGGGCTCGTAGTCGTTGTCGATGATGGCGACGCCTGCGCTACCTGCGAGTGACGGAGAAGAGGGTGGTGCGTCCTCGTATGGCCGCAGTTGATCCCGAGCACCCGTGCTCCCTTCCCCGTCGGCGGGCTCGCCGATCGGCTCACCACTGACGTTGATCGTTCCCGTCATCTCCGGGTGGATCGTGCAGATGTAGCCGAATGACCCAGGTTGGGTGAACGTGTGCCCATACGACGCACCCGTGAGCACGACTCCCGAGTCGAATCCACCCGCCGCAGACGTCACTGTGTGTGGAAGCGCACCAGTGTTCGTCCACACCAGTCTGGTGCCGGTGGTGATCGTGCGACTCGACGGGCTGAACGCGTTGTCGATGATGGCGATCCCTCCGGGAGGAGGCGCCGGCGGAGCGCCAGGATCGCCGGGTGGTGGAGGCTCCGGGTCGGGTGGAGGTGGCGGAGCGCCCCCTGAGCCTGTGACCACGACCGTGGCCGTCATCTGAGGGTGGAGCGTGCACAGGTAGTTGTAGGTCCCTGCGGCGAGGAACGTACGGGCATACGTTTCGCCGGTCAACAAGAGCACGGAGTCGTAGACGCCGTTTGTTGCCGTCACAGTGTGTGGTGCCGCCCCTGTGTTCGACCACGTGACCGTTGCGCCGACGCCAACCGTCAGCGTCGTCGGGTCGAAAGCGAAATCCACGATGTTGACGTCACCGACAGTCGGCGGCGGAGGATCAGGGTCAGGTGGCGGGGGCGGAGGATCCGGATCTGGCGGTGGTGGCGGTGGCGTGCCCTCAGAGCCGCTCACGACCACGGTTGCGTTCATTTCCGGATGCAGCGTGCAGAAGTAGTTGTACGTGCCTGCGGCTGCAAAGGTCCGCTGGTATGTGGCGCCCGAGAACAGGACGCCGGAGTCGAAGGTGCCGGCCGTCGATGTCACCGTGTGCGGTGCGGCTCCGGTATTCGACCAGGCCACACTGGCGCCTTCCGTCACGTTGAGTGTTACCGGATCGAAAGCGAAGTCCACGATGTTGACGTCACCGGCTGCCGGTGGCGGTGGAGGCTCCGGGTCGGGAGGTGGAGGCGGCGGGTCAGGCTCTGGCGGAGGAGGTTCACCACCGGCGCCCGTGACCGTGATCACACCCGTCATCTCGGGGTGGATGAGGCAGAAGTAGTTGTACGTCGCCGCCGTCCCAAAGGTCCGCGTATAGGTCTGCCCGGTGTCGAAGATCCCGCTGTCCCACGAAGAATCGGTTGCGGTGACCGTGTGTTCTTCACCGTCGTTGTTAGCCCATGTCACCGAGGCGCCTTCGGCAACGATGAGCGACGCAGGCTGATAGCTGCGGTCGATGATGCTCACATCGCCGGACGTTGGTGGTGGCGGCGGGTTGCCTGGATCGGGTGGGGTGGCATCTGCCGCGACGATGACGGTGCCGTAGTAATTGGCGTTGTCGTCGTTGCGTTCGTCGATGTAGGTGTATGTGCCTTCGAGCGCAAAGTTGAAGCTGAACGACTCTCCGGTGGCGAGATTCCCGGAGTCGAACTCTTCGGGTCCGCTCTGGGAACGCATGCGGTGTTCTTCGCCGTGGTTGTTGGTCCACGTGACTGTCGTTCCCGGTGCGACGACGAGCTCATGGGGCTCGAGCCTCGTGGTGATGGCTACCGCTTGGTCTATGCCGTGTGCGCCGACTATCGGGGTGAAGACCGCAAGTAGCAGCAGCACGAGCACTGCTCGCGGCGTGCGATGGAAGCCTCTCCTCATGGCACGAACGTATCGCAGGCCCGACTAGGGGTAATGCTTCTCAGGCCTAAATGTGCGCTAATTGCATTCGTGCGGTGCGAACTGTCGGCCTCTTGTCGGGTTGCTTGCGAAATTCTGGGGCGGTTGCTACAGATAATCCTTCGGCACACTTCGGCGTCGCCCCCAAACCAACGGCGCCGAAACCTCGAACTCGTCCAAGGGAGGTGCGCCACCGGCCGACATTGCCACAGCCCGAACCGTCCGACATCCGTGGGGTCGTGGTACCACGCACATCACAAGGACGGGCCAGGTGCATGGGGTCAGGCCTCACGTCATCAAACTAGGAGAGAGATTCGATGACGCAGCACGACGACGGTGGAATCGCCAGGCGCGATTTCTTGAAACTTGCTGGAGCCGGCGCAGCCGGTCTTGCGATCGCTCCGGCCGGGCTCAGCCCGGGGAGCGCACAGACGCTTTTGCAGACCGGTGTCCCCTCGGACTACCTGACACCAGGCGTACAGCCGCCCTTTGCACCGCGGATCGCACGACTCGGACGCTATCGCGGCCCATACAACCGCATCAACCCGACACCCTTCGGCGGCTTCGACTTCGCCCTGGGCTATGTCGCCGAGGGCGTCGACTCGACGGACCCGCTGCAGCCATTCCCAAACCCGAGCGGGCTCTTCGAGACCGTTGATCCATCGATACCGAGCGCTGTCGGTGGCAACGAGACGGCGGCCCGCTCCGCTGAATTCTGGTACTTCGACATCCTTGGCTGGTCGACGGAGACAATGGCCAACGACCAATGGAGCTTCATCAACTGGGCACGCCGCATGTATGGGCTCGACTTCGATCGGGCCTCCAACGACGGCTACACCATGCCAGACGGCAGCACATACCTGTACTACGGAAGCCCGAATCCCAACGACGAGCAGTCGTTGTTTGCGCCACGCATCGCTGTCGACAACAAGGGCGGCGTCGCCCGTATGGCGCCAACACTGCTGGCGCCAAACGTTGGGTATACGGTTGTCTTTCGCGCCGGTCGTGACCACCCGAACTACAGCGGAGGCACAACGGCTGTGTTCCCGGAGGATGTCGGCAAGGTACGTGACGGCGGCATCTGGGGTGGCACGGTCGTTGGTCTCGATGTGCTCGAGATCATCCAGAAAGCGAACGACGGCGCAATGACGTATACGACGCCAAACGGCCTCAGCAGCAATCCTGCCGAATGGGGTCAGTGGTACCGGCGAATCGCAGAGCTGCCTCAGGTCAACATCGACATCGATGCGTTGAACCCCGCGCAACCCGTGGCGGACCGGCCGCAGCCACGACCCGGCTGGCCGGCCGGCTACCTCCCCACGGGAACGGATTACTTCTGGGGCAACTACAACCTGAAATGGGGAACGGACGAGGAAACCTCGACGATCCACTATCAGTCTGAGGTGCCGACCCGGTTCCGTGACTTCGACGGAATCCCAGAGGCGTTCATCTGCGAGATCGTTCCAAACCCCGGTGCGACGGACACCACGCAGTTCGACTTCGACAACGGGTTCGCAGACGACACAGGCGCACTGTCTGGATTCGCCGATCTCAACGACCCGAACCTGGACAACCAGGCTCCGTTCGGTTACGGCAGGATCCACGGCACGTCCTATCCCCGTGGTGTCGACGGCGAAGGCCGCACGACGTTCCACCTCAGGAACTGGCTGATGTTCCCGCCGAGGCTCAATGCGGTGAACAACATCAACAGCTCCGTGTGGCGAGACGGCGTGCTCGTCTGGCCCGGCGGGTGATCTGGCTCTAGCGATGTAGGACGACCCAGGGGTGGGCAGGCGATCCGTTGCCCGCCCCTCCGTCCTCAGTTTCGAAGGAGGTTGCGACTTTGAGTCCGTTACCTGGAAGGGGAACAGTTACGACCGTCGACGGTGACGCCGTACATGCTGCCATGGTCGAAGAGCTCGGGGACCCCCCGCCCGAGGTGCAGGAGGCGCTGGACGCCGCCGCTGAGGCGCAAGAGAGTGCCGAACTCGATGACGACGTCAGCGCCGTCGTCGGCCACCTCGATGCTGCGATTGCAGCTGCACATGAGGAAGGCATGAGTGCAGCTGAACTGATGGGGATGCTGTTCTACTACGCACACAACGTTGCTCAGGGGGCACGCGAAGGTGTGCTCGTCGAGTCTGCTGAGGCTTAAGGAGAGAGACTACGAAGAAGGACGGCCCTCGAAAAGAGGGCCGTCCTTCGTAGCCGTTCCGGTCTGCGGTTAGTTATCCGACAGCGTTGGCGAAGAGATACGGCTCGGCGACGCCGAGGGCATCGCCTGTGCGGCCAATCATCACAAAGGTCGTGATCAGTGCGTTGAGCTCGATCAGCTGACCGGCTGACCAGTTTGCCTTCAATGGATCCCAGATGTCATCGCCGACGTCGTTGGCGTCGATGCCGATTTGCTCGACAAGCTTGAACACCGCTTTCTCGCCGTCTGTGAACTCTGAGCTGGACTCCCACAACGAGTTGGCAACATCGCCAATCTTCTCCATGGAATTGCCAAGCTCAGCTGCGATCCGCTCATGGGCGCCGTAGCTGTAATACGCACCGATGGCTCGCAACGTCTTGAGGATCACGAGCTCCTTGAATGCCCATGGGACCATTCCGTCCTGGAGGGCCTGGGCAAAGAAGTCGGTGATCGAGTGGCACATGTCGGGGTTCGACCCGAGCGCCTTGACCAGGTTCGGGACGTGCCCGAAGTGCTCTTCTGCGATTCGGTACGCATCGCGGACCTTTTCGTCCGTGGGGGCTTCTACGAGTGCGACTGCTGGCATTACGAACCCCCTCTAGGACGCCGGCGCCTGGGCCATGAAATGGTCCAGGTGGTGCTGGGCTGCTGCGCTCGTCGGTGGTTCCTCCGCAAAAAGGATCGGCTCGTGGCCGTGCCACACCGGTTCGAGCTCGACACCGAGGGCGTCACCGAATTTCGACACCTGCAAATAGGCGCCGATCGTCGTGACGATCTCGACGATCTGGCCGTCGTTGTAGTGCTCCTTGACCCGAGCCCAGACATCCGCCGGAATCTCTTCAGGGTTGAGCACGACGTGCGAACAGAGGTCGAGAATTGCCTTCTCGGCCTCCGTGTAGTGCTCTGAGCGCCGGTATTCGACCCCGACGATGTCACGTTGCTTTTCCTCGGTCACACCGAGTCGCGCTGAGACGACTTCGTGCTGAGTGACGCAGTACAGGCAATCGCCCATCTTCGTCGCCTTGAGGATCAGCAATTCCTTGGTATACCAATCGACCGTTGGGCCCTCTTGGAGAATGTCGAAGAAGATCTGCCACATCTTCTGGCCCATCTCTGGCGCATGACCCGTGATCTTGAAGATATTGAGCACCATCTCGAATCGTGCTTCAGCATCCGCATACACCTGTGCGGTGATCGGGTCCGCATCCTCTGGCTCGATATATGGAAGCGTTGCCATCCATTCCTCCTTGATCCGTAGGCAGGACGGGATCACGCTACCAACATTCTGAAGCGCTTGCTCTAAAAAGTCGAGTCCAAGACCGATTGGGCGAAACCCCCGGCCTCGGGGCCTAAACTGCCTCTTCATGGCCACCGATATCACGCGCAGGGCGGGTAGGCCCCGGGGATTCGATGTAACCACCGCACTCGACGGAGCCGTCGACGTGTTTTGGGAGCTCGGATACGACGCAACCACGACCCGCGATCTGGAGCGACGCCTCGATATCAGCCAGTCGTCGCTGTACAACGCATTCGGGTCGAAGAAAGGTCTGCTACTCGCCTCGATCGATCGGTACGAGGAGCGCATCCGTGGCGAGCTGTTTTCCATACTCACCGAATCCGGTGGCGGGATCGAAGCCGTAGAGAGGTTCATAGCCGCACTCGGCAGGTGGATCGTCGCCAACGAGCACCGCGGGTGTCTCGTGGTGAACCTGATGGCAGCCTCGGGAGACGACGCCGCCATCGCTGAGCGGGCGTCGGCCTACCGGGCCACGATTCGCGATGCGCTCTTTACGGCATTGCGTGCCGAACCGAAGACGACAACCCGTATCTCAAAGGTCCGGGCCGAGATGCTCCTCTCGTCGGTTCTCGGTCTCCACGTGACCGCCCGAAGTACCCGTGACGCCGGCGAGGTCGAGCGCATGATCGCTGCGATCTGTGCGCAAGTGAAGACCTGGAAGTACTAGTCCCCGTCGGTTGCGTCGGATCGTGACGGCACCTTCAGGCTCGCTGTGGCTTCGCCGTGGAACCGGTCCTCAACCGCCGTAACGTTTGGCGGCTCGTGCTCTGGCCTTGGCGGCCTCGATTTCGCGGTTCTTTGGCGGGGCTGCCGTGACCAGATCGTCGACCAAGGTGCGTGTGACCTCCGCAATGGCGTTCACCGCACGGTCGAAGACGTCCGCATTGGCCTTGGACGGCTCGCGGTATCCGCTGATCTTGCGCACGAACTGAAGTGCGGCGGCCTGGACCTCATCGTCGCTGGCCACGGGCTCGTAGTTGTACAGGGTTCGGATGCTGCGACACATGGCACGATGCTACGCGATCCACGGGATCGGGCGGACTTCACGGCAATGCGGACGCCCCGGTGTCACCGGTGGCGATAGAGCCCGGCTCCCCAGTGGGCGCCGGCACCGAACGCCGTAAAACACACCAGCGTATCTGGCTTGACTCGGCCGTCCTTGCGCATGTCGTCCAGGAGAATCGGGAGGGTCGCCGCCGTGGTGTTGCCGTACTTGTCGATGTTGACCGGTACCCGATTTCGATCTGCGCCGAGGTCCTTGGCAACGCCATCGACGATACGTGCGTTGGCCTGGTGGGCGAGAACGATGTCGATGTCGTCGAGGTCGGTGCCGGTGATCTCGGCAACTTCTCTGATCGCCCGTGGCATGTCACGCACGGCCTTGCGAAAGAGCTCGCGGCCACGCATGGTCGGCATGTGTAGCTCGGCCTCCAGCTGCGCTTCGTCCACATACGGCCGGTGTTTGAAACCGACACCGGGAACCATGATCAGGTCGAATTGCGAACCATCCGTGTGGAGCGAGAAGCCCTTGAAGCCGGAATCCGGTTCGGCGGTCGCCTTCAGGATCGCGGCACCAGCACCATCGCCGAATAGCACGCTCCAATCCCGGTATCTGGTGGCACGGGCGATGTCGGTTGGGCTTGGCGGTATCGCGGTCTCTCCTCGGAGAAACGACCATGTAGGTTCGCTCCATGGGAGGTAGCCCGAGTGCACCTCTGCGCCGACGACCGCAACGGTGCCGGCTTTCCCGGACCGGATGAGCGCATCGGCGAGATCGAGCCCGAACAGGAACCCACTGCACTGGTGGCGGATGTCGTACATCGGTCGTGATCCGATGCCCAGCTTGTGCTGCAACAGACCGGAGATCCCGGGTGCAACGAGATCGGGCGTCATCGTCGCAGAGACAATCACGTCGACATCTTCAAGAAGAACTTCGGCGTCGGCAGCAGCCTGGGCGACGGCCTGTGTGGCCAGATCTGATGTCGTGATGCCTGGGTCCACGAATCTGCGCTCAACAACGCCGGAGCGGGTGCGGATCCACTCATCGGTCGTGTCCATGATCTGAGTCATCGCCTCGTTCGTCACCACGTGTTCGGGGATGGCGGTGCCGGTGCCAATGATGATGCTCTGTTGGGGTTGGGTCACCTGGTCAGTATGGTCCTCTCCGTGCCACTGAACCTCGATGGCCGTAGTTACCCTCACGTCTCATGATCACGGCGGAACAGGTGACGATTGGTTTCGGTGTCGGCACACAGCCCCCACTCGGCCGGGTGCACAACTTGACGCGGGCGGCCAGGGTGCTCGGCTTTGATGCCATCTGGACCGTGGACCACTTCCTCGGGTTCATGCCACAGTCGATCTGGGACAAGGATTTCTCGTGGCTCGCCGACCCTGCGGGATCGCCGCATGCGTACTTCGACTACCAGGTGCTTCTCGGCCATCTCGCCTCACGGGCGGGCAACATGCAGCTTGCCGTCGGTGTCACCGAACCGATCCGGCGTCATCCGGTTTTGCTGGCACAGATGGCGATGACGTTGAGCCACGTGAGCAAGGCGCCACCCATCATCGGTATCGGTTCTGGCGAGGCCGAGAACACTGTGCCGTACGGTTTCGACTTCTCTCGTCCGGTGAGTCGACTCGAAGAGGCGCTCGAGTTGATTCGGATGTGCTTCGATTCGCAAGGTGCGTTCCGCTTCGAAGGATCGTTCTACCAGATGGACGACGCCGTGATCGATCTGCGGCCAAAGACCGGCAACCGTCCGCAGCTGTGGGTCGCAGCTCACAGGCCACGAATGCTCGATCTCTGCGGTCGGTTTGGTGACGGGTGGTGGCCCGCGCTCCCGTACACACCGGAGAGTTACGAAGAAGCCGTCCGTACGATCAGGCGTTCGGCGGCGAGAGCCGGAAGAGACCCGGCCCAAATCGTCCCTGGATGGAGCAATCTTGTCGTTGTCGCCAAGACCGAAAAGGAGGCGCGACGGATGCTCGACACACCACCGCTGCGGTTTCTGGCGCTTCTCGCCCCTGATTACATCTGGCAGAGCTTTGGCCATCGGCACCCAATGGGGGAGGGTTTTGGTGGGCTCATCGACTTCACACCGCAGCGTTACGACCGCCAAACCATGGAGCGGGCGATGCGCCTCGTGCCCGTCGACCTCGTTGCCGAGGCCGTCATGTGGGGGACACCGCAGTCGATGTATGAGGGTCTCGGCGACTTTGTCGACGCCGGTCTGCGCCACATTTCATTGAGTCCTGTCGGTGCGCTGGTCTCTCGAAAGGACGCGATCTACTCGCTGCGGGCGGTTGTGTCGCTGCTTCGCAAGCTTCGTCGCCATGGATTGCCGAAGTCGTCCTCGCACCCCAACTAATCTGCCGGCATGCTCATCGTGCGCGATGTCGCCATCGATGCCGGAGCGCGTCGTCTGATCTCCGAAGCATCGTTTTCCCTCCAGACCCTCGACAAGGTGGGTCTCGTTGGGCCAAATGGTGCTGGAAAGACCAC
>Ga0224508_10003780_pt1 | contig 12489 bp, 11 predicted proteins | sample SF_Jan12_sed_USG_4_FD_170157 | JGI IMG/M metagenome (GOLD analysis project Ga0224508, IMG submission 170157) | Sediment microbial communities from San Francisco Bay, California, United States - SF_Jan12_sed_USGS_21 | ecosystem: Environmental > Aquatic > Marine > Sediment | place: USA...
CGCATCAGCTCTTCCCGGACGCCCGTGCTGCCGGCCAAAGCGAGTTCGTGGATGCGGACATCGGGTTGAATCTCCGGCAAATAGATGTAGTCGATGTGGACCACACGATCCGCCCGGGAAAAGTCGTCGGGGCCGACCGTCCCGCCGGGGAAATGGTTGCTGCGGCCGAAGGCGATGTGCAACCCGAGCTTCTCGTCGAGCAGCGTCTCCCCGACCGGTGCCACGCCGTAATCGGCCAGAATCCCGAGACCCAACTCGGCGACGTTGGCATAGGCCGGTTCGGCTTCGAAAGCCCTGCGCCGGTCGGCCGCCACGGGTCCGTCCCCTTCCACCGCTACGACACGATTGCCCTCGATCTTCAAAAAGAACAACTCTCCGTCGAGTTGGAGCGGGAGCGTCCCGGCGGTGCGGCTCGACATCTCGGGCTGCTCGCCCTCATAAGGGACGATGAAGGTTTCTCCCGACGGCAGGTTGCCGGCGATCCCGGGTTCTCGGATCACCCCGCCGCTGGCGACCGCTAGACGCCCGCGTAAGTCGATCGACAACTCCCCCCGGCGATCCGCCGCGCTCCAGGTAATCGTCGCATTCTCGCTGACGTCGAGCCGCGCTTTGATCGACTCACAACGGCGTTGCACGTCGTCGATGTCCAATCGCAGCGCCGGGATCATCGGACGAGAGAAGCCGGGCATCGACGCGGCGCGAAAACCGTATCGTGGGGCGGCGATCTTGAGCGGCGCGGACGCCGACAACTCGGTCAATGCGATGACGATCGTGCAGCGTGAAAAAATTTCGTCGAAGGCAACGGCTTTGCCGTATAGGCCGGTCAGGTCGCGTGGCGAATCCTCGCCATCCCAGGGAAACGCGGCCGGTGGCAGATCCGCGTTGTTGGCGTGGACGTTGGGGTAGACGTAGAGCGAAATCGTTTCGAACATCGACCCGATTTTTCGCAGACCGTCCCGCCATTCGAGCGCAAGTTTTCGCCGGTCCGCCCAGGCCGGCCGGTCCTTGACGGTGAGGTCCGGCTGGTCGATCAGGAGCGCCAGGTGGGCGTCCTGAGAACCTGGGGCAAACACACGGCGAACCAGCGCCGACAACTCCTCGACGCTCAATCGCTCGGTCATGTCCAGCGTCCCGCCGGTTGGAGCGGGCTGGATGGCAGCTTCTCATGCTCGTCGGGTTGGTGGTATTCGATCGGCGACACGTCGTTCGTGGCACTGGAGTGGAACAACGACGCCAGAGTCTGGATCTGGAGCCGGCCCTCGTCCAATTCGAACTGGCCGCCTCCGTACATCCCGATCCCGTGGAGCCGGCAGTAGTCGTATGTTTCGCACAGAGTATTCAACTTGCCGAATCTCGACGGCTTGATGTTGATCACGCGCGGAGGGAACGGGAGGGCCTCAATGTTTTGGATGCCGTGAATCGGTGCGTCCCATGAGATGCGGTCTCGAAACGGTTCCAGCGCCTCGGCGGTCTCGGCGTTCCAGGCGGGATCCTCGAGAAGTGCCTGGGGGAGCGTCTCGGCAACGCGACGGTAGAGCGCCGCGTCGGGTGGTGTATCGACGATCGTGCCCTTGTAAGCGCCCTTGAAATCGACGACATCGACGACGCCCATCTCCGCCAATCGGTCGAGTAACTCCTGGGACCACTCCGAGTTTGCATCAAGCTTGAACCGTGCGCCGGGAACCCGGCGGATCAATTCTTCCACCTTGTCGAGCGCGGGTGGGTTACCCAGCCCGGTCGACACCGCGAAGTTGACGGGTTCCAGGCTTCGTTCGAGGACCTCCGCCAACTTGCGTCCGGATTGTGCGAGCGCGAGATCCAGCGCGGCAGCCTCGACGGCCCAACGACGATAGTCGTGGTAGGCCTGCTGTTGAGGCGCCCGATCGAATAATACGAGTTCGTCGATCGCGTTTGAAAACGATTCCAGGTCGAACTCGCCGCGCGGCCAATCTATTTTCGAGCCGCGAAAACGAAGCTGTTCTTCGGTGTCGTAAACAACGTCCTCGCCGAGACCGTAAGCGCCGGCTCCGCCGAATCGGATCACCGTGGTGTGGCGTTCGAACTGTGGGGAAACCCGCAGTGAATGCGGGAGCAACTCGACCGTCTCGAGCGTCAACTTCAGACCCGAGAGTTTGGACCACTGCCCCACCACACCCCCTGCTTGACCGCGGGTCAGTGTACTCCATCGTCCCAGCTACTTCGTCAGCCTCAGCTCACCTAACGAGTGGCTGGCCTCGAGGTGCACGACCGGAGCACCGTCGGGAACTTCCTCGCGTTCGCGCGCGCGGCGCGTGTTCGCTTCGCCGAGCATGACGATCGCACCCTTCCAATCGAGGCCGATTCCATGATCGGGGACACGGATCCGGCATTCCCCGATGCGGGAACGGACCGAGACCGTCGAGTCGTTTTGCCATGCGCCGGCCAGGCTGACACTCACCTCACCGATCGAGTGACCGACATCGACCGATGCCGGACTCGCGTTGCCTAGCGATCCGATCGTCAGTTCGCCGATCGATCCCCGGACGTCGAAGCTTTTCATCGGAGCCACGAGTGGTTCGTCGAAATCGATCTCGTGATCGCCGATCCCGACGTCGAGATCTACTCGGTCGATCCACAGGCCACCCAACTCTAGGTTCGACTCCCCGACGCCGACTTTTCCCTCGAGGACGATCGGCGTACCAGCTGGTAGGTACAGTTCCAGGCGATTGTCCGGGTCGATGTGGATGAAATCGAATATCGAGCGCCTGCCGAACGATAGCCGGTAGGTCCAGCCCAACTCCCCGCTCGGACTAAACGTTTCCTCCAACTCGTACTGGCCCGAATTGTAGTTCGCGTTCAGCCGGATCGGGGTGCCCTCGGGCGCCGGGATGATGGAGAAAGTCGCCATGCTGACGTCCAACACGACCCGCCCCGCCTCGGCTTCACCGACGATCAGGGGCTCGCCCGTATCCGGCTCGGCCCAGTTTCCCTTCGGCACCTGGTGGGTCAACTGGTCGGATTCGTGGACGACCTGGGGCTTGCCGCGGATCAGCGTGATCAACGCCATCACCATCACCAACACCAGACCGATACCCAGGACGCCCAGGCAACCGAAACAGCCTCGCTTGAAGCAACCCTTTCTTGCGGGCGGAGCCGTGTCCGTCATCGATATTGTCCCCCGTCAAGAGACTACGTGCGAACGGCGGATTTGGTTCCGGTGCTCCCCGCCGGGGTCATCCAGCGGTCCAGAAAGCGCTCCATTTCGCGGTAAAACTCGAAACGGTTCTCTTCGTTTTGAAAGCCGTGTCCCTCGTTGTCTTTGACCAGGTAGGTCACTTCAACCCCGCGTTCCCGGAGCGCCTCGACAATCTGGTCGGACTCGGGTTTACGCACACGCGGATCGTTGGCCCCCTGAGCGACGAACAGCGGTACGGCAATCTTGTCGGCATTGAAAAACGGCGAGGTAGCCTCGAAACGCTCGCGGTCGCGTTCGGGATGGCCGACCATTTCGTAAATCATGTCGAGGTACGGCTTCCAGTACGGTGGGATCGACTCGATCCACGTGAACAGGTTCGAAACACCGACATAACTGATCCCGCAAGCGTAGAGATCGGGGGTCTTCGTCAGACCGGCGAGCGTGGCGTAGCCGCCATAACTCCCGCCGTAAATCGCGATCCGGTCGGGGTCGGCGATCCCCTCGTCGATGGCCCAGCGGACGCCATCCGTGATGTCGTCCTGCATGCTCAGCCCCCACTGGCCAAAACCGGCCTCCAGGAAAGCGCGCCCAAACCCCGCCGAACTGCGGAAGTTCACTTGCAGGACCGCGTAACCGCGGTTGGCCAGGAACTGAACTTCCGGATCGAAGCCCCAGCTATCGCGGGCCCAGGGTCCGCCATGCGGGTGCACGATCAGCGGCAACCGGGTCGGGTCGGCATCCGGCGGTAACGTCAGATAGCCGCGGATCGGCAATCCGTCGCGAGCCGCATAACGGATCGGACGGATTTCCGCCATACGGCTCTCGTCGAGCCACGGCGAAATATCGAACAGGTGCGTCAACGACCGGGCCTCGGCGTCGAGGAGGTAGTATCCGCCGAGGGTCCGGTCGCTTGCCGAGTGCACGATGTAACGCATCTCGTCGCGTGAATGGGACACCACGATATTTTCGCGGCCCGGAAGTTGTTCGTCGATGAACGCCTGAAGCTCTCGACGCGCTTCGTCGAAGAAGTGATAGCCGAGCTTGTCGACTTGGAAAGCGACTGCGGTCAGTCGCTTTCGGCGACGCGAGAACAAAAGGATGTCGACGTCGACTTCGTCGTGCTCGAACAGCACGTTGGTTTCCTGTCCCAGGACCAGATCGTATTCGGCGATCGCCATCGCATCGCGACCAAGGTTCGAGGCCACGTAGATTGCACGGTTGTCGAAGGTGAACAACTGGGGGCGGGCGTATTCCTTGAAATCATAGGTCGCCACGATACGCCACTCGTCTGCCTCGGTCTCCCGGAACAACAGGCTGGTGTTGACACCGTCGGTCGTCATCGCGAGCCGTAGCTCGCCGTTGTGGTCCGTAAACCAGCTCTGGATATTTCCGGGGTTTTCCCCGACGAGCGACATCGATCCGTCGTGGACGTTGAGCCGGTAGACGTCGAACACTTCCGGATTTCGCCGGTTCATCTGGAATAGGATGTGATCGTCATCCTGTTCCAGGTCGTCGACGATGTCGCATTTCACCCCGTCGAACGGCGTGAGATCGATCGGGTTTCTTCCATCGCGTCCCACGGCGAAAAGGCGGAAGTTCTCGTCGCCACCGGTGTCCTGTACGTAGACCAGGCGCTCGCCGCTAACCCAGACGTAGCCGCCGATGTCGCGCTCGCTTGCCGCGGTCACTCGCCTTGTGGTGCCGTCGGTCAGATCTTGTACCGTGAGATTGAGGCGTCGTTCCCACGGTTCCAGCCAGGCAAGCGACCGGCCATCCGGGGACAGACGTAGGGCAATCTTGTCCGGCTTGCGAAAGAAATCTTCGAGGGGAATCATCAGGCCTCCAGCGCGGGCGCATCGACGAAGGTCCTGAGTGTAGCAAAAACTTCAGTCGGGGACTGTAGCCGTCGACGCGAAAAAAGTACCGACCACGACGTTCCTGCCGTTTTGTTTTGCTTCGTAGAGCCGGGCATCGGCGGATTTGATCAGCTGGTCCACGGTCTTGACGTCCCCGCCGTGACTGGCCACGCCGATGCTGATCGTCAGTTGCCCTATCGGCTCGCCTTCTGGATCAAGGAAGCGATGGCGCATCACGTCCTCACGCAACCGCTCGCCCACCAACATGGCGCCCATTTCGTCCGTTTCGGGGAACACGACCGCGAACTCCTCGCCGCCGTATCGTGCGGCGATGTCGATCGCGCGCACGCCTCTCGTGAAAAGCGTCGCCATTTGCTGGAGCACGGCGTCACCGGTCACGTGACCGAATTCGTCGTTGATCGGCTTGAAGTGATCGACGTCGATCATGAGTATCGATAGAGGACTCTCGTAGCGGTTTGAGCGTTCGATCTCGAGCTTCAGGGTTTTTGTGAGGTAGCGTTTGTTGAAGAGCGAGGTCAAAGAGTCGGTATCGGCCAGACGCCGAAGCCGGATCTTGGCACTCTCCAATTCGTTGATCTTCTGGGTGAGCCGATCGTGCAACGCCTTGATTCTCAGCATGGAACGCACGCGGACCAGTAGTTCGTTGCGGTCGAACGGTTTAGTGATGAAGTCGTCCGCTCCGGCTTCCTGACCCTGGACCTTGTGATCGAGATCGTTGAGCGACGTCAATAGGATCACCGGGATATGGCGTGTCGACGCGTCTTGCCGGATGCGGCGGCAGGTTTCGAAACCATCGAGGCCCGGCATGATCACGTCGAGCAGGACGAGATCCGGTTGTTCTTCCTCGATCCGGAGCAATGCTTCTTCACCGCTGGAGGCCAACTGCACACGATAACCTTCGCGACGCAGGTGCCCCTGCACCAGTCGCAGGTTGGTCTCGACATCGTCGACGACCAGGATGCGGCGGCTTCGATCCCGGCTGACCCGATTCGTTTGTGTCATGACAAACCAACCCCGGGTGAAGACGAACCCAACGCAATGAAGGGGTGGTCTTCGCTTGGAATATTGGGCGTTCTAAGAAAGATGCCAGTGCAACCGAAAACAAAGACAATTGGCAGACGTCTCACTCCTCCGGAAGGTAGCGAGCCTGCTCGGCCCCCCGGAGACCCAGCGAACGCCATGCGAACCGCCGGGCCCAGCGATTCTCGGTGCCTTCGACGACGTCTGCTATCAGACCGCCAAGCAGCGGTGCGAACTTGAACCCGTGACCGCTGCCACCGGCAGCGACGATCAAGCCGGGACGGTCGGGATCGTGGTCGATCAGGAAGTGGCCGTCGAAACTGTCGCAGTAAAGGCACACACGGCTCCCTACAAGCGGCGCGTCGGCTAGCGAAGGGAATGTCCCATGGAGGAACTCGCGACAGCGCTCTTCGTGTGCGTCAGGGATTCTGCGGTCGGCGTCCGGATGCATTGAGATTCCGACCCCATGGTGGCCGACCTTGACGACCCCCTCGCGGGATAGCGGAAACCCATACCAACCGGTGTTGGAAATATCCGCACCCCAGACGGGAAACCGCTCCCCCCGAAAGCTCTCCGGATCGTCGGGACTAAAGTGCAACACCGGTTGGCCGACCGTCCAGAGCCGATCCCCCAGCCACGGCAGCAGCGTCGGAGTCCAAGCACCCGCGGCGACGAGAACGCGATCCGCCTCGAGCTCACCACCGTCCGTAAAACACGCGCCTACCACGCGTCCCTTTCGTTCCAGGCACCGGGCCAGGCGAACGCCTTCGCGGAACAGGACTCCATTGCGCTGAGCCTTACGGATCCGTTGCTCGATGACCCGTCGGCTCTCGCACCAGCCACCGTTGATGTTGAAGTACCCGTCGACGTAGTCGTTCGCGCACCAGGCCGGGAATCTCTCGGCGAGATCCTTCCCATACACCCGCTCGACGGGTTGGCGCCTGCCGCGGAGCAACTCGAAGCCATCGTGCTCGAAGTTGCCCGGGAGCATCGGTGTGCGCGTCATGATCAGGAAGCCGTCGGCGTGGTAGAGCGGTTCCTCCCACTCGGCGTTCCAACGACACCACCCTTCGATGCTGGCTTCGGCCATCTCGGTATAGAACAGGTCGGCGCCATAATCCATGCGTACAGCTTTACTGATGTCGGTTGATGAAGCGTCGGGGTGCGGTAGTGGGCCGGGGTCGCAGACGGTCACCGACCATCCTCGCGTGCGAAGTTCGATCGCGGCGCTGATCCCAAACACGCCACCACCGACGATCACGATCGATTGAGGAACGGCCATCGCAGGAGATTCTACCGAATCGTCCCGTGAATCTCCTGTGATAGCGTGGGTACCTTCAATGCTGATTTCTCTCGCACGCGTCCGGCGTTGGGTCCTGTTGCTGGTTTGTACCGCCGGTGTTGCTTGCGTCGGCGACCGGACCCCCAACCCCAACCAGCAGCTCTTCGATACGCTCGCGCAAGAATTTCTTCCGTGGTACCTGGCACTGGATCCCGTCCGCGCGACCGAACTCGGGGTCCACGATTGGGACGATCGCTTCCCCGATCTCTCGCGCAACGCGATCGCGGCCACGATCGACGAGTGGCGCGGATGGTTGGACAGGGTCGAGGAGATTCCGCGGCCGAGCCTCAGCGGCGACGCCTACTACGACCACCGCATCCTCGAATACGGCATCCGTGCCGCATTGCTCGAGTTGGAGGAAATCCGAGGCTGGGTTCGCGACCCGAATTTCTACAACGGCCTAGCGGCTCGCGGAATCGCATCGCTGATCGACCGCGAATTTGCTCCACTCGCGGTGCGTGCGGAGGCGTTACGCGGAAGGCTCGACCAGTTCCCCGCGTTGTTTGGTGACGCGCGAGCGAACATCGAGGACGCGCCCCGGGTTTGGACAGATCTGGCCATCCGAAATGTCGCCGGGACGGCGCGGTTCCTACGAGAAGACGTCCCTGCCGCTCTAGAGCTCCAGGGTCTCGACGAATTGGCGGATCGCGAGGAGGTGCTCGAGGCGATCGAGCGGGCGGCGCAAGAAGTGGATCGCTTCGAGGCATGGTTGCGTCAGGATCTGACCCCGCGGTCCAACGGTGACTTCCGTCTCGGACCCGATCTTTTCCGGCGCAAGCTACTGTACGAGGAACATTTCGACATCGATCTCGAGACCCTTCGCCGGATGAACGATACGGCGATCGAGGACTATCGAGCGTGGGTCGAGCGAGAGGCCAAGTCGATCGACAGCCAGCTACCGGCCGCAGAGGTCATGTCCAAGATCACGGAGCGGCACCCGCAGTCGGAAGAACTCCTCGAAATCGCGTCACAGTATGTCGAGCAGACGCGAAAGTTCGTGATCGAACGTGACCTCGTCACATTGCCTTCCGACGAACTTCCGGTGGTCCGCCCGACGCCCGAATTCGCTCGGAGCGGCTTTGCTTCGATGTCGACGCCGGGACCGTTCGAACGCGGAACGACGACCGCTTATTTCAACATCACGTTGGTCGATCCTGGTTGGAGCGAACGTCAGCAGGCCGAACACCTGACTTATTTCAACTACCCCGGGCTACTGGGGATCTCGATCCACGAGGTCATGCCCGGTCACTTCGTCCAGTTGCTCTACCGCCAAAGTGTGCCGACGGATCTCCGTAAGGTCTTTATGCCGGCCTCTCTGATCGAGGGCTGGGCGCACTATACCGAGCAGATGATGATCGACGAGGGGTTCGGCGGGCAAAACCCCGGACTGCGGTTGGGGCAACTTCGACGTGCCCTACAACGGCACGCAAGATGGCATGTCGGGATGGCGATGCACGTTTCCGGCGAGTCGATCCTCGAGGCCGCGATCGAATTTGCCGAGATAGCCTACTTCGCGGAGTTTCCGGCGCTGCGCGAGACACAGCGCGGAACTTACAATCCGACGTACCTTTACTATGCGTTGGGTCGCATGGAGATCCTGCGTTTACGCCAAGATTACCGCGCCCACATCACATCGAAGGGCGAAACGTTTTCGATCCGCGAATTCCACAACGCGATCTTGACGATGGGGCTCCCGCTCCCGCTTGCGCGGGAGGCGTTGATCCCAAGCGACGACTAAGGCCAATCTTTGCGATCCCACTCCGGTTCGGGATCGACGCCCAGACCATCGGCCAACCGGTCGTAATAGTTAAACAGCGCAGTCGTTTGAACGATGTCACTGATCGCGGTGTCGTCGAAACCGTGCTCGCGGAGACCGCGTACATCATCTTCGATCATGGACGACGGGTGCTTGGTCAGTTTGACCGCGAAGTCGAGCATCGCGCGATCGGCGGAACTGAGGTTCGCCTCGGTGTAATCAGCTTTGAACGCGTCCACCCAGTCGTTGGCGTTGCTTTGGTCTTGAACCTCAACCCGGAGGTCCTCGGCGTGTGCGGTCGTTCAGTAAAAACACTCGTTGACGCGCGATACGACGGTCGCGATCATCTCCCGTTGCGCGCGGCTCAGCGGGCTGTCGGCTGCAAACATGACCTCCATGTACAACTGTGTCGATGCCCGGAGCACCTTGGGCCGGCGGCTTTGCAACCGAATGATGTTGTAGACACGACCCACGCGCCTCATCGCGGCGTCATACAGTTGTTTGAGCAACCCCGTTGCCTGCTCGGGAGCGGTCAGGTCGATCCAGGCCATCGTCTCTCCTTGAATCAGCGTCCGACAGCGGTCTTGAGCGAACGCGCGACCTGTTCAAAATGGTCATTCCCGCTTCCACGTGCGCCCAACAGGTAAGCGGTCTGGCCATCCGAAACGGCATAGAACCTCACGTCGATCGTCGTTCCATCTTTTGTTGTGGCGCGGCCGGCAAACGTCCAGGCCATGCAGTAGCGATGTGCGTGTTCGGTCCACTGCGGCTCGGACACCAGTTTTAACGGTTTGAGGCCTGCGTCGATCCTGTTGCTAAGTTCGCGGCGGCCCGACTTGCCGAGTTTCCGGCAGGTGAAACCGCCATCCGCTTCAAAGCGATCGAAGAACACCGCGCGATCCATACCGTTGCGAATGGAGGTGAGCGCTTGCTTCAGGCGCGCGTCGTCCGCTCGGATGCTGGTCAGGTCCAACGGAGAGAAAATCGTCCGGCCCCACAACGAACGTCCGTCGACATAAGTCTCGCTGACCGAGTAAGGGTGCCAGTCGTTCGGCACGGCAAGGCTGAAATCGAGGGTTGAGTTAAAGTGCGCCGAGAAGCCCTGCGGCGCCGCGAACGGACCCGCGCCCACCTGGCGCGACCCGGCAACGATCGCGTCGAAGATCGCGCTCGTGCCCCCGCCGTAGCCCATCTTGGAGCCGTCACGCACTCCGATACGGCTCCACTCACCCGCGACCGGGGTCAAGGATAAGACGACCCACATCGTATCGGGGTCCCCCGACATCCGACCGTACGAGATCATTTCAATGCGGGACCACGGCAAGATGTGGGATTGCTTTTTGGCGGAGAATTCGATCCCGTTTTCGGAAACCGTAAGTAACCCGGTTTGTTTGCCTCCGGCAAGCCCGGATTTTGGACCCGGACGAAACCAGACTTGTCCAAAGCTGAGCGGTAGGGCGATCGCCGCCTCGTCCTTACCCGCCTGAGCTACCGCCACGGGTTCCGCCGGCGCCGGCGCCAGCGCCAGCGCCAGCAGACCGGCAAGGGCTACGAAGGATCGTCGTCGCACGTTCGTGAGCCTCCTCAGCTTCTTTCCCGGATCGACCGCGACGCCGCGTATGCCGCGATTCCAAACGCCACCGCCACGTTAAACGAATTCTTGACCCCGAGCATCGGTAACGACAAATGGTGGCTGCATTCTTCCAACACCGGATCGGCGATCCCCGCCACCTCGTTCCCCACTACCAAGGCTACCCTGTCCGGCCAGGCGAAGCGATCGAGCGGCACCGCCCGGGGAGAGGTCTCGAGGGCCACCGGCTCGAACCCCTCGCGGGCGACGCTGCGAACCGCCTCGACCGGATCTGCAAGGTAGCTCCAGGCAACCGCCTCATCGGCTCCGAGCGCGGTCTTGGTCAATTCGGGCCGCGGCGGGCATCCGGTGATCCCGGTGAGCATGATCTTTCGCACGCCGCACGCATCCGCGCTACGGAAGATCGATCCGACGTTCCACAGGCTGCGCACGTTGTCCAGTACCACGGTGAACGGTAACCGCTCGATCCGCGCGCCGGGACCGCCGGCGATTCGGGTCTGTTGATCGAGGAGCTTGTGCTCAACTTCGAGCGGACGGGCGGTCATCCGGACGCCGCAAACCGGGCAATGCGTCGATCGACCGAGCCGACTTGCAGGAAGAACGAACTCCGCACCGCAGGTTTCAGATGGGCAGCGTACCGGTGTCTGAGTCGTCATGGAGCCCCCGTGCGCCGAGCATGATGATCAATCGGCTGCGACCCGGCAAGTCGGGGCTTCGATCAGTCGACCTCGAGCCGCCGACCGGAACCGCGACCGGGATAAACACGGCGATTGGCGTTGGGGCAGGCATACCCGTTGATCAATGCGCGGCGTGGATGTCGCGACCGATTGGGTTCGCTCGAGTGGAACGTGTAGGGCCCGAACATGACGACATCGCCCGGCTCCATCGTAAGCGTGACGGCGCGTTCCTCGGGGACGCGATATTTCGGATCACTGACGTGACCGAGCCGGCAACTTTCGGGGATGAATTGCAGCGGGCCGTTTCGTTCGCTCATCGCATCGATTGCGATAGCTGTTTGTACGTAGCTACCTCGACCGTTGACGTCGGTCCACACCGGTTGCCCGTAGCGCCGATGTTCGCTGTCCTGATGCCATGGGAAACGCACCCCATCACCGGGCATCTTGAAGTGCGCCTGGTTGATCAACTGGTGCATCGTCGCGGAACCAAGCAATTCCGCCACCGGTTGCGTGAGACGCGGATCGCTCCCGTATTCGGCGAGTACGGGTTCGCAAGCGCCGCACCAGACGACGCGATGAATCCGAACCGCGCCCTGCTGCCCGCCACGATCGATCACGAACTTCGATCCCCGATACTCGCGGCTGCGCTCCAGGTGCTTGGCGCGACGGTTCAGGCGATCGAAGGCGCGACTCATGCTCTCGATCTCCCGGGATCCGAACAAACGCGGGAGTACGAGCCAACCGATGGAGAAGAACTGTTCGATCTGGCCCGCATCGAGAAACGCCAGGCGCGTTCGTCGCGGCACCCTTGTTGCGAGTTGGGGCTCCATGGGAGGAAGGTACGGACGCCGGCAACGATTGCATCGGATGCCCCCAAAAACCAAAATTCGTGGGACTTTTTTGGGGGGATAATGGGCGGGTGAAAGCGCTCACCTACCACGGCGATCGGACGGTTCGACTGGAACGCGTCCGCGACCCCTCGATCCTCGAGCCTCACGATGCGATCGTTCGGGTTCGGGTCTGCGCGATTTGCGGCTCGGACCTGCACATT
>Ga0224508_10003781_pt1 | contig 12487 bp, 10 predicted proteins | sample SF_Jan12_sed_USG_4_FD_170157 | JGI IMG/M metagenome (GOLD analysis project Ga0224508, IMG submission 170157) | Sediment microbial communities from San Francisco Bay, California, United States - SF_Jan12_sed_USGS_21 | ecosystem: Environmental > Aquatic > Marine > Sediment | place: USA...
ACTGCTGAAAAAGATCAGTGACACGCTCGGCGTGCTGGGGCTGGGCGAACTGCGTGGCGATATTGACGGTGAGGTTGATCGTCTCAAGTCAGTTGTTGAACGCGGCGGTGCTGCTTCAGACCAGATCATCCTGGATATCGCGTCAACTTTGCTGCGCGTCGAAGACCGACTTGACCAGCAACTCGTGCGACTCGTGGCTCCGACACCGGGTGGTCCGGATATCGATGCAGCGAATTTGCCCCCGCAAGAGGCTGCGGACTACAAGCAAGTCGCTGAGTCTGTAATGCGTGAATGCATTATCAATCTCGCACGAATCAAGGAAACCGTCGGTCAGAGCCTGGCGTCGCAGGCGCCTTCGCAAGGTCTCGACAGCGTGCCATCGCTCGTGCGCGGCATCAAAGCCGGGCTGATGATGCTGAACAAGACCAGGGCGATGGAAGTTGTCGATCGCGTAGGCAGGCTGATTACGCTGACGCTGAGCGGTGCGGGCGCGGCTCGGTTGTCGCAAAAAGAAACCGACCGCCTGGCTGATGCAATCGTCAGTATCGAGTACTACATGGAAACGGTAAAGGCCGGGCGCAGCGAGCCGTGGTACATGCTCGATAACGCCGAGGCTTGCTTGTCTGTGTTACGCGATGTGGAGCATCGGCTTGCGCAGGAGGCCAAGGCCGAACCTAAAGTCGCTCAGACAATAAGGATGGACGCGGCCGAAATTGCTGCCCAGGCGGCCGAGATGGCTGCAGCAGAGCAGACGAAGATGCAGGCGACCGAGGTGATGCCACTGCCGGTTGTCGCGGCGGATGCAGAACACCTCGACCCGGAATTGCTCGAGCTGTTTATCGAAGAGGCGCGGGAAGAAGTTGTCTCGATGAATCGCAAGTTGCCGGCCTGGCAGGACGCGCCGGATGACATGGAAATACTGATCACAGTCAGACGCTCATTCCATACATTGAAGGGCAGTGGTCGTATGGTCGGCGCCGAACGGATCGGTGAATACAGCTGGTGCATCGAGAACCTGTTGAATCGGCTGATCAACCGGACGCTTGTGCGCACACCGCCGATGATCGACTTCATAATCGAGGCGGCCGCTGCAGTGCCGGAACTGATTGAGCAACTCGAGGTTGGCGCAGAGCCGACGGCGGACATCAGCTTGTTGATGGCCAGGGCGAATGCGTTCGCCGAGGGCGATCCGAATGCGGCGGTCCTGACGATCGCGAAAAGTGTGCCGGATGCCGCCGTTGCCGAAGAACCGGCGCTCGAAATGGATCCGGTATTGCTCGATATCTTTTCCAAGGAAACGGCCGGGCATCTCGCGGTCATCATGAATTACCTCGAAGCGTGCGAAGGTCATCAACCGCCGTTCGATGTTACCGACAAATTGCATCGCGCCTGCCACACACTGCACGGCAGCGCCAACATGGCCAATGTCGAGCGCGGTGTCGCTGTTGCCGGTGCGCTCAATCGATTCGTGCGCCGCGTCTACGACTACAAGATCGGCTTTCAGCAATCAGGTCTTGATGGGCTGCGGGCTGCGGCGCGAGCAATCGCGACGATTGTCGGCGACATCAATCAACACGGTCGTACGCGCGCCGATTACACTGCGCTGATCGAACATCTGGCCAAACTGGCTGATGCCGTGCAGCCCGAACATACGATCGTGCAGGCAGAAGTCGCCGAACCCGTACTCGTCGAGAAACCGGAGCCTGTCATCGAGGCTGCTGGCGACGAGCCTGAATACGATGCCGAAATTGCGGCGATATTTACCGAAGAGTCGGCCGAGCTGCTCGAGTCGACGGACAAAGCGCTGCTCGACTGGAGCAAGAACAAAGAATCCAAACACTCAATGGAGGAGCTCAAGCGGCATCTGCATACATTGAAGGGCGGCGCGCGAATGGCCGGTATCAGGGCCATGGGCAATCTAAGTCACGAGCTCGAAACATTGCTGATTTCGCTTGACGCTGGCCGGGTCAGAGCAACGCCGGCTGTTGATGAGTTACTGCAACAAAGCGTCGATGAATTACACCGCATGCGCGATGCCGTGATCGCGGCCAAACCCGTAGTGGCTGCGAGCGCACTGGAAAAACGGATTCAGCACGCCAATGCGGGCTTCGAACTGGCTGATGATTCCGAGGTCGAGACGGCCCCGGCAGAAAAAGACGTCGTAGCGGCGGAGCCCGCCGCATTCACAATCGAGCCCGAAGACACGGTCAGCATGGTCATTGTCGACTCGCCATTGGCGGACGAGCTGGCGCAGATCGGGCAACCTGTCGATGCCGGTGAAGCGGCAGAACCGCAGCCGGTAGCAACCCCGGCCACGCCGGTGCCTGAACCGGAGCCCATACCGGAACCGCCTCCAGCACCCGAGCCGGAGCCGCGCAGACAAGTTACTGCCAGGCCGAAGCCGGAGCCCGAGGTGCAGCCTGCGCCCGTGCAGGGTTTGCGCCAGGAGCAGCGCCAGGAATTCGCGCGCATCGATGCGGAACTGCTCGAGGACTTGCTGAACGCCGCTGGCGAAATCAGCATTTATCACTCACGACTTACGCAGCAAGTCAGCTCGTTCGAATTTCATGTGGATGAACTCGAGCAGACGGTTGCCCGATTGCGCCAGCAATTGCGCAAGCTCGAGATCGAGACCGAGGCGCAAATCATGCACGGCCACCAGGACACGCTGATTGCGCGCGACTTCGATCCGCTCGAGCTGGACCGCTACTCCAATATCCAGCAGCTATCGCGGGCGCTCGCAGAATCGGCGAACGATCTGACCAGCCTCAAGGATCTGCTGCAGTCATTGACGACCGAGGCTGAAGGTCTGCTCGTGCAGCAATCGCGTGTCACGGCTGAACTGCAGGATGGACTCATGCGCACGCGCATGGTGCCGTTCGAACGCCATGTACCGCGTTTAACGCGACTTGTCCGGCAAATCGCCAAAGAGGCGGGCAAGAGAGCCGAGCTGGCCGTTGAAGGAGCATCCGGAGAACTCGATCGACAGGTGCTCGAAAAGATGTTGCCGCCGTTCGAGCACATGCTGAGGAATGCTGTCGTGCACGGCATGGAGTCGGCAGAAGAACGCCAGGAGGCTGACAAGCCGGCCACGGGCCGAATTACGATCCGGCTGCATCGCGAAGGTTCGGAAATGGTCATCGACGTTGCCGACGATGGTAAAGGTCTGGACGTCGACGCGATTCGACGTAAAGCCTATGAGCTCGACATGCTGAAACCGGACACCAAGATAACCGACGAAGAGATCATGGAGCTGATTCTCACGCCGGGCTTTACGACGGCCGGCAAGGTCACGCAGTCCGCTGGCCGCGGCGTCGGCATGGACGTCGTGGCAAACGAAGTCAAGAAGCTCGGCGGGTCGCTGCGCATTTCTTCGGTGACCGGGCAAGGCACGAATTTCACCGTGCGCCTGCCATTTACATTGGCCATTACGCAGGCGCTCATCGTGCGCACCGGCGAAGAGGTCTACGCGTTGCCATTGCCCTCTGTTGAAGGTGTTGCGCGCATTCCACGCGGTGAACTCGAAAACCTGCTGAGTCAAAGTGAGCCGAGTTATCAATACGGCGAGCAGACATACAAGTTCCGCCATCTCGGCATGTATCTCGGCGGTCAGGCGGCAAAACTGCCGCAAGACGAACCGTTCATTCCGGTCATTTTGGTCAGGGCCGGGGATTTCTCCGCAGCTTTGCTGACAGACGAAATGGTCGCAAGCCGCGAGATCGTCGTAAAATCGATTGGTCCGCAGCTTTCCAGCATTCGTGGTATTTCGGGCGCGACAATTCTCGGCGACGGCCGCATCGTACTGATTCTGGATATTGCGGCGCTGGTTCGTACCGGCGCACCCGTCGTTGAGCTCAAGAAAGCAGCACCCACACCCAGCGACGATCGTCCTCTCGCTCTCGTGGTTGACGACTCGATCACAGTTCGGCGGATCACCGAGCGGTTATTGCAGCGCAACGGGATGCGTGTTGCGACGGCAAAAGACGGCCTTGATGCGATCAGCGTCATGGGCGAGCACAAACCGGATATCATCCTGCTCGATATCGAGATGCCGCGCATGGACGGTTACGAATTCGCATCACATGTGCGTAATGACGAGCGTGTCGCCGACGTGCCCATCATCATGGTGACGTCACGAGTCGGGGACAAACACCGTGCCCGCGCAATCGAGCTCGGCGTCAATGACTATCTTGGCAAGCCCTATCAGGATGCGCAGTTGCTTGATGCGATCGGCCGCCTGCTTGAAGAAAGAGGGATTACGTTGTCGTGAATGCAGAAGCCGACGAACTCTATAGCCTGCTTGTGCCGCTAACCGAGGATCGACTCATCGTGCCACGCGCCTGTGTCGTCGAGGTTGTGCGCTTTTCCAAACCGGATCACGAGACTGGCGCACACAGCTGGATGCTCGGCACGGTGAACTGGAATGGCCGTGAGCTCCCCGTGGTGTCCTTCGAGGGCATGCTCGGCAAAGAGGTACCGGCGATAACGGGGCGTGCGCGAATCGTCGTATTTTATGCGAGCAGCGGGCAATTGAAGACCGGTTACTTCGGTGTTTTGACACAGGGGTTTCCGCAGCTTGTGCGAGTCAACAAAGACGTACTGAAGCTGCATACAACCGAGGGTTGGCCCGACGGTGCGCCGGTAATATGCCGCGTGAAGATGATCAACGAATTCCCGCTGATTCCCGACCTCGACCAACTCGAGGCCATGCTTGCGCGAGAGTCGATCCAGGCCTGACCCGGGCGGCAATGGCTATCGGCAGGCGGCCGGCAGGTGCTTCGGCGGAATGGGCCCGCCGCTGGCGCAAACCCATCGGACGCTGCCCACTTGGGTGGTGTTGGCCGTCAGTGTAACGGTCCGACCGTCAATCGCGGTGTGTGCGTCTTTCCCGTAGGTGATCGTGATGACGCCGTCCTGGTTGCCGACGCTGACGCTCGATACATACTTGCCCTGGATGGCTCCCGCCGCGGCCACGCCGGCCTGCGTATTGCCGTTTGGCATGGCGCCGCTATCCTGAAAGTATTCCGTTACCCCGATTTTCGCGCCCTCCGCGACATTGAGACCTTCTGAAACCTGACTGCGAACCGTGTAGTCGAGATACATCGGAACCGCAACCGCCGCGAGGATGCCGATGATCGCGACCACGATCATGAGTTCGATCAACGTGAAGCCGCGCTGACGCAGTTCGCGGTTCTGCGAGCGGCAATACGAGTCCGACGTTCTTTGTGTCAACATCGTCAGTGGATGGAGATCAGAGCGGGTCATAGTGGCAATCACTGCGCGGGCCATTGTCGTACTCTGACGGTTATTATTTTTTTTTTCGCTGCTGTGTGTCACGAAGCAAACGCGCAACTGTGTCACGCATTATGTAAAAATCGAGCGTCCTGGCATGACGCCGGTGTATTGGCAAGACGACGAGTGCTAGCTGAGGCCGCCCAGCGCGACGCGAATTGCCTCGCCACTGATTCCGCTGGATTCCTCGGCTGCAAGAAAGGCGATCATCTCGGCGACTTCTGTGGTCGTGGCAACGCGGCCCGGTGGGTACAATGCCGCGCGCTCCTGCCACACCTGCTCGCTGGTCATCGCGCGATCTTCTGCTTCCTGGCGCGCGGAGCGTTCGGCCATCTCCGTTTGTACCCAGCCGGGCAAGACTGCGTTGGCGGTGATGCCATACGGTCCGGCGTCCAGCGCGACAGAGCGCATCAGGCCGATAAGACCATGCTTGGAGCTGTTGTAGGCACAACCGGCCGGCTCGGCAACCAGGCCTGCGGTAGAGCTCGTGTAGACGACACGACCGTATCGCCGCTCGACCATTCCGGACAAGACAAGCCGCGACAGGTGGAAGGGCCCATCAAGATTGACCCGTATCGTCTCGCTCCAGAGTTCCGGGTCCTGTTCCCAAACGACCCTTTCCAGAGCTGAGCCGATGCCATGGTTACAAATCAAAACCTCGATCGGGCCCAGGCGTTGCTCGGTGGCTGCGACCGCTTCTGCGCAGCCTTGCGCAGTGCCCAGATCCGCGACCACATACTCGAGCCCCACTTCCGCCAGCTCTTGCCGATTGCGCGCAACACACATTACTCGAGCGCCACGCGATGCCAAAAGCTCCGCCACTGCGCGTCCAATTCCCCGACTCCCACCCGTGATCAGAGCAACGCGCCCTTCGACTCCAGCCATGTCGCAAATCCTCCGAATGCGTGTTCCGGGTCAGTATATAGACCCGCGCAGGTCTCCCCATGTCGATTGAGCAATGGCGAGTGCGGCGAGCGCTGCGGTTTCCGTTCGCAACACGCGCGGACCAAGTGACACCGCGGTGAAGCCCGCCAACTGTGCATCCTCGTATTCGGATTCACTGAAGCCGCCTTCGGGGCCAATCAGCAAACACACCTTCGTCGCGGGAGTCGCGATCCCGGCCAGCGGCATAGCGGCACCAGGCCGCAAGATCAGATCGGTATCGGCTTCTTTGGTTCTTGCCCCGAACCACGCGTTGAGCACCATCGGCAGCTCGACCAGCGGTGGCCGAGTGCGGCCGGACTGTTCGCAGGCGCTTTCGGCAATACTCTGCCAGTGATCTCTGCGCTTGGCCGCACGGGTAGCGTCAAGCTTGACGACGCCATACTCGGTCAATACCGGTGAAATACGCTTTACGCCGAGTTCCGTCGCTTTTTGCACAACGAAATCCATGCGCTCACCTCGTGAGATGCCTTGCACGAGATGCACCTTGAGCGGCGACTCGGTGATGGCATCTGCCTGGTCGCCTATGCGCAGAAGTGCCGATTTTCTGCCGATTGTCTCGACCGTCGCCGTGAATTCGCCACCCCGTCCGTTAAAGACGGATAACGAGCTGCCGACACGCAGCCGCAGCGCGCGGCCGAGATAGCGTGCCTGCTCGGCATCCAGCTGTAATTGTTGGCCGGCCTGTAACTCGGTGTTTACGAAAAGTCGGGTCAGGGACATGATTTCGGACAGATGCCTCGGTTGTCGTTGACAGTTAGCGCCTGTAACCACGACTATCGTATTTCCAGTCGAGCGGGGCAACCATCGGTGAGAACATCGTATAGCGTCAATGCCGACAGCGGGCTCATCAAGGGGGCGCGGCAGTGCCCGAGTCCGAACCAGGATGCGCGACCCGACGGCGCCGTCCCCGAGCTGGTCGTCGTGCATGGCATCAGCCTGCCGCCCGGCGAGTTCGGCGGGCCCGAGGTGGAGCAGCTGTTCAGTAATTGTCTCGAATGGGATTCGCACCCGTATTTCGATGAAATTCGCGGGCTCGAAGTCTCGACCCACCTGCTGATACGGCGGGACGGCGAGCTCGTTCAATTCGTGCCGTTTACTCGGCGTGCCTGGCATGCCGGCGAGTCATTTTTTCGCGGTCGCACGTGCTGCAACGACTTCTCGATCGGGATCGAGCTGGAAGGCGACGACGATACGCCGTATGCAGATGAACAGTACGCAGTCCTCGCGGGCGTCACAAATGCACTGCTCGAGGCTTATCCAGGGTTATCGGCCCGCGAGATTGCCGCACATTCTGACATTGCTCCGGGACGAAAAACCGATCCGGGCCCTGCTTTCGACTGGCTTCGCTTGTATGATGGTGTTGCCAATGGCTAGGAATACACGAGTTACCCAACGATGCATCTGATTGCTCTCCTGATTGGTCTGGTTGTCGAACGACTGGCGACACAATTGTTTCACTTGCGCAGATTGCGCTGGATCGACCGGATTATCGACGCTGGTTTCAGACTGGCGGGCCGTGTTGCGAACTGGCCGTCGATGATACCGATCGTGTTGATCGCCGTGGTTCTCGTGCTGCCGGTCTTTGCGGTCACGTGGAGTCTTGGCAACACCTTGCTCGGTTTTCCGTACCTGCTTCTCGCCGTCGTCGTGCTGTTCTTCTCGCTCGGCCCACAAGACATCGGCGAGGACGTCAATGACTATTGCAAGGCGATCGAAGCAGGCGACGCAGAGCGGGTCGAACAAACGGCCAAGGCGATCATCGAGAGTGACGTCCCGGATGACGCGCTTGCGCGTATCCATAGTGTAGAAGAGGCTGTCTGCGTGCAGGCGAACAATCGCTTGTTCGCCGTCATTTTCTGGTTCGTTCTGCTTGGACCACTTGGTGCCTGGGCCTATCGAGTGACCGACCTGATACGCCGACGCGCTGTTTTTGCCGCCGCTCGCGACGAGGAGCCGGACGGCATGTCAGAGCGCTTGCGCGACACGGCGATCATGCTGCACGGCTGGCTGGCATGGGTCCCGGCGCGGCTAACGGCGATTGGCTACGCGGCGGCCGGTAACTTCGATTCGGCACTGAGTGCCTGGCGCGCGCCCACCGAGCAGAGTGCCGATACTCCCTCGGAGTACAGCGAGCACCTGCTTGCCAGAGTTGGTGTCAGTGCGCTGGCGCTGGTCGACAAGGATGACGAAGACCTGGAGCAACGTGGCGTTCGCGGCGCGACGGCCGCCAATCAACTCGTATTTCGCTTACTCCTGATCTGGGCCGTTGTCATCGCCGCGATGACTCTATACGGCTGGACGCGGTGAGGGCGTGCTGTCTCGTATTCATATGCAGCATGTTGTCCTGCCTGAGCGCGTGTTCGGAAACCCCTGCACCCGAAAACTCTGACAGCACGCATTCGCGTGTCGTAACACTCGCCCCGAATCTGACTGAGCTCGTCTATGCCGCCGGTGCTGGCGATACACTCGTTGGCGTAAGCGCGTATTCGGATTATCCACCCAAGGCGCTCGACCTGCCGATCATCGGCGATGCTTTCGTCGTTGATCAGGAGCGCCTGGCGGTCCTGCAGCCCGATCTCTTGCTCGTCTGGCAGAGTGGCACGCCCGCACATGTTGTCGATGAGTTGCGAGGCGCCGGCTACACCGTCGAAGTCATTCGTACTCGCGGCCTGGAAGACGTGACGAGTGCGGTGCGACGCATCGGTGAGTTGACAGGGTTTACCGAGGAAGCCGGTCAGGTTGCGTCGGCGTTTGCAGAGGAGCTGCAGTCCATACGAGAGCGCCATGCCGACCTGGCTGATGTGCGTGTCTTCTACCAGGTGTCGCGGCGGCCACTGTTCACAATCAATGGTGAACATTATGTTAGCGACCTGATCGACTTGTGTGGCGGCAGCAACGTGTTTGCCGACCTGGATGATCTGGCGCCAGGCGTCGATGTAGAAGCTGTCGTCGAACGCAATCCGGAGGTCATGCTGGCGAGTTCAGATGCTGGCGAAGATGCGTTTGCCGAATGGCAACGTTGGCCGCATATCGCTGCCAACCGCTACCAGAACCGGTTCTTGATGCCGGCCGATGCGATCGGTCGGGCAACGCCACGCCTGCTGCTCGCCGCACAGGCAGTCTGTGCGGCATTGCAGCAAGCCCGCGAACGTCGATCACTCGCTGCGGAAAGAGCACCTTGAGCGGCGACAGGAAAATTCGTCAGGCAACCGCGTCGGAACTTGCGGTGGCGACCAAGTGGCTGTCGGATGTGGGCTTGCCAACTGCAGACTTGACGCCGGACCACATGCAGCAGTTCCTGATCGCGTCAATGGACGACCGGCCGGTCGGCATGATCGGCCTTGAACACTTCGGTGAAACGGGGCTGCTACGTTCGCTGGTCGTGGATCGCAGCTGCCGCAAGACCGGCCTTGGCAGAGCGTTGGTCGATGCCCTGGAAATCAGGGCCGCCAATACGGGTGTGACCGAGCTTTGGCTGCTGACAATTGACGCTGATGCGTATTTCCTGCGTCTGGGGTATTCGATCGCTGACCGCGAGAAGACGCCGCAGGCGATTCAGGCGACTCGGGAGTATTCGAGTCTGTGTCCGGGAGACGCAGTCCTGATGCGCAAGAGATTGTGACTAGCGTTCGCGGTTCCAGAGTACTTCCTGTCCCGATTCCGCTCTGGCCAATGCGCGCGCGACGACGAAAAGCAGATCGGAAAGCCGATTCAGGTATTTCAGGACTTCAGGGCGCACCGACTCGGTGCCGGCCAGTGTTGTCGTAACACGCTCGGCGCGGCGCACGATTGTGCGCGCCAGATGACAGGCGGCCGCTGCCTGCCCACCGCCGGGCAGGATGAATTCCCTGAGTGCCGGAAGATCCTGGTTCAGAGCGTCGAGCTCTGTTTCGAGACGGCTGATATAGGCGTCGGTAACCGCGCTGTGCCCTGGAATACACAGTTCTCCGCCGAGTTCGAACAGGTCGTGCTGAACTTCCGTTAGTGTGTCGCGGATGTTGTCCGGGACAGATGCGGACGCGAGTACCATGCCGATAGCGCTGTTGGCCTCGTCAACGGTGCCGTAGGCGTCCACACGCAGACTGTCCTTGGCGACACGCGAGCCATCGCCGAGACCGGTTGTGCCGTCATCACCGGTTCGAGTGTAGATCTTGCTTAATCGCTTGCCCATGCTCTGCCGCCCCTAGTCCCAGCGGTATTTTAGCTCGATAAATCCGCTGCGTTCGGCCATGCGGAAATTCGCTGCCGTCTGGTATTCGGTATCCAGCAGGTTCTCGAGTCGTGCATGCAGCATCCAGGAATCACTCAGCTTGATCTGGCCGGCCAGATTGGCAAGCACATAGCCATCCAGTTTGACGCCACCGAAGTCTTCGCGGTCGCCGCTCGCGATCATCGAGATTGCAATACGATGTGTGCCGATGTCCCGCGTAAAGGAAAGCGTCGCAGTCTCTTCAGCGCGCCGCAGCAGCCGCTCGCCTGTCGTTGCATTGTCGGCGTCTTGCTTTATGACCTCGGTGCGGATGACAAATCCGTCACCGCGGTACTCATAACCGAGCTGCACGCCGCGAATCTCGGCTTTCGCGATGTTGTCCAGCACAAAGGTCTGCAGATCAAACTCGATCAGGTCCTCAATATCCTTGCTGTAGAACTCGAGGTTGACGCTATGCCCCGTAGCCGCTGCATACCTCAGCGCGAATTGCATCTCATCGGCCAGTTCCGGGTTTAGAGCCGGATTGCCGCCGAAGCCGAATCGGTCCGTTGCATCCGGTGCGCGAAATGCGTGCCCCAGGCCTGCATTCAATGTCCAGGCGTCGTTGATCTCGAACGCATACTCGGCGTTCCAGGTCGTGTGCTTTCCAAAGGTCTCATGATCGCTAAGGCGCAACGCGACAAATGTCCTGTGCTGATGGCGCGACCACTGATCCTGCAAGAATGCGGCACGGACGCTGGTGTCTTCATTAAATCCCGAGCCAAATGACAGCGCCGAGGCGCTTTCGTCGATTGCAAACAAGCCACCCGTCAATGTGTGCCCGGCGATCGCGTGACTGTACTGCCAGTCAAAGCCCAGGCGATCGGATTTGACGAAGTCCTCCGCTTGGTTTTGCGAGATATCATCCTGCATGAGAGACACGATCAGTTTGCTCGTTCCGTTGCTCGCGATCTTGCTGTTGAGTTCCACGGCTGTCGTCGAATTCTCAAAGTCCTGATCAACCGGGTTCAAGAAGAAGTCAAGGTATTCAACGTTGCCCGTGGTTTGCCAGTGCCGAACGCTGAATTCGCTGTTGCCGATATGCCTCGAGGCATACAGGTTGGCGGATAAATTGTCGTAGCCGCGCTCGATGCTCGAGTCGATTCGGGGTGCGTAGCCGCCGGTGTCCTGCCAGTTCAGGGTGACGCCGAAATCCGCGTTATCCGACCGGTTACCAGCGGATACATAGCCCGAGTGGGTATCGAAACTGCCCGTGCCCAGGCCCGTTTCCACGTGGGCGTTCTCGGCGCGTCGCGTGATGATGTTGATGACACCGCCGATCGCGTCGGTGCCAAACAGCGCCGAACGAGCGCCTTTGACAATTTCAACACGTTCGATGATCTCGGGTGCAATGTGCTGGATCGCCGCACCGCCGAGCGTTCCGGGGTTCATGCGTACGCCGTCGATCAGGACGAGGGTGTGATTGCTTTCCGTCCCACGCAAGAAGGCGGAGGTTGCCTGGCCCGGACCACCGTTGCGGCCGATGTCGATGCCTGCCTGAAATCGCAGCAGTTCCGCAAGGTCGGTTGCGAGTGAGAGCTCGATCTCCTCACGCGTAATTACCGTGACCGGAACGATCGCATCGCTGAGTGGAATATCGGTACGGGTTGCCGTAACGACAATGGTTTCGTTAGGCGCGTAGTCAGCCGCAAATGCGCCGTTGCCGACGCTAATTGACAGGATTGCCGCCACCGCCCCTATAAGACAAATTTTCATCCTGCCTCCCCAGTGCGTGCCGCCCGCACGCGATATCGATCGCGAATTCATGGCGTGGAGAGTTTGGAAGGACGGCTTGTGGCGCGCGCCCGAACCTGCGCCCGCCGCGCCATTCGTGGTTTCACTGGGCCGGTCTCCGGGCTGACGAGCGGATTGTCTCCTCGCCGTAGCGCCTTCCCGCGAAACTCGTTATTCGTTTCGCAGTGGCTCCGATTCGATTGTCTCGAACCAGGGGCTACGGTTTAACTCGATCACCGTTGCGGGGGCAGCGCCGGATTCGGTTCA
>Ga0224508_10003782_pt1 | contig 12479 bp, 10 predicted proteins | sample SF_Jan12_sed_USG_4_FD_170157 | JGI IMG/M metagenome (GOLD analysis project Ga0224508, IMG submission 170157) | Sediment microbial communities from San Francisco Bay, California, United States - SF_Jan12_sed_USGS_21 | ecosystem: Environmental > Aquatic > Marine > Sediment | place: USA...
ACGAGGCAGTATTTCAGACCACCAGAGAGGGTTTGGGCCAGACAACGTGCATTGGCATCGGCGGTGATCCCATCCGCGGGATGAGCTTCATTGACTGTCTCGAGCTGTTCGAGGCGGACCCGGACACACGCGGTATCATTGTTGTGGGCGAAATCGGCGGCTCCGATGAAGAGGCGGCCGCGGAGTTCATCGATGAGAACGTGTCTAAGCCGGTAGTGGCTTACATCGCCGGCGTCACCGCACCACCGGGGAAACGGATGGGCCATGCCGGTGCGATCATCTCCGGCGGGCAGGGTACCGCGGGCGAGAAATTCAAGGCGCTCGAGCGCGCTGGCGTCACGACCGTACGCTCACCCGCGGAACTCGGAAAGGTCATGGCCGAGGCGCTGGAGTGAGGGTTGGGCTCGCCCAGATAAACACACACGTTGGCGCGATCGAAGCCAACACCGAGAAAGTCCTGGATACGGCCCGCCGGGCGCGGGATGAGCTCGATTGTGACCTCGTCGTCTTTCCCGAGCTGACGCTGTGTGGGTATCCGCCGGAGGACCTGCTGCTCCATCGCGGCATGCGGCTTCGGGTAAAGGCCGCTTTGGATGCGGTGCGGAGCGGCATCGAGGGCGTCGCCCTTTACGTGGGCTATCCGGAGTACGACGGTGAGCGCATCTACAACAGCGGCGCACTCATCAGCGACGGCGAACTCCTTGCGCAGCATCGAAAAATCGTCCTGCCGAATTACTCTGTCTTCGATGAGAAGCGGTATTTCGACGCGGGCGCCGAGCCAACTGTCGTGGACTACAAGGGTCTTCGGTTCGGTCTGACGATTTGCGAGGATACCTGGACCGCCGGGCCCAGCCATGCTGCCGTCGAAGCCGGGGCGGACATGATACTGATTCTGAATGGCTCGCCTTTTCATCGCCAGCAACAGCGTGTGCGGGAGGAAGTGCTCACTGAGCGCGCCAGGGAAAACCGCCGGCCTCTGTTGTACGTCAACATGGTCGGTGGTCAGGATGAGCTGGTTTTCGATGGTGGCTCTGTCGCGGTGAACGAATCGGGAGTGGTCGTCTTCCGCGGGCCCGCCTTCGAGGAGGGGTTGTACGTCGTCGAGGTCGAGCCGCCCGCCGCGGACGGGACGGCGCAGATCAAGACCGGTGACATCGCGCCGGTGCTGCCTCACGCGGAGAGCATCTATCGGGCACTCGTAATGGGCACGGGGGACTACGTCAACAAGAATGGATTCGACGGAGTGGTCCTCGGTCTGTCCGGCGGTGTCGATTCCGCCTTGACGCTGTGTGTTGCCGTCGATGCCTTAAGCGCCGATCGTGTGCACGCGGTCATGATGCCCTCGCAGTACACGTCCCGCATGAGTGTCGAAGACGCCGCGCAGCAGGCTGAGAATCTCGGCGTGCGGATCGATACGCTTCCGATCGGGCCGATTTTTGACGCCACCCTCGACGTGTTGAGAGATCTCTTCGAAGGGCTGAGTCCCGATGCGACCGAGGAAAACATTCAGGCGCGCTGCCGGGGGATCCTGCTCATGGCTATCTCGAACAAACTGGGCAAGATGTTGCTTACGACCGGTAACAAGAGCGAGATGGCCGTCGGCTACGCGACGCTGTATGGTGACATGGCCGGCGGCTTTGCCCCATTAAAGGATTGCAGCAAGACGCTGGTTTACGAGCTTGCGCGTTTCCGCAATACGGCCGGCGCCGTGATCCCTGAGCGGGTCATTGCCCGCGAGCCCAGCGCAGAGCTCAGACCTGATCAGAAGGACACGGATTCCCTGCCCCCCTACGAGGTGCTCGACCCGATACTCGAGGCGTTTATCGAACGGGATCTTTCGGTGGATCAGATCGCCGAACTCGGCTTCGATCGGGATACTGTCGGCCGGGTTCTGGATATGGTGAAGCGGAATGAGTACAAGCGTCGCCAGGCTCCCCCTGGTGTGCGAGTCAGCCGCCGGGCGTTCGGGCGGGACTGGCGCTATCCCATCACGTCGGGCTACTGAGCGACTCCCAAGGCGGCAATGGCCAATAGTACTGATTCGGTGAACCCGTTTCGCCGATCGCTGCTTTGTCCCGCCCCCCGAGGCGTTCGCGGTCGGCGTGATCAGCCTTCAGGGCCGTCTGGACTGGGAGGCTGGGCAGCATCCGCTACCTCGAGCTCCAGAATCTCGACCTGATTGTCGGGCTGTGGCGGCGGCTCGATGTCGAAATTCGTCTCCAGCACACGCTGGGCGTCGGCCGCAAGATCCGGCATACCCAAAAGCGAGTACGCCTGCGCAAGGATAAACAGGGAATCCTGAATCGCGGGCGCTCCGGGGTAGTGCTCCAGTGCAAATTTCGCACGATTGACCGCGGCTACATAGGCGCCGCGCTCGATGTAATAGCTGGCGACGTGGTTCTCGTAGTCTGCGAGCCGGTTGCGCAGGAAGATCATCCGTTCCCGCGCGTCCGGTAAGTACTCGCTGTCAGGGAAACGCCGGATTAATTCCTGGAAGGTTGTGAACGCCAGAAGCGTGTCCCGGGGTGGGCGTTCGGACATGTCCACGCGAAACATTTTCTCCAGAAAATTGGGGGCCTGATCGAAGTAGATCAGGCCCTTCATATATATGCAGTAGTCCACTCGAGGGTGCGTCGGGTTTTCTGCCTCGAACTCCTCCGCGGCATCGATAGCGGATTCCGGTTGCCGCGCCCGGAAATAAATGTAGATCATGTCGAGCTGCGCCTGGCGCGTGACGTTGGCGAACGGGTAACGCGCTTCGAGCTGTTGATAGTAGGCGAGTGCGGTGGGGTAATTACCTTCCGCCGCGGCCTCGGTGCCGAGCTCGTACAGTTCCTCTGGTCCCGAGGATTGAACGACCTGGTTGCGGCGATTGCCACAGCCCGCCAGGACCGTCGCCACTGCAGCGGTCAAGAAAACGAGCTTCAGAAATGAACTCATCCGGATCGTACCCATCCCAGCGTCCCGTTCAGACGCGATCTCGCAGCAAGACAACCGTCTCTGCGGCCCCCGGAAAGCCCCTCAAGGAAGGACCGGCCCGGCCGCAAATCGAGTATCTCCCGGACCAGACGCTTTCGCAGCCGGCTAGCCCCCAATTAGAGGATCAATTATAAACAAAAGTTTCCGGATCTCTGAGGTACTTGCGTGGAGCGTATCCTGCGTCGCACCGTCATTCCACCGGAGCAAGCGGGGCGCCGCCTGGACCAGGCGGCGGCTGAGCTCCTGGCGGACTTCTCCCGCAGCCGGTTGAAGGGCTGGATAGAGCGGGGCGATCTCACGCTGGCCGGCCGTCAGGCCGAGCCAAAGACCCGTGTGCGGGAGGGGGAGGAGCTGGCACTGGACGTCCAGCTGGAGCCCGTCATCCCGGTGGAGCCCCAGGCGATCCCGTTGCAGGTCGTTCACGAGGATCCGGCCTTCCTGGTCATCGATAAACCCGCGAATCTGATCGTGCATCCCGGTGCCGGTCATCCTTCCGGCACGCTGCAGAACGCGCTCCTGCATCTGGACCCGGAGCTTGCGGCCGTGCCGAGAGCCGGGATCGTCCACCGGCTCGACAAGGACACCACTGGCCTCCTGCTGGTAGCCAGGACCCTTGACGCCCATAAGGTGCTGGTCGAGAGGCTCGAGCGGCGGGAGATCGAGCGCACCTATGAGGGAATCTGTCAGAGCGTTCTGACGGGGGGCGGTGAGATCGATGCCCCCATCGGGCGTCATCCCAGGGACCGGCTCCGGATGGCCGTCATGGAGGGCGGTCGCGGGGCGGTGACCCGTTACCGGGTGCTGCAGCGGTTCCGTGCCCACACTCATGTTCGGATTCAGCTCGAGACGGGACGCACCCATCAGATCAGAGTGCATTTCGCCCACCTGCGCGCGCCCCTGGTCGGGGACCCGCTCTATGGCGGGCGTCCGCGGTTACCAAAGTCGCCCGACCCGGCCCTGCGGGCGCGGCTCCAGGGGTTTGCGCGCCAGGCGCTGCATGCCCAACGCCTGGCGTTCCCGCACCCGCTCTCCGGCCAGCCCGCCACCTTCGAGAGCCCCCTGCCAGGCGATATGGCAGCCCTGCTCGGGGCGCTCCGGGCCGATCTGGCCGCCGCCAGGAAAGGCCGCGAGTGAGCTCGGCGGCTTCCCCCGCGGTCATTACGCCCGACTGGCCCGCGCCCGCCCGGGTGCGGGCGGCCAGCACGGAACGACGGGGTGGAGCCAGCGAGGGCCCCTATACCAGCTGCAATCTCGCAACCCATGTGGGGGACGAGGCCTCGGCGGTGGCCGCGAACCGGCGCGCCCTCGCTGCGGCGTTGGGTCTGGCGACGGAGCCTTGCTGGCTGGAGCAGATCCACGGGAGCACAGTGCTCGATCTCGGCCAGGAACGGGGATATACCTCTTCTTCCGAGCGAAGAAGAGGCGTGTCTCCACCCACGGCCGATGGCGCGGTGACGTCGCGACCCCGTCAGCCCTGTGCTGTCATGACCGCCGATTGTCTGCCGGTCCTGTTCTGCGACACGTCGGGTACACGGGTGGGGGTCGCCCACGCGGGCTGGCGGGGGCTCGCCGCCGGCGTGCTGCCCGCCGCGGTCGCGCGCATGGGTATCGAACCCCGGGCGATGCTCGTGTGGTTAGGGCCTGCCATTGGTCAGGCGGCTTACGAGGTCGGTGAGGAGGTGCGCCAGGCTCTGATGCATTCGGTTCCGGGCGCCGAGACGTGTTTCGAGCCCAACGCAGCGGGGCGCTGGCAGGCGGATCTCTGTGGGCTCGCCCGGCTCAGCCTCCAGGGGGCCGGTGTCAATGGGATATATGGTGGCGGGGTCTGCACCTATACCGAGTCCGAGCGGTTTTTCTCCCATCGCCGCGAAGCGCCCTGCGGCCGCATGGCGACGCTGATCTGGCTCGACCCGTGAGATAAGCCATCACGCCCGCCCGTGCGGGTTGCCGTGGCGTTAGGGGCAGGCTGACGTAAGGTTCCCGGAGCTGGATCTCAGCGCCGTGCTCAAGAGCATCCCCAGGGTTTCCGCCGGGCACCGCCCCTGGCAGGCGCATTGTTGAGCGCGAGTGCCAAGGGCAGTGGTTGGTGGGCCTTGAGGGCAGACACGGCTCCGGTCACGATTGGGACTCCAGGAGTTGATATTCCGGGTCGATAACCCCATTACAGTAGGCGTCTATCCTTAACTTGGGGAGTGCGTATCCATGCGCATGGACAAGCTCACAAGCAAGTTCCAGTTGGCTCTGGCTGACGCCCAGTCCCTCGCCGTGGGCCGGGATCACCAGTTCATTGAGCCGGCGCACCTCATGGCCGTGCTGCTGGAGCAGGATGGGGGTACGGTGCCCAGCCTGCTGACCAAGGCCGGCGTCAACCTGAATCAGCTCCGTGCCGGTCTGGGTGAGGCCATGGATCGGGTGCCAAGCGTCCAGGGGGACGCGGCGGGCGAAGTCCATCTCTCCAACACCCTCAATAAGCTCCTGAACGTTTCCGACAAGCTCGCCCAGGATCGGGGTGACAGCTACATATCGAGCGAGCTCTTCGTTCTGGCCGCGTGCCAGGATCGAGGTGACCTCGGTCAGGCGCTGCAGAGAGCCGGCGCCGTCAAGGGTGCGATCGAAAAAGCGATTGAGGAAGTGCGAGGCGGCGCTCAAGTCGACGACGCCAATGCCGAAGACACGCGCCAATCACTGGAGAAGTACGCGGTCGATCTCACGGCCCATGCCGAGCAGGGAAAGCTCGACCCCGTCATTGGGCGTGACGACGAGATCCGCAGGACGATTCAGGTTCTCCAACGCCGCACCAAGAACAACCCCGTGCTCATTGGTGAACCGGGCGTCGGCAAGACCGCCATCATCGAGGGGCTTGCCCAGCGGATCGTCAACGGCGAGGTGCCCGAAGGGATCAAGTCGAAGCGAATCCTGGCGCTCGACCTGGGCGCTTTGATTGCAGGCGCCAAGTTCCGTGGTGAATTCGAGGAGCGCTTAAAGGCTGTGCTCAATGATCTGGCGAAGCAGGAAGGCCAGATCATTCTTTTCATAGACGAGCTGCACACAATGGTGGGTGCCGGAAAGGCGGAAGGCGCGATGGACGCCGGCAACATGCTGAAGCCTGCGCTGGCGCGGGGTGAGCTTCACTGCGTCGGTGCAACAACGCTGGACGAATACCGCAAATATGTGGAGAAGGACGCTGCGTTGGAGCGGCGTTTTCAGAAAGTGCTCGTCGAGGAGCCGACCGTGGAGGACACGATCGCCATACTCCGCGGGCTGAAGGAGCGCTACGAGGTGCACCACGGCGTGGAGATCACGGATCCAGCGATCGTTGCGTCTGCGACCCTTTCGCATCGTTATATCTCTGATCGACAGCTGCCCGACAAGGCCATCGATCTGGTGGATGAAGCGGCTTCGCGTATACGCATGGAGATCGACTCCAAGCCGGAAGAAATGGACCGCCTCGACAGGCGCCTGATTCAGCTCAAGATCGAGCGCGAGGCGCTGAAGAAGGAGTCCGACGACGCGTCGAAGCGCCGGCTGGAGGATCTGAAGTCGGAGATCGGCAAGCTCGAAGCCGAATATGCGGATCTCGAGGAGATCTGGACCGCCGAGAAGGCGGCCATGCAGGGGGCGACCCACATCAAAGAAGAGCTCGAGCGCGCCAAGATGGAGCTCGAGAAGGCGCGCCGCGCAAACGATCTGACCCGCATGTCGGAGCTGCAATATGGCCGCATACCGGAGCTGGAGAAGCAGCTGGAGGAGGCCCTCGCCAAGGAGCACGGGGCGTATCAGCTGGTTCGTCACAGGGTGACCGAAGAGGAGGTCGCCGAAGTGGTATCGAAGTGGACCGGCATCCCCGTGATGAAGATGCTCGAGGGCGAGAAGGAGAAGCTCCTGAAGATGGAGAGCTTCCTCGAGACCCGGGTCGTCGGTCAGATGGAGGCTCTGGAGGCGGTATCCAACGCCATCCGCCGATCCCGCGCCGGGCTGTCGGATCCGAACCGGCCGAATGGCTCGTTCCTGTTCCTCGGCCCGACGGGGGTGGGTAAGACCGAGCTCACGAAGGCGCTGGCGGCCTTCCTGTTCGATACCGAAGATGCGATGACCCGGATCGACATGTCGGAGTTCATGGAAAAGCACTCCGTAGCGAGGCTCATCGGGGCGCCACCGGGCTACGTCGGCTATGAGGAGGGCGGCTATCTCACCGAGGCGGTGAGACGCCGACCCTACTCGGTGATCCTCCTCGATGAGGTGGAAAAAGCACATCCGGATGTGTTCAATATCCTGCTGCAGGTGCTGGACGATGGACGCCTCACCGACGGTCACGGGCGCACGGTGGATTTTCGTAACACCGTGGTCGTGATGACGTCCAATCTTGGCAGCGAGAGGATCCAGGAGCTGACGGGTGAGGAGAACTACACCCAGATGAAGGCGGCAGTGATGGAGATCGTAGGGCAGCAATTCCGGCCGGAGTTCATCAACCGGATCGACGACGTGGTGGTTTTCCACCCGCTTGATGCCAAGCATTTACGGCTGATCGTCGACATTCAGCTGAAATACCTTCACGAACGCCTGAGCGAGCGCGACATGACGCTCAGCCTGGATGAGGCCGCGCGCGAGCAGTTGGCGCAGGCGGGTTACGATCCCGTCTACGGAGCGCGGCCGCTGAAGCGCGCGATCCAGCAGCAGGTGGAGAATCCCCTCGCTCAGCGGATTCTCAACGGCGAGTTCGCGCCCGGGGATACGATCCGGGTGACGGCTGCAGCCCAGGGGCTCGAGTTCATCAAGGGCAAAGCCGCGGAGGCGGCCTGACGGGGTGAGCGAACTTGCGGCACAGGGCCTTGAAATGCCACCCTTCTACCATCAAGACTAGGGACGGTTGCGTTCAGGAAAACGAGGCGAGGGTATGCCCATATACGAGTATCGGTGTGAATCCTGCGGGCACGAGATCGATGCCCTGCAGAAGCTCAGCGATGATCCACTGCGGGATTGTCCGGACTGCGAGAAGCCGTCTCTGCGCCGTTTGATCTCGGCCCCCTCCTTCAGACTGAAGGGAGACGGCTGGTATGAGACGGACTTCAAGTCCGAGAAGGAGACCAAGCGAAATCTCGTTGAGCGTCCTGCGGACTCGAAGCCTGATAAGGGTGAAAAGAAAGCCAAGGAAGGTGAGAAATCCTCTCAAGGGAAATCCAAGAAGGATGATGTGAGCTCTGACTCCAAGTCGAGCCAGTCAGGATCTGGCTCGAGCTCTGTTTCAAAGAGCAAGGGGTCGGGTTCTGCGGCCGCCTGAGCGGCCCGGGAGCGGTTCATGGTAGTCCGAATTCGGCGCTACATCGTGGCTGGGTTGCTGGTCTGGCTGCCTATCGGGGCCACGATACTGGTGTTTACCCTGCTGCTGGATCTCATGGATCGGCTGCTGTTCCTGATCCCTCCACCGTACCGTCCCGAGGAACTGCTTGGATTCCGCATCCCCGGCCTGGGGGTGATTCTGGCGCTGCTGGTCCTCATTATCACCGGCGTACTGGTTGCCAATCTCCTCGGTCGGCGCCTGGTCCATCATTACGAAGGGCTTCTGAACCGGATTCCGCTGGTGCGCTCGGTCTATGGGTCGGTCAAGCACTTCGCCGAGGTCGTGTTCAGTGATTCCAACTCCTCCTTCACAAAGGTGCTGTTGATTGAGTACCCACGCGCGGGCCTCTACAGCCTGTGTTTCCAGACTTCGGAGAATCCACCGGAAGTGCAGACTCGAACCGGCGACACCGTTGTGACCGTGTTCCTGCCAACGACCCCTAATCCCACCTCGGGCTTCATGCTGTTCGTGCCCCGCAAAGACGTGACCGTGCTGGACATGACGGTGGAGGAAGCCTTGAAGATGATTATCTCCCTGGGCGTGGTCGTGCCCCACTGGCACCCGGTTCACCCGGTTGACGAGGTTGCAGCGTCTCAAGCTTCGCCGTAACATCCGGCCACCCTTCCAAATCCGTTCCAAAGACGCCTTGCCTTTCAAAAGGTTAGATCCCATGCGCAGCCACTACTGCGGTCACGTGGACCGTTCTCTCATCGGCGAGGAGCTGGCGGTTGCCGGCTGGGTACACCGCAGACGCGACCATGGCGGGGTGATCTTCGTCGACCTGAGGGACAGAGAGGGCCTGCTGCAGGTGGTCTTCGATCCGGACGACCCGGAGATGTTTGCCCTCGCCGAGCGTATTCGTGGTGAGTACGTCCTGGCCGTGCGCGGGCGCCTCCGGGAACGGCCGGAGGGGACGATCAACCCGGAGTTGCCCACGGGCGAGGTCGAGCTGCTCGCGAAAGAGCTCACCGTGCTCAACCGGTCCAAGACGCCGCCATTCCATCATGAGGAGCATGCGAGCGAGGAGATCCGGCTGCGCTACCGGTATCTGGATCTGCGCCGCGAGGGCATGCAGCGCAATCTGCGTCTGCGCCACGCCGTGACCCGGGCGATCAGGCACTTCCTCGACGAGGCCGGATTCGTCGAGATGGAAACACCCCTGCTCACCAAGACGACCCCGGAAGGGGCGAGAGACTATCTCGTTCCAAGCCGCACCCACCCGGGCGAGTTTTTCGCGCTGCCACAGTCGCCGCAGCTCATGAAGCAGTTGCTCATGATGTCGGGCTTCGACCGCTACTACCAGATCGTCAAGTGCTTCCGAGACGAAGACCTGCGTGCTGACCGCCAGCCGGAGTTCACCCAGGTGGATATCGAGACGGCGTTCATGGATGAAGCGGCCATCATGACATTGATGGAGGCACTCGTCCGTCAGACATTCAAATCGGTGTTGGGCGTGGAGTTGCCCGATCCGCTGCCACGACTCAGCCATGCGCAGGCCCTGGAACGTTATGGGAGCGATGCGCCGGATCTGCGTAACCCGCTCGTGCTGAGCGACGTGGGTGATCTCTTCGAGGGGGTCGAGTTCAAGGTGTTTGCAGGTCCGGCGAGCGATGCCGCGAGCCGCGTCGCAGCCCTGAGGCTGCCGGGCGGCGCAACTCTGACTCGCAAGGAGATCGATGATTACACGGCGATGGTGGCGCGCTATGGGGCAAAGGGCCTGGCCTATATCAAGGTCAACGACCGCAACGGTGGCGCGGATGGTCTCCAGTCGCCGATTCTGAAGTTCCTCCCCGCCGACGCTGTCGAGGCCGTCCTGGACCGGGTGGGCGCAGAGACCGGTGACCTGGTGTTCTTCGGTGCCGACAAGGCTCGCGTCGTCAACGAAAGTCTGGGTGCGTTGCGCGATCAGCTCGGGATCGACCGCGGCCTGATTGCGCAGCGCTGGGAGGCCCTCTGGGTCGTGGACTTCCCGGTGTTCGAGGAGGACGGTGAAGGCGGCTGGACGCCGTCCCATCATCCCTTCACTGCGCCGATGGCGAGCGATCCCGCGGAGCTCAAATCGGATCCACGAGGTGCGCTCTCCCGGGCCTACGATATGGTGCTGAACGGCACTGAAATCGGTGGCGGGTCGATCCGAATCCATACGCCTGAAATGCAGTCGGCGGTCTTCGAGTTACTGGGCATCGGGCCGGAGGAGGCCGAGGCGAAATTCGGGTTTCTGCTCACCGCCATGGACTATGGCTGTCCGCCCCACGGCGGCATCGCCTTCGGTCTCGATCGTCTGGTGATGCTCATGGCCGGTGCCGAAAGCATCCGCGACGTCATTGCGTTCCCGAAGACCCAGACCGCCAGCGACCTGCTCACCGGCGCCCCCAGCACGGCCAGTGAAGCGCAGCTCAAGGAGCTGGGCATCCGGGTCCGCTCCACAGAAAAGCGGGGATAGCCCAGCCGCCGTCATGGCCGAGCCGCGTCGCCCCGAGTCCGTGCTGGTGGTCATCTACACGCCGGGGCGGGACTGTCTCCTGCTCGAACGCGTTCGCCCGAAAGGTTTCTGGCAATCGGTGACGGGCACGCTCCATTGGGATGAGACGCCGGCGGAGACGGCCGCCCGGGAGGTGCGCGAGGAGACGGGCATAGAGCCGGTGGGCCTCGTCGATGCGGGCATTCGGCGATCCTTCCCAATCCTGCCGGAGTGGCGTGCACGTTACGCCCCGGACGTCAGGGAGAACGTGGAGCACCTGTGGTATCTGGAGGTCGCGTCAGTCTGCGCGGTCACCCTGAATGCCGCCGAGCACAGCGCGTTCCGCTGGATGGCGCTCGAGGAGGCCATCGGGACCGTCGCCTCGTGGACCAATCGCGAAGCGCTCGAACGACTCGGGCTCCGCTAGGTCCTTCGGCACGGGCGCAGAGCACGGGCCGGCTCCATTGCCTTCGAAGGCCCGGATGGCTAGTCTGTTGCCTGGGACCGGGGGGACTGGAAGTTTAAGGAGGCCCACCATGAGAAGAATCATTCGGATGGAGGTGCTGGCGGGGATCGCGGCGTTAGTCGTTTCCGGCCCTGCACTGAGCCACCACTCGCATGCGATGTTCGATCACAGCGAGGAAACGTCCATCACGGGCACGGTGACGAAGTTCACCTTCCGCAATCCTCACGTCTTTCTTTTCGTTGACGTCGAGGAAGAAGGTGGCGAGATGGTGAATTACTGGATTGAGATGTCGAACATCCCGAACATGATCAAACGTGGCATCGGGTATAAGACGTTTCAGCCCGGCGACGTGGTCACCGTCAATATGTGGCGGCTGAAGGACGGTCGTCCCGGCGGGAACTACATCACGATCCTGGCCGCCGACGGGAAAACCTACGATTGAGTCCTGCCCACCGGGTTTGAGTGTTGCGCCCGTGGGCCAGGAGCGGGGGAAAACTATGAGCGTAAACCAGACGAGGCGGCGCTCGATCGCCGGGCTGCTCGTTGGCGCGGTGTTATCGGCTCCGCTGGCTGCACAGACCCTCTTCACCACCGAGGATTTTCGCCAGGATCGGGAGCTGTGGACCGATCCGGCCTATTACCTCAACAACACCGTCGACGAGCTGAGGGGCATGGCGCTGGATCTGTACGCCGGAGGTAACGCCACGGGTCAGGTCGGACGCGCCAGGTACTACGGCTCGGAAGGCACCGGCCAGGCGGGTGCCGCGGATCTCGCGAGCCCCTATCCCTACACGAGCGCCTGGGAGCACTACCAGGCGTGGCTCGAGGCGGCCAACGGCGGTACTCAACACACGAGGCAGACGATCCCCGACTGGCGCGGACGTTTTGTCGGTGGAGGCGACAGGTTGAACGGCGGGCCGAATCCGGCGAGCTCGGTCGTTGCGATGTTGAAGCCGCCGTATCAGGAGTATTTCGTTCAGGACATAAAGGCCGTTACGGAGGGGCGTGTCTGGGGCGCGAATGCCTTCTGCCTTCCGGTCGGCTTCGTCGTTGCCGTGAGGGATACCGAGGAGTTCATCGCCACACCTGAGCGAGTCTGGATGCTGGGTGCGGGCAACAACAACAACTACATTCGCTGGATCTACACCGACGACAGCGGTCACACGGCCGAGGATTTTCAGTATCCCAAGTGGCACGGTGAATCCATCGGCTTCTGGGACGCCGATACATTGGTC
>Ga0224508_10003783_pt1 | contig 12478 bp, 12 predicted proteins | sample SF_Jan12_sed_USG_4_FD_170157 | JGI IMG/M metagenome (GOLD analysis project Ga0224508, IMG submission 170157) | Sediment microbial communities from San Francisco Bay, California, United States - SF_Jan12_sed_USGS_21 | ecosystem: Environmental > Aquatic > Marine > Sediment | place: USA...
CTGCGATCCAATTCCCAACCAGAATATCGAGCTCGGCTCCGTGCTGGGCTCGTCCGCTCCCAGTCCGAAACCACGGCTCCTCTATCAGTTCGGGATGGCCAACGAGTCGCAGGACCCTCTCAGCGATGGTGGTAGCGCTCGCGGATACGGCTACCCACCGACCATCTTTGGTCTGGTAAGTGTTTCGCGGCGCGTTGTTAACGGAGCCGTTTCCAGCTCGCCGTTGTATGAACCCGAGTTGGTCATACCAGATCGGCTGCGGCCCCAGGGCCGCGATCAGAGGCTCGAGGATGTTGAGGTCGATCACCTGACCATCACCGTCGGTCTTTTCTCTCTTGAACAGGGCCATCGACACGGCAGACACGGCCGCGAGCGCTGCGATGCTGTCCGCCAGGCCGAAAGGCGGAAGTGTCGGCGGGCCATCTGCTTCACCAGTGATTTCAGCAAATCCGCTCATCGCCTCGGCAAGGGTGCCGAAACCGGGACGATCCCGATACGGCCCTGTCTGACCGAACCCAGTGACACGGACCAGTATCAGGCCCGGATTGCGCTCCTTCATCCTCTCGTATGAGAGTCCCCACGACTCGAGGCGACCGGGACGGAAGTTCTCGACCACCACATCGGCGGTCGCAACTAGGTCGAGGAACAGCGCGGCACCCTCCGGCTCTCCCAGGTACAAGCCGACGGAACGCTTGTTGCGTCCCATCATCTTCCACCAGAGCGGGACGCCGTCTTTCGAATGCCCGTGGTCACGCAGCCCGTCTCCGAACTTGGGATGCTCGATCTTTATGACATCAGCTCCGAAGTCGCCGAGAATCTGACAGGCCATGGGGCCGGCGATGATGGTCGATGCATCCAGCACGCGGATGCCACTGAGCGGGCCGTGCTCAGTCATGTTTCAGCAACGCGAGCGGGCGAACCGGAGAGCCGGTGGCACCTCTGATCTTGAGGGGCGCCACAACGAACCCAAACTCGAATCGTTCTGCAGCAGCGAGAGGTTGGAGGTTCATCACTTCGATGATGTTGATACCCGATTCGACCAGGAGCACTCTGTGAACCGGCAGGGTGGCGTGGCCTGCGCCGGGATGGATTACTTCGAATGCAATGGTCTCCCCCCCTGCCACCCGGATCCGCCTCTCTGCCAGCCACGAGGCAGCTTCGACGCCTGGCCCCGGGCTACCCAACTCGCGATTCAAAAAGGATGACCCCGGCCAGAGAGTGGACCATCCCGTTCTGATGAGCACCGCGTCACCGAGGCCGACTTCGACGCCAGCGTTCGCCTCGGCCCTGGAGAGATCTTCCGCGGTGACCTCGTACCCCGGTTCTAGGACATCACCTCCATGAAGACGGGCGACATCGAGAAGCACCCCGCGTCCCACCATTGGCTCGAACTCGTCAATTCCCAGCCGGCTGAGTCCGACATTGCTCTGGATCTTTCGCGCCTTCTCTCCCCCGAAGACCTCTCCGTCTTGTGAAATGTGACCCAAGGCATCGAGGTGCGTTCCGACGTGCCCTCCGGTCACCAGGATCTCGTTGGCGGCCGACCCTCCGTCTTCCCGGACCAGGTCGCCGTGCCGTCTGCTCAGGGCCATCTGGAAGGACGGATGGTTAGGCGATGCCGGCATCCCCACGAACATCTCGTGGGCGAGATCTATTACGTGCACCCCCAGCGCGGACCAGTGAAGCGAGCTTTCCGTCTCCGGAGAGCTCATGACGCAGGTCCATCTGCTCGGGCGAGATCCATGACTCGACGGAGATCCGGCAATTCTTCGACATGGCTCAGCAGCCCGGAGAGCTCGATCGCCTCACGTTCACCCAGCACCCTGGTCGCGCAAGCGGTGTACTTGGCCATTCGCTGCTCATCGGTGAGTGAAACACCCGGCATGCCCGTCAACGCATCCACACGCTCGGAAAGCTCCCTTCCATCCACGAGACGAACGATCACTTCGGTATGCAGATCCAAGAATTCCGTCGAGATCGACGGATCGAACTCGATTCGAGTCTTGGCAAGCGTCGTAGCGACATCCTCGGAGAAGCGGCGATCGTCGGTGAACGAGTCAATGGTCACATCGCCGTCGATCAGTGCGACCACTGTCGCGTACTGGAGAGAGAACTTGCCGTCGAGACCCGATGCAGGCGCGGGACGGTCCACGTAGTGAAGATCGGGAAAGCGAATGACGACTTCGGCCACCTCCTCAATCTCAAACGCCTCGCGCTTTCTGACCGCAAGAGCGGCGTCGATGGGCCGGTGAGTGAAATAATTGGACGGGTATTTTTTGAATCCGACACCCGGATCGACCATCCAGAGCGGGGCAGCGAAGTCTCGCACGAGCAATTCCGGCTCCTGCTCTTCCCCCATGAGCGTGTCGAAGTATCCCCCAGGACCGAATACGTCGCGTGTCGCGGTCCAACCCCGAGCAGCCAGTAGCGCAGACTCGAGACCCATGCGGGCAGCATGCCCGGAGTGCGTCGCCTTGGTCATCGTCCCGGTATTCAAACTGAGGCTCCCGAGCCTCGAACCGGCGATACCAAAAGCCATGAGCATCTGCTCGTTGTCCAACTCCAACATCTTCCCTGCAGCGGTGACCGCCCCCATGAGGCCGGTCGTGCCGGGCTTGTGAAAACCCCTGCCCGTGTGCAGACCGATGCTGGCGAGGCGAAGACGTGCTTGAACCTCAAAGGCTGCGACCAGGGCTTCGATGCACTTTTCTCCGGGTGTCCCGTAATGCTCTGAAAGCGCCAACACCACCGGCAGAGTCGGAGACGTCGGATGGTTGAGCGGATACCAGCAGTTGTCGAAGTCGAGCGCATGGGCCAGGGTGCCGTTGGCGAAAGCAGCTTCCGTCATCGATGTCTTGAAGCCGCCGGCGATGACCGACGCCTGCTTTGGTCCTGCCATCTCCAGGGCGTATTCATGAATGATCGACCCCAAGCCGAGAGGTTCGGTAGCCCCGGCGATCATCACCGCCAGCCCGTCGAGAAAGACTTGGTTTGCGATATCGATCGCTTCGGCCGGAACCTCCGGATATCTGACCTCTGCAATTAGCGCCACAAGGTCTTCGGTGATAGTCATCCGTTCATTCGCTCCCAAGAAGCTCGAGATTGTCATACAACGATGCCCCACACAAAGGGTGTCCCTTTCCTACCACTCACCATATCTGACGGCCGCCACGGCTGAAGACAAGAAGCCGAAACCCGAGCCTATTTGGTGTTCCGCCAATTAGTAGCACTCGACATCAGCCATGTCATCGACCAGATCGGCCGCGGCTAATGTCCGACATTCTGATGCAGCCCGGAGGTCGAACTCGCAGTGGAAATCTGGCAATTCGCAATCCTCTTGATCGGCGGGCTCGTTGCAGGGACGATCAACACTATTGCGGGGGGAGCGTCGCTGCTGACGGTGCCTCTTTTGGTATTGGCTGGTGTGCCGGGCAACACGGCGAACGGGTCGAATCGGCTGGGTGTAATCACATCCTCGGCCGCCGCCGGCTACGAGTTCCGCCGCAAAGGCGTGAGCGACAAGGACTACCTGTGGAAAGTACTACCGGCGGTGGTATTGGGCTCCCTGGGTGGGTCGTTGATAGTGAGCCAGCTCTCCGATACTACGTTCGAACGCGTCTTCGGGATCCTCATGATCCCGATTCTCATCCTCTCGGTTCGAAAACCGAAAGTACACGACTCGGGCAAGAGTTGGCCGTTCTGGGTCACGATGCTGGTGTTCTTCGGAATTGGCATGTATGGGGGGGCCTTTCAGGCAGGTATCGGGCTGCTGCTCCTGGTCGCTCTCTCAAGGGCCGGGCTAGACCTCGTTACCGCAAACTCGGTGAAAGTCCTCATCAATGTCGCAGTCTCGCTGGTGGCCCTATCGGTATTCATCTCCCAAGGCTTCTTCGCCCTCCTGCCGGCCGTGACTCTTGCGATCGGCTTCGCCGCCGGTGGAGTTCTGGGAGCCAGAATCTCCGTACGAGGAGGCGAGCGGGTCATTCGCCCCGTGATGATCGCGGCCGTATTCGCCCTGTCCGGGCGTCTGATCGGGCTGTATTGAAATGCCCCGACGTTCACAACCTGCGGGTGTTGATCCGATGAACCAGCCTGGGATTCGATGACCCGCCGAAACACCGCTGCCCACTCCTCGGACGAAGGATCACTCCCGTGAAGACACTTGTCTTGGGTTTATTCCTTCCCCATTCAGCGATGGCGATAGGTCAAGGCACTACCGCCCCGATCATCGCTCTGCTCGCCCTCGAAATGGGTGCCTCGGTGCCAGGTGCCGGGCTCATTATTGCGATGTTCGGGCTTGGTGCCTTTCTGGCAGATGTCCCCGGAGGGGTGCTTGGCTCCCGAATTGGGAACCGGCGCGCGATGATGCTCGCCACCGGGGTGATGGCACTCTCTGCCCTTGGAGTTGCCTCGAGGCCGCCCCTGATTGTGTTTGCAGCTTTGGTGGCCACGATGGGCGCTTCAACTGCCGTGTTCGGCATCGGCCGCTTGGCGTTCGCAACGGAGATCTCGCCGATCGACCGACGTGGCCGAGTCATGTCGTCAATTGGGGGCACTCAAAGAATTGGCCTGTTCATCGGCCCGATTCTGGGCGGCCTCACTATCCCTGCGCTGGGTTTGACCGGCCCATACCTGATGCACGCCGTGATGGCATTCATTGCCTTTGTGACGGTCATCGCCTTCAAAGACGTGGACCATGTGGCTTTGGCCCCAAACACGCCGGTCCTCGAAGGGGCCGGTGCGCGCCCAAGACTGCTCGACGTTGTGAGAGACCATCGGCAGACATTCATCACGGCCGGGGCCGCCTCTGTGACCATTCAGATCGTGAGAAGCGCTCGGCTGGCGCTGATCCCACTCTGGGGCGATCGAATCGGCCTCGCTCCAGGTCAGATCGCCATTCTCTTCTCGCTCTCCGCAGGAATGGAGGTGTTGATGTTCTACCCAATCGGGCGTCTGATGGACCGTAGAGGCAGAAAATGGGTCGCGATACCATCACTCACCCTGATGTCACTGGGCCTTGCAGCAATTCCACTTACGTCCGATGTGTTGAGCCTGAGTGCGGTTGCGGCGTTTCTCGGTTTCGCCAACGGCATGAGCAGCGGCATCAATATGACACTCAGTTCGGACTTCTCACCCAAGAGCGGGCGCAGCATGTTTCTGGGTGTGTGGCGCATGATCGCCGACGCCGGCACGGCTAGCGGCCCGACCATCGTGGCGATCATCTCAGCGTTTGGGGGTCTGGCTCTCGCTTCGGTGACGGTGGCGACCGCGGGCCTCGGAGGTGTGATACTTCTGTGGCGAGCTGTTCCCGAGACGCTCAAAAGGAACAAACCTTGATGCGACAGGCTCCAAGAACGAGCGTCGCATTGGCGGAAGCGGGAAGAAGTTGCACGCGAAAGGAGACGAACGATGACGGCTGACGCCCAACCATGGAACTGCGTCGTGAACCTGGAGGACACCACAGCACGATCCGACCTCAAGGGTCACCCTGGCGTTACGGCCCACCGGTTCGTCTCAGGACCTGACAACGGAACCAGGTGGCTATTGCTGACTCTCAACAAGATTGAGCCTGGCGGTGGAATCGACCCCCACTACCACGAGGACCTGACTGCCGATCATGCCTACTTTCTCATCGATGGTGACGTCGTTGCCCGCATCGGCGACGAGGAACACGTCGTCCGCCCCCAGGGCCTGATGGTTTTTCAAAGTGACATCGTTCACGGATTCCGGGTGGTCGGCGATCAGCCGGCAACGGTCTTGCGGCTCGGCGCGGCACCGGACGGTGTGGCGACAGGAAGGAGCGTGTTCGTCGACGACGATGCTCCGCCCGAGGTGAGTGATTCGAGATGACGACGACTATCTACGAGAGCCTTCGCGACCGTGTTGTGATAGTTACCGGTGGGGGCCAGGGTTTGGGTCGTGCCTACGCTCACGCTCTCGCTTCACAGGGCGCAGTCCCCGTCATAGCCGAGATCAATATCGTTGCCGCGCAGTCGGTGGTTGAGGAGATCGAGGGCAAGGGTGGGCGTGCCCTCGCCGTCGAGACCGACGTAAGCGACGAAGGCTCCACGGTGGCCATGGCCGAGAGCACCCTCAGCTCGATGGGGCGCATCGACTGTTTGATCAACAACGCTGCTCATTTCTCCAGGATCACCATGGCGCCGTTCTGGGAACTTTCGCTGCTCGAATGGGAGCGCGCCGTCAACATCAATGTGACCGGTGCTTTCCTTTGTTCGAAGGCAGTCGCACCGGCAATGATCGAATCCGGTTGGGGCAGGATCGTGAATGTATCCTCGGCAACGGTGATCAGCGGACGTCCCAACTACCTCCACTACGTCACCTCGAAGTCGGCCATGATCGGTATGACCAGGTCGATGGCGAGAGAACTCGGGCCGCACAATGTCATCGTGCACCTGTTTTGGCCTGGCACCATCAGAACCGAGATAGATCGTCCCTCCGTCTCGGGCGATATGTTCGAAGAGATCGCCGCTGCACAGGCACTGTCTCGACCCGCCACAGTTGACGATTTCGCCGCGGCCGTCCTCTTTCTCTGCTCCGACGACTCCGCGTACATGACCGGCCAAGCGCTGGTATCGAACGGCGGTCTGGCATTCCCGTGAGAATATGTCCTGTTTCAACAATGTGGATGCCGCGATGACCGCCGAGACGTTGAGCGTCGTCGCTTTTCCCGGGGCCCCGAATCTCCCGACTTTCGCCGCCCTGGAGTTGGGCTTCTTCGCGCGTCACGGAGTCGAAGTGACGCTCGAGCTGACTACCAGCTCCGTCGCCCAGGCGACGAGCGTCGCATCAGGCGAGTACGACATCGCATTTACCGCCTTCGACAACGTCGTGGCCTACTCCACCGGGCAAGGATCTGCTGGTGCGGGCATCGACCCCGAATACATCGTGATCATGGGCGCAACCCAGCTCGAGCTCAGTTTGGTCACAGCTCGAGACGTGCGAGAGCACCAGGACCTTATCGGCAGGTCGATTGCTCTGGATGCTCTCAACACCGGGTTCGCGTTCGTGCTCTATCAAATGCTCGATGCCGAAGGCGTGGAGGTCGATGATTGCTTCCTGGCGGCGGTCGGGGCCACCCCCCGTCGGTGGAAGACCGTGCGTTCGGGGGAGCACTCAGCCACGCTCACAATCGAGCCTTTCACCAGCCTGGCGCAGGCCGAGGGGTTTCGTGTCATCGACACTTCCGCAATGCGGTTCGACGCCTACCAGGGTGGCGTCGTGGCCGCTCGCCGATCGGCACTGACTCAGAAGTCCAGAGCAATCCGGGGCCTGATTGCCGGATATCTAGAAGGTCTCGATTGGGTTCTCGAGCCAGCGAATCGGAACGAAGCAACTGAACTCCTGCAACGGCACATGGAGATCGCCGACGAAGCGATCAGCGCTGTGATGTCGAGCCTCCTGGCACCCGAGTCCGGCCTGACTCCTGGCGCGAGACTGCTTCCTGAGGGCATGAGAACCGTTCTCGAGCTGCGCTCCCGATACGGTGCCGGCAGTGTCCCCGACGACGCCGAATCGTTCTGTGACCTCAGCCTGTGGGAGGCCGTGTTCAATTCAAGGGGGCAAGAGTGAGGCTCTGCTCACGGCTCCGCAGGGTTTCACCACCGGTTCCGAGATGACTCTGTTTGCGCCTCCCGACCTTGGCGAAATCGACGCTGAACTCCGGCTCGAGTACGAGCGCGGTCAAGAAGGTCATCGACACTTCGACTCGCTCCGGAAGCAGTTGCTGCGATTCCCGGCGGCATTCAGAGCCGCCGACGGCATGTACGACCGGATCATGGAAGAAGGTCGTCTCGATCGGAACCTCAAAGAGCAGATCTTCGTCACTTGTTCGGGGGTTCGAGGTTGTGGCTATGGAGCGGCGGCCCACGGGAGATGGCTGACAGCGAATACGGACATCACCGAGGACGAAATCGACGCCCTGGTCAGGGGCGACGCTTTGCCGGGTGCGGACGACCACGCCAAGACGGTGCTGGCCTTCTCCCGAAAGGTGGCTGCTGCGCCGTACAAGACAGTGCCGGCTGACATCGAAGCCCTCCGCACTGTGGGACTAGACGAGCGGGACGTCGTCGAAGTCATGACTGTCATTTCCTTGTCAGGATGGATGAACGGCTACGCCCAAGCGCTAGGACTTCGAGCGCATGACTAGACGTCAGGAGCTGAGATGGCGCTGATCCCCTATCCAGAATTGGACGAGCTGTCGGTGGACACACGGCTTCATTTTGAGCGTTTTACCGCGGAGCATGGAAGGCCAAGCCTGCTCCGTTGGATGCTCGGTTGGTCGGGTCCAGCCTCGGCGGCGATGGATCAGCTCTATAACCCTGTGTTCGCAACGGGTCAGCTAGGCCGGCGATTGAAGGAGCTCCTGTTCGTGGCCGCTTCGGAACAACGGAGGTGTTTCTACTGCATGGGCGGCCACTCCAGGTTCCTGGTCCGCGAATACGGCTACACCCGCCAAGAGGTCGAAGCGATGAGGCGAGGTGGATCAGTGGACGGTATGGATGCGAGGGAGCTGGCCCTGGTACGACTCGTACGTGTGGCTGCCGCGGACGGGGCCGAGATCACTGCCGGTGAAATCGACGATGTCCGTGCCCACGGGTGGGACGATGATGAGATAGTCGAGGCTCTTTCAACTGTGGCTCATGCCTTCTACACAAATACGTTCGCTCAGGCGATGTGCCTCGAAGACGACATCGAGATGGGAGATGGGTCGGATGGATACTTCTAAGCAGCCGAAGAAAGGCGAGGAACTATGACTGGCGCTACCTGGGATACCGCCGAAAGGAGGCTCCGATGACCGTGGAAACAGATCGCGCCGGCTCGGTGGCCACCGTGACCATCAATCGACCGGATGCCGACAACAAGCTCGACGTAGCAACGGTCGAATCCCTGACGAGTGCCCTAGACGAACTCCAACGAAGTCCGGCCCCGGCCGACGTAGTGATCCTGGCCGGTGCCGGCTCTGATTTCTCCCTAGGGCGTCAACCCGCGGGAACCGGGCCTCCAACGCCCTCGTCTCTCATCTCGGAGTTCTCGCGCATTCAGCGTTTGAACGAGTTGGTTCAGCGCTATCCGGCCGTGACCATCGCGAAGATCCAGGGCCAGGCCTGCGGGGCCGCTCTCTCCCTGGCGGGCCGATGTGACTTCGTGATTGTCACCGACGACGCCCGCCTGTCCTTTCCCGAGGTTCGCCACGGCATTCCACCGACCATCGTGCTTAGCCACTATCGCTACGTTCTCCGCCGCCCAGTGCTCCTCGACTTGATACTCACAGGTCGCGAAGTCAGCGGGTCAGAAGCAGTGGCTCTCGGGATCGCCACCAGGTCAGTTGCCCCAGAGGCCCTCGCCGACGTCGTCGATCAGCTTGCTAGCGAAGTGGCCGGATACGGATCTAGGACATTGCGGACGATCAAGCGATTCATGGCATCGAGTGATGGGCTGGACCCGAGAGATGCCCCGACGTTGGGGATCTCGATGATCACCAACGAAATGGTCGACCGATCGCTACAGGCGTGATTGCCGGTGACAGCGCGCATGCCGCTACGAAAGGAGCCAATAGGGGTCAACGCCTGATTCGGCGACGGTTAATCACGACTGGCCAGTGCCAGCTTGCCCGCGGTGTCGCCTGCGATCCGCCCGAACACCGAGCCTGAGGTGAGGCCCGACCCACCGGGATAGTTGAAGTAGAAGATTCCTCCTACCAGTTCGCCGCACGCAAACAGCCTTGGGATCACCTGGCCGTCTGTGTCAACGACCTCGCCATCGGTGCTTATCTTCAATCCTCCGAACGTGAACGTGATCCCACAGGTGACCTGGTACGCCTCGAAAGGGGGCTCCAGCAATGGATTGGCCCAGTTGGACTTGGGGATAGCAAGGTCCGCTCGACGCCCGTCGAGCACATTCGGGTCGAAGGGGACATCGATGCGGACTGAGTCGTTGAATTCCGTGATGGTGCTCAGGGCGACCTCCGGATCTACACCGTCGAGTCTGGAAACGAGGTCCTCGAGCGAGTCGGCGGTGACCTTGGTCACTTGGCGGATCCGGTACTCGTCTCGCAGCAGGCCAGCGACGCCTCTGTCGAAAATCTGCCAGGCGAACTGACCAGGTTGTTCGAGAATGACCTGGCCGTACTTTGCGTACGTGTAGTTCCTGAAGTCGGCGCCCTCATCGACAAATCGCCGTCCCTCGGCATTCAGCATGATCCCGAACGGATAACTGTGCTTTTGGAAGCCGTCGCCAACTTCGAGGTCGCCAAAGTCTGGGGCGTTACGATCCCAACCCACCGCGTGACAACCTGACCAGTTTCCGTGGGGCATCGCGCCCGCCTCGAGGGCCATCCTGATCCCATCCCCGGTGTTGAATCGGCTGCCACGGACCTTCGCAATATCCCAACCTTTCCCGAGATAGCGCGCTCGCCACTCGGCATTCGCCTCGAAGCCGCCACTTGCGAGCACGACCGAGTTTGCGATGAGTCGTGACGTCGAGCCGTTCCGACGCAACTCGACACCGCGAACACCTGAATCATCCATGATCAGCGAGGTCGCCCTACTGTCGTACCAGACGTCGACTCCGGCAGACTCGGCTGCGTCAAAGAGAGCGGCCACCAAGCCGGGGCCGCCTCCATTTGTCTCGATCGTGAGTCCTCCCCAGAATCTGAAACGGCCTCCAATCCTGAAGGCCTGACGGCCGTAGATCGGCATGAAGCGCACACCCTTGCTGGCCATCCACATGAGCGTATCGAAGCTACGTGTGACCAGCAGATCCGCCATGTCTGGATCCGAGCGGTATTCGGTCACCTTGGCTAGATCTGAGAAGAAGTCCGATTCGGTGTACGTGCCGAAGTCGGAGACCGCCATTTCGTCGTCCGTGAGCTGAGGCATGAGTCTTCGCAGGTCGTCGACACCGCGATACGCCACTCGCATCGCTCCCGCCGTAAAGGCGCTATTGCCGCCTCGAAGGTGCTCAGGTGCCCGTTCTAGGACGACCACCCTGGCCCCGCGATCTGCTGCGGACAGGGCAGCGCAAAGACCGGCATTGCCTGCTCCGACAACCGCGACGTCATAGGTTTCGCTCACTCATCTCCCACATCATTGTCCACCCAATAACCTAGGCCGCTCGTCTTCGGAGCCGTCGCCGAATCGGCCTCCTATGCTGCTTGGGGCGTCTGCGGTGTTGCCGCACTTGCCGCAGCCACAGCCATGTCAGTGGCGGGCCGGTCGCTGCGACTGAACCCCACGCAGCACGAAATAGAGATCATCAAAAAAAGGCGAAGCGATGGAGGAGGCCAGAAATCAATAGCTCGGTTCCATACGTTCAAAAGTTCACGGACCGATCGTCCACTGCCCTGTTGATGTGGGATTTTCAAGTCGGGCTGGCCGGGCGATCAGTCCATCTCGAGACCCTGCTGGCGGCCAGCCGCAGACTCCTCGACGCCGCTGATGCGTCTCAGATGCCGGTTTTCTGGAGCCGACACACCTTGCCTTCGCCGCAAGACCTGACACCAGGGATGCAACTTTTCCAAGCGACCAAGCAAGGAGCAGCAACTGCGTCAGCAATCAAGCCTTTCATGCTTCCCGGCTCACCCGAACGCGGTTTTCTATCCCAGATGTCACCCAGACAACATGACACCGTCATCGAAAAGAGCACGCCTTCCTTCTTCGTTGGGACCCCATTGCCGCAAAGACTCTTCGCAGCAGGGATACGTTCAGTGGCAATCGCAGGTGTAGCCGCCGAGATCGGAGTAGATCTGACGGCCAAGCACGCGATGGCGCTCGGATTCGCACCGATCGTGATCGAGGACGCCGTCGGCTCCTATACCGACGAGAAGCTCGAGACAGGGCTGGCGGCCATGAGAACATGGATACCAGTGATAACAAGTGACGAACTAATTGCAATATGGGATGAACAGCGGGGGATCAGTCGACCGTGACCGCCATGACACCTGGGCGAGGCTCCATGCCGGCCACCATCATGCGCGGCGGAACGAGTCGCGGGGTCGTCCTTGCCCTCGAAGCCGTGCCTCCTGCGGGGCCAGAACGAGACAGGTTCCTGGTTTCGCTGATGGGCTCTAACGACCTGGGGCAAACGGATGGATTCGGAGGCAACACCTCCACCACGAGCAAAGTGATGATGGTTGGGCACGAGCCTATCGACGGCGACATCCCGTATCTGTTCGCTCAGGTGGATCCACGGAATCCCGTCGTCGACTACGGAGGGAATTGCGGCAACATGACCAGTGCCGTCGCTCTCTACGCAGTGCTCGAGGGCCTTGCGCCACGCACGCCTCCGTCGAGCCAATTCACTCTCTTCAATCTGAACACCGACACTCGAGTTCGGGCTCAGGTACCGACCTCCGAAGACGGGCCGACATCGACAGGGGATTTTCGGATCGCCGGGATCAGTGCGCCTGGTCCGGAGATCATCACCGAGTATCTCACTCCTGCGGGCCGCGCCGGGCACT